>WNFR01003188.1_pt1 | contig 17032 bp, 14 predicted proteins | sample 5400221 | NCBI WGS metagenome assembly WNFR01 (sample SAMN13153357, study PRJNA577476) | soil metagenome | isolation source: 40 cm soil under Madrone tree | place: USA:California | collected 2016-06-14
TTTCGAGCTGTCACGCAAATGGGAGCCCAGGAGCGTGACTGCGTTGCGGGCGAGTTGCCTGCGGATGCAAATGGGGGTGGCGTGGGTTAGTATGAGCGCTGAGAGGAAAATTTGTGAGTGTGACGGCATCGGGGGAAAAGGCGGAGTTGGGATTGTCGAAGGGACCGTTTCGTGCGGCACGGGGGATGGAGATTTCCTGCAAGGGCTGGCAGCAGGAAGCCGCGCTGCGGATGTTGATGAACAATCTGGACCCGGAAGTGGCCGAGAAGCCGCAGGAACTGATTGTTTATGGCGGAACGGGGCGGGCGGCAAGGAATTGGGAATGCTTTCACGCGATCGTGCGGTCGCTGCGTGAACTGGCTGGGGACGAAACACTGCTGGTGCAATCCGGGAAGCCGGTGGGAATTTTTCGCACGCATGAGTATGCGCCGCGCGTGCTGCTCTGCAATTCGAATCTCGTTGGGCAGTGGGACAACTGGGACAAGTTTAACGAACTGGACCGCGCGGGCCTCACGATGTACGGCCAGATGACCGCGGGGAGCTGGATTTACATCGGCACACAGGGGATTTTGCAGGGGACGTACGAAACGTTTGCCGCGGCGGCTCGGAAACATTTTGGCGGCGATCTGGCCGGCAAGTTGGTGGTGACCGGCGGCATGGGCGGCATGGGCGGCGCGCAGCCGCTGGCCGCGACGATGAATGGCGCGGCGTTCCTGGGAATCGATGTGGACCCGGAGCGCATCAAGAGGCGGGTGAAATCGGGCTACTGCGACGTGATGGTGACGAGCCTCGACGAGGCTTTGCGCATCCTGAAGAATGCTGTGCGCAAACGGGAAGCGACTTCCGTTGGCCTGGTGGGCAATTGCGCGGACTTGATTCCGGAGCTTGCGAAGCGGGGTGTCCTGCCCGATCTGCTGACAGATCAGACCAGCGCGCATGATCCGTTGAACGGCTACGTGCCGAACGGCATGACGCTGGCCGAGGCGCTGGAGCTGCGCAAGAAAAATCCTGACGAGTATAAGAAGCGCTCGCTGGCGGCCATCGCGCAGCATGTGCAGGGGATGCTGGAGTTGCAGAAGTTGGGCGCGGTCACGTTCGACTACGGAAACAACATCCGCACGTTCGCATTTCAACAGGGCGTCAAGAATGCGTATGACTTCCCTGGCTTTGTGCCGGCTTACATTCGCCCGCTGTTTTGCGAAGGTAAAGGGCCGTTTCGGTGGGCGGCGCTGTCGGGCGAGCCGTCGGATATTGCTCGCACGGATCAGCTCGTGCTCGAAATGTTTCCGCACGACGAACATCTGAACCGCTGGATCAAGCTGGCGCAGAAGCGCGTGAAGTTTCAGGGGCTGCCATCGCGCATTTGCTGGCTGGGATATGGGGAGCGAGACAAATTCGGGCTGGCGTTGAACGACCTGGTGGCGCGCGGCGAAATCAAGGCGCCGGTGGTGATGGGACGCGATCACCTGGATTGTGGCTCGGTGGCGTCGCCATTTCGCGAGACGGAGTCGATGCTGGACGGCTCCGATGCGATAGCGGATTGGCCGCTGCTGAATGCGCTGGTGAACACGGCGAGCGGCGCGTCTTGGGTGTCGATTCATAACGGCGGCGGGGTGGGCATCGGTTATTCGCAGCACGCCGGGCAAGTCACCGTGGCGGATGGTACCAAAGAGATGGCGGCGCGCATCGAGCGCGTGTTGACGAACGATCCGGGGATGGGCGTGGTGCGCCACGTCGATGCAGGCTACCCGGAAGCGAAGGCGTTTGCGGAGAAGGCCAGGGTGAAAATACCGATGGGCGAAAGCAAGGGATAAATTATCCGCCATTCTCTCTTTCCTGTTTTTCCTAATCTAAACGGTATAGCCGGTATGTTACAGTCCGGAAGATCTGGCTTCGTGCGGCGTGCGAAGAGAGTCGAGGAGATGCCATGTACGTAGTGTTGGGTGCGACCGGCCGCACTGGCTCGATTATTGCGACTTCCCTGCTACTGAAAGGTGAGAAGGTACGCGTCGTGGGACGCGACGCGGGGCGACTGGACCGATTTGCGCGCAAGGGCGCTGAGACGTTCACTGCAAGCGTGAGCGATGCCGCCGCGCTCACCGAAGCTTTCGCCGGAGCGCGGGCGGCGTACTTGCTATTGCCGCCGTCGATGACTTCGCAGGACTATCGCGCTGACCAGGAGCGGGAAAGTGATGCGATCGCGAAGGCAGTGAAGGATTCTGGGCTGCGCTATGCGGTGCACTTGAGCAGCTTCGGCGCGCATGTTCCTGAAGGCACCGGGCCGATTGCGGGACTGTACTCCTCGGAAAAGAAACTGAACGCGATCGGCGGCTTGCATGTGCTGCATCTGCGCGCCGGATATTTCATGGAAAACAATTTGGCCGCCATCAGCATGATCCACGCGATGGGGACCTTCGGACATGCGGTGTTGCCGGATCTGAAGATCCCGATGATCGCGACTCGCGATATTGGCGACTATGCCGCGCGGCGGCTGCTGAGCCTGGATTTTTCCGGCAAGCAAACACACGAATTGCTCGGAGAGCGCGACCTGTCGATGAATGAAGCTACCGCCGTTATTGCGCGCGGCATTGGCAAGCCGGATCTGCGTTACGTGCAATTTCCGTACGAGGAAGTGCAGCAGGTGTTCATCCAAACGGGCGTTCCAGCAAAGACTGCGGGTCAATTCATCGAAATGTACAAGGCCATGAACGAAGGAATCGTTGCGGGGCTGGAGCCGCGCTCGCCGGAAAACACGACGCCCACTTCGTTTGAGAAATTTGTGCAGGATGTGTTTGTGCCTGCGTATCACGGGAAGGCCGCTACGGCTTAGGGCGCGCACCTGCCAGGGCGCGCAGCACAGGCTCAAGCCTGTGCTACTTGGGGCATAATACTCGCGACTTGTCCCACCTCCTCATCGCGGGTGCATCGCAGTTGCTGACGCTTCGCGGACCGGTTCCGCGCCGCGGCAAAGCCCTTTCTAATCTCGGCATCCTGCGCGACGGCGCCCTGCTGATTCGCGACGGGCTGATCGTGGCGGTGGGTACGCGCCCGGAGATTGAATCGCTGCCTGAGTCGCGCTCGGCAGAAAAAATCGACGTGGGCGGGCGGGTGGTGCTGCCGGGGTTCGTCGATTCGCATACCCACCTGATTCATGCGGCCAGCCGCGCGGAAGAGTATGAACTGAAAATCGCGGGCGCCAGCTACGAAGAGATTGCGCGCAAAGGCGGCGGCATTCTCAATTCCGTGAAGAAGCTGCGTGCGGCGACGCCTGACGCTCTTAAAAAACGAGCGCACGCGGCATTGCGGGAGTTCGCGGCGCACGGAACTACGACGCTGGAGGCAAAAAGCGGTTACGGCCTGGACGTCGCCAGCGAACTGACGATTTTGCGCTTGCACAAAGAGTTGAGTGCGGAACAGGCGCTCGAAATCGTGTCGACATTTCTTGGCGCGCACGTGGTTCCTGCGGAATATCGCCGCAAACCGCGAGGCACCGAGCAGTACATCGCGCTGCTGACCGACGAACTGATCCCTGAAGTGGCGGCGGAAAAGCTGGCCGAGTTCTGCGATGTTTTCTGCGACCGCGGCGCGTTTTCCCGCAAAGATTCGAAAAAGATTCTGGAGGCGGGTAAGAAACATGGCCTTGCGCCGCGGGTTCACGCGGAACAACTGACGCGCACGGGCGCGACGCAGTTGGCCGTGCAACTTGGAGCGGCGAGCTGCGATCACCTGGAGCAAGTCAGCAAAGCAGACATACGCGCGCTGGCCGAATCGAATACGGTTGCGACGCTGCTGCCTGGCTGCGATTTCCATCTTGGCCTGAAGCAATACGCACCCGCACGCGCCCTAATCGATGCCGGCGCCGTGGTGGCACTGTCAACCGACTACAATCCAGGCACGAGCCCGACCATGAGCATGCCGATGATCCTGTCCCTGGCGTGCACGCAACTGCGCATGAGTCCGGCGGAAGCGATCGCCGCAGCCACTATTAACACCGCGTATTCCCTGCGGCGGGAAAAGCAGATTGGCTCGATTGAAACCGGCAAGCAAGCGGACCTCGCGGTTTTTGACGTGGAAGACTATCGCGAGATTCCCTACTACTTTGGGGTGAACAAATGCTGGATGACGCTGAAGAAAGGCCGGCCTGTTTTTCAAAAAGCGCACACGTGAGTGGCTGGCCCCTCGAAAATCTCCTATGATGAATAAGACGCAAAACTGAGGGCCCTGCTTGATGAAACGATTGATTGAGTGTGTGCCGAATTTCTCCGAAGGACGAGATGCGGCGAAAGTGGACGCGATCGTCGCGGCCATGAGCAAGGTGCCGGGCGTCTACGTGCTCGACCGCGAGATGGATGCCGATCACAACCGCAGCGTGGTTACGCTGGCCGGCGATCCCGATGCCGTCGCGGAAGCGGCTCTGCTCGGCGTCGGCAAGGCACTGCATCTGATCGATTTGACCAAGCACACGGGCGCGCATCCACGCATTGGCGCTACCGACGTGGTGCCGTTCATTCCCATCGAGGGGATAGCACTGGAGGATTGCGTGGCGCTGGCGCGACGGGTGGGCGAGGAGATATGGAAGCGCTACCGCATCCCGGTCTATTTCTACGAAGCTGCCGCTATGCGCCCAGAGCGCACCAACCTCGAAAATATTCGCAAAGGACAATTCGAGGGCCTGCGCGAAGACCTGAGGCGCGACCACAGCCGCCTGCCGGATGTCGGGGAGCCTAAGCTGCATCCGACAGGGGGCGCAACAGTGGTAGGCGCGCGCAAATTCCTGATCGCGTACAACGTCAACCTCAACACTTCGGACGTCAGCATCGCCAATAAAATCGCCAAGGCCATACGCTTCTCCTCGGGCGGGCTGCGCTATGTGAAGTCGATGGGCGTGGAACTGAAGGCGCGCAATCTCGCGCAGGTCTCCATCAATCTCACCGATTTCGAGCAAACGCCCATGCATCGTGTCTACGAAATGGTGAAGCGAGAGGCGGCACGCCACGGCGCGATTCCCGTGGGCAGCGAGATCGTCGGGCTGATTCCGAAAAAAGCCATCGAGATGGCTGCGGATTATTTTCTGCAGGTGGAGAATTTCTCGCCGGCGCAGGTCTTCGAGAACAGGCTGCAAGCGGCGCTCACCGGCCAACCTTTGGAGCCCGCGGCAAAGGATGCCAAGCTGGCCGGACTAGCGCAACCGTTTTTAGAAGCAGTTGCGGCGCCAAGCGCGACGCCCGGCGGCGGCAGCGTCTCCGCGCTGGCGGGGGCGCTGGCTGCGTCACTCGGACAGATGGTTGCGGGCCTATCCAGGAAGAAAAAGTCGCAGGCTGCCTTTGCAAATCGTCTCTCGGAAGCGCTCGATCAGTTGCGCCGCAATGCCGCGGAGCTTGCCGGAGCGATCGACCGCGACGCCGCCGCTTATGACGCAGTCATGGCCGCCTACAAATTGCCGCAAGAGGGCGCCGAGGAGAAGCGCGTTCGCGACGAAGCCATTCAACAGGCCACGCGCGGCGCCGCGGAGGTGCCGCTGCAAGTGGCCGAGCGCAGCGTTGCGCTTTTCGAACGCCTGGGACAACTTGCATCTATCGCCGCGGCATCCATGAAGTCAGACTTAGAAGTGGCGCGGCTGATGGCCGCTGCCGGTGCGCGAGGAGCCTTGGCGAACGTGGAGATCAACCTCGACAGTATCGCCGACGCAAACTACGTGAAATGCATGCAAGCAAAAAGCGCCGCGCTGCGCGAGCGTCTGGACGAAAGTTTTCGCTCCATCAGCGCATAGAGCCAGCTTCCGTGACTTGCAAGGAGAATGACATGAAATCGCCCATTCGAGCGGCTGCAACAACCTCGGCGGCAACCGGCATTATCAAGCTGGCGGCCGTGCTCGCGTTGGCGGCTGCGACTCTGCTCTCGCCGCAATCTGCGCGCGCACAGCGGCTCGGCGCGGACATCATCGCGCTGTTTCCGAAAGAGGTAGGCGAGTTCGCCTACGCCGACTTGAAAAAAGCGCGCACTATGAAGTGGTACCCGCAACTGCAGGAGCAAATGCTCCCGGATCGTTTCAAGCAATTTGAAAAATTTCTCGCCTCGGCAGGCGTCGATCCCAACTCGCAAGTGGACGAACTGGCCTGGGGACTCGTGGCAGACGCCCCGGCGGGCAAGGGCGAAGGTGCAGCGTCGTCCGCGGTTCCGAGCGGCGAGCAAATCGTCGGCGTCGCTCTAGGAAATTACAATCCGGACTCCACCGAAGCCTATTTCAAGCGCCAGAAACTGCCTACGTTCAAGGCGCGCAACTACACGCTCTACGCGTTTGGGACAGGCTCCGGCCCCAGCGATTTGTTCTTCCTGTTCATCGATTCGAGCACGGCGGCGTTCGGGCATCGCTCGGTTCTTGAGAAAATGGTCGAAGTGCGTTTCGGCGCGGAAGACGGCTTGCTGCGCAACGACAAATTTTTTCCGTTGATCAATGAGGCTAACGGCAGCGGCATTGTGTGGGCGGTGCTGAATCCGGCTTACACGCGCTTGGCCATGCAGCAGCTCGCGCCGGAAGTCCAGCAGTTTCCCGAAGCCGCGAAGCTCGTCTCGAACATGCAAAATATGCTCATCAACGTGAACGCCAGCAGCGGCATAGACGGAAAGTTCCAGGCCATCTGCGGCTCGACCCAGGACGCAAACACGCTGGCCCAGTTGCTCCAGGCGGGCCTGCTCTATAAGCGCTATCAGGCCAGCAAAGACAATCCCGAGTTGGCGGAGATGCTGGATAAAGCGAGCGTCGCGCCCTCGGGAGACCGGGTCACGATCAACCTGACGCTCACCGACGATCAGATGAGTTCACTGATCAAGCATAATACCTTCGCGTTGAAGATGTAAGACGAAGAGCGCCCGCAGCTTCCAGAAACGCTAATAATGTGGCGCGGCAGATGTGATGTATTTCGTGAGCCGCGTGACCGCAACGCCGCCGCGCGTTTCGTATTGCACGCGGTCGACGCCTCCCAGGACTAGCGACTTGCCCGCCTGCCACTCCTGCGCATCCGAATCATGAGGCGCCAAACCCGCCAGCGAGGATAGCCCGACGGCAGGCTCGGGATCGTCCTCGCGGGACAGTGCCACCTCCAGGCGGTCAACCATGCGCGTTAACGTTACATCGAGCCGCGGATGCTCGCGTGTCAGATGTTCGAAAGCTTCCAGACAAGCTGCCACAATGGCCGTTTGCCAATCCGTAATAGCGGGACCTTCCAACCCCGCCGCGTCCGCAAAATAACGCGCCGCTCCGCCTGCGGCCGCTGCCAGGCGCGGGTCGGCTTCGATCTGCATCTGAATGCTTTTTGCTTCAGCGGTCACGGGAGTTCGCCAGGGGAACGTCGCAGGCTTCCCGGCACTCAGGACAGTAGTAGAGCCCGTCTGCGCCCATGCGCACGTTGTGCTGGCCTTTGCAGATGGTGCAGTACTTCTCGCAGGAGCAATGCTCTTCCGTCTTATCACACATCGCGCAAACGATGGGACCGGGCATGAGAGCCTCCAAGGAAAACTGTACCTGACGATGGCGACGCGCGGCAAGGCACGCGTTTTACAGATGCACCGTGTCGCCTACTCGGCCGTCCACCGTTGCCGTTGCGGAGTTTTTTATTGCCATAGGCAGTGTTTTGCCGCAGTTGTGCGCGCTTCTTTGACGCGTTTTGGGGTGCGTGCTAGTATCGATTTTCTGCATTGAGCCATCGGAATGGAAGCCGCCAACTCGCCCACTACTAGCGAAGCACGCAAGACGCCGCTGAACGCGCTGCACCGCCGTTTGGGCGCGAAAATGGTTAATTTTGGCGGGTGGGATATGCCGGTCGAGTACCCTTCGAGCGGCGGCTTGGTCGCGGAGCACAAAGCCGTGCGCGGAAGCGTTGGCCTTTTCGATGTCAGCCACATGGGCGACATCCGCATACGTTCCGGGCGCACGCCGGGAGGCGCGCTGGCTGCCGTGCAGCACATCAGCATGAACGATGCGTCTCAGCTAGCCATCGGCCAAGCGCAATATTCCGCGATGCTGTATCCACAAGGCACGTTTGTTGACGATGTAATCGTGCATCGCCTTGGCCAGGACGATTATCTGCTGGTCATCAATGCCGGAACGCGCGAGAAAGACATCGATTGGGTGCGGCAGAATACGCGAGAGTTTGACTGCGTCGTGGAAGAACTGAGCGACGCATACACACAACTGGCGATTCAGGGGCCGCGCGCGGTTGACGTGCTGCAAAAACTGACCGACGCTGACCTCGCGCCGATCAGGAATTATTGGTTCACCCACGGCGCCGTCTGCGGCTTGAAAAATATTTTGATCGCGCGCACCGGCTATACAGGGGAAGACGGTTTTGAGCTTTATGTGCCTTCCGACCAGGCCACCAGCGAGCAAGTGTGGGCCAGGTTGATGGAAGCCGGACGCGAATTCGGCATTCTTCCCTGCGGGCTGGGCGCGCGCAACACGCTGCGCCTGGAAGCCAAGATGGCGCTCTACGAACACGAGATCAGCGACAAGATCAATGTTTGGGAAGCGGGGCTGGACCGCTACTGCAAGATGGAAAAGGGCGACTTTATCGGCCGAGTCGCCCTTGAACGCGCCAAGTCCGCGGGGCTGACGCGCACGCTCGTCGGCCTGGAAATGGTCGAACGCGGGATCGCGCGCGACGGATACTGCTGCTGCAATGAAGCAGGCGAAGCCATCGGTGTGGTGACCAGCGGCTCGCCTTCCCCCACGCTCGGCAAAAACATCGCGCTCGCCTACGTGCCGCCGGCGATGTCAGCGATCGGAACTCCCGTCTATGTCGAAATTCGCAGTCAGAAGGCCATGGCTCGGGTGGTTCCAACTCCGTTTTACAAGCGCGCGCGCAAGACGGCGCCGCAATCAGTGGCATCATCTACGGTCAAAACGGTTTGAAGCAAAAGTCGTACGGCGCCCGGCGAGCCGGGAGTCTGAGAGGAGCAAGCGCATGGCGTATCCGGCAAACTATCGCTACACGAACCAGCACGAATGGGTTGATGTGAAGGGCGACGTGGCAACCATCGGCATCACTGACTACGCGCAGCATGAACTCGGCGACGTCGTTTTCGTGGAGCTTCCGAAACCCGGCGCGAAGATCACCGCCGGAAAATCCTTCGGCACGGTCGAATCCGTAAAAGCCGTCAGCGACATTTACGCTCCGCTGTCCGGTGAGGTCGTCGAGGCCAATGGCGAACTCCAGAACACGCCGGAGAAGATCAATTCCGATCCGCACGGAGCCGCTTGGCTGGTGAAGGTGCGCCTAGCCAATCCCGCGGAAGTCAAGTCGCTGATGGATGCCGCTGCGTACGAAGCGTTCATCGCCGATAAGACTAAGGACGCTTCGGCCTGATGCGCTATCTCCCAAAAAGCCCAGCCGAGCGCCAGGAGATGCTTTCCGCCATTGGCGCCAATTCGATTGACGAACTCTTTTCCAGTATCCCGGCGCGCTACCGGCTGCGCGAAGCGTTGAAGCTGCCGGGGCCATTCTCCGAAGCGGAAATCATTCAATATTTCACGGAGCGCGCCGGAGAGAATTCGCGCGGCTACACCAGTTTTCGCGGCGCCGGCGTCTACAATCATCTGCGCTCGGTGGTCACCGACGCGATCATTCAGCGCGGCGAATTTCTCACGTCCTACACGCCCTACCAGGCGGAAATCTCGCAAGGCACGCTGCAGGCTATTTTCGAGTTTCAGACGTTGATGTGCCAGCTCACTGGCCAGGAAGTCGCCAATGCTTCGATGTGGGACGGCTCGACGGCCACCACGGAAGCTGTGCTGATGGCCGAGCGCATCACGGGACGGCGGCGCGTGCTCGTCGCCCGCTCGGTGCATCCGGAGTATCGCGATGTGCTTCGGACCTATGCGAGAAACTCCGGCTTGCAGGTGGAAGAAATTCCCTACACCGCAAGCGGCACTGTGGATGAAAAGGCTTTGCAATCCGCCCTTCGCGAGGATGTGGCGGCGGTTGTCACACAGTCGCCGAATTTTTTCGGCGCTGTCGAAGCCGTTTCAGAGCTTGCCGAACTGGTGCACGCTGCAGGCGCATTGCTTGTCGTCACCATCACCGAGGGAGTTTCTCTTGGCGCGTTGCGTCCTCCCGCGGAAGCCGACATCGTCGCGATGGAAGGCCAGAGCTTCGGCCTCCCGCCAAGCTACGGCGGTCCATTCGTTGGAGTCGTTGCCTCCCGTGAAAAGTTTGTCCGGCAAATGCCGGGGCGACTGGCCGGCCAGACTACCGACCTCGAAGGCCGCCGCGGTTTCGTGCTCACGCTCGCCACGCGCGAGCAGCACATTCGACGCGAAAAGGCCACGTCCAACATTTGCACCAACCAGGCTCTCTGCGCTCTCGCGGCCACCGTGCACCTGACCCTGCTCGGCAAAGAGGGCTTGCGCGAGATGGCTCAGCAAAATCTCTCGAAAGCGCGCTTCGCACTCGCTGAACTCACCAAGGTTCCCGGAGTGCGCCGCACGTTCGACGCGCCTTTCTTCAACGAATTCACACTGGAGTTTCCGCGCTCGGTAAAAATCGTCAACGCGGAATTGCTGCGCGAGAAAATTGTCGGCCCCGTCGTGCTCGGAACGTCGTACCCAGAGCTGACCAAAAACGCACTGGTATGCGTGACGGAAACCACGACGCGTTCCGACATCGAGAAATTAGCAAGCGCCTTACGACGAGCTTTAGAAAAACCTTTGTAGCCGTGGCAAACGGAACAGCCACAAATGGCTGTTCCACAAGGACAGAACCGACTTGAACCGCAGAATTAAAAAAGCGTTTCGCCACACCAACCAGAACGAAGGCCTGATCTTCGAGAAATCCTCGGCGGGCAAACGCGCGTTCGAACTGCCGCCGCTGGACGTCCCGAGCGTCGATCCCGCCGAAGCGCTCGGTGAAAATTACCGCAGCGAGGGCGTTGAGGGATTCCCCGAGGTCAGCGAAATCGAAGTCATTCGCCATTTCACGCGCCTTTCCACGTGGAATTACGCGATCGACCTTGGCATGTATCCGCTCGGTTCCTGCACCATGAAGTACAACCCGCGCGTCAACGAATTCGTGGCGCGCCTCGAAGGAATCGCCACCGAGCATCCTTACCAGCCGCAAGAGCTTTCCCAGGGATGCTTGAAAATTCTGCGCCTGCTGGAACAGTGCCTGCTCGAAATCACCGGCATGGACGCAATCACGCTCCAGCCCGCCGCCGGCGCGCAAGGCGAGCTAACCGGCCTGCTGCTGATCCGCGCGTACCTGCAAAAGCAAGGCAATCCGCGTAAAAAGGTATTGATCCCGGATTCCGCGCATGGCACGAATCCCGCAACGGCGGTGATCGCCGGCTACGAAGTCGAAAACATCAAGTCCGAATCGCACGGCCAAATCGACGTCGACAAACTCCGCGAGTTGGTCACACCCGATGTCGCCGCGCTGATGATCACGAATCCATCGACGCTCGGCATTTTCGAGCAGCGCATCCCCGAAATCGCCGAGATTCTCCACGCCAAAGGCGCGTTGCTGTATATGGACGGCGCCAACATGAACGCCCTGGCAGGCGTCACGCGCCCGGGCGACCTCGGCGTCGACGTGATGCACCTGAATCTGCACAAGACATTTTCCACGCCGCACGGCGGCGGCGGTCCCGGCGCCGGCCCCGTGGCCATGAAGAAAATCCTCGAGCCTTTCCGTCCCGTGCCGATCCTTGTCGAAAAGGAAGCCGGCCGCCTTGCGCTTGAGAGTGTGCGTCCCGATTCCATCGGCCGCGTAAAAGCCTTCTCTGGAAATTTTGGCGTGCTGGTGCGCGCCCTCGCCTACATCCTCGCGTACGGTCCCGGCATCCGTCAGGCCACCGAAGACGCGGTGCTCAACGCAAACTACATTCGCAAGCATCTGGAAGGCGTTTTTGATTTGCCGTATTCCCTGCCCTCCATGCACGAAGTCGTCTTCAGCGACGCGCATCAGAAAAAGAACGGCGTCAGCACCATGGACATCGCCAAGCGCCTGATCGATTACGGCTTTCATCCTTACACCACGGCGTTTCCGCTAATCGTTCCCGGCGCTCTGATGATTGAGCCCACCGAATCCGAGTCCAAAGAAGAATGCGACCTCTTCATCGATGCCATGCGTTCGATTGCCGAAGAAGCCGCCAGCAATCCGGACTTGGTGAAAACCGCTCCGCACTCCACCCGCGTCCGTCGTCTGGACGAAGTTGGCGCTGCGCGCAAGCCGATTTTGCGCTGGGACCCCTCGCGCTACGAACCCGACCCAAGCTCAGCCAAGCACAAGGCAAAACACAAAGGCCTGGAGCCCGCTCCCGTAATTCCCACAGCGTAATTAGGCCTCGATTCAGCCAACGATTCCCTTCACGGCACAGCCACATCATCGGCAGCTTAGCGCTGGCTCCCTATCCTGCTAAACTTATAGTTCCTTAGTTGGAGTCGGCTCGTCCGCAATTGAAGGTATGACACCCGCGCTAAACGCCTGGCTGCCCAAATCAGTAATCCTGCTGCGCGACTATGATCGCCACAAATTTCTCTCCGACCTCATCGCGGGCATAACCGTCGGCTTGGTTGCCCTGCCGCTTGCCATGGCATTTGCCATCGCCTCCGGCGTCTCACCGCAAGCCGGAATTTACTGCGCCATCGTGACCGGTTTCCTCATTTCCGCCCTGGGCGGCTCGAAGACGCAGATTGGCGGCCCGACCGGCGCGTTTGTGGTGGTGATTTCCGGCATCATCGCCAAGCATGGCATCGACGGCCTTTTCACCTGCACCATGATGGCGGGCGTTCTGCTCGTTCTTCTCGGGGTCACCGGAATGGGCACCGCGGTGAAGTATTTTCCCCGCCCCGTCATCATCGGCTTCACGAATGGTATTGCCATCCTCATCGCCAGCACGCAGATCCGCGATCTCTTCGGTCTGCGCATGGATCATGTCCCCGGCGATTTTTTTCATCGCATGCAGGCGTTCGGACAAGCGGCTAGCACCATCTCTTGGCAGGCTACGGCCGTGGCGCTCGCCTCGCTTGCCATCATGATTTTCTGCCTGAAATACGCCAAACGGATTCCCGGCGCCATCATCGTCACGTTCGGCGCCACTGTCGCAGTCACTCTGCTTCATCTGCGAGTCGAAACCATCGGCACCCGCTTTGGCGGCATCCCCAGCGGCTTGCCCACGTTCGCGATGCCTAAGTTGCACTACGACGTCTTCCGCCAACTCCTCTCGCCCGCCTTCACCGTCGCCATGCTCGGCGCCATTGAATCGCTCATGTCCGCGGTCGTCTCCGATCGCATGAGCAAAGACAAACACAATCCCAACGTCGAGCTCATGGCCCAGGGCGTGGCCAATATCGTGTCGCCGCTCTTCGGTGGCCTGCCCGCGACCGGCGCCATCGCACGCACCGCAACGAACGTCCGCGCCGGCGCAAAAACTCCCGTAGCAGGCATGATTCACGCGCTGACCCTGCTGGCGATTGTTTTGTTCGCCGCGCCGCTGGTGAAAAACGTTCCTCTCGCCGCGCTGGCCGCCATCCTGATGATCGTTGCCTACAACATGGGCGAATGGCAGGAAATCCCGGAAATCTTGAAGCTCAGTGCTGCCGACATTGCCGTCTGGCTATTGACGATGACCCTTACGGTCGTCACCGACCTCACCTTCGCCGTCGAAGTCGGCATGGTCCTCGCCGCACTCATGTTCATCCGCAAAGTTTCCCGCACCACCACCGTGACGCGCGTCACAAGCGATTACGTCGAAGACAGCCGCGTCCACGTCCTGCAGGGTAAGGACCTTCCCGATTACGTCACTGTCTTCCGCATTCATGGCCCGTTTCTCTTCGGCGCCACGGACAAGTTCGCTGATATTCTCGATTCGCTGGATACCCTGCCGCCCATTGTCGTCCTGCGACTGCGCAACATGACCGCCATCGACGCCACCGGCCTGGGCGCAATCGAAAATCTTGCCGATCAGCTTCACGAATCCGGCCGTTCCCTGTTGCTTTGCGGCGCGCGCGAACAACCCGCCCAGCTCATGCAGCAAGCCGACTTCGAACGTCACGTCGGCGCCGAAAATATTTGCCCCAGCATCGCCGAAGCCATCGAGCGCGCCGCCGAGGTGTACCAGCAACGCCACGCAACACCAAAGCCTCGACCCGAGAAGGAAAATCTCGCTCTGAAGACCTGAACGTCGCCGCCACCATTTGACTGGCGCCGAGCCTGCAAAAAAATAGGCATCGCGTTTTTGCGAAATGCCCATCGTTTCTGCCCTTTGCTTCGCTGCCTTTTTTTTCTTACTTCATTGCTTCGCTAGCCTCACGCTGTCCAAAATCGCTGTAAATGTCTTCTCATACTCCGGATACGTCGCCTTCGGCGTCACGCACAGAAACGAAACCAGTCCCTGCGGCTGCAACACAGTAACCAGCCAGTCGGTCTCTTGCCCACCCGCTGGCGAGTCGTTGCTCAAATATGTGGAAAGCCCCGGCTGTCCGTTGAGTTGGACCCGCGCCGGATCGCGCGTTACCTGCAGCCCCGGATTGGTCTTACTCAGCTCTTGAATCAGCGATCGCGTGGCGTTCTCCAGAGCGTGTTCACCTGTATCCGCTTGCACTTGGTTCACGCTCACAATCATTCCGTACGCCAGCCCGCCTTTTTGCGAGATCCCGCCGTCCGGCGCAAACGTCACGCTTCCGTTGTCCTCATACTTCTTCCAGTTCTCCGGCACCTTCAGCGCGTACCCATTTCCTTGGTAATCCACGGAATTACCCGAGGGTGGCGCCGGTACCGCGCTTGCCGCGGAGGCCGGTGGCGTCTTCACGATCGGCAACGACATTACTTCGCGCTTGGCAGCCTCGAAATCGGCGGAGTCTCTCTTCGCATTAGCCGGCACGCCTCCGAGTTTGTCGATCTCTTCATCCACCCGCTCTATCCGATTCCCGGGATTCGGATGGTCCGACAAAAATTGCGGCGGATTCTTTCCTTTCGTCTCCGCTTCCAGCTTCTCGAAGAACTGCGCCATCGCCCGCGGGTCATATCCGACATCGTACAAGGTCTGCGTTCCCAGCACGTCCGCCTGCGTCTCATCTGACCGCGAATAGCGTAGCAACAGGCCGCCCGCTCCCAGCGCTACGCCTTGCGAGAGCAGCGCTCCGCTTGTGCTCCCGCCAAAAATTCCGCCAAAAATTCCCGCCGCTCCTTGCATAAGCTGCGCTTTGGAGGCTTGCGCGGTACCATGGCGCAACACCACGTGCGACAATTCGTGGGCCATCACAGCAGCAAGCTGCGCCTCGTTGTCCGCCACCTCAATCGCGCCTCGATTGACGAACACAAATCCGCCGGGTAGCGCAAATGCATTGATTTCCTTGCTGTTCACGCAATGAAATTCCCACGGGTATTGCACTCCGCGCGTCGGCATCTTGGCCACCAGGCTCATACCCAGCTTGGTGAGATATGCATCCACTTTGGGGTCATTGCAAAGCGGCAGGCGCTTCTCCAGCATCCGCGCATTCTGCTTCCCGACTTGTACGTCCGTTTCGGGAGAATACATGTTCCAGGGTGGTTTGAGTTTGCTGCGTTGCGCCCACAAGCCCGGCGCGCAGCACAGCGCCAGCAGGACTGCCAGCAATCCGCGCAGACTTCCCCGCCATCGCGATAACCCTGTCTGTACCCACATCATAGGCGCTCCCCGGAATCGCACGCTGGATGGAGAATGGATGCTCGAGGACGAAGAATCGGCATCTCAGGACTACTTTACACCGGCCGAAAGCCAAAAGAAAAAGGCCTGAGTGAGCGTGCACTCAGGCCTTCCCTTGAATTTATTTCGACTCGCGGCGGCTCTCCGCCCTGCTCGCCTGCCTAGCGCGCCACTCGCGGTGTCGGCTCCGCGGCAGTGGTCGATGCGGGCGCATCGACGGTTTTCCCGCTTTGCGCCTTCGCTAGCCTCGGCGCCGGCGCAGGCTCCAGCCGGCGTGCCGGCATAGCCAGGTTTTCGCCCTCGCGAATAAACGTAAGCTGATCCTGGTCGCGGTCCCAATCGATGCAAACCAGGTCGCCGAGATGGATCTGCTCCGTAGCCAGCAGATTCGCCAGGGGATACACAACATGCCGTTCGATGGCACGCTTCAGGTGCCGCGCGCCATATCTCTGATCCGTGCCTTCCTGCAGCAAGAACTCTTTCCCCGGCCCGGTCACGCGGAATAAGAACTGACCCTTGGCCGTTTCTAGCACTCGTTGCTGCACTTGTCCCAATTCGATATCCAGGACCTCTTGCAGCTGTTCTTTCCTAAGCGGATGAAAGCAAACGACTTTGTCCAGGCGGTTCATGAATTCGGGCGAGAATTTGCGCCGCGCCGCCTCCACCGCCGTCCGTTCCACCTTTTGGTCTAGGCCGGCAGCCGGTATGTCCTTCGGCTGCACAAATCCCATCCCGCCGTTCATCAGTTCCGTGATTTCCCCGCCGCCCAGGTTGGAGGTAAGGAAAATGACCGTTTGCGACAAGTCCACCCGGCGATTGTCGCCCAAGGTTAGAGTGGCCTTATCAAGCATTCCCAAGAGCAATTGCCAGAGCGCATCCGATGCTTTCTCGATTTCGTCGAACAGCAGGAACGAAAGCTTCAGCTTGTCGGTATGACTCTTCGCCAGCTCCTCCTGCGTAATCAGCGGATGGGTTTCGCGATGCCCCAAGTAGCCTGGCGGGGAGCCGATCAGCTTCGCAATCTCATGAGAATGCTGGAATTCCGCGCAATCCACCTTAATCACCGCGCGCGAATCCCCGAACAGGATCTCCGCGGCGGCTTCCACAATGCGCGTCTTGCCCGAGCCCGTTGGACCCAAAAACAGCAAATTTCCCACCGGGCGGCCCGGTGAGTTCAATCCGGCACAGAAGACCTGGTACAGGTCGACCAGCGCCTGCACGCCCTCTTCCTGACCGACGATTTTCGTCTTCAGGGATCCTTGAAAATCACGGGTGTCATTGCTCCGGATGGTGGGATCCAGTTGGTGACGGACAGCAGCTTTCATATCATCTATCCTCAATGCGTCCAGCTTCC
>WNFR01003719.1_pt1 | contig 17032 bp, 18 predicted proteins | sample 5400221 | NCBI WGS metagenome assembly WNFR01 (sample SAMN13153357, study PRJNA577476) | soil metagenome | isolation source: 40 cm soil under Madrone tree | place: USA:California | collected 2016-06-14
CGAAGAAATTCTTCAGCAGGTCTGGCAGTATGACAGCGAAGTCTCCTCGCGCACCGTGGATGTGCATGTCGCGTGGCTGCGCCAGAAGCTCGATAATCCGCAAAGCCCAAGGCGCATACAGACCGTCCGCGGCAAAGGATACAAGTTCACTCCGTAACGCGCGCAAAGCGAAGCCTCAAACTGTCCAGAACGGGAACTTTTTCGATGCGCGATGGGAATTTGCTACAGGGGTCAAATATGAAATTTCTTCTGCCTGAAGGCTGGCGGTTTGCGGCGAACGCGGCCTTCCTGTTTCTTGTGACCCTTAGTGCGCCTTGTGTTAGGGCTCAGGCGCCCCCTGGCCCATTGCCGCAAGCCGCTCCTAAAGATACCCCGGGCTCTTCGCACGCCAACACTCCTCCGCCGAACGTCCCGCGAACAAAAAATCTTGCGGGAACCTGGCGCCTCGACGTCGACGACAGCGACGACCCGAGCAAAAAGCTGCAACAAGCCCGCGGCTCTCAAAATGGCGGTCAAGGAGGCGGACGCCGTGGCGGCGGAATGGGCGGCGGGTGGCCCGGGGGCGGAGGACGCGGCGGTTATGGCGGACGCGGAACGGGTGGCGGCGAAAGCGACTCCGATCGCCAGAAAATGCAACTGTTCCTCCAGCCCGCGCAGCAGCTGACGGTCTCCCAGAAGGATCCGGAAATCGACGTGACCGATGACGACGACCGCAAATTCGCTTTCTACACCGACAACCGCAAAATAGAAAAATCAAAGGATCCCAACCACCAGGGATTTCTGGCGAAATGGGATGAATTCAGACTGGTTGCCGAAGGCAAGGATCCTCACGGCAACAAGTACGAGCGCTCCTACGAAGTCTTGGAAGGAAATCAGCAGCTTCGCGAAACGCTTTTTCTGAAAATCGGTCGAAACAATACTGAAATCTCGATTCACTACGTCTACGACCTCGTTTCTCGCGCTCCATCTCAAGGTCAAGCGTCGCAGTAGAAATGCGCTGAAATTCCACATCGTAAATCTACCGTCGTCAATCGCCGCGCGTTGACGGAATTTAACTCGGATGCTAATCTTTTTGTTCCGAGTCGGCAGCTCTGAGCCCACCGTGCAGCTTTGGGGTGTGTACGGCGAGGCTGCCAGCCGCAGTCCAGGCTAAAAAATTTTGTTATGGCGATTGTTCACCAATTAGGCGAACTCTTCCTCGGGGCTGTGCCCACAGTCCTGCTCATTCTCATTTTCTATTTCATTCTCAAGTCATTGTTTTTCAAGCCGTTGCTTGCGGTGATGGCAGAGCGCGATGCCCGTTCGATTGGCGCCCAGAAAGCCGCTGAAGCGGCACAATTAGCAGCTTCAGAGAAGCTTAAGCAATATCAGGATGCGCTGAAGCGCGAGCGCGCGCAGATCTACGCCGAGCAGGACGCCGCGCGCAAAAAATTGCTCGACGAACGTGCCAATCTTTTGAAGGATGCTCGCGCCAAGTCCGCCACGGAAGTCGCTAATGGCAAGGAACATGTAGCAGCTGAGCTACTCGCGGCGCGTGGCGACATGGAAAACTCCGCAGGCTCATTGTTTCATCGCTCTTCGTGTGCGGGACGCTTACTTTCCTTGCCGCCGCGCATGCCGCGGAAGAAGGCGGCGCCAACGCTGCCGGTCCGGCGGAACTCTTCAAGTGGATCAACTTCGCAATCGTCGCGGCCGCGTTGATCTGGGTGTTTGGCAAGGTCCTGCCGCCAAAGTTCCGCGCGAACGCGGAAAAAATCAGCTCAGCCATAACGAAGGCCACTGCCGCGAAAGCGGAAGCCGACCGAAAGTTAAGGGATGCCGAGCAGCGCCTGTCCCGCCTGGAGCAGGAAGTTCGCGGGTTGCGCGAAGAAGCGCAGAAGGAAGCCGCTGCCGAAGCAGAGCGCATTCGTGCGCTCGCAAAATCCGATGCCGAAAAAATTAGCCGAGCCGCAAAGGCCGAAATCGAAGCTGCGGAACGTGCCGCCCGCATTGAGCTGAAAGCGCTGGCAGCGAAACTGGCCGTCGATCGCGCTGAATCGCTGCTCGCAAAACAATTGAACCCGCAGACACAGCATGCCCTCATCGCCGGCTTCGTCAAAACGCTGCAAGGGAGCCCCAATTGAAATCGGCGAGCCTTCAATACGCCAATGCGCTTGCGGACATTGCACTCGCGCAGGGAGCCGCCGCTCCGGTCGCTGAGCAATTGGGTGACTTCACCACCGCTTACGTCGACTCAGTGGAGTTGCGCAATTTTCTCGAGAGCCCGGCAGTAACCAAGAAAGAAAAGCGCGGTGTTGCCGAAAAAATCTCCGCGCGCCTGGGTGCCAGTAAGATCCTGCGCAATTTTTTGTTCGTCATCATTGATCACCAGCGCATGCACCAGCTTCCTGAAATTCTTGAAGCTTTTCAGAACGTTTTGCGCGAACGCCAGGGAATTGCCGAAGCGGAAATTTTTTCCGCTGTTGCCTTGAACGACGCGCAGAAGACAGAAGTGAAGCAGACGCTTGAACGCGTCACCGGCAAAAAAATCGAGGCAAGGTTCTCGCTCGATCCGAATCTGCTGGGCGGCGCCCTCGTCCGCGTCGGCGACACGATTTACGACGGGTCGCTCCGCAACCGGTTGAACGGTTTGCGCGAGCGCCTCCTGGCCGAGTAGAGCTGGCTCGGTAGACGTAGGCGAATGGTTGTAGAAATCCAGGCCGCTTTCACGCGGCTGCAGTCCACGCTTTGGCGGAGAGTTGGAGCAGGAATGGCGAATATCAAGGCAGACGAAATCAGCAAGATTCTGCGCGAGCAGATCGAAAATTACGAGCAGACCGTTGCGGTCGAGGAAGTCGGCTCGGTCATCAGCGTCGGCGACGGAATCGCGCGCGTGCACGGCCTCGAAAAAGTGATGTTCGGCGAGATGATCGCGTTTCCACACAACGTTTTCGGAATCGCGCTCAACCTCGAAGAGGACCAGGTCGGCGCAGTGCTTCTCGGCGAGTACAACGAAGTTAAAGAAGGCGACACAGTCAAGCGCACCAATACGATTATGTCCGTGCCCGTCGGCGAAGCACTCATCGGCCGCGTAGTAAATCCGCTGGGCGAGCCGTTGGATGACAAGGGCCCTATTGCTGCGACGCAGCGCATTCCGCTGGAGCGTATCGCTCCCGGCGTGCTGGACCGTCAGCCGGTGCGCGAACCGTTGCAGACGGGTATCAAAGCTATTGACGCGATGATTCCGATTGGCCGCGGCCAGCGCGAACTCATCATTGGTGATCGCCAGACGGGAAAGACCGCCGTCATCCTCGACACTATCATCAACCAAAAGGGCCAAGGGATGGTCTGCATCTACTGCGCGATCGGGCAGAAGCGCTCGACCATCGCGCAGGTTGTCAAGGTTCTCACGGATGCTGGCGCGATGGACTACACCATCATCGTCGCATCGTCCGCAGCGGAACCGGCGTCAGTGCAGTACATCGCGCCATACGCGGCATGCGCGATGGGCGAATATTTCCGCGACAACAAAAAGCATGCCGTCACGTTTTACGATGATCTTTCCAAGCATGCGCAGGCTTATCGCGAAATTTCACTTTTGTTACGTCGCCCACCAGGCCGCGAAGCTTTCCCCGGCGACGTTTTCTATCTTCACTCGCGCTTGCTGGAACGTGCCGCGAAGTTGAATGACAAACTCGGCGGAGGCTCGCTCACTTCGCTCCCGGTCATTGAAACACAGGCGGGTGACGTTTCCGCTTACATTCCAACCAACGTTATTTCCATCACTGATGGACAGATTTATCTCGAAGCCGACCTTTTCAATGCGGGCATTCGGCCCGCCATCAACGTAGGCATTTCCGTCAGTCGCGTCGGCGGCAACGCGCAGATCAAAGCCATGCGGCAGGTGGCAGGATCGTTGCGCCTTGATATGGCGCAGTACCGCGAACTCGCCGCCTTCGCGCAGTTCGGTGCCGACCAACTCGATAAAGTGACCCAGGCACAGCTCGCTCGCGGTCAGCGCCTCACTGAAATTCTGAAGCAGGATCAATACGCTCCCTTTCCCGTGGAAAAGCAGGTGCTCAGCCTTTTCATCGCCACCAGTGGGCTGATCGACGACATCCCCGTTGGCGATGTTCGCCGGTTCGAGAAGGAATTTCTGCAATTCGTTGAAAGCACCCAGCCTGGCATTTTGAAAAGTATCAGCGAGAAAAAAGCGCTCGATGATTCGATCAAGGGCGAAATCAAAAAGGCTGTCGAGACTTTCAAGGAACGTTTCGCGCCAACAGAAAATAAACCGGCGTAGTTTTCCTGGGCCGTTGTTGTTTGCGGTTGGTTTTGACTTATGTAGCGGCGGGTTTATTCCGCCGTCTTAGCGAGCAGAGAAAAGGATCCTGGCAGCGCAATGGCTACGCTTCTTGATTTTCGGCGACGTATCCGCTCGGTGAAGAACACCCAGCAGATCACCCGCGCGATGAAATTCGTCGCAGCGGCGCGGTTGCGTCGCGCTCAGGAAGCCGCCATCGCCGCTCGCCCCTATGCCAACGAACTTTCCCGGCTGCTGCGCTCCATCATGACGCGCATTGATGAACCGGAGCATCCTCTGTTGGCGAAGCGACCTGAAGAACGCATTCTGGCCATCGTACTTACCGGTGAGCGTGGCCTGGCGGGAGCTTTCAACGCCAACATTTTGCGCAAGGCCAACGACTTTCTGCGTGAGCGCCGAGACAAAAAGCTTTCCCTCGTACCCGTCGGCAAAAAAGGCCGCGACTCGCTGAAACGCGCGGGATTTCAGTTCGCTGCCGAATACGTCAACGTTCTAGCCAAGGTGGAATTCTCGACGGCACGCGAAATCGCCGGCTTGGTTTCCGATCTGTATGTGAAAGACGAGATCGACGCGGTCTATTTGATTTTCAGCGAATTCAAGACCGTGATGACTGCCAATCTGAAAGTCGAAAAGCTACTCCCGGTCGAGCCGGAACACGCGCAACCACATGAAAAATACGGCGAGAAAGCCTCCGAGATGCCCGAATCGCACGTTGACTACATTTACGAGCAGCCGGTCGAAAAGCTGCTAGCAACGCTGCTGCCAAAATACATCGAGGCGCAAGTCTTGCGCGCCATGCTGGAATCCTCCGCAGCGGAGTACGCCGCGCGCATGGCCGCCATGGAATCCGCTACACGGAACGCCGGGGAAGTAATTCAAGCGCTCACGCTGCACATGAACAAAGTGCGCCAGGCAGCCATCACCAAAGAAATCATAGAAATCGTAAGCGGCGCCTCTCACGGCGCGTAGGAGAAATCATGGAGAACAAACCAGGCGTCGGACGGGTAGTACAGGTCATCGGACCTGTCCTTGACATTCAGTTTGAAGAAGGACACCTTCCCGCGATCTTCAACGCCGTGCGCGTTACCAGCGAAGGTTTCGATGGTCCCGAACCGCTCGACGTAACGGTTGAAGTGCAACAGCACTTGGGCGAGGGCCGCGTGCGCGCGGTTGCTATGGAACCGACTGAAGGCATGGTTCGCGGCATGAAAGCCATCGACTCCGGCGACTCGATCAAAGTGCCGGTCGGCCGCGAAACGCTCGGCCGCGTGATGAACGTTCTCGGCAAGCCCGTTGATCAACTCGGTCCAATCAACGCGAAAACGTATTTCCCAATTCACCGACCAGCTCCGAAACTGGACGAACAGTCTACCACTCTCGAAATGTTTGAGACCGGCATCAAGGTCGTCGACTTGATGGAGCCCTACGTCAAGGGCGGCAAGATCGGATTGTTCGGCGGCGCAGGCGTTGGCAAGACGGTTTTGATTTTGGAGTTGATCCACAACGTCGCCATGAAGCACGGCGGCCTTTCGGTTTTTGCCGGCGTCGGCGAGCGCACCCGCGAAGGCAACGATTTGTGGCTGGAAATGTCCGAAGGTGGCGTCATCACTCCGGGCAACTCGGAAAAATCGCGTTGCGCACTGGTTTATGGACAGATGACTGAGCCGCCCGGTTCGCGTCTGCGCGTCGGCCTCACCGGCCTTACCGTCGCCGAATATTTCCGCGACCAGGAACACCTCGACGTGCTCCTGTTCATCGACAACATTTTCCGTTTCGTTCAGGCAGGTTCTGAAGTTTCGGCGCTTCTTGGCCGCATGCCTTCCGCGGTGGGCTATCAGCCGAACCTCAATACCGAAATCGGCGAGCTGCAGGAACGCATCACTTCCACCAAATCCGGTTCGATCACTTCAGTGCAGGCAATTTACGTGCCTGCTGACGACTACACCGACCCAGCTCCCGCTGCGACGTTCACTCACCTGGACGCCACCACAAACCTTTCGCGCCAGATCGTCGAACGCGGCATCTATCCCGCCGTCGATCCGCTTGCCAGCTATTCGCGCATTCTCGATCCGCGCATCGTTGGCGCCGATCACTACGCTGTCGCGCGCTCGGTGAAATCTATTTTGCAGCGTTACAAGGATTTGCAGGACATCATCGCCATTCTCGGTATCGAAGAACTTTCCGACGAAGATAAACGCACCGTCGCCCGCGCCCGTAAAATCGAAAAGTTCCTTTCGCAGCCGATGTTCGTCGCTGCGCAATTCACGGGCCTCGAAGGCAAGTACGTAAAAATCGAAGACACCGTGCGCAGCTTCCGCGAAATCATCGAAGGAAAGTACGATGACATTCCGGAGCAGGCCTTCTACATGGTTGGCACGATTGACGAAGTTCACGAAAAAGCAGAAAAGATGAAAGCGGGCGTTTAAGAAATATTTATGGCTGGCGATTCCATTCAGCTCGTGGTGGTCACTCCGGTGAGCCAACTGCTCAGCGAAGCGGTCGCCGAGGTGCAACTTCCCGGCGCGGACGGCTATCTCGGCGTGCTACCGGGTCACGCTCCGCTGCTCACCGAACTGGGCATCGGCGAGCTGACCTACAAGGCGGTAAACGGACAAACAGGACTGCTCGCCATCATTCGCGGCTTCGCGGAAGTTTTGCCGGAGCGGGTCTCCGTATTGGCGGAAACCGCCGAATTTCCCGAAGACATCGATCTGAACCGCGCGAAGGAAGCATTGAAGCGCGCGCAGGAACGTATCGCTGCGGGCGGCGATATCGATTGGGACCGCGCATCGGCCTCTTTGCAGCGCGCGCTCGTGCGCCTTCAGGTGGTCTCGAAACATCAAGGCATCAACATTGCCACGGTTCGCTAGCCCCGTATGCCCACGCAAATTCCTGCGCATCTAATTCAAGATGAGTGACAAGCTCAACGAATCTATCGTCATGTATTGCACGATTTGGTGTCCCGATTGCCGCCGCGCGAAATCCTTTCTGAAAGAACGCGGCGTCGAATTCGTGGAAGTGATAATCGATGGAAATCCCGAAGCCGAAGGCCTGGTTCTGCGCGTCAACAACGGCCGACGCAAAGTTCCCACCATACAAGTCGGCGATCGCTACTTCGCCTGCAGCCCATTCAGCGCGCAGCAACTCGCCACGGAGCTGAACGTCCCGCTAAACCGCTAGGCCACAGCAAATTCGACAAAGTGTCCAGTCCTTTTCAGAGTGCGGAAGCGCAGCTGCCGACTCTTCCCAAGTCATTGCACCGAGGTCCCGCGCGCCCAAACCCGCTCGATCTCGAGCCCCTCATTCAGCAGCACGATGTCCGCATCGGCTCCCGTGCGCAATGCGCCCTTCTTGAATTCGATACCCAACAGTGTCGCGGGATTCAGCGTCAACATTCGCACCGCATCGCTCAGAGGAATTCCCAGCTTCACGATATTTCGCAACGCGCGATCCAGAGTAAGCGTGCTGCCCGCCAACCTGCCTTCCGCGTTGCGGCAAACGCCCCCGCTTACAGTCACTTCCAATCCGCCCAGCATGTACTTGCCGTCCGGCATTCCGGTCGCGGAAATTCCATCGCTGATCAGGACCACACCCTGCGCGCCTTTTGCCTGCAACAACACTTTCATGGCGATTTCATCGACATGAATGCCGTCGGCAATCAATTCGGCCGTGACTTCCGGCGCAGTCAGCACCGCGCCGATCACTCCGGGGTCGCGGTGCGTAAAAGGCCGCATGGCGTTGTAGACATGCGTGGCGTGATGCGCTCCATGCGCTACCGCGGCGCGCGCTTGCTCGTAGGTTGCGTCGGTATGCCCGATGGACACAACCATTCCCAGGCTGCGCGCCGCATCGATGCACGGCATGGCGCCGAGTAATTCCGGCGCGATGGTAAGAATCCGCGCGTTGCCTGCCGCCGCATGCAAAAATCGCTGCAGCAATTCCGCCGATGGCGGTTGCAGCCATTCCGCTGGATGCACCCCGCGCCGCGCTTTGCTCAGGAACGGTCCTTCAAAGTGGATTCCCAGAATTTCCGCGCGCGCGTCGTTCGTTTGATACTGGCCGGAAATATACTTTGCAATTCCTTCGACGGCGCGAACAGTCTCGTCCGCGCTGGCAGTAACAGTCGTTGCCAGCAACGATGTGGTGCCGAAAGCCGCCAGCCGCCCGGTGATCGTGCTCAGGGCAGTTTCGTCCGCTTCCATCACGTCGCGGCCGCCTGCGCCGTGAATATGCACATCCACGAATCCCGGGATTGCGGTGGACTCGCTCGCGCGCACTTCTTCCGCGCCCGCCGGCAATTCCACCGCGGCTCTCGGCCCGACCATCTCGATCTCGCCGTCGCGAAATAGAATTGCCACGTCTGCAATCTCGCCTTTCGGGGTGATTGCCTTGCCTACATGCAAAAGAGTGGTCGCCATGGATACCCGTTATCGTAGCCGAATCCCAAACGCCTGCAAAAACAAAACGGGCGTCTGCAAAAACAAAATGGGCGGAGCCTTCGCCCCGCCCGCATGGATCTTCTTCCGTCCGATCTTACATGCCCTTTTCAGGAGCCATTTCGATTGCGCTCAGTTTGATGGAGTCACCCTCCACGTCACCCTTTACGGTCACGTGATGTCCGGCATGCGCACCGACTTGGTCCTGCGCGTCAATGGCATAAACTTTTTTGTCGGCGTCGTTCACGAACACATATTTGGCGCCGTGTTCCTTGACGCACTTGGTGGTGCATTCGCCAGCCTTGGCGTTTGCTCCCTTGGCTCCGCATTTGCTGTCCGAAATCCAGCCGGTCAAACTGCTGTCTGCCGCCATAGTCATGGCTGTTGCTAACAGCGTTGCCGCTGCGATGGTTGCGATTTGAAGTTTCATAAGCACTCCCTCCAAAACTACTGTGGCTTTAGACTCTGCCCAAGGCCATGGCGTTAGCTTGGCACAGCACAGAGAGCAAGTCTAGAACGCCACTTGCCGACGGGCGGCGAGCATTGGACCGATGGCGAATTCGAATGGATCTCAATAAAAAAACGGGAGATTCTTTTGAATCCCCCGTCTGTCAAACGTTTAGTGAATGGGCGCAATTAGCCAGAGCGCACCAGTCGGCGAATAAGCTACTGGCCTGATCCGGAATTCGACGTTGCCGTCGTGGAAGGCACTGCCTTCGGCACGCTCAAATAGCCGGTTGCCGTGGACTTGCTGACCTTGTTGATCACTAATTCGACCGCCTGGCGCGTTCCACCGGTATAAAAGAAAATAGGTTCGTTCACCGAGCGGTTCTTCTTTTCGAAGCTCTTATCGTCCGCCAGAACGTAGATGGTGAACTGATTCTTCTTGGTGTTGGTGTCTCGCAGTTGGACCTGGATCGTTCCGACTTTCTGTGCGCCGGCCTTGCGCGTCACGGTAAATTCGTAATAGTCGCGCTGGCCCATGCGCCGCAGTTCGTCGATTTCGTCATGGTTGCGAGCGATCAACGTCCCCATCTCGCTGCGCGCCATCTGAATGCTATTTTTTGTCGCGTCCAGGTCGGTCTTGACGCCGTTTACGTCGCCGCCAATTTTGCTTACATCATCCGTGCTGGCTTTGGTGGCAAGCTGCGCGTTCACATTCGATCCCAATTCGTTCAATTTCTTGCTGTACGTCACCGCGGCCATTTTGTTTTGCTTGCGCGCGGCGATCAGGTCCGCCTGAGTTACGTTCAATTTATCGGTTACTACCTTCAAATCGCTTTGCAGTTGCTGGTTATCGTCTTCGGCCTTCGAAAGGCGCTGCCCTAACGAATCATTTTGCTGTTTCAAAGCCGCTTGGGTGGATTTTTCCACGCTGTTGGCGTGATTGATGGCGCTCCATCCGACTCCCAAGCCCAGAAGAGACAGTGCGCCTAAGACCGCCACCGCTAAGCCGACCCACCGTGGGGTTGCCGATATGACCGTGGGGTTTGATTCCTGATACTCGCTCATGAATTCGATTCTCCTTGCAGGACTCTGCCTGTGTCACAAGGAAACGTGCATCCGCCGAACCAAATGTGGCTACTGGCAGAATTGCAGGTTAACTACAACAACGCGTTTGGGTTAGGTGCGAGTGTGGCCAGATGGAGTGCGACCGCAACTTGTACCAGTACGAGTAAACTTTACTTTGTTACTAGGTTCTCGGTAATTTTTGCTGATTTTGCCAGCAGCGGGCAGTCCGCGAGGCGTTCTAAAACCACAGCCGAATTCCACAGGTCGAGTATAACCCTCAAGCCCGTCAAGTCGAATGTCTAGAGCGACTTAGTGATTATTTCTAAGCGGCCTGGCTCGTGGCTTCGGTACGTTCCGGCCCGAAATACTGATCCAGCGTGCGTGTAGCAGCCTTCAGGACCAGCTTGCAGTTCGCACAGTCATGCAGATGTTCCTCAATGTCATGCGATACAGTCGGCGAGAGTTTCCCTTCTAAGTACCAACAAATCAGATGGATAGTGTCCCTGCAGCTCATTTCGCCCGTCCCCTCAGAAGACGTAGTCGAATACGAATTCTTTGTAGCAAGCGTGCACTTATCTGGCCAAAACGTAATGGAAAATACTGATTCTAACCGTTTGAAAATGAAGGAGAAACGTCAGAGCTCTGATCGGTTGTGTGATGCCAGATTGACAACTTTACCGTTACCCCTGCCAGGATGCCGACATCTGAGGCGCGTTAAGAGCGGTCATCCCGGCCGGCTGATGGTCATTTCGCGCAGCGCGGCGATGCGATCCTCTAGCGGGGGGTGTGTACTGAAGAGCGAACTCCAAACCGAGCCGCCGCCAAACATGGGCTTTACGATGCACAACGCCGACGTCGTTTGCGGAATATTGCTCGGAATCCGCTGATTATAGGCACCGAGTTTCTGCAGCGCGCTGATCAGCCCGAATTGCTGGCCGACCATTTGCGCTCCGGACTCATCTGCCGCGTACTCGCGTTGTCTCGAGATGCCAAGCTGCAGCAGCATTGCGGCGATGGGCGCGAGAATGATCATCAAGATGGCCGAGAGTCCGCCGCCTTGCCGTTCGTTGTCACGGCCGCCGCCATATCCGAAAATGCTGGCCCAGTAGCCCATGCGCGCTGCATACGTAATGGCTCCAGCCAGTGTCGCCGCGATTGAGCTGATCAAAATATCGTAATTGCGTACGTGCGAAAGCTCGTGAGCGATGACGCCTTCGAGCTCGTCGTCATTCATCAACTGCAGCAGGCCTTCCGTCACCGCCACCGATGCGTGACGAGGATTTCGGCCAGTCGCGAACGCATTGGGCGCGGCTTCGGGTACCACGTACAATTTCGGAACCGGCAAGTTCGCTTTCGCCGCGAGCCGCTCCATCACCTCATACAAACGCGGCAACTGTTCGCGCGATACGGGCTTTGCCCCGCTGGACAGCAACGCAATCTTGTCCGAGAAAAAGTAAGCGATGGCGTTGAATGCCACAGCAATGCCCAGGGCGATTTTCATGCCGTTCGGTCCGCCGAACGCATCGCCGACGATGATCAGCACTAGCGTCAACGCAGTCAGGAGAAATGCCGTTCGCAAGACTTTCATGGTTGTTCCACCCAGATAGGCTTCGACGCGTTTGCAACGCTTCGAAGGCTCCTCTAAATTAGATTCCGGCTGCAGCGGCCGGTTGTTTTTGCGCTTTCTGCGACGGTGTGCGTTCGAATCGCATGGCGTCCTTCTTTCCATCGCGGTCGACGCGGATGTGATCTCCCGGCAATACCTTGCCTTCCAGAATCTGCATCGCCAGCGGATCCTGAATGAGCCGCTGGATGGTACGTCGCAGCGGCCGCGCGCCATATGCCGGATCGTAGCCTTCTTCCAGCAGCAGCGCATTCGCCGCGGGAGTCAGTTCCAGAGTGATCTTCCGCTCCTCAAGCAGCTTCTCGACATTTTTCAGTAGCAATTTCACAATGCTCTCGAGCTGCGCCTTTCCTAGCGGGTTGAAGATCACGATTTCGTCGATTCGATTGATGAACTCCGGCCGGAATGATGCGCGCAACGCTTCCATCGCTTCCTTGCGTGCGCGCTCCGGATCTTTCGCGGACAGTTCAAAGATCGCCGTTGAGCCGACATTGCTCGTCATCACCAGCACCGTGTTGCGAAAATCCACCGTGCGGCCTTTGCCGTCGGTCAAACGCCCGTCTTCCAGAATCTGCAGCAGCACATTGAAAACATCCGGATGCGCCTTTTCGATTTCATCGAACAGCACCACCGAATACTGATGACGCCGCACCTGCTCGGTCAATTGGCCGCCCTCTTCGTAGCCGACATAGCCTGGAGGAGCGCCAATCAATCGCGAAACGCTGTGCTTTTCCATGTACTCGCTCATGTCAATGCGGATCATCAGCTTTTCGTCATCGAAAAGGAATTCCGCCAACGCTCGTGCCAGCTCGGTTTTCCCGACGCCGGTCGGTCCCAGGAAAATAAACGAACCGATCGGGCGCTTGATGTCCGACAAACCCGCGCGGCTTCTGCGCACTGCATTCGACACGCGGCCCACCGCTTCGTCCTGGCCCACTACGCGCTGCTGCAAACGCTCTTCCATGTGCACTAGTTTTTGCGCTTCGCCTTCCAGCAAGCGGCCGGCGGGAATTCCCGTCCACTTGCTCACCAGCTTGGCGATGTCTTCTTCGTCCACTTCTTCCTTGAGCATGGGAGCGTCTTTTTGCATCGCGGAAAACGCGTCCTGCGCTTTTTTCAATTCGGCTTCCGCGGCGGAAATCTGGCCGTAGCGAATCTCCGCGACTCTCGCCAGTTCTCCCGCGCGTTCGTAACGCTGCTCTTCGCCTTTCAATTGCTCGATGCGCTCTTTCAGTTTGCGAATTTTTCCGATGGCGTCTTTTTCAGACTGCCAGCGCGCCTTCATGCCGCTGGATTCTTCTTTCAATGCACCCAGCTCTTTTTCAATCTGCGCGCGACGCTCCTTGGAATGAGCATCCGTTTCCTTCAGCAGCGCTTGCCGCTCGATTTCCAGCTGCATGATGCGCCGCTCGATTTCATCGATTTCCGTGGGCAGAGAATCAATCTGCATGCGCAGGCTGGCCGCCGCTTCGTCAATCAGGTCAATCGCTTTGTCCGGCAGAAAACGATCAGAAATATAGCGATGCGAAAGTGTGGCAGCAGCAATAATCGCGGCGTCCTTAATGCGCACGCCATGGTGCACTTCGTAACGCTCTTTCAATCCGCGAAGGATGGAAATTGTATCCTCGACCGTTGGTTCGCTGACCAGAACTGGCTGGAATCTCCGCTCGAGCGCAGGATCTTTCTCAATATATTTCTTGTATTCGTTCAGCGTGGTTGCGCCGATGGCGCGCAGTTCTCCGCGCGCCAATGCCGGTTTCAGCATATTCGAAGCGTCCATGGAACCTTCGGCCGCGCCTGCTCCCACGAGCGTATGCAGTTCGTCGATGAACAGTATGATTTGTCCTTCGGACTGCGAAATTTCTTTCAGCACGGCCTTGAGGCGGTCTTCAAATTCACCGCGGAATTTCGCGCCGGCCACCAGCGCCGCCAAATCCAGAGCAACCAGCCGCTTGGTTTTCAATACGTCGGGCACATCGCCGGAAACGATGCGCTGCGCCAAGCCCTCCGCGATCGCGGTCTTGCCCACGCCAGGCTCGCCGATCAGAACCGGATTGTTTTTCGTGCGCCGAGCCAGAATCTGCATTACACGACGAATTTCTTCATCACGCCCGATCACCGGATCGAGTTTTGACTTGCGCGCCAGCTCAGTGAGGTCGCGCGCGTATTTGTCCAGAGCTTCGTAGGTCGCTTCCGGATTTTGCGATGTAACTCGTTGCGTCCCTCGCACACCGGTCAGTGCCTGCAGAATCGCTTCGTGCGAAGCGCCCAATTTTTTCAGAAGCTGTCCCGCAGTATCACGGTGCGACCCGGCAATCGCCAGAAAAAGATGCTCGGTCGAGACGTACTCGTCTTTAAAATTGTCGGCCTCCTTGAACGCCCGCTCCAACGTGTCGTTCAATGCGCGCCCGAGCACCTGATTGGAAAATCCCTGCACTTTCGGTAGCCGGCCGATTTCGCGCTCGACTTCAGCACTCAAAGCTTCCTTGCGGATGCCCAGCCGGGCGAGCAAGGGCGGCACCACGCCGTCAGCTTGCTCAACCAGCGCCGCCAGTAGATGTAGCGGCGTGATTTCCTGATTTTCGTGACGCGCGGCAACCTCGTGCGCGTCCTGCAGCGCTTCTTGCGCTTTTACGGTCAATTTTTCAAATCGCAGCATGATGATTTGCTCCGGTTCTTATGAGAAAGGGCCGGCGCGGCGCCAGCCCCATGCTACTCCACTGGACTGAAGAGATGAATTGCCTGAATTGCCAGCTTCGCGCGACTTATCGAGCCGATGCCGCAGCGGCTTGGCCCCTTGCGCTTGCAGCGCTAACGTTCACCTTGATCTGCTTCGGCTTCGCTTCTTCCCGTTTCGGGACACTCAGCGTCAACACGCCATCTTTGTAGTCCGCCTGGATAGCGTCGGTGTTCACGGTGTTGGCAAGGGAGAAGCTGCGAGCAAAGGAACCGTACGCGCGCTCCACGCGCAGGTAGTTCTTCTCGTCCACTTTCTTCTCGAACTTGCGTTCGCCGCGAATCGTCAAAATATTGTTCTCCACGCGAATGTCTAGTTCCTCCGGCTTGACGTCAGGCAGATCCGCCTTCACCACGAGTTCATTCTCGCCCTCGTAGATGTCTACTGCCGGGGCCCACGTAGTCAGGTTTTGCTCCTGCGTTGCACGTGCGAAGAAGTCACTGAACAAACGGTTCAACTGAGAGTCAGGGGAAGTTCCGCGAAAGGAATCCCAACGATCCAGATTAGCCATAGAGCTAAGCCTCCAATAGAAATTACAGCAAAGGCATCATAAAATATGCGTGTAGTAATGTCAAGTATAAAGCTACTGCCCCATAGATTCTTGTAAACATATTAATATCAGTAAGATATACGGTATGGATTCCAGGTGCTTGGCCAGTGCCTGACCGTTTCGCTCAGGTGTTTGCGAACCTTTTTGACCCACCGGCGAAGGAGTGGCTGTCTGTTACGGCTTGTTTTTAGCTACACTGGCTGCGCACATGCGGACTGACGATTTTGACTACTACCTTCCTGAAGCTCAGATCGCCCAGCGCCCGCTTGCCCAGCGTGACGCTTCGAGGCTGCTCTTGCTGGATCGCGCCGCTGGCGACGTAGCCGACGCAAATTTTGCGCACTTGCCCGAGCTCCTCCGTGGCGACGAGTTGCTGGTGTTTAACAATGCCCGCGTGATTCCCGCACGGCTCTTCGGCAAACGTGCCGGCGTCCATTCCCAGACGCCATCCCGGGCGACTGCTCGCGAACATCTCACTGGAACCGTCGAAGTGTTCTTAACTCGCCAGCTCTTGCCGGATCTGTGGGAAGCGTTGGTACGGCCAGGTCGAAAATTGCCTGTGGGAGAGCGAATTATTTTTGGCCAGGGCGAACTTGAAGCCGAAATCCTGTCGCGCGGTGAACTAGGAATTCGCTCGGTTCGATTTGTAAGTCATGACGCCGAGTTGGTGCAAACCCACATCGAGCGGCTCGGACACGTTCCACTTCCACCCTACATCGAGCGGGAGGACGAAGCCTCGGACCGCGAACGCTATCAAACTGTGTTCGCAAAGCAGCCGGGCGCTGTCGCCGCTCCCACCGCCGGACTACATTTTTCACAAGCAATGATGAAGCGTCTTCAAGAGAAGGGAATCGAAACCTGCGAATTGACGCTGGACGTGGGTCTGGGAACATTTCAGCCGGTTCACTCCGAAATTCTCGAACAGCACGTAATGCACGGGGAGACTTACGAAATACCCACGGAGACAGTCGCTGCGATTGGCGGAGCGCGCTCAATAGGCAGACAGGTTCTTGCAATTGGAACGACGGTCGTTCGCGCGCTGGAAGATTCCGCAAAACGCGCCAGGGAAAGCGGCACCGCCAGTCTGTTGATGGCGGGTCGGGCAGAAGCGAGAATCTTTATTACGCCAGGCTACGAATTTGCGGCAGTTGATGCACTGCTCACAAATTTTCATCTGCCGCACTCGACATTGCTGGCGTTAGTGTGCGCTTTCGCGGGACGTGAGCATGTTCTCGCAGCGTACGGCCACGCAGTGCAATCAGGGTATCGTTTTTACAGTTATGGCGACTGTATGTTGATTCGTTAAAGACTTACGTTCTTGTCGGTTGCGACTCGAACGTTTCTGCAATGCAACCACACAATATTTGTGCTGAACGGGAAACCGGGCCAGGTGCGATTTCCCGTCCATACAATTGCCGTATCCGACGATGATGGTGCGAACGCTGTTCGCTATTCGGCAAAAACGAAAACTCTTTTTTGCCCGGCAAAGCGAACTTCGCGGACCTGTCCGTCTGGGCCAAGGAGAATTGCGGTATATTGCGACTTCTGGTCGCGCTCTTCCCAACGCCCTTCGCTTTCCGCCACGATGTTCTTGCCCTTTTGAACGCTGGCCTTATTACCGTCAATGGAGAGCCGATATTCGCCCGCCTGCAGTGAGGCCTTCCCGACTTTCGCACCTTGTGTGAGATTGATCGTTTGTGTAAAAGGCTTTGCAAACGCCGGCACCGTCATTGCCAAAGCAACGAAGAGCGCCGCAATGCGATGGAACGAATTGATCTTCATGCGTGTCACCTTTTTCCCTTTCGCTCAACATAAAAATGAGCCGCAGGGGATGGCGTTCAAAGGCAGTTGACACGCGGTATCGCTGCGA
>WNFR01003190.1_pt1 | contig 17029 bp, 15 predicted proteins | sample 5400221 | NCBI WGS metagenome assembly WNFR01 (sample SAMN13153357, study PRJNA577476) | soil metagenome | isolation source: 40 cm soil under Madrone tree | place: USA:California | collected 2016-06-14
AATAAGATGAGCGGCGGCACGTACGGTGCCGAGCTGTTTGCAGATTGGAGAGTCGCTCCCAAATGGCGCTTAGTGGGTTCCTACAGCTATCTGCAAATGAACATAAAGAAGAATTCTGACAGCCTGGATCCGACGCCAGACAATCCCAACGGGTCGAGTCCGCGCCATCAGTGGTATCTGAGATCCTCGATCGACTTGCCTAAGCACTTCGAGCACGATACCACCCTGCGTTTCGTCGACCATCTGCCGAGCCTGAACATACCCAGCTATTACTCACTGGACGCTCATCTAGGCTGGCGACCGCTTCCCAGAGTGGAGTTTTCGATTGGCGGGCAGAACCTGCTGGATAACCAGCATTTGGAATTTATTCCAGATTTCATCAATACCGCTCCTACTGTGGTCAAGCGCACGGTCTACGGCAGTATGACGTTTAAGTTTTAATTGGATTGATGATTGACCTCTCAACGATGAGCACCTACGGGCGGAAAATGTAATGTTGAGACGATTGGGAATCTTGATCGCAATACTTGGTATGACGTTGAATGTGACGTCAACGGCAGATGCACAAGCCGGGGATGCCGATTCTTCGGAATACCTGATCAAGGCGGGCTTTATTTACAACTTCGCGAAATTCGTGGAATGGCCCTCCGCTGCCTTTCCCCAGGTAGATTCTCCGATTGTGATCGGTGTTTTAGGAATCGATCCTTTCGGAAACGTTCTCGATCGCATAGTGGAAGACAAAAAAATTGGGCCAAGGGGATTTGTTGTCAGGCGCTATAAATGGGGCAAAGATCTGAAGGACTTGAAAGATTGCAAAATCCTGTTCGTCAGCGCATCGGAAAAAGCCCATATCGATGAAATTTTGCAGAGCGTCAAGGGCCTGCCGATCCTCACGGTCGGTGAGACGGTTGGTTTTGCTGAACGCGGTGGGGTCATCCGATTTACCTTGGAAGATAACCGTGTGCGCTTTGAGGTTAATGTCGACGCAGCACACCAAGCGGATTTAAACATCAGCTCGCGGCTGCTCACGCTGGCGAAAATCATCCCGCAGACCGCCGCCACCGGAAGGAATCCGGGATGATTCTTCAGAACCTTTCCATCAAACGCAAGCTGACGCTGATAACGATGTTAACCAGCAGCGCCGCGCTGGTTCTTTCTGCCTTGAGTTTCCTTATATACGATCTTGTTTCCTTCCGGCACCTGCTGATTCAGGACCTCATGACGCAGGCGGAAATCATCGGATACAACAGCGCTGGCGCGATGGAATTCAAGGATGTACCCGCTGCGACCGCTACCCTCTCCGCGTTAACCGCCAAGGAAGACATAGTAGCCGCAGGCCTGTACGCCCGCGACAGCAGGATGTTTGCGCATTATTCTCGCAATAATAACGTCATGCCATCGCTCCTTCCCGCCCATTCGCAAGATAAGGGCTACCGGTTTGAAGGCGGGTATCTGCAGGTCTTCCATGACGTTACCCTAAATGGGGAACGCCTAGGGACACTGTTTTTGCAATCGGACATGCGGCAATGGAGCTTAAGGGCCAAGCGCTACGCAGGTATTCTTTGCATTTTTGTATTGATCTCGGGCTTGTTTGCATTGTTGGTGTCTTCGAGACTTCAGCGGTTGATTTCCCGCCCCATTCTGCACCTCGAAGACACCATGAGAATGGTTTCGGCCAACCGCAATTACGGAGTGCGCGCTACAAAGTCCTATGGCGACGAAATTGGAAGGTTGATTGACGGCTTTAACACCATGTTGTCCGAAATCCAGCAAAGGGATACGGCTCTGCGGGGTGCGAACCAGGAATTGAAATCCAGGACGGGCGAACTGGAGAAAGAGATCCTGTATAGAAAGCAGACGCAGGAAGAACTGCTGAAGGCCAAGCACACAGCAGAGGAAGCCAGCCGCGCAAAGAGCACATTTCTGGCGAACATGAGCCACGAACTACGCACGCCGCTCAACGCCATCATCGGATACAGCGAAATGTTGGAAGAGGAGACGCGGGAATCCGGAAAGTCCGACAGCGTCCAGGATCTCCGCAAGATCCAATCGGCAGGGAAACATTTGTTGTCGCTCATCAATGATGTTCTGGACCTGTCGAAAATCGAAGCCGGAAAGATGGGTTTGCACCTGGAGAATTTTGACGTGGCGCCCTTGATCGACGAAATGATTCACACATTGCAGCCTGCGGCGGCCAAAAACGGCAATACGATCCACGTGAATGTCGCAAGCAGCCTCGGTGCGATGCACGCGGATGTCACCAAAGTCAGACAGATTTTGTTCAATCTGTTGAGTAATGCCTGCAAGTTTACCGATCATGGCACGATCTCCGTGGACGTCGATGAAAGCAAAGTCGAGGGCCGCGATTGGGTTCGATTCCGCGTCAGCGACACGGGGATTGGAATCACGGCCAAGCAGAAAGAGAACCTGTTCCATGAATTTTCCCAAGCGGATGCCTCGATCGCACGAAAGTATGGCGGAACCGGCTTGGGACTTGCGATTACCTATCGGTTCGTGCAGTTGATGAAGGGCCGCATCTCAGTCGAGAGCGAGCCTGGCAAGGGTGCGACTTTCACGGTGCATTTGCCCGCCCACGGCGTTGCGGAATCATCGGAATCCGCGCGGTCAACGCCAAGTAGCGACGTCGCGCCCACATCCGACGACTCCAAAAGCCGCAAGGACACGATTCTAGTCATAGACGATGACGCTTCGGTTCGCGACCTTATGTCGCGTTTTCTCGGCAAATTGGGATTTCATGTGGTTGCAGCGGCAAATGGTGAAGAAGGTGTGCGACTTGCGCGGCAAGTTCGTCCCCTGGTTATCACACTCGATGTGGTCATGCCGGAGTGTGACGGCTGGACAGTTCTGAAGAAGCTGAAGAGCGATTCCGCGTTAGCGGAGATCCCGGTCATCATGGTCACCATTGTCGACAATGAAGCCATGGGCCTTGATTTGGGGGCCTCCAATTACCTTATCAAGCCGGTCGACCGTGACCGTCTTGCGGTCCTTATTGAAAAGCATCGCACTGGTCGGCCGGCCACTATCACCCCGGCCCCTGCCGCCCCCTTTATAGCAAACCGTCAGCAACGTCGGACGGAGTCGGAACGGCGAGCTTCAGGAAAGGTCGATCATGCCGAAGATCTTGTTAGTCGAAGATAACGAAATGAATCGCGACATGCTCTCCAGGCGCTTGCAGCGCAAGGGCTACTCCGTAATCTCTGCTCATGACGGAGAGCAAGGCCATTTACTGGCCTGTTCGGAAATGCCGGATTTGATTCTGATGGACATAAGTCTTCCTCTGATGAATGGATGGGAAGTAACTCGACTGCTGAAGAGTAACGAGCTAACCCGGCACATCCCTATTATTGCCCTTACGGCCCACGCGTTGGTAACGGATCGTGATAAGGCGTTTGAAGCAGGCTGCGATGACTACGACACCAAACCCGTTGAATTTGCCCGGCTGAACGAAAAAATTGACAACCTGCTGACAGTGAAAAAATCATGACCAATGTCCGGCCGAGCAGGTTGCTTATCGTAGACGACAACGAAATGAACCGGGACATGCTCGCTCGCCGGCTGCTGCGCAAGGGCTATGTTGTCAAACTAGCGGAGAATGCGAAGGAATTGCTAGAACGCGTCAAAGAAGATCCCGTGGACCTGGTGTTGCTGGACATTGAAATGCCCGAGGTCAGCGGCCTTGATGCATTGCAACAGCTGCGCGACCACTATTCTGCAGCCCAGTTGCCGGTCATCATGGTCACGGCAAAAGCACAGAGCGAAGATATCGTCAAAGCGCTGGACCTGGGCGCTAACGATTATTTGACTAAGCCGATTGATTTTCCAGTCGCCGTGGCCCGCATAGGTACTCAGCTATCCCACAAGCATGCGCAGGAAGCGTTGAAGGAAAGTGAAGAGCGCTATGCCCTAGCGGCTCGTGGCTCCAACGATGGGCTGTGGGACTGGAATTTGTCCGCTAATGTCGTGCATTTCTCGCCCCGTTGGAAGGCTATGTTGGGCTGTCAGGAAGGTGAAATCGGCGACAGACCTGAAGAATGGTTTGATCGGATACATGATGCAGATCGTGAACGAGTCAAAGAGGAAATTGCCGCCCATCAAAACAACCTGACTCCTCACTTCGAGAGTGAACACCGCGTGCTGCACAAGGATGGCACCTTTCGTTGGATGCTCAGTCGAGGGGTCGCCGTTCACGACGCTTCCGGAAACGCTTTGCGTATGGCCGGCTCGCAGACCGACATCACCGAAGGAAAGGTCTCTGATCCGCTGACGGGTTTACCCAATCGCTTGCTGTTTATTGACCGGGTAGGTCGGCTCATCAAGCACACCAAGCGCCGCAAAGACCAATTGTTCGCAGTGCTATTCATGGACCTTGACGGGTTCAAGATGATCAACGACAGCATGGGGCATCTGATTGGCGATCAACTGCTGCTTGGAGTAGCCAATCGCTTGGAGAAGTGTTTGCGGTCAACCGATACAGTCGCACGCCTGGGGGAAACCTTCACGGTCGCGCGCCTGGGAGGAGACGAATTTACGGTCCTACTCGACGAGATTAAAGATCCGGATGATGCTAAGCGCGCCGCAGATCGCATGATGAAGGCTTTGGTGTCGCCATTCATTTTGGGCGGGAAAGAGGTGTTCACCTCCGTGAGCATCGGAATTGCTTTGAGCAACCCAGCCTACACTCAACCAGACGAGATCTTGCGAGACGCCGACACCGCCATGTATCGGGCAAAATCACTGGGCAAGGCCCGTTATGAGGTCTTCGATGCTGATATGCGAGCCAGTGTGATGGCTCGATTGCAATTGGAGACCGATCTGCGTCGCGCACTCGAACGGGGAGAGTTTCGCAATTTCTATCAACCGATTGTTGCCCTGGTTTCTGGAGAAATTGCCGGCTTTGAGGCTCTACTGCGTTGGCAGCATCCCACTCGAGGCCTGCTGGGCCCCAGTGAATTTATCCCTGTGGCGGAAGAAACCGGGTTGATCCGCGAACTTGGTTGGTGGAATTTGCGCGAGGCTTGCCGGCAAATTAACGAATGGCGGACCGGTGCCCATCGTCATCTGACGATTAGCGTTAACCTGTCCGCCAAGCAATTTCTACAACCGAAGCTTGTCGAAGATATTAAAGAGTTGCTGGGCGATCTGGCTCTTCCACCGGAAGCTTTGAAGTTGGAGATCACAGAAAGCACCGTGATGGGAGATCCGACGGCGGCGGTGGGAATGTTGCAACACATCAAATCCCTGGGCATCCAGCTGGCTATCGATGATTTCGGCACCGGCTATTCTTCGTTGAGTTACCTCCACCGTTTCCCCCTCGACACACTGAAGATCGACCGCTCTTTCATCAGTAGCATGGGGGATGACGGAGAAGGTATGGAGATTGCGCGAACCATTTTGCCAATGGCTAACAATCTTCGCTTAGACGTTGTTGCCGAGGGAGTAGAAACAATTCAACAGGTCGCTTTGCTGAAAAAATTGCACTGCAAATACGGACAGGGATATTACTTTTCACGTCCACTGTCCGCCGAGGGAACCGCGGCGTTATTGGCAGGAGACTTGACGTGGCAAGCGTGCGAGCCAACCAGATAGGTCAACAGATGTCTGCTTTGGGAGACCAGAAGCCGGCTGCCCGACGCGGCCGCGGCGCAAAAGCCTTGCCTGCTGAGTTCTATAGGTGGGTCCACTCTTCAAATCTGTTGATTGCTGAATTTTTATGAAACTTGCTTGGCAGAACGTCATTCACGATCGAGCACGCTTCTCGGTGACTATACTCGGAGTGTGTTTTGCCGTGTTCCTCATGATTTTTCAAGGCAGTCTCTTGGCCGGCTTTCTGCGAGCAGCATCCCGGCTGATCGACGCCAGCGATTCCGACATTTGGATTACTTCTCGAGGTGTACAGGCTTTTGAGTTTGGAACTACCCTGGAAAGCCGCGTTAGGGAAATGGCTGCTGGGGTTCCGGGGGTGGTGGAAACCGGTCGAGTGTGCATGGCTTTTGCTGTCTACCGCACACCCGACGGGACGCAGCAGGTGGTCGCTTTGGTTGGCGCCGACCCCAATGTTGGCAAGCGTTTTCCAATTCCCAATATGGCGGATTCGGCCGAAGAGACGTCACCCGAGGCGGTTCTCTACGACGTCAGCGATCGAAAACAAATGGGAGTCAGCTCACTGCCAGCAGAAGTCGAGATAAATCGTCACCGCGCCAGCATCGAGCGCGAGATCGAGGGGTATGGGGCTTTCTTGGGTGTCCCTTTTTTGTTCACCTCCTACCGGAATGCCACTCGGTATATGGGTTTCGGCCCGGAAGACGCTATGTACATCCTTCTGCGCGTCGGCAACGGATACCCTGTTTCCGATGTCCAGCGAAACCTTAGACAGCGGCTGCCGGAGGTCGACGTACTCACGCAAAGCGAGTTTGCGCATAAGTCCCGGATGTACTGGACCATGAAAACCGGAGCAGGCGGCGCGATTCTCACCGCCGCCGTTTTGGCCTTTCTTATAGGTCTTGTTGTTGTCTCGCAAACCATTTACGCCAACACAATGGAAAATATCGAGGAGTACGCCACACTAAAGGCTCTCGGAGCATCCCAAACTTTCGTGGCGCGCATTGTGCTTTCCCAGGCTCTGATTTGCGGAGTGCTCGGCAGCATTCTCGGACTGCTGGCCGCCATTCCAAGCATTGGTTATGCAAAATCCCTGATTCCTTGGATCTACGCACCATGGTGGTTGCCGGCGATCATGGTCGTGCCCAGCTTATTTATGTGCTCATTGGCTTCTATTGCTTCGGTGCGGAGCGCCCTCACCGTTGAGCCGGGGAGAGTGTTCCGTGCCTGATCATTTCTTAGGAGTTCAGGCCGCGAGCATTTCCTTCGGCAAGGGAGACGCGCGTGTGCCTGCGCTGCGCCGCGTTTCACTAACCTTCGAGCGTCGCTCGCTCACGTTGGTCATGGGCCCTTCGGGTAGCGGGAAGACCACACTGTTATCCATGCTGGGCTGTCTCTTATCGCCGGATGAAGGAACAGTGTTCGTGGACGGTGCTGCGGTAAACCAACTGACCGAACCGGAAAAGACCGCAATTCGCCAGAAGAAAATTAGCTTTGTATTCCAGGCCTTTCGCCTCTTTCACTCCCTTACGGCGCTCGATAACGTGGCTGTAGGCTTTGAAATTCGCGATCCCGGCGAGCCCCGATGTATGGAACTGGCCCGTGATCTACTCCTTCAATTCGGCTTGGGCGATAAGCTTCATCAGGAGCCTAACGAGCTCAGCCCTGGAGAGAAGCAGCGAGTCGCCATTGCCCGCGCTTTGGCTGGAAATCCTCCAATCCTTCTCGCCGACGAGCCAACCGCTTCTCTCGACGCCAAGGCTGGAAAGAACATCTGCGAAATCCTTCGCAATCAAGTTAGTGAGCATGGGAGAACCGTCGTGGTTGTCAGCCACGATCCGCGTTGGCGGGATTTTGCCGACCGCATCATCACTCTCTGCGATGGCCAGGTTGAGCAAGAGGTCGTGAATTCATGACCGCCAAGCGCAGATGGATACTTGGCGGCGCAGCGGCTCTGCTGGTGATCGCCAGTGTGGCTCTCTTCGGGACTTCGCGGAACCGGAATTCGGTGCAGGCTCGCGGAAGCCCGAATAGCGCAATAGGCACCGTTGCCTTCGCCTCCCCGGGTAGAGTCGAAGGCGCCTCAGAAACCACTCAGGTAGGAGCAGCGGCCGACGGCATTCTAAAAGCCGTCTACGTGAAAGAAGGGCAGTTCGTAAAACGAGGGACAATACTCGGCGAGATCGCCTGTGACGACCTACAGCCGGCGTTGCAAACTGCCATAGCGGAAGCGGATTCCGCCCGCCAGTCACGCGCCCGGCTTTTGCGCGGCGCGCGTGATGAGGAGAAGAAAATAGCGAGTGAAAAGACAGCTGCAGCCCGAGCCACCTTTGAAGAAGCCAAATCACGGATGGACATGCAGCGTGCCCTCTACGAAAAGCAGCAGGTCTCCCGGGCCACGCATGATCAGGCTGTCCGCGATTTCGGGGTGGCCGACGCTAATCTTCGAGCCGCCCTTCGTACAGAAGAGTTAGTCTCGGCGCCTCCATTGCAGGAAGACACGGCGCGAGCTGATGCCGATGTGCTTGCGGCGGAAGGCCGTGTGCGAACCGTCCAGGAACGCATCGGAAAGTGCGCTATTGCGGCACCGATTGACGGAACGGTTCTGAGGGTCTACGCGAGGCGCGGCGAGTCCTTTAGCACAGTCGCGCCCCGTCCTTTGTTCAGTCTCGCCGATACTTCGACTCGACATATTAAGGCGGAAGTGGATGAAAGAGATGTAGACAAGCTCTCTGTAGGGCAGAAGGTGATTATCCAAGCCGACGCCCTTGAGGGAAAGAAACTCCAAGGTTCGGTGGCTAGGATTTCTTCAATGATGGGGAGGAAAAGCATCAGCACCGGCGATCCCTCCGATAAAAGCGACCGGGACATCCTGGAAGCCGTGATCGACCTGGACGACAACTCGAGGCCATTGCCTATCGGTCTGAGGGTAACTGTGCAGTTCTTATCGAATGCTCGTCGGAAATAGAACAGTTTCGGAAATGTAGCCACCCAAGGAGCAAAGCGTCCCCTGCGCAGTCTATTTCCCACCGGGGTTCCCAATGGCGAATACAAAACGAAAACGTGGAGGCGGGGGGAGTCGGAACATTCAGTGGTATTGAAAATACGTAAGTTACTGATTTTTCGAGACGCTGGAAACGCCAAAAACGACAAAATTGCGGTCAACTGGAACGTATCTGGAACGCAGAGTTCGTCGGTTACAACTCACTTTTTTCCTTGTGACGCATATGAAGCTGAATTACTCGCAGATGTGCGAGCAGGCGAACACGCAGGCCGTAGAAAAAAAGCGACTGCAAAGTAAGGTCGAAGAGAAAAACCGGGTCGTTTCGCATCCGGTTTTTAGAAAATAGCTAGACAAGTCAAAGCGTTGTAAGTTCCCCGAAGGTTTCCGCCGTTTGCTCTCAACGACCGCGCACTCTGCACAAGACCATTAAACGGTCTGCTTACCAATGTTTGCCCGGTCTCGCTCGATCTTTTGATTTATCGCGCCTTCCAAGAATTTGCAAAAGTGAATTCCAGAACCTTCTAGGTTGTCCCAGACCGTTGCTCTGTTGGTTGCGGCATCCTCAGTCTGCAAAAGTTCGGCCTGAATGTGCGAAAGCAGCATCCCCTTAATTTCGCCACGGTAAGAATCAAAGACCAGCGTATCGAAGAAGTCGCCCCGTCATAAGTGGTAGACAGTTCAATGAAGTAGCACAAGGCACCAAACAACCGAACGATAGCGTCCACTCTAGACTTGTCGCGCCTTCCGGCGATAGTCAAAGAGTGCTGGTGTGGGCCTTGTTGAACAGCTTCCAGCGAAGAAGCAACCTAATACTTGACTTTGCGAGTTTTTCTACCGAGCGTGCGATGCGGCTTCTTCGATCAGAGCTGCAACCTCCTTCCGCCTGGAGACGTAGACCGCGTGGCTGGCGCCTGAGACCTCGACCTTGTGGCTGTTGGCTCGTGTGGCATACCACCGTTCGAGGTCGGGGTTGATGGTTCTGTCTTTAGCCGCTACCAACATCCAGCTTGGTTTGCTTCTCCACGCGGCGGTGGTGATCACTGCTTTGAAGTTGTCAGCGAAGTTGAACACCTGCGAGCGCGCCATGAGAGCGGCCTGCTCCGCAGACAGGTCAGCTGCAAAGTACTCATGAAACTGCGCGGGGTCGAGGTAAGTGAAACCGTCTGCCGTCTTCTTTGTCGCACCAGACTTGCTGAGGTCACTTGGAAAGCGCTTTCCGTCGTCCGCCTCGTTCTCTCCAGCGTCCGGCATGTGGGCCGCGACGTACACCAAACCGGCAACCGATGGGTCCGTGCCCGCTTCGGTAATTACGGCTCCCCCATAGCTATGAGCGACAAGAATGCACGGCCCATCTTGTTGAGCAAGGACGCGCCTCGTGGCAGCCACATCATCCTTAAAGGACGTCTCTGGCTCTTGGACAATGCTGACGTTGTAGCCATCCTTGACGAGAATGTCGAAAACGCCTTTCCAGCCAGAACCATCCGCCCAGGCCCCGTGAACCAGAACAATATTCCGAACGCGATGCGCTTCGTTCCGCGCTGAGAGCGAGAGGCAGGTCACCAGCAATAATACGATGCAGAGGCACTGAGATATTGCTCGTACTACTCGCAAAGCCTTCACTGAATTACTCATTTCGTATCTCCTTTTGGTTACGGTTTGTCGCAGGTAGGCCCGCGTTTCCCAAGGCTGTGTCGGCAAGACGTGCCGTGCCGGTCTGGCGAATTTCGGCGTCTCAATTTATCGAACCGAGACGGTGGTTTGGACATTGACATTGCCCTTGATCGCATTCGAGTAGGGGCAGATGGCATGGGCGCCCTCGACAAACTGTCCCGCCGTCTTCTGGTCCACGCCGGCGATGGTCACGGCGAGCCCGGCGGACAGCACGAACGCACCCGAGGCGTTGCGGCTGAGGCCGATATTGGCGACAACTTCGACGTCGCCATCGGCGAAGTGGTGGCGAGCCTCGCGGCCCACGCGCAAGAGCGCATTCTCAAAGCACGCGGCATAGCCTCCGGCGAAGAGTTGCTCTGGGTTGGTCGCATCGCCTTTACCTCCGAGCGTTCGCGGCATGGCAAGCTTAAGATTGAGCAGGCCGTCGTCGCTGCGGATCGACCCGTTACGGCCTCCGATCGCAGTGACTTTTGTGGAATAGAGTGTGTCTGGCATCTGTTTTCTCCTTTGTCGCGACTCAGAGCGTCAGATAGACGACTTGGACGAACTGGTCGCCGTTGATGATGCCTTTGCCCCAGGCGGTCTCGAGATCGGCGAACGGCTTTTCCGCGACGCCTTCCTGTGCAGATTTCCCCGCGGACTTCAATCTCCGAACGCGATCGCGGGCGGTGACGAGCATGTCCCGGAATTTCGTGAGGTCCGCTTTGTTGCCCAGCGGGCCGTGCCCCGCAACAATCTTGGTGGAATTGTCGGCGAGCGAGAGAATTTTGTCGGCGGCGGCAATCATGCCGGTGATTTTGCCGCCCGTACCGGGGTCGATGTAGGGATACATGCCGTTGAAAAACAAGTCGCCCATCGAAATCACGTTGGCCTTTTGAAAATGAACGTAGATATCCGAATCCGTATGCGCGGGAGCAACGTGTTGGAGCTCGAGGACTTCGCCATTGGCTCGCAACTGGTAACTGGTAGCGAAGGTCTGCTGCGGCAAGGCCTCCGCGGGCGAGGGGTCGAAATGCAAGCCGGCGAGCGCACCGTCTGCTCCTTTATACAAGACGGGCAGATCATGCGGCTCGGACATGCGCTTCTTAGTGTCTTCGTGGGCCAGGACCGTGGCTCCTGCGGCGTGAAGAGGCGCGTTGTTATCGGTATGGTCGAAGTGCCAGTGTGTGTCGATGACGTATTTCAGCGGAGCGTTGCCAAGGCCACAGAGAGCCTCTTTGAGTCTGGGCCAGGCGGGCGCAACAAAAGTGTCCACGACGAATTTGCCGTCGGGGCCGTTGAGGACTACAACGCTTCCGCCGGGGCCGTCGAACATAGTGATATTGTCAGCAAGCTTTTGCGTTTCCATCGGAACGGCGTTGAACTTGGCGCGCATACTCGCGAGCAGGTCAGCCGGCGAAGGTGCTTGTTGCGCGTAGCCCGCTGGGGAGGCGCGGAGCAACCTCGCGGGAAAGATGTGCGCCAGAAAGGCGCTGCCGGCCAGCGCGGCGGAATCTCGCAACATTCCTCGGCGTGAGGTTGGCCTCTGTAAGAAATTGAATTTCATTTTCTTTAATCCTTTCTTTCGATGGCATCGGACTACTCCTTTGCCACACCCAGTTAGACACTTCTGGAACTGATTAGAGACATTGTTTGTTCTGTTGCCTGTGATAAGATATGCAAATAAGAATAGACACATGGAGCTTCGTCAAATTCGATCGTTTCTCTCTATCGCCGAGACGCTGCACTTCGGGCGTACTGCGGAGTTGATTCATCTCAGCCAACCAGCTTTAAGCCTTCAGATACGGGCTCTTGAGGAGGATGTCGGCGTGCGACTCTTCGAGCGGAACCGACGCAAAACGACGCTCACCGCGGCTGGTGTCGCCTTTCGCGATGATGCAGCTGCGGCGCTCTCACAATTGGACCAAGCGATTCGCAGGGCGAGGCTGGCTGCCAATGGAAAACTGGGATTATTGCGGATCGGCTTCATCTCAACTGCGGGAAGTGAGATTGTGCCCAATATCGTCGGTCAGTTTAGGGAATTAAATCCCGAAGTAGAGTTCTCTTTGCGCGCTATCCCCACGGCGGATCAGGTACAGATGCTGGAGACGGGGTCGCTCGACGTTGGATTTCTGCGTCTGCCGATTGGCGGGCACTCGGCCCTTGATGTTGTCGCAGTGCATCGCGAACGGTTCGTACTCGTGGTACCCGCGTCCCATAAACTGGCAAAAAGGAAAAGGGTCCGCCTAAGCGAAGTGTCGGGTGAGGATTTCGTGATGTATGAGCGTACCTATGCCCCTGGATTCCACGATCTGATCTTGGGGATGCTTCGCGACGCCAGGACTGTTCCCAATGTTTCCCAGACCGCAGCAGAGATCTCAACGTTGATCTCGCTGGTCGATGCGCACATGGGTATCGCCATTCTCCCCGCATCGGCAGTGAGTCACAGCGTTGCTTCGGTAATCGCTTGCGACATTGTAGACCAGATACCAATGTCTGAGATTGCCATCGTTGTCAGCAAACACGTTCGAGCGGCAGTCGTAGACAACTTCCGAACTTTCGCTCTAAAAAGCTTAGGTCGGGCAAGGAACTCTTTTGTCCGCTGATCGGAGTTGACTTCAGCGCCGAATACTCCGGGCAGTCCTACTGCCGCTGCGACGGTCGAGATTCTGAAAACTAGAAATATTGCTGTGAAACTACATGTCCGTTGTCTTCTGTAATGCTCTGCGCTTGGATGCCCGTCGGACGCCGAGGAGTGTTTATGACAAAAGCCCAGTACGAAGTTTTTGAAGCTCTCAATCCTTTCTTCAAAGTCGTCATGGAAGGCTTACGCGGACTCGTCGATGGCAATCATTACTTCGATACGATTGCCGAAGACGCATTCTTCGAGTTCCGCTATCACTTCCCCGGTTGGCCTCTGACAATTCGAGGTCGAGCCAATCTGATCGCTAGCTTCTCCGGATACGGCAAGACGATCAAGCTTCACTCCGGCGACGCACTTGTTGTGCACCGCTCTCAGGACAGTCGCGTCGTGATCCTCGAGTATGAAGTGCACGGAAGGATTCTTTCGAATGGTACCCCCTATGACAACAGGCTCATCTCGGTTGTCACAATTGAGAACAAAAAGATCGTGCATTGGAGAGATTACATGGACTCCTTAGCAGCCTGGACGGCATTGAATAGTCCCTACCGATCCTGAAATCCCCCGTCTTGTACGGTGAGCTTCGGTTGACCCCTTCAGTCGATTGCGGGCGGATGACGGGCAACTGTGACGTAACGCGATTAGTAAGGGTTGCCGACGAGCCGCTCGCTATCCGTAAACGCTATGGCGTTACCGAGGAAATATCCCTTTCGTTCCTCCGGCACGACAAGCCAGTGGCCTTCTCGTGTAAGGTGTTACGTAACTGTAGATCTCGAAAAAAGTGGAGTGACGATGAGAACGGAATTGCTGCGATTCAACGGCGCTGTCGAGCGGGATCCTGCCATCGATGCGTGGATGAAAGAGCACTCAGGCGAATTGGGCGCCATCGCGCATCAGTGGTTTGAGGTGATGCGAAAATGCGGGGACGAAGTCCGGGAGCTTTTGCATGACGGCTGCCCGATTGCATGTTTGGGAGATGCGCCCTTCGGCTACGTCAATGTCTTCCATTCGCACGTAAACGTGGGGTTCTTTCACGGCGCAGCGCTGCCGGATCCGGCTCACTTGTTGCAAGGCACCGGCAAGTTCATGCGCCATGTGAAGCTGGGACCGGGAACGGCCACAAACGCCGCAGCGCTAAGCAGGCTGATCGACACGGCGTACTCGGATATAAGGTCGCGCGTCGAAAACGGTTAGCTCACAGAAACGCCTCAAGAGGCCGACGCGGATGTGAACCGCCAAACATGTCGCATACAGATGGTGGGCGGATGATTGGCGATTCTGACCTTACAGTCGCGGCACTACTCTGATCATTGATCGGTGGCACGGAGGCCACCGGTCGTGAAGCAAAAGCCAAGTTTCAGAAGAAGACGCAGCAGCTCCAAATCCGTCCTACGTTTGCCAGACCTGGAACACGCCAGGGCCGCGGTGTTGAACAGCCTCAACTCAACAGACGCAAAGCGGGGTTATCGTCACGCCATCGATGAGTTCGTTGACTGGTATTGCTCGGAACCGCGCTTGGCCTTCAACAGGAATCGTGGTCTTGCGTTATCGCTCTCATTTTGAATCCCGTCAACTCGCCCCCGGAACCATCAATCTGCGTCTGGGCGCCGTGCGCCGCCTCGCGTACGAAGCAGCCGACTGTGGTCTTCTCAGCGCCGATTTGGCGGCTGGGATTCGCCGTGTTAAAGGCGTGAAGAAGTTGGGCACGCGCCTCGGGAGCTGGTTAACGGCAGAGCAAGGCACGCGCTGTGGCAAGCACCCGATAGTCATCGCCTGAAAGGAAAACGCGACCGAGCCTTGCTCGCATTGCTACTCGCGTGTGGGTTGAGAAGGCATGAAGCTGTGGCTTTGACATTGGACCATCTCCAGCAGCGCGAGGAACATTGGGCTATTGTCGATCTGGTGGGTAAGGGATGCCACGTTCGAACGGTTCCGGTTCCCGATTGGTTGAGAAGCGAACTGGACGATTGGCTCGCCGCAGCCGCAATTGATCGAGGAAAGCTGTTCCGCCGGGTCAACAAAGTAGGAAGGATATGGGGAGATGAGATGACGGTAAAGGCGGTTTGGCACATCGTGAAGGAATCCGCCAAAAGCATCGCCGTGGCGAAGTTGGCACCGCACGATCTGCGACGGACCTGTGCTCGACTCTGCCACGCATCGGGAGGCGAGTTGGAGCAGATCCAATTTCTTTTGGGGCACGTTTCGGTGCAAACGACCGAACGCTACCTTGGCTGCAAACAGCGGATTCGAATCGGCCGTCAACGATCGCATTGGCATCGAGCCGAATCCCTGAGCTGGGCGCGCGGTTGTGGAAGGGTTGCCGACCAACCGGTTTGTTTGACGCACCCAGCATCTCGTTCGTGATGATCGCCGTGATGACAGCGATGTTCGTGCTGAGCTGCTTCAGCCCACTGATATCTGAATATGTTCGCGATCAGTTGCACGCCGTCGGCACCCAGACCGTTAACGCTGTCGCGAAGGACTTCTCCAAGAAGTATGTGGCATTGTGGGGACTAGTCGGGCTGGCGATCGCGACGTTCGTGCTCGCCCTTTTTCAGACTGCCTGGCTTGCGGGCGTGAATATGTTCGGCATCGGCTTTGCGATCGCATTCACTCTTGTTCCGGCGCAGACGCTGATTCATCAAGGGACTCCGGGCGAAATGCTTGGCCGCGTGAGCAGCAGCTTCTTTGCCCTGTTCTCGCTTTCGCAATTGTTGGGTCTGGTGCTGTCAGGCTCGCTGGCAAATTGGATCGGCTTACGTCCATTGTTTTTGGCCAGCGCGATACTGCTGGTGGTGCTGTCGTCGGCCGGCTATTTGTGGCTGCGTGAAGACAAGCCCGAAGAAAAAACTGTCGCGGCGGCAAGATAAGTGTGCGCGTTGTGTAATTCGCCGCCGCCGCTTTCCCGCGACCTCATGTAAGAGCGTTCTTTGCTGACCTACCGATTTTCCGATTGCACGCTTCATCGCTGCACTCGGTTGTCTTTAGGCTCCTGACGTTGCGTAATCGATCCTCTCGCCTAACCTCGTTCTTAGCTCCTTCAACCAGGCCTGCGGGTGGCGACCGTGAATGAGGCGACCCAAAAAGCCAAGTCTCTCGGCGGCGTTATTGCGGTTATGGCGAATATCGTCCTTGGTGAGGCCGCTATAGATCGACAAGAATTCCGTGAGGCTGACCGGCTTCGAAAACAGGTAGGTGGCGTGGCCCAGTTGAGGCGTCTCCACCACTACCACAGCCTGTAGATCAAAGATGTACTCCGAACGAAAGAGGTAGAGACACCGGGAGCGTCGGCGGAGGTGCCTGTAATAGAAAGTGTCATAGTCAGGTTTCCAGGTAATTAGGCCGACATCGAAATCGGCCGGCATACCGAGCGCAACGCAGAATCTTTCAAGGTCGCCTTTCTCAATCGGAACAGCTTCAACACGCGCGCGGATCTCGTCGAGGGCGGTGGCAAACTGCCCGAAGCGGTGATGGATTTTGCGAGCTTCGATGATCTCTTCTGTAATGGTTGGAGGAAAGCTGATCTCTATGCGGCTCGGCACGGCGGTTTGCCATTTGAGCAGATGCCACTCGCCTGCACGGTGGCGATATTTGCCACTCTCCACAAACGTAGCCCTGATACTCAGCTTGGAGGGCAGTAGGTGCTTCCATTGGTTCCAAGCAGCGTCCCACGACAGAGGTAACGCGGCTTGGTCAATCACAATTTCCAGCTTACCGCGTGAGTCTACGTAAACCGCGTGATCATCATAGAACGCGAATCGTCGTAATGGCGCTCGGATGCGCTGAATCTTCTGCTGCGGCAAGAATGTAAGAATTCGAGAAGCGAAGAAGGTCGTGCCGTCTCGTGAAGTCTCTCCTGCAACAAGGAGACAACCGAAGCCGCCGTATGGGAAGAATACCGGCACCGCAGGATCAGCCAGCAGCGCGTCATAGCAGGCTCTCAGTTCCGGACGGCCGACGATGTTGAAGGCGCGCTCCAGAGTGGCAAGCTCACGGGAAGACTTGCTGGCAGTGCGGAGTTCAAGACTGCGAAGTCTAAAGGCGAGGCGCAGTTCTGTCAGAGATGCTTTGGGACTGCTTCGCAGCAGTTCATAGAACGAAGGCTGGCGGTCGAA
>WNFR01004364.1_pt1 | contig 17028 bp, 20 predicted proteins | sample 5400221 | NCBI WGS metagenome assembly WNFR01 (sample SAMN13153357, study PRJNA577476) | soil metagenome | isolation source: 40 cm soil under Madrone tree | place: USA:California | collected 2016-06-14
TCGTGGTGGCCAGGCAGGTGGTGGTCGGCTTCGAGCAGACGTAGCACGCGCGCGACGTCGCGGTCGCCTATATCGGTGTGTCCGAGACGCGTTGGAGTAAGATTAAAGCGATTGGCGATTGACTTACCCGCTTGTAGTATATGTTCAATGACATTCTCGGGGTTCGGTGACCAGCCGGCCCGCGGCCCCAGCTCCCTATACTATATATCTTATCACATCGTGCATCCAAACTCACACGCTCAAGCCATGGCCGAAACCGCGGGGAAAGTCATCAAATGCAAGGCCGCAGTATGCTGGGGTGCGGGAGAACCACTCAAGATCGAAGAGATCGAGGTTGAGCCTCCTCGCTCACACGAGGTTAGAGTCAAGATCCTTTACACAGGCAAGATGTTACACGAGTCCCTGCATTCAGCAGACGTTCTTACGCTTTCTTTTTCAAGGAATCTGTCACACCGATGAATACACGCGCAGTGGAGCAGACCCTGAGGTATGGGTATGGCCTAGTCTGGATTCCTGCTTACAATATTGCTGGCTGTAGGGTGCCTTCCCGGTTATTCTTGGGCACGAAGGTGGAGGGATCGTGCGTATTATTTCTCTGCACTACTTCAACAGAATTTACTAAAACTTCTATGCACTATCTAGGTTGAGTCCGTAGGAGAGGGTGTAACCAATGTGAAAGTTGTGCGTATTCGTCTGAGAAGTTCCAACTCCACAATCACACTCACGCGTCGGCTAGGGGGACCATGTGATCCCCTTATATACCGCCGGTTTGTTTTCACAATCACACTGATTTTGTGGCGTAGTGATGACGCGACTTCCGTTTCTCAGAATGCAAGGAATGCAAGTTCTGCAAAAGTGGGAAGACCAATCTGTGTGGCAAAGGTCCGCGCATCACGGTTGTTCTTCCCGTATTTACTAAATGCTACGCAAAGTACGCGCCACCCAGGGTCAAGGCGTCATGCCTGACAAGACTAGTCGCTTTTCGATCAACGGGCAGCCACTTCTTCACTTTGTATGCACGCTCATCGCTCCATTCTGGCCGACATCCTGACGTGACCTCGTTGTGAGATGGGAGTTTCCACATTCTCTCAGTATACTGTGGTTGCAGATGTATCAGTCGTTGCGATCAACGAGAAAGCGCCACTGGAAAAGGTCTGCCTGCTGGGATGTGGTATCACCACCGGCTGGGGCGCTGTCACAAAACAACCTGGTGTCAGTATGTCGGACTGGACCCTACTACCTGTAGACGGAGGCTTATGCTCACACATAGAGAGTTCAAATGTCGCGGTATTTGGCTGCGGTTGTGTTGGCTTGAGCTGTATCAATGCTGCCAGCCTCGTTGGAGCATCGCGCATTTTCGCTATTGACGTAAATCAAAAAAAGGAAGAATGGGCGCGCAAGTTTGGTGCGACTGATTTCATCAACCCGCTGGACCTGCCCGAAGGGAAACGTATTCAGGATCACCTTGTCGAGCTCACAGACGGTGGGCTTGACTACACCTTTGATGCCACGGGGAACGTGAGTCGCTACGAAAGCAAGTTACAATTACCGTCGTTTACCGATACTGTCACGGTACAGGTCGACGTCATGCGTGTTGCACTCGAGGCATGCCATAAAGGATGGGGCGTCTCGACCATCATCGGTGTTGCAGGTGCCGGGAAAGAGATTTCTACACGACCGTGAGTATGTCCCAGTTAACGCGTCGTAAGCTGACTGGTGAGTGGAGATTCCAATTGGTCACTGGGCGTGTATGGCGTGGGACAGCTTTCGGGGGTGTGAAAGGGCGAACCGAGTTGCCGGGCATTGTGGAAGGTCAGGGATAATCTCCTTATCTTCGTGCAACCTCCTTGAGTCTTAGCTTTCTCGTTCTACATTGGTAGATTACTTGCAAGGAAAGGTCAAAGTGGACGAATATGTCACGCATCATTTCAAATTTGCGGACATCAACAAGGGCTTTGACGCGATGCACGTACGTACTCGTTACTCCTATCTAGGGGGTTCTGCGTGACGACGTCTATCTAGGCCGGCAATTGCATCCGTGCTGTAGTCGATATGTCGTGAACTTCAAATGTGTTGTAGGAAAAGCAAGAGAGGTGTACGAATGTATATTGTTCGCGATGAAATGAACTTATGAGATACTGACGAGATGGCTCTGTCCATTACTGCTTGGGGAAATTCCACCATGGACTCGGATGTGGTCTTCATGCCATCGGGTGATCGTGACATAAGTGGACGGGCATGATTGCTGTGCACTACAAGAATCACCTGCAAGATGTAGGTGGATGCCGAGGATATCTAACTCAACAAATTCATATTGTCAGACCCGGAGGGGCATTTCTGGCGACCTCGGGTGTAATTGTCTTATTCGGCCCGGAACTATCCGACAGTCCCGCCCCCGCGAGCCCCACAAAACCACTGGGACACGCTCTGAGCGAACGTCTCGTCATCGCTATCTTGCCCGATGTCGGGGTTGCGATCAGCCGTATTCTATATATGCCGTCCTGTCGCGGTCCGTTTCCGAACTCGAGCTCCGTAGTCTTCTGCTGGCCTGTGCCCGTGTCGGTGGCCTCTCTCTATCTTGAAAGCTCTCCATCCCCTCTCTTTCTTGTCACCGTTCAGACCCCCTTCTCTTCTTGTAGACAATCACTACTGTGCCGCTCTGCGATTGAGGGAGGTTGCTTTACGAGAAAGGTGCACGCATCCTTATACACAAATACACGTACCAACTTACATCGTTGTATCATACTTTCCAGCATGTATAGCGCCTCTGCCAATGAAATCTTCGCTATCCACGCAGCTATTCGTAGTCACGAGCTAGGAATTGAATTCATAGACACTTCGATTCAATCCCTCCTTCGGCAGATTCAACAGCTTCGTGCACAAAGGGGACGCCATGTTGATGCCATTGGCGTATGCCGAGGGTCGATTTCCCTGGCCATCCGCGCTCCTGACGATATCTTGGCTCTTATATTCGAACATTGCGCGGCGAGCGGATGGGCAAATGCGCCGCTTGTTGTCTCCCACGTCTGCACCAAATGGCGCAGAGCCAGTTTTGCTCCGCGGGTGTGGTCTTACGTCTATCTCACTAGCGATAGTGTGGACGCCGTTGCGAAGACCCGTTTCTGGCTTTCCAGGGCACTCCAATCGCCACTATCTGTCGTAGTTGAAGCCCAGGTTCTCGACCCTTCTATGTTCAACGCCTTTGAACTCATTCTGGATCACTCTTCCCAATGGCTTAGTCTAACTTTGAACATGAGGTTTGTCCAACAAGCCAGCGACATCTTAGCCCGATGCCGTCGTCCTATCCCTTACCTACGCACCCTCGACATCAAAGGCTTCTCCATCGGCGTTGCGACAGAGCACGGCGTAGATGAATTGGTGGGACTCGACGATGCGTTTTCCGATGCACCTTCCCTTTCCTGCGTACACATCGTATCCAACAGGTTTCCCTCTAGCCTTCCGGAGACCACTGTTGAACTATCCATGGAGTTAACTGACATCCCGTCGTCACGCCCGTCATTATCTGCCTTTCTACAGACGCTAGAACGACTTCCCGCTCTTCGGGGTCTAACACTTACAATTCCCTCATACTTTTCGCAGATCATTCGAAGTGATGAAGACTTCACGTCAGAAATCTACTTGCACCATCTGGAGTGCCTGATAGTAGTTGCACCACCTGAATTTAATGAGGTCCTACGGCATATTCGAGCCCCTGCCCTTCGATCCCTCCACCTTCGCTCGACGGAACCACCGTTGTACCATCCCCACGAAGGCACAGGCGAAGCCCTGCTCCAATTTCTCAAATCATCGAACCCTCAGATCAAGTTACTAGAGCTTCACGATGTCGACATCCGCCGGGATGATTTCGTCCAGTGTTTCTCTTCCCTACCACTCCTTGAGGAGCTACGACTGCATGAGACAGAGATTTCGGACGATGCGCTATTGTCACTCCATGGCCCCAACGGTTCATGCCCTCGTCTCAAACGTCTTGATTTCCGCTGGTGCGAGCAACTAGCTGGCCAGGCGTTAGTGGAACTTGTTCAGTCCAAGATTGGTTCAGATAGTGGTCAGAGGACCTCTTTCAACCCCATCGAGGAGATCACTGTCATTAACTGCGCACGCGTAAATGAATCCAGCATTCTCGATCTGGCCCAGGCTACGATTTGTAGTGTGGTCGTGCGGAACGTGGAAGATCATTGTCGTACGCCCCCACCAATATAGACCCGAGTGCATATTTAACTTCTGGACCAGGCTCTCGGGGTTGCTGCACCAACACTCGATATAGGCTGAAATTACGGCTCCGACATCAGAAGGACTTGGGTTCTCCGGAATGGGCCAACATAAAGCTCGTTTTAGATTAGCGGGAGACCCATTCTACACGGGCCAGTTCCGGCAACTTTCGGGCGGGCTGACGGATCTACCGTGCAGATAATATTTTACTATGAAGACGCGCAACAGAACTACCAGTACAGATAATGGGATAAAGAAACCTAGGGTATATGATGTGTATACACAGTTGTCTGGCCGAAATGATATTTTGTGGTGTCGCTATGGGTATATCGTACGTAGCCTGACTTGATCTAGACGGGGCCTATTATGCGCGTAATTCGCAGTTGGGTGAGGATGACCGGAAGGATTACCCCTAAAATCAGTGAGCAACAGCAGACGAGATATGCGATGAAATGCGCCGACTTTGGTTGAGGGTGGGGAACTTGAGGGCTGAGTGAGCGATCTGATCCCTGAGATCCAACGAAACTACCGTCTTCTGAATGCTCCCTGAGCATTCCACCGTTAATAAGTCGTGAGATTGGTACGTTCCGCAACTTACAACCGTATGTGCCGATGATAACCGCGTCGGTCTAGAGAAACTGTTATTGGAGACGTCGATCGGGGAATTGGGGAGCTATTTGGAACAAATAAGCCATCAATCAGCGTATCCATGTGGAGGAGTCAGAAATAAATAAATAAACGGACCCATGGGATGCATATTGTCCCAAATGAACGACCTTCGGGCGGTGGGTAGCACCGCTTGCTTCTGAGCTGTCATCCGTATAATTCCCGCCAGTTCTGAACAGAACGACGTCAGTACGCGACGTGCCTCAGACAGTGACGTTTAGTCACTTGTATAGAACACCGTATTCATCAGCTATCTCAACCGGCGCCTCATCGTACTCATAGGGACCGTCGTTGCCACTGAAGTCGCCGACGCTGACGATTTTCATCTTGATCAGCACAAGTCTGTGCCAACGGGGAAATAGATTGGTTTACCGCTTTAATTCATTGCCGTTCTCGTCACGGAAGATGACGTTCATTCCAGGGGGTACGATGTAGTACGTGCGTTCGAGATTGGTATTCCCGTCATGAGATCGATGCTCAGATCGACCCCTGTCGATAGAATGACGAGGGATCTGTGCGATCGATGATAAGCAGCGGCATATTCCTATCCCATAAAGCCACCAACCATAATGCGACCACCATTATCCAATGTTTGCACTACGTCTGAGCGGCTGCTTTCGGACGTAGGATTGATAGGTACGTCGGGGCCCTATTAGGTCAAACTTGTCAACCGAATATGGAAATAACGTCCGCTCTAGATTATTGAACACACCTGAAACGCGGGGTGCTGTGGACGTCGGTGTGGATGCCGCTGTAGTCCTAGAGCCAAGGGCTGGTGGGCCGAAGAAGTACGATAGAGAGGGTTGGTATGGGTTGATGAGATACGTTCGGGCCTATCGAAGCCTTCGTAGTCCCCAGACGAGACATCCTCGTGCAGGTCTACGTGGGTCACGGACGAAGGCGGGAGTCCTGCAAACTGCTCGTACAGGCGACTGCCGGGGCCTCGCCGCTTGCTCTCTTGCCTGTGTACGGTGGGGACGGGGCTATCAACTCTGGATGACTCCGAGATCAAATGCACACCCGGCTCCTCATACGCATCGCTATGTCGATCGTCATCTTCAGTATAGTTGTCGTCATGTGGACCATGGTCGCGCTGATAATTCGGACGTTCGACTCGGTGCCAGGACTATCACGTATTTCAAGTTGCTAAGGGTCCATAAAGGTGGGATGGGGCGTTGCAAAAGCATGACGTACCTGGTCTTGCGGTTCAGGCTGAGCGTATCGCTCGGGGCCGGAACCGTGACCGCGAATTGTGGACCCATGACGTGGGTACTGTCGAGTCCGACTGCTAGCGTGCAGCTGAGAGCGATGGACAGGCGCCGTGTGACTTGAACCCGAAATACCATTGGATCGCGAGCCGTACATTGGCACTTGATCGTAGAGCTCAGAATCATCTGAAAACCTCTCTGAGGGGCTGGGGGACAACCTTGACCGCGACTGCTTTGGCTTAAACATGTTGAAGAAAGGCATGATGGGAAGTCGATGTGGGAAATTCCTCGATACCCACCACATTCATATAGTAGCAAGCACGACGACGATACACTCGGCCCAGAACATGAATCAGCCATGCACTACAGGGGATGCGATCACCTGCCGTTACACGGAGCGCCCCTTACCCTGGGGCGACATACGCAACAGGAAGACATGAGGCCATCGCATGCCCTTAGATCGATACAGAGATAAGCTCGGATCCGGAAAGAGCTTCTCATCAAGGTAATAAGTCTGATACAGAGCACAATCCAACGCCACTCATTGGTCACAAACGTCGAAACCATTCTATTGTCGGACTTGTAACGCGCCATCATTTCACGTATTTTCAGTTCTTCACAACATCCCAACTGGCACACTCTTATCCTAGTCCTGTCTGCGTCGTAACGTGTTTATTACCTGTAGGGCTTGTCCAGTCCTGGCGATAGCATCCGCGGTCTGAGAAATGGTAACAGGGTCGAGGATCGGCTCGCCAGAAAGGAGCAACAATCGCTGAGATAAGGTGCCCAGAGTGGCGCCCAGAGCCTTGCAGGAATTAGCGAGAACGTCGTCTGACGTAGAAGTCGTCTGAAACGATGTGGATGAAAAGTGTTTTTATGGTTTGACCTCTGGAAATCATACCTCGGAGAGTGTATAATTATCGGAGTTCGGGAGAGGTGGCTTTGACTCCCGGAATAACGATAAAACAGCAGGAGCGATGGGTGAAGTTGCAAGAGTGGTTGAAGCGGAGCGAGCCACCTGAAAAGAAGTCATAAGCCATTGCTTGTCCTGACGTATTAATTAGACAAACCGCCGGTTCACGGTTCTCCGACGCTTTCTCTTTGCTTGTCAGTGTTGTATTTGATCCTACCTGAAGCGCGCCAAGTAAGGGAGTCCCTTCCTGCCTTGATCCCGATGAGGTAGCGGGTACCAAAGAAGCCGATTGCGCCTTATTTTCTGTCACGTAGACTGTACCACATACGACGCACTCCTGTTAAGAATATTCCAAAACATACAGGTCGGTATTCTGGGTAGGCGTTGAACAGAGAAGCGCACCTTCCTGGGGTCCTTTTCGTGACCGATTTTTGGAGGTCTGACTAATGGGATACCGTAACAAGCGCTTCTTGGACACTCGTCTGCAAGCATGGCCCACCCTCTCAAAAGACGATTCCCGATTTCTGCTGAGGCAAGGTCAGACTGCCGCCGCCGCCTGATCGAATCTTCTGTCTCAGCAGGCATAGCAAAAGTAGGTGAGCCTGGAACAAAATCGTCTTCTGTCGGCGGAGTTGAAGATCGGGAGTAATGGGTGCTAGACTCAAGACTAGGAGAAGAGAGTTGTTGCGGTTCAGAGTGACTGGGGGCAGGATTGAGGGCTGATAAGGAGTTGGTTGGCAAGTCAGACTAAGAGAGAAATTTTACGGAGGTGAAAAACTCGCCACCATCGCCTTCACAGCTAGGGCAAAACCAAGTGACCGAACGATGTCCGGCAGGAGAACGCAACAGAGGGATGGCACGACATTCGTCAACTGGACAAGTCCGGTCGGAAGGTGTCTTTAAAAGTAGCTGTATAAGACCGCCTCCGAGGAGGAAGACTAGTATTCACATACCCATCCGTCCAGCAAAAGTTTCCCTAACATGTCGGAGACATTTATGAGCTTTGACATTGCAAATTGCAATACTCAACGCAGTTATGAAATTGTGTCCGTTCGTAAATGACTGTGCGTGACGCAACGCAACAGCCGAATCATTCGGTATTTGGCCACGTACAACGCCACGAATTGCGGTGTCACCGTCCCCCTCGCCCAGCCTCATACCTCCTTGGAGGCAGAAGTGCTGGATGAATTGGTTTTTACGATGGCCAGAGATATTTCTGGTTGTCCTTGTTGCTGCTCTTGAAGCGTATCGTTGGGGCTACGCCAAAACACCTGGCATTGTTCATGCGACCTGGTCACCCGAGCGGAAATCCGAAATGCGGTGCGTTATTCGTCAATGGCACACACACAATGAACTGGACGATTTCTCAGGAACAAAGTACGCGACCTCTGGTATCATGGGTACACCAGTTATATGCAGTTCGGTGCATGGACTATCAGACCTGTTATTTTCCTTAGTGCTAACACACTCCAAAAGCTTTCCCCCTAGATGAGGTATATCTTCGGTCTACATATAACAAACCATCTAAATTCAGTGTCAGCTAGCCCCCTTATCGTGTATGGGCCGAGGACCGGACTGGCATATGCCGTGAGCTATATCCCTAACTCTGACTCCTACTCTCATTCCTGAATTCAAGTGAAAACTTTGCGTACAATGACGTTGCTGGCAACTTCTCCCTCACACTGATAGACACCTTGGACACCCTGGTAATACTCAACGACCGCGCCGGCTTCGAGGACGCAGTTCGCAAGGTTATTCGCTGGGTATCCTTCGATGTCAACACCAAACCTCAGATATTCGAGACAAATATCCGCGTTCTTGGTGGGTTGCTGTCGGGTCACATTTTTGCCAGTCGGTCTGGGCAGTCATTCCATTTGCCATGGTACCGCGGGGAGCTTCTTACCATGGCTCACGACCTGGGCGAGAGGTTGTTACCTGCATTCTCTACGCCAACGGGCCTTCCTTATGCAAGGGTAAGTGTTGTTAATTTGCTCGAATTGACACTTTCGAATGAGTAGTTCCAGATAAACCTTCGTCATGGTGTCCCCATGGGTGAAAGCGTCGAAACCTGTAAGTCCGCTTTTAGGAGCTTCGTTTCCATCCATGGTTAGAACAGGACATTTCTCCCAGGTACTGCTGGTGCAGGGTCCCTTATCCTCGAGTTTGCCACCTTGAGTCGGCTCACTGGGGACACTAGATTCGAGAAAGCCGCTCATAAGGCCTTCTTTGCCTTGTGGAATCGTCGATCAGATATTGGGTTAGTAGGAAACACAGTTAATGCGTGGACTGGGGTTCGTGCGCTTTCTTTCGAGACCTGTTGCATTCTCCTGAGTGACGAACTCAGAACTGGGTTTATCCAGAAATTAGCTCGGTCGGTGCCGGTATTGACTCCTTTTTTGAATATGCTCTCAAGTGGTACATCTTGAGTGGTGCGTCTGAGAATCCTCTTGACTCATGCTTTCTTTACTCACCGTTTCCCAGGCGAACACGAGTTCTTTGACGTATGGAATGAATCGTACGCAGCAATCATGCGTCACTCCAGATCGTCAGATGGCTTTTGGGTAAGGCTACCTTCCACGAGCCCAGATCATTCATCTAAAATATAGCAGTACCGGCGAGTACACATGACCACTGGGGAGATAGCATACAATACCCTGGATTCACTATCAGCATTTTGGCCCGGCCTTCAGGTCCTAGCCGGTGACGTTGAAAGTGCTGTCAAATCACACATGCTTTGTGAGGACCACTTAAAGACACTTATTTCGAAAACCTGATCAAGTTTAAGATTGGCAATTGTGGAAGCGATATGGAGGCATTCCAGAGGTCTGGGATATGAGCTATAAGCAAGCGACTTCCTTGCAGTACCCATTACGCCCAGGTGAGCCGCCCGCCGCCCGCCGCCTCTGTTTCTGTAGGTACACGATGATCTGATGAGAAGCCAGAGTTCATAGAGTCAACCTGGTATCTATATCGCGTAAGTCTCGCTGTCTTGGTTCGTACGTCATTAATTCATAAATAGGCAACCCGAGATCCCCTGTATCTTGATATTGGGGAGAAGGTGTTCTCAGATTTGCTGCTGCGAGCGAAGGTGGAATGCGGCATAGCTAGCGTTCAGGATTTAAGAAACAATTCCCTTGAGGACCGGATGGAATCCTTTGTTCTTTCGGAAACCTTGAAGGTTTGCAGTCAGCCGCATGTCTATCCGCAGATCATTAATTTTCCCAGTATCTTTATTTATTGTTCGATGAAAGCAATCCCTTACACAACGATGACTCCAACTACGTATTTACGACGGAGGGCCATATATTATCACTTGAGCGAAAATATTTGCAGGTTCCATCTGCCACGGTTAGACGGCTGCGTCGCGCAGAAAGCCCACAATGCCCAGCATATGCGCCGCCATTCTTTACCGGTCCAGATGACACACCAGGACTCTATGTCGGCGTCCGTTCCCGATCAGACTTTGACTATTCTCGTTTCCTCGTCAATGCGGCGTTTTCGGATGGGGACGAAATGTATTGGCATCCGAACGGTTGGTGCGAGGTCCCAGTCGTCGAGCAATATGTGAGTTATATGTCTGTGACTCGTTAGAAGCCAAGGATTGACTGTGCCCTCATTAGACACAGGAGTTCGTTCTCGCCGTTGATGGCAAACCAGTCAAAGAGGACGTTTCTCCCAGTCTCAAGAAGATTTTTCCCGTGCCCGATGGCTTCATGGTTCGAAGTATTACCGGTGTTCGGACACGTATCGTGAGCCGGTTAGATGGCAAGGGCTACAACATCGCTAAATGTTGGTCTCTGTTCCCTGTTCATTCCTTACCGCTAAAACCTACGTGCAGTGGGCCCCCATACGGTACACACTGGGCAAACGGTCTACATCAATGACACCGAGCTAGCCACAAAGCTCCGCAGTGTCAATGAAATGCAGACGGATCTGCAACACTTTGAGGCTCAGCTTCGGATCTTCATAGACTTTGTCGATGCAGGTTTTCATATCCCGTCCGTCATTGGGGGCCTTGTGTCAGATGCAGTCTTCATAGTCAGCACGGGACTATTCGCCGGAGATCCATCGGACCCCTTTCCAATTGACGGGAAGCCTCTTCGCTTTGGACAAGGAGAAGGTGTTGGCTTGGTCCGAGACCCGGCAAACCCTACAGGGTGTCATGGATACACGCAAACATTTACCGACGAAGCGATCCTCGTGCATCGTGGCGGGTGCACATTTCTCGAAAAACTTCGGCACGCGCACGAGGTAGGCGCATCTGGGGTCGTGGTCATCAACGACTCTGACGAATACGTCAATCCGTCCGTAAGCGCCGAGGACCTCAAGGACATCGGCGACTCTTTAGATGACGCAGCTGTGGTTGTGCTGCGCGCGTCGGATGGACACCAAGTGTCAACGATGTTAGATGTGGCAGAGGACCATCTAGGACGAGTCGTCCTCGTTCTCAAGAACACGGAGCGGGATCCCGCATCGCCGGAGCAGGGTCCTTCCGAAGAGCACGGCAGATTTGCGGATAATCGTGTACTGTATATCAATGGACACGCGCTACTCAATACGAGACTGTTGATCTAATTTCCTTGGTCGATAGCCATCAAAACTTATCTCTAAATTCAAGTACTATACTGTATGCTACTCGTCGAATTGGATCATAGAATAAGTCGTCGCGCAAAGTTTGTCTCTGCCTTTGAGGGAAGTGAGTTCGGCGATGAAAAGATGACTGAGCAGATTGCCGCCTTGCTTGATAACGAGCTCCTCGGCCGCTGCCGCAGATCCACCTAAAACATAACATGTTCGATTGCATGTCAAGTAGTCGTGTGTAGATGAAGCGCACCCGTGGCGATGATATCGTCAACAATGACAACCGTCTGTCCAGGCTCGATTGCATTTGTCTGCATCTCAAATTCATCCTGATAAGAGTTCATGGATGAGAGACCAATCAGTATCGCAAGCCACTGATCACACGCAAGGTATACACACCATTCCATACTCCTTCTCGAACGCGGCTCGCGCGCAGTCGCCTGGCAGTTTCCCACGTTTGCGCACTGGGACAAATGCGGCGCCCAGCCTGAGCGCGATCACTGGACCCAGGAGGAAACCCCGAGAGTCGAGTCCGACGATGACATCGACCTTCTTATTGGGAGAGATAGGTATAACGTCTGACACGACGTGATGAACGAAGTGGGTGACGAGCGCCTCGAAGGCTAGTGGATTGCGGAAAAGTGGGAAAATGTCACAGAAGGCAACGCCCTATCAAATTTTCAACATGTGCTTCGAGCAAACGATGCGAGCGTATTGGAACCTGCATACGCACCTTCTTTGGGAAATCCTGGTAAATTTGGAGGAAAGACCTGATATACTCAATGTCGGACATCCGAGAGGGGTGGAAGATTGGGTCGGTTAACTGGCAACCAACCCTTAACCGCCTTGTACTCCCAAAATGTAGATAGACCTAAGTGACTATCCAAGTTCACATTTCAACCACCTCTCTGCTCGACTCGTAGCTCGTAGTTTGTTGCGTCATGATGCTCTTAGACTGGTAGACTGGTACCCTTATTACATAAGAGAGGAGAAAGCGTGGCAGTACAAAAGCGAGTAAAGAGACGTAACAACATGTTGGACACTTAGACAGATTCAAGGACCTCTGGTTCCTTAAAGTCCTTCGCCACCCGTGTGCCTGTCTCCTACGATAGAAATGAGTCTCGAATCATGATGGGTGCGTTGGAAAACGTACGTCTGTTGACTCGCCGTGAAGCTCGAGTAGTTTTGAAACGTCGAACTTGGGTGCCTTAAGAATCTTCGCCTTGTGAACATATACATTTTGCAGAGGATAGATGCTCCGCGCAGCCTTCTCGATCTCCCTTCCAATCGCCTCTGGTACAAACTTTTGCACCAACTCCTTCAAATCGCAGCTCGTTGCTTCTCTTGTCATGATCTCGAACATTTTCTTCCGAATCTCCCGAATCTGACTCGTCTGCGCATACGTCGTCTTGCGCACCTGTGATTGGCGGCGCTTGGTGAAACCAATGGCGAAGAGGCGAAGGAGGTAACCGTCGGTCGTCTTGACGTCGACGTGCGCCTCGATGAGAGTTTGCCATTTGCGAACAAGAGAGCGGAGCTTGTCCGAGGTGAAAGACATGCCATGGAAGTTGGTGAGGCAGTTCTTTCCCTGAACTTCGTCGATGCGAAGTTTAATTTTGCGGAACGATTGTTCCTCATCCTTGTTGAGGTCACCGAGCGAGACCTCAATGATACGACCCTTGAGAGAGTCATTTGCATTTTCTGTGTGATAGTGGATATAAGGGAGTGATTTTCGGACGATGTGACCTACGTACTCAATCCTTGAGAGCGATTCACAAGAGTCTTGCCTACGTTCTTCACTTCGAAAATTGATGGGGCCTTTATGTCATACCAATCTACAGACATGTCAGAGTATGTGGCGTAAGAGGGCTGGGGGATGCGGACCTTTGCGAGTGAAGGGGTCAACGACCTTTTTCTTGACACCCTTTTTACCCTTTGACAATCGTTTGTTCTACACAAGGAGAATTGAGACCAAAGACCGTGGAATACAGCTCTCGTGCGCACCTTGCCTACGGCCATGATTTAGGATAAAAGAGGGTGAAGGGACCGTGTCGGCCTTTGTTTTGGGAGATATCCTAACAAACTTCCAACTGTCTGTTGTTGGTTGGCCATGTAACTTGGTGGCTTCGAACTGTACAGCTCATTCCCACGCTTCATGTCCACTCCTTCAACGACGCTTACTCGGGTCCAGTTCGAACAGGCCTGCAAAGCATTCACCGACAAGCATGCCCAATCACTGTCTGCTTCAGTGGGTGCCACAAGGTTGAGAGGCTGGTCGTGGGCAGAGCACCCAGTGTGGACATCCTCTTTTGAATACCGCATTGTCCTGTCCTGTTCTAATCTTGATCTTATCTCAGACAGTCCCTGGGCTTGGTTACTTGTTTCGCACCGTTCCACTGCACGGCCGAACTTTGATGTCGAATAGGGACGATGATTTTATTCAAGAGGATGTCCCTCAATCAGAATTTGTAGATGACCCAGCCATCGCCGATGGCATATCACCGGGGTTTCTTTCATGCGGTCAGAGCATTGCCTTCTCACCAACATTCCAAGTTCCCGTATTCTACTTTACTATCCATAACTCTCGTGCGTGATTCTCCACGCAATGCGAAAGAAAAAGGATTGCTCAAGTCAAAGCTCGTATAGATGGTTCTCCTTTAGTGCTTGAGGAGATCATGAATACAGGTTTATTACGTCACCATGCGTTGCTTGAGACACAGGCGACATCATTTGCGCTGTTTCAGCAAGACGCGTTGTTTCCGTTGCTCTCGCAAGGAGATCACCCGACAGTAGGATTGCCGTCCTGGTTCATTCACCCGTGTGGAACGGCCTGTGCTATGAGCGAGTTGATCGGAGAAATGGCCGAGGATACGCCCGAGGTTGGTAGTAAGGAATGGTTGTTAGTCTGGTTAGAGACCTGGTTCATGATGCTTGGGAATATGGTCAATTTTTGTCGTACCACCGATTCGCTTCGGCATTTAATTGGTTCATATCCGAGTTAGTCGCATATCGTTCGCCTCCCCTTTTCAGCCCAGATTCGTATAAAAGGCCCATATCATGTTCCTTTCGCGCCTCTCAATAACAACAGCCCTCCGATCGTCTTCCATTCGCTTAGGCTTGTCCCCCTTCACCATTCGCTCAATGGTGCGCTTGCATCTCCTTCCTCGTCGTAGTTCTCTAATTCTCTCAATTAGTCTTACAACGGCCCCCACGAAGTAGTTATCGTCGCGGCAGCCCGCACCCCCGTCGGTTCCTTCAATGGTGCCCTCAAATCTCTCACCGCACCGGAACTAGGTGTTGTTGCCCTCAAGCGCGCCTTCGAACAATCCAAGGTTGACCCCAAGATCGTTGAAGAGATCTTCTTTGGCAACGTTGTGCAGGCTGGCGTTGGCCAATCTCCTGCACGACAAGTTTCCATCGGTGCCGGTGTGCCCGTCTCGTCCGATGCTACCACCATCAACAAAGTCTGCGCAAGCGGTCTCAAGACCATCATGCTTGCATCCCAAACCATTGCTTCGGGTTATAAGAGTGTAGTCGTCGCGGGTGGTATGGAAAGCATGAGCAACGCTCCGTATGTGTCATTCAAATCTGGGTGCCTCACCACGTGCTAAGCGAGATATCTGCTAGCTTCCTTCTCCCACGGCAGAACCCTGTCTTCGGAAAGATCGAGACCAAAGACTCACTCGAAACTGATGGCCTCCTCGATGCCTATGACAAGGTTGCAATGGGCAATTGTGCCGAATTGTGTGCTGAGAGGCACGAAATCTCCCGCGAGTCCCTCGACGCGCATGCCATCGAGTCGTATCAGCGTGCGGAGCGCGCATGGAAGACTGGCACTTTCGATGCGGAGATTGCCCCTGTCGTGGTCAAGGGCAAGAAGGGTGACACAGTAGTAAAAGAGGACGAGGAGTACAAGAAGGTCATCTACGAGAAAATTCCTACGCTTAAGTCACCGTTCAAGCAAGGTGGTCGGATCACCGCGGCCAACTCGTCCAGTATCAACGATGGTGCCTCGGCGCTGATTTTGATGTCTGCGGAGAAGGCAAAGGAGCTCGGCGTGAAACCATTGGCCAAGATCATCTGTGAGCAGGGCGTACTCACTTCCCCAATAAGTTGGGCACTTACGTTCATCTTCAGCGTATGCCGATGGTGGGGTTGATCCAAAACTCTTCCCTGAAGCACCTACTATCGCCCTACCCATTGCCTTGGAGAGGGCTGGGTTGAAGGCAGAGGACATCGCTGCATGGGAAGTGAACGAGGCATTCTCTGTCGTTGTTCGCATCGTCGAGAAGGTCCTCGGAGTTGATCCTGCAAAGATCAATGTTAACGGGTATTGCCAATGTTCTCTCTTGGATTTATCGTTTCTAAATCCCGCACGATTTGGCCCTACAGTGGTGCTGTTGCGCTCGGTCATGCTGTTGGCAACTCAGGCTCCCGAATTATTGTATCATTGATACATGCACTTAAGGCTGGCGAGTACGGGGCTGCCGGTATTTGTAATGGGGTGCGTTTCTATGGTTTCTCCTCCATATCCCAGGACTTATGTCGAGATGTTAGGGTGGTGCGGCTTCGGCGCTCATCATCCAAAAACTATGAAGGTCCGAAGACGAGACTGTTCTCACACCGTGTATTTTACAGTTATCTTTTTGTTGTCACGTAGAGCCATTTCTGTTGACACAACCCCAAATACAACGCAACATTTCCGTGGAAAAGCTTATTTGACATTGAAGAGTGTAATGTGATTTTTTCCAAATTGCTGCTAGTTTCGCTCTGTGTGGTGGTGAGCTGCAAAGGATCAGACCCTTACTTGATTCAAGCCCAGTGGGAAGTTCATAGTTAATTTTGTTTATTATATCTAGTGTAGATATGGCTGACTCCATCAGCAAGAACCTTCTTTATGAACCATTTCTGGGAATGGATTGTAAAGAAAATGACAAATATGTGAGAGTTGAAAAAAAGGAAATGTGCAAGCAAGATTGTGTTTACATTTTAAAGTGTTGTTACATCTGCATACAAACATTACAGGATATTACAGACATGGGTACATCTGTTGGAAGCTTCACTGGATGATAACTTGATTGTGTCAGACCAAAAGTCAGGAAGATGTGGACACACGAAATATATTTGAAACAGATGATACTCTGTAAAAAATAAAAGTCAATCAAAGTCATAGCTAGTCACCAAAAAGTCATAACTTTTTGGTGACTATTTGATGACTTGGAACTGTAAAAAGTGACTAAATAATATAGTCACTTGACTATAATAGTCATATTAAAGTCAAACAAAAGTCAGAACTAAGTCATTGACTATTCATTGACTTGGAACCATAAAAAGTGACTAAAAATAGTCATATCATAGTCAATATATAGTCAAATGAAAGTCAGGTTGAGATCATTAGGTCATTGACTTTTTGTTGACTATACAATTCAT
>WNFR01005366.1_pt1 | contig 17028 bp, 15 predicted proteins | sample 5400221 | NCBI WGS metagenome assembly WNFR01 (sample SAMN13153357, study PRJNA577476) | soil metagenome | isolation source: 40 cm soil under Madrone tree | place: USA:California | collected 2016-06-14
CGTCAGCGTGCGAACGCTTCAGACCAGTTTCAAGCGCAACCGGTACGTCACGCCCATGCAGTACCTGCGTAACCTGCGGTTGGATGCGGCGCGCCAGCGCCTTCTCGCCGGCTCTTCGGTGGGCGAGGCCGCCCTCGACACCGGCTTCTCGCATCAGGGCCGCTTCGCCCACTACTATCGCGGCCGGTTCGGCCATCCGCCGTCGGCAACCAGCGGCGGCGGCGTGCCGCCGACCATCGACGCCAGTCCGCCTAGACAGTTCTCACGCGAGTAATGCCCTCACGCGATCGGGCGTGAGAGGCAGGTGGCGCAGTCGCTTGCCGGTCGCATTGGCGAGGGCATTGGCGAGCGCCGCGGATGCCGGGCCCACCGTAGCCTCGCCGGCGCCAAGGCTCGGGTCATTCGGCCGGTTGAGCAGTCGAACGTCGATCGGCGGCACTTCGTCGAACGTCATGATGGGATAGCTCGCCCAGTCCGCCGACGTGATCGCCTGTCGGTCGAAACGCAGCTGCTCCTTGAGCGCCCAGCTCAGTCCCTGGACGATCCCGCCTTCGCATTGGCTGATGATCCCGTCGGGATTGATCACCAGGCCGGCGTCGGCGGCTGCCACAGCGCGTGTCACCTGGATCTTTCCGCTGACGCGGTCCACTTCGACCTCGACGACGACCGCCACGTAGGTCGAAATGTTCTTGTACCTGGTATAGGCAACGCCCCTTCCTCGCCGGCCATCCGATGGGTAGGAGCCGGTCCAGCCCGCGGCCTCCGCCGCCGTTTGCAAGACCGCCCGGGCACGGAGGTCCGTCAAGTGGGCGAGCCGGAAGGCCACCGGGTCGCTGCCCGCGGCTTGCGCCAGCTCGTCCATGAAACACTCGATGGCGAAGACGTTGCCGTGTGAACCGAGCGTACGCAGCGAGCCGGTCCGCACCGGCATTTCGGTGAGCAGGTGATTGACGATGCGCTGGCGCGGGAAGTCGTACAACGGCACCGCGTTGCGGTCGCCGTTGCCGAATGGCTGTGGAATCTTGAGCGGCGGCGAGATGTGATGGCCCTTGCCGAGGTACCACGCGCCGAGCAGGTTGAGGCCACCGGGTTGTCCGGGTCTCGAGGCGTGGGAGTTGCTCCACAGCCCGTAGTCCCAGTCGACCACCTTGCCTTCCGCCGACAGGCCGGCCTTCGCCCGCATCAGCATCGCGGGGCCGGCCGGCGACCACGCAAACTCGTCGCGCCGCGACCATTGCAACTTGACCGGCCGCCCCGGTACAGCCATTGCCAGCAAGGCGGCATCGAGCGCCGCGTCGTCGGCACCGTTGTGGCCATAGCAGCCAGCCGCCCGCACATGGATCACCTGCACGTAGTCGGGCGGCAAGCCCAAGGCCGTTGCGAGGTCGCCGCGCAGCGGGAAAGGTCCCTGGGTGTGCGACCACACTGTAACCCGGCCCGCCTCGACCTTCGCGACGGCGCAACTCGGGCCGAGCGAAGCATGGGAAAGATAGGGGCGGCTATAGGTCGCTTCGACCCAGCGTGCTGCTTCGTCTCTTGCGCGGGCGGGTCCCGCCTCCTTTACGACGATATCTTCGCGGGCGAACCGCTCAAGCTCCTGTGGCAGTCGCGCCTCGTCCGGCAGGCGTCCCTCGGCTGGTTTCCAGCGCGCGGCCTTGCTCAGTGCTCCAGCGGCGCCGATCGCTTGTTCCTCGCGCTCGGCGACGACGCCGAGGAAGCTGCTCAATCGCACGACCGCGAGAACGCCTGGTAGCGCACGCGCACCCGCCTCGTCGATGCTCTGCAGCTCGGCTCCCGCGGAAGGCGGTCTAACGACGCGGCCGTACACCATGCCGGGCAGACGCAGGTCCTGCAGGAAGACCGCGCGCGCCATGACCATGTCGGGTAGATCGATGCGCGGCGCCGACTTGCCGACGATGCGGTATGAATCCGGAGCTTTGGGACGAGCCAGGTGCGACACGTCGCGCTCGAGGAGCTTCGGGTCATCGCGCACGATCTCGCCGTAGCCGATGCGCCGGCCGTCCGGCGCTCTCACCACGCCGCTTTCGACCGTCAGCGCGGCCGGATCGACATCGAGGCGCTTTGCCGCCGCTGCGATGAGCGTCGCGCGCGCGAACGCACTCGCCGCACGCAGCGCGGAGCCGCCTTGCTCCACGGATTGCGATCCGAATGTGTAGCCCTCGTCTGGACCGCGCACGGTGTTCCCCGACACGATTCGGACCTGGTCGAGATCGACATCCAGCTCTTCGGCAGCAATCTGCGCGAGCGCGGTGAGTATCCCTTGACCCAACTCGACCTTTCCGGTGAACACGGTCACCGCGCCCTGATCGTTCACGGCGATCCAGCCATCGAGCCTGCCGTTTTTCGCAAAGCTGACCGGAGGGGCCGCTGCGCTCGTCTGTGCGCCGACGCTCGGCAACCCAAGCGCGAAAGTGGCAACGATGACACCTGATCGCTCGAGGAAGCCACGCCGGCCCCGGTTCACGGTTTCGACTCTCATCGCGCCTTCGCTGCCAGTTGAATTGCCTTCACTATGCGGTTGTGCGAACCACACCGGCAGAGATTGCCGGAAAGGGCTCGCTTGATCTCGCCCTCGGTCGGCGCCTTCTTGTGTTCGAGCAGAGCCTTAGCCGTCATGATCATTCCATTCGTGCAGTAGCCGCACTGAGCGGCCTGCGCTTCGATGAATGCGCGCTGCAGCGGATCCGGCGCGCCGTTCGTAGAGAGCCCATCGAGCGTGACAACCGACCGGCCGCCCACCGCGGCGACCGGCATGACGCACGAGCGAACCGGCTGGCCGTCGATCAGCACGGTGCAGGCGCCACACTGGCCGAGGCCGCAGCCGAACTTGGGTCCGTTCAGCGAGAGGTCATTCCTGAGCGCGTACAGCAGAGGCGTCTGGCCGTCGCAGTCGACCGTTGCGAAACTCTGATTCACGCGCAGCCTAAACACTCACCACCTCCGTGACGTTCCCTGTGACAGTGCGCGCGATCGGTGCGCAATCCGCGGGAAGCTCGTCGCCGCGCCAGGCAACGTGAGCGTCGGGTCGCAGCAGCACAAGGCGGCGACCGCAGACGCGATGGGCTTGCGGCTCGTCCAGGCGCACGACATCGAGGGGCGCATCAAGCTCGTGCATCGCCACCTGCAGCGGCTTGGTGTCGCCGTGCGAACCGAAATCCAGCAAGGTGTAGCCGACGCCTATGACATCCTGAATCGCCCGGCCGCCCGAGAGCCAGACGTGCGGCAGCCGCGAGCCGGGACTGGCGCTGGGAATGTAGTGAAAGTAGTCCGATTCATGACTCGGCCCCGGCTCCGCGCAGACGAGCGGAGACGCTGAATACGTGTAGCCCAGCTCGACGCCGGCCATCTCATGATTGCGGCGCTGCGCCACGTTTGCCAGGCGCGACACTTGCGCGCGCGTGGCGGCGCCATCGGCAGAATCCTCCCGGATGTTCGGCCGAAACGCGCTGCGCCATATGTGGAGCCCGGCCGTTCCGAAGCCGGACGCGTCACGATTGCGCCGACCCACCGATTTGCGCTCGATCTCATACGAAGCCAGCAGTTGCGGTCCACCCCACCCCTGCACCGCGCCGGCAAGCTTCCATGCGAGATCGACAGCGTCCCCCACGCCGGTGTTCATGCCCAATCCGCCGGCGGGAATTACAAGATGAGCGGCATCGCCCGCGATGAGCACACGGCCGCGGCCGTAGCTTTCGGCCACCAGCAGGTGCATGGTCCACTCGTTGACGTGCAGAACCTCGGCTTCGATGTCGCATCCGGCAAGGCTTCGGATGGCCGCGGCAAAATCTGCATCGCCGGGAAGCGAACTGTGCAGCGTGAAATGAACGCCGTCGTCCTGGACGATGAACACGCTGCCGTGCGTATCCGCAAACCAGTAATGCCTCGCCCGATGCACGCGCGTCTTGTGGAATAGATCGGGGGATCGAAAAAATACCTGGCGCAGCTTGGCGAGATTGCCGCGCCCTTCCAGCCGGATGTCGAGCTGCTTACGGATGGTGCTGCCGCCGCCATCGCAGCCGACCAAGTAGCGCGCGCCGATAGTTGCCGGGCCGTCGGGCCCCCGCACGCGAAGCTCGACGCGGTCCTGCCGTTCCACGAAGGACTCCGCCGTGACGCCATAACACGTGGCGACATTCCCGCGCCGGGCGACGGCCGCGCGGAGGATTGGTTCCAAGGTGTATTGCGAGACGACCTCATCGACCCGTCGGGCGGCTGTGCCGCCGCGCGGATCGTCTCCGCCAACCCCAGGCGGCGGAAGATCTCCATGGTGCGCGCATTGCAGCGCTCCATCTTCGGCCAGGGTCCCGGCGTGAGGTCGCGCTCGACCAGAACCGAGCGCACGCCGCGGCGCGACAGCTCAAGCGCCAAGGTGAGGCCAACGGGGCCGGCGCCGACGATGCACACGTCGAAGTCGCTGGTCATTCGCGCGCGCGGCTCCTGCACTGGACCATCATTTCCCTCTCGACGACGAATGTACGTAACCGGAGAGGTGACGCTTGTCCGCTTTGCGAAGGCGCCGTGCCGCGTTATCCGCTTTGCGCGACAACTACTTCATCACGGGCTCAGTCAACAGCGCCCATCCAGTACTTTTACGTCTGCACAGATCTGCCAGCGCTTAGTCCAGAGGAGACGCCAACGATGAAACCCGAATCCACCGCGCCCCTCTACCTGCCGCTGATCGGCCGCCTCCTGATCGCCGCGCCCTTCCTCCTGAGCGGCGTCGGAAAGATCGCGGCGTACGAGCGCGTCGTGGGCATGATCAGCGCGGCGGGCCTGCCGCTCGCGCCACTCGGATGGCTGATCGCCATCGTCGTCGAAGTCGGCGGCGGCCTTCTCATGATCACCGGGTTTCGCGTGCGCCTTGCCGCGTACGTCATGGCGGCATTCACGCTGGCGGCGGCGGTGTTCTTCCATCGGAATTTCTCGGACCCGAACCAGATGATCCATTTCCTCAAGAACGTCGTGATCTTCGGCGCGCTCCTGAACATCGCGTACTTCGGCGCCGGGCCGCTGAGCCTCGACAACCGAAACCGCCCGAAGTAAACGACGACAAGGCGTTGACATGAGAAACAAGATCGCGCTCGAAGAGCACTTCGCCATCGACCTGACGATCGAGCAGTCGCGCGCCTATGCGCCGGTTGAATTCTGGCCGCGTTTGAAAGCGACTCTCCTCGACATCGAGAAGGAACGGCTCGAGCGAATGGAGCAAGGGGGGACAAGCTATTCGATCCTTTCCCTCAATTCGCCGGGAATCCAACTCCTGCACGACCCAAAGAAAGCGATTGAAGCGGCTCGCCGCGCGAACGACATCCTCGCGGAATGCGTTTCACGCCATCCGTCCAAGCTCGGCGGCTTCGCTGCCCTTCCCATGCAGGACCCGGAGGCGGCCGCGCGGGAACTCGAACGCTGCGTGCGCGATCTGCGCTTCCACGGCTTCATGGTCAACGGCTTCTCGCAGGTGGGCGACCCTGAAACGGTCCGGTACTACGACCACGCGATGTTCAACGACTTCTGGGCGGCCGCGGCCGCCTTGGGCAAGCCCTTCTACATGCATCCGCGCGACCCGTTGCCGAGCCGCGAACCGATCTACGACGGCTTCCCGTGGTTGACCGCGGCGGCGTGGTCGTTCTCCGTCGAAACCAGCATCCATGCCCTGCGGCTGATGACGATCGGATTGTTCGACCGGCACCCGCAGCTGCAGATGATCCTCGGGCACCTGGGCGAGTTCATCCCGTTCAACATCTGGCGGGTCGACAACATCATGCGCAAGGCCCCGCGGGGCCTGCCTTGCAAGCGCGAGGTCGGCGAGTACCTGCGCGACAACGTCTACATCACGACGAGCGGCAATTTCCGCACGCCGACGCTTCTCTCGACCATGCTCGAAGTCGGCGCGGACCGGATCATGTATTCGGTCGACTACCCCTTCGAGACGCACACGGATGCGTCACGGTGGTTCGACCAATGCGAGATCAGCGAGAACGATCGCCGCAAGATCGGACGGGGCAACGCGGTCCGCCTCTTCGGCCTGAAGCTCGATACGTAGGCAGCATCCGGGCACAGCATGATGGCTCGTCCCATCGGCGAAGAGGCCATCGGCCAACTGTTCGTCGGTCCCCGCACCCATAACCGCTGGACCGACCGTCCGGTGGACCCTGCGCTGCTCGAGCGCGCATACACGCTGGCGGCGCTGGGACCGACCTCAATGAACTGTCAGCCGGCGCGGTTCGTTTTCCTCGCTGCCCCCGAGGCGAAAGCACGGCTGCTGCCGGCTCTCGCCCCCATGAACGTGGAGAAGACGCGTGCGGCGCCCTTCACTGCAATCATCGCGACCGACAGGCGGTTCTACGACCAGCTCCCCCGGACATTTCCCCATCTGCCCGCGGCGCGAGAGATGTACGCGAGCAATGCGGAGTTCGCGCAGGTCACGGCGTTTCGCAACGGGTCGCTCACGGGCGCCTACTTCATCCTGGCGCTGCGTGCGCTGGGGCTCGATTGCGGCCCCATGTCGGGGTTCTCGGAGGAGAAGGTCAACGCCGAGTTTTTCCCGGACGGCCAGTGGCGCGCGAACTTTCTGGTCAACATCGGCTACGGCGACGGCAGCGAGCTCTTCCCGCGGCAGCCAAGGCTGCCCGCCGCCGAAGCCTGCGTATTCCTGTGATGGGAGGCAATTATGGCAACAGGAAACGCGAATGGAACGCCGAGAGACCGGGTTCTTAGGCGGTGGGCTGGGCTTCCCGCTGGTAGGGTCTCTTGGCCGTAGGCCAGCCGATCAGCACGACCGAGAGGATGGCCAGCACGAGGAGCGCGGTTAGACCATTGGTGTAGCTCTTTGTCAGGTCGAACGACAGGCCCATCAGCGGCGGGCCGAGCACGATGCCGGCGTTGAAGGTGCCGAACATGAGGCCGTAGATCGCGCCATACGCCCGCATGCCGAAGATGCGCCGTGTCATGAAGGCCATAAGGTCGCCCTCGACGCCGAATGCGGTGCCGATCAGGATGATGCTAAGCGGGATCAGCGCACCCTGTACCCCAGCCATCAGCATCGCGATGCCGACGGCGGCGCCAGCGAAACACACCACGCCGATCAGCCTCGCGCTGATGTAGTCCAGCAGCACGCCAGTGACCAGCCGGCCGATCAACAGCGACGAGCCGATCAGCGCGGCCATCGCAGCGGCGCTCGCCGGCGTCATGCCGTGGTCGGTGAGAAACGGCACGAGGTGAACGATGCAGCCCGAGGCGGCGACGGTAATCAGGAAGAAACTGAGCGATAGGCGCCAGAACACCGGCTGCGCGATTGCTTCCCCGCGGGTGCTGCCGGGCGCCGATTCCGTCGACATCGGGCGCTTGGCGACCTGGCCGCCTGGCCGGTCTCTGAGCAGGAATAGAGCGTTCGGTACCGTCACGAGGAAGATCAGCAGACCGATCAGCGCGTAGGCCGCGCGCCAACCGTATTCGCTGACGAGCGCATGGGCGTACAGCGGCGAGGCAAGCTGGCCCAGGCCCACGCCGACCATCGCGACGCCCAGGCTCAAGCCGAAGCGCCTGTCGAACCAGTTCGGCAGGATCGACAGATAGGCGAACGTGTTGCAGCCGGTGCCGGTAATGCCTATGAGCGCGGCGATCGCCAGATACACGACGTAGTTGCCGTTCAGCGCGGCCATGCTCGCGACCGCGGCCGAAAACAGCGTCGTCGCAACCAGGATCACGCGGCGCGGGCCGTACTTGTCGAGCATTGGCCCGATCATCGGCGAGCAAACTGCGAGCAGGAGCGTACTGACAGAGACCGCCGCCGATACCTGCGTGCGCCCCCAGCCGAACTCGGCAGCGAGCGGCTTGATGAAGACACTCATGTTGGCAAGGAACGTCGGGGAGATGCTGAACGCAAGTCCGATGACACAGGACAGCAGAGCCACCGGTGCATACGTCATGCCTTGTCTCCCCGACCGGGCTGGCGCATCTACAAACGATCAGTCAGGTTCACGAAGAAAACGCAGGCTACCTTTTTTCTGCATGGACCCCCCAGCGCTTGCGCGCGTTGAGCCCGTGTCGCTGCGGCTGCGCGCGCTGAAAATCCGACTTCGAGCTGACGACGATCGCGACGAAGGCAAGAGCGCGGCGTATACGACTGACGTTCAGCCCGGCACGGCCCAGGCTGGGGTATCGGATCGTCGTGGTCGGCATCGATCCCGACTGTACGCAGGCGAACTCGACGCCCTGTCCACTTCGCGCAGGCGCGCCGCAGCGTTATCCGATTTGCGCTGGAGAACTTGCTTCGCAACCGTGGCGCGCGGCGCCGATGAGACGACTCGGCCGTATCTTGATGGACAGGAGCTCTCTCGTGGAACGCAAAGCTTCATGCGGCGCGCTAGGCCGTTTCAGGGTCGTTGACGTCAGCCAGGTTCGGGCCGGCCCGACTTGTGTGAAGCAGCTTGCGGATTTCGGAGCGGAAGTCATCAAGGTCGAGCCGCCCGACAGCGTTGCGCGAGGTGAGCTGTATGTCGGCTCGCGCGACGGCGCGGACATGCAGAACCTCCACCGCAACAAGCGCTCGATCACTCTGAATCTGAAAGCTCCTCAGGCGCGTGAGGCCCTACTTCGTCTCGTGGCCACGGCCGATGTCGTCGTCGAGAACTTCCGACCGGACGTCAAGGCGCGTCTGGGACTGGACTACGAGACGTTGCGCGCTGCAAACCCTCGAGTGGTGCTGGTCAGCATCTCCGGATTTGGCGAGGAGGGTCCGTACCGCCGCCGCCCGGGTTTCGATCAGGTGATCCAGGGGATGTGCGGCCTCATGAGCGCCACGGGCGCGCCGGAGGGCGGTCCCATGCGCGCAGGCGCCGCAGTCGTCGATGTCACGGCCGGCTTGTATGCCGCGCTCGGTGCGCTCACCGCGCTTCTGGAGCGCGAGACCAGCGGCCAGGGCCAATGGGTCCAGATCTCGCTGCTGCATGCCGGTATCGGGCTGATGGACTTCCAGGCAGCGCGCTATCTTGTTGACGGTGCCGTCGCTTCCCGGGTCGGCAACGATCACCCCACCAGCATGCCGACCTCGGCCTATCCAACCAAGGACGGGTACCTCAATATCGGAGCCGGCGGTGACGACATGTGGCGGCGGCTATGCGTCGCGCTCGGGCAGCCGGAGCTCACATCGCAGCCACGCTTTGCCGACGACCCCTCTCGCGTCCGCAACAGGGTCGAGTTGAATGCCATTCTCGGCAAGCTGTTCGCGGCGCGAACGACTGCGGAGTGGGTCGACCTGCTCGACAAAGCGGACGTTCCGTGCGGCCCGATCTACACCATGGACCAAGTCTTCGCCGACCCGCAGGTCCGTCACGCCGACATCGCCGAGCCAGTCGTGCATCCAACTCGCGGCGAGATCAAGCTGATCTCCCAGGTGGCAAGGTTGCAGCGGACACCTCCGCGGATCAGCTCGACGCTCGAAGACAAGGGGGCGAGCACCGAATCCGTGCTGGCCGAACTCGGCTTTGTCCCGGCGCAAATTGCATCGCTGCGCGATCACCATGTCATCTGATCGAGCAGCCATGGGAAGCACGCCGGTGACGGGCGTCATTCCGACGCTGTCGCTGGAAGGTGCGATCGCCACGATCCAGCTGCGGCGGCCGGAGCGCGTCAACCGAATCGAGCCCGGCGACCTCGAAACGCTGCGGCAACACCTGCAGGCTCTGCGAGGTCTCGCCAATTCCGTGCGGGCCGTCGTCCTGACTGCGAGCGGCCGCACGTTCAGCGCCGGCTACGACATCGGCTCGGTGCTGGCGACGCTTCAAGCAGGCGCGCAAGCCGATGGCTCGCCGCCGACGAACGCATTCGCGGAACTCGTCGACGAGCTGGAGACGCTGCCGCAGACCACCGTTTGCGCCTTCAACGGCGGCGTGTATGGAGGCGCCACCGACCTCGGGCTCGCCTGCGACTTCCGGCTGGGCGTCCCCGCGACCCGGCTCTTGATGCCGGCCGCGCGCTTGGGACTGCACTACTACCCGAGCGGACTGCGCCGCTACTGCTCGCGCCTCGGGCTGAACGCGGCGAAGCGGTTGTTCCTGCTCGCCGATGAAGTGCGCGCCGAGGAGCTGCTGCGCATCGGCTATCTCGACGAAATCGTCGCGCCCGACCAGCTGCTCCCGCGAGCCTATGACATCGCACGGCGCGCAGCCTCGATGGCGCCGCTTGCCAGCATGGGGATGAAGGCGAACCTCAACGCCATTGCTGGCGGCACGTTCGATGCCCGGACCTGCGCACAAGCCGAGCTCGCTTGCTTGCGCTCCGCCGATCTCAGGGAAGGCGTCGCCGCGTGGCAGGAACGGCGCGCACCGCAGTTCACGGGCGCATGACGAGCAGCCCCTCCGACACCGTCGTTCGCCTCGGCGGCCGACTGCTCATCGACGGTCAGCTCCGCGAGCCGCGTGAAGGGCGCACCTTCGCCCTGCACGACCCTGCGACCGGGAAGCTCTTGTGCGAGGTGGCTGCGGCGGACAGCACCGATGTCGAACTCGCGGTGCGCAGCGCAGCCCAAGCGCAGCGCGGCTGGGCGAACATTCCGGCGCGCGAACGCGGCAAGCGGCTCATTGCAGCGTCGCAGGCACTCGCGAGCCACGCGGAAGAGCTCGCAAGGCTCATCGCGCTGGAATCTGGCAAAGCATTGCGCACCGAATGCCGGCCCGAAGCTGCCAACGTGGCGGACGTCCTCCAGTTTTTCGGTGGCCTGGCCAGCGAGCTCAAAGGCGAGACCGTTCCGCTGAAGCCGGGGCTGTTGTCGTACACGCAGGTCGAACCGGTCGGTGTCGTCGCGGTGGTGCTGCCGTGGAACGTACCGCTGATGCTGATGGCGGTGAAGATCGCGCCGGCGCTGGTGGCCGGCAACGCCGTGGTCGTGAAGAGCGCAGAGGAGACTCCGCTTTCGATCGTGCGGGCGGCGGAGCTGCTGGGCGAGCACCTGCCCAAGGGCGTTCTCAACGTCGTTTCCGGGGAGGGACCGGTGTGCGGTGCCGCCCTGGTTCGTCATCCTCAGGTCGCGAAGATCACGTTCACGGGCTCCGTCGAGACGGGCCGGCTGATCTATCGCGCGGCAGCGGACAAGATCGTCCCCGTGACGCTCGAGCTCGGCGGCAAGAGCCCGATGATCGTAATGGCCGATGCCGACCTCGACAGAGCGGTCGACGGCGCCGTCGTCGCCATGCGCTTCACTCGACAGGGGCAAAGCTGCACGGCGGCGTCGCGCATGCTGGTGCACCGCAACTTGCACGACGACTTCGTGCGCAAGCTGAAGGCGAAGATCGATCGGCTGGTGATTGGCGACCCGCTGGACGAACGGACGGACATCGGCGCGATCATCTCCAAGGCGCAGCTCGAGAAGATTCTCGCCTACATCGAGCTTGGCCGCAGCGACCCCGCGGCCACGGCTCACGAGTGCGGCCAGCTGCCGAACGACGAAAGACTCCGCGGCGGGAATTTCGTCCGCCCGGTGATCTTCACCGGCATCGACAACCGCAGCCGGCTCGCGCAGGAGGAGATCTTCGGTCCTGTCACCTGCGTCATGCCCTTCGCCACCCTGGCGGAAGCCATCGAGACCGCCAACGACAGCAGCTTCGGCCTGGCGGCGAGCGTCTGGACCCGCGATCTCGCGAGCGCACTGCAAGCGGCGAATGCCCTGGAGGCCGGCTACATCCAGATCAACCAGGCCCAGGTGGCCGGCCCCAACATCTCCTACGGCGGCTACAAGCAGTCCGGCCTGGGCAAAGAGCTCACGCTCGAGTCGATGCTCGAGCACTTCACGCGTCGCAAGAGCGTCGTCATCAACCTCGAATGAAGAACTGAATCCATGAAACTGCTGCGTTACGGCCCCGTGGGCCAGGAGAAACCCGGAATCGTCGACGCCCAAGGGCGCACTCGCTCGCTGTGGCCGGCGGTGCGCGACCTGACACCGGAGGTGATCTCGCCCGAGGGCCTCAAGGTCCTGGCGTCGATCGATGCCGAACGCCTGCCGCTGGTGGAAGGGAACACGCGAATCGGTGTTCCCGTGGCCGGCATCCGCCAGTTCTTCGCGATCGGGCTGAACTACAAGGGGCACATCGCGGAGGCCGGGTTGCCGCAACCCGAGGAGCCGATGCTGTTCAACAAGGCACTGACCTCCTTGTGCGGGCCCAACGACGACATCGTGCTGCCCAGGGGCTCGAAGGCGTCCGACTGGGAGGTCGAACTTGCCGTGGTCATCGGTCGCGAGGCCAGCAATGTCAGCGAAGGCGACGCTCTGTCCTATGTCGCAGGCTATTGCGCAACCAACGACCTGTCCGAACGCGACTGGCAATTGAAGCGCGCCGGCCAGTTCGTCAAGGGCAAGAGCGCGCCGACCTTCGGCCCGCTCGGCCCATGGCTCGTGACCACCGACGAGATCCCCGACCCGCAGGCGATCGAGCTCACCCTCGACGTGAGCGGCGTAAGGCGGCAACACGGCAACACCGCCGACATGGTGTTCAACGTGCGCCAGATCGTCTCGCATGTCTCCCAGGTCCTGACGCTGCTGCCGGGAGACGTCATCGCGACGGGCACCCCCGCGGGAGTGGGCGGCGGGATGAAGCCGCCCGTGTATCTGAAACGCGGCGACGTCGTGACCATCGCCTCGCCGCAGCTTGGCCGGCAGCGCCAGACCGTGCGCCTCGCGGACTGAGCCGAACGGGTTGCGCCCCCTCAGGAGACAACACCACCATGCCGACCATCAAAGCAGCGGATCTCGCCTACGTGCGCGTTCGGGTGCCGGACCTCGAGCGAGCCGAGCGCTTCTTCGTCGACTTCGGCCTGCAGCGAGCCGAACGAACGGCCAAGGCGCTCTACATGCGCGGCGCCGGCCCGGCCCATCATCTCCACGTCGCCGAGCTCGGCGATCCGAAGTTCATCGCGCTCGCGTTCAGCGTGGAGAGCGAGGAGGACTTGCGGGCGCTGAGCCGCCTGCCCGGGGCTTCGAAGGTCGAGAACATCGACGAGCCTGGTGGCGGCAAGCGCGTCTGGCTCCGGGACCCAGACGGCAACGGCATCGAACTCGTGCACGGGATCGCCAAGGCCTCCCCGCTGGAGCACGCGCGTCATCCCCTGAATGACGCCAAGGAAGGATTGCGGCGCGCTGGAACTCTCTCGCGGCACGTGAAAGGACCCTCGAAGGTGCTGAGGATAGGCCACGGCGTGCTCATGAGCCCAAATCCCCGCCCCGTTGTGGACTGGTACCGGAAGACCCTGGGCATGCTTTGCAGCGACGAGGTATTCGATCCGCAGGGCAACCTGGTTCTCTCGTTCAACCGGCTCGACAAGGGCGCTGAATATGTCGACCACCATGTGCTGCTGATCCAGGGCGGCCCGCGCCACGGCCTCAATCACGTGGCATTCGAGATCCACGACATCGACGACCTCATGGTCGGGCATGAACACCTGCGGGCCGCGGGCTACAGCAACGTCTGGGGCATCGGCCGCCATGTCTACGGCGCCCAGATCTTCGACTACTGGATGGACCCCTGGGATTTCATGTACGAGCACTGGACCGACACCGATCGGCTCGATGCCAGCTTTAAAGGCGTCCTCGACGGCACCCTCGAAAGCGCGAACGGACCGTGGGGCGCGGCGGTGCCCGAGCGGTTCTTCACGCACGCACACGACTGACCGGAGCTTCATCATGAGAGCCATCCAAATCTCCGAGACCGGCGGCCCCGAAGTTCTCCGCCTTGTCGAACAGCCGATGCCGAAGCTCCAGCCCGGTCAAGTGCTCGTCAAGACACATGCCATCGGTGTGGCGTTTCCGGACCTGCTGGTGCGCAGCGGCCGCTATCCCTGGATGCCGCCCTTGCCGTACGTCCCGGGCAACGAAGTCACCGGTCATGTTGTCGACGCCAACGGCTCCACCCGGCTCGGCAACGGTCAGCTGGTTTTCTTCACGAGCTGGGACATGGGTTTCGCCGGGGGACTGTATGCCGAGTACGTCGCGGTGAAGGACACGGCCCCCTGGCCTCTCCCCGATCACGTCGACCTCGACGAGGCGGCGGCGCTCTTCAACTACATCGTCGCTTCGTTACTCATGGAGCACGGCGCGCGCGGGGCCGAGGCGGCGACCGTGCTGCTGCACGGCGTGTCCGGAGGGATGGGGACGGCTCTGGCCGAGCTGGCCCTGCTTGCGGGCTCCAAGGTGATCGGCACCGCGGGAACCGACGACAAATGCGCGTTCGCGCTCGCGCGCGGCGTGCAGCACGCCATCAATTACAAGACCGCGAACGTGGTCGATCAGGTGCTGCGGCTCACGGATGGCCGGGGTGTCGACGTCGTCTACAACCACATCGCGGGCAATTCGTTCGTCGACGACATGAAGATGCTCGCGCCCCTTGGCCAGATCGTCTCGTATGCGGCCCTTGGCGGCATGCCGCAGAGCGACCTGTTTCGCGGCATGCGCGCCGAAATCGGCCGCAGCCCGGCCGTGCGCGTCATCGGGACGCACGTCTTCGAGAAGCTGCCTCACCTGCGGCGAGCGGCATTCGAGAAGGTGCTGGGACTCCACGCGGCCGGGAAGATCAAGCCGGCCGTCACCACGCGGCTGCCGCTGGAGCGGGCGGCGCACGCGCATCGCCTGATGGAGTCGCGGGAATCGCTCGGCAAGATCCTGCTCAAGCCGTGAGGATGGACATCAGCTTCGAACGCCAGCACGTGGTCGTGTTCGGCGGCACGACCGGCATCAACTTCGGCATTGCAAAGGCTTTCGGGCGGCAGGGCGCTCGCGTCACCGTGGCGAGCCGCAAGGCGGAGAACGTCGAGGCTGCGGCCAAGTCTCTGACGGCAGACGGTGTGCAAGCCCTCGGCGAATGTGCTGACGTCCGGGAGTTCGACGCCGTGGGCGCAGTGTTCGAGCGGGCGGCGCAGCGTTTCGGTCCGGTTGACGTGCTGATCTCCGGCGCCGCAGGCAACTTTCTGGCCGAGGCCAAGGACCTCTCCGCCAACGGCTTCAAGTCCGTCCTCGACATCGACCTGCTCGGCTCGTTCCACGTGCTCAGGCAGGCCTATGCTCATCTGCGCCGACCTGGCGCCGCCGTAATCAACATCACGGCTCCCCAGGGCGTGGTGCCGATGCGCTACCAGGCCCACTGTGGAGCTGCAAAGGTGGGCATCGACCAACTGACGCGGATTCTCGCTTTGGAGTGGGGCCCGGTGGGAATTCGAGTGAACGCCATCTCGCCCGGCCCCATTGACGGGACCGAGGGCGTCCGCCGGCTGATTGCGCCCGGTCGCGAGGCGCGCGCGTTTGCCGAGGGGCGAGTTCCGCTCGGACGGTTCGGAACGCTTGATGACATCGGCAACCTCGCTCTATTCCTCGCGTCGCGCTACGCGAGCTACATCTCGGGCGCCATCGTGCCGTGCGACGGTGGTGGCTCTTTCGACAGCGTCAAGCCGGCTCTGGACGCTCGCGCATCGCGGCACTCAGCATGTCCGCCACCTGCCGCTGCGCGAGCGCAGCGGCTTCGACCGTACCCCGCATCCCATAGAAGGTGTGCAGCATTCCCATGTAGCGCACGCAGAGCGCCGGCACGCTCGCTTCCGACAATCTAGCCGCGTAAGCCTCGCCATCGTCACGGATGGCATCGCATTCGGCGCTGATCACGAGGGCGGGCGGCAAATGAGCGTGGCTCGGCGCGAGGAGCGGCGACAGGCGCCAGTCTGTCGGCGCCACGCCGTGGTCGAGCGCGTAAGTGCGAAACGCGTGTGCGACGTCGGCAGCGCGCTGCAGGTAGCCTTCCGCATAGGTCCGCAGGGACTTTGCCTGCTGGCGAGCGTCAGTCGCCGGGTAGACGAGCGCCTGGGCGAGGATTTTAGGCGCTCGCCGCTCGCGCGCCAGCAGACACACGACCGCCACGAGATTTCCTCCGGCCGATTCACCCATTACGGCGAGACGCTGCACCGGCAGACCGTGCGCGCGACCTTGCTCCGCGACCCAGCGGGTGGCGGCCCAAGCGTCGTCGATCGCGGCCGGGAAGGGATGCTCGGGCGCCAAGCGATAGTCGACGTTGACCACCGCGAGCCCGGAATCAGCGGCCAGGTTGCGGCAGACCGCATCGAAGCTGTCGCGATCGCCCATCAGCCAGCCGCCGCCATGGAACGCGACGACGACGCCCGGAGCGCCGCTGGGCTGGTAGACACGCGCGGGGATGTCGTTCGCGGGGCCGGGAATCGCGATATCGATGACTTTGTCGATCGCGGGTCCGGGCCCACGCGCGGCGGTGCGCGCCGCTATCCCAGCGCGCGCCTCTGCGGGCGTCAGTTCCGCAAGGCTCGGCTCGGTCGCGGCTTTCGCGGCGAGCGGACGCAACTGCGGATGGATATCCGCTCCCGGCCTCAGGCCGGGACGGCGGCCCGATTGGTCGGCACCAGGTCCTGCCACTTCGCACCGTCCTCCACTACGCCATCGCGGGCGCGAACGCCGCTCAGGTCTATACCCACTCCGATCGGCGGCTGGTCGTTCATCACGCGCTTGACCGAGTCGAGCAGCACGCGGCGCACCCTCATCACCGCCTGGTCGGCCGGCACGAGGTGCTCTTTCGAGCGGTCGTAGAGCGGCCCTTGCGACAGCCCGATGGTGGCGTCCTCGATCTCGACGCCGCGCAAGCCGGTCCAGTTTTCAGTCATGCGCGCGCGGCTCTGGCCGAACGTATCGATCCAGCTGCCAAGGAAGTTGCAGGTCTTGCGGTCGTAGTAGCGTGGGTCGTCGAGTCCCAGCAATTCGACGATCGTGTCCTCGGACACGGGGACCTCCCCGTGCACGACAAGGTAGGTGCTGGTGTGCGTGTCGTCTTGTGGCACCTCGAGCACGGTGAACTGGAGCGTGGCTGCCGGAATGATCCGTCCGTATGGAACGATGAACGGAACGACCCGCGCATTCTTGACGTTCGCTTTGTCGGTCTTGCGCAGCGCCACGTAGTGAAAGCCGTAGGGTGTTTCCTCGACCTTGAGGGCGGGGTTCAAGTCGCTGGA
>WNFR01005712.1_pt1 | contig 17028 bp, 20 predicted proteins | sample 5400221 | NCBI WGS metagenome assembly WNFR01 (sample SAMN13153357, study PRJNA577476) | soil metagenome | isolation source: 40 cm soil under Madrone tree | place: USA:California | collected 2016-06-14
GCTTTCTCTCGTTCGTTCGGTCCTTCTCCGGCTCCCACTCGAACCGGGCCTTCGCCATCGCTGCAGCCTAGCATGGATCGCATGACCAAGCCATACGTTCGTATGGCTCGGCGGCTGTGGTCGGGCGACCGCTAACGACGTGGCGGTTCAGCGGCGGCGCGCCAGCGCCGTCTGCAAGCGCGGGTTAGGCGGCGCAGACGCTTCGACCAGGTCTCCAACTGTTGCACAAACCATAGTGGCAGCCCCAGGCGAACGAGTTCAGCAATCGCGCGCTGATGGAATGCCTCATCGGTCAGACGGTCCTCACGAGGCTCTTGCTGGAGCCAGCTGGCGAGATATTCGGCATTCGGGAGCCGACGAGCCAATCGCAGCGCTCGCCGGTTGCAGATTCTTTCAAGTCGTGCCCTTTGCTCAGTCACATACTGAAAACCCGTGCGCTCCAGCCACGCATGCGTCGCCTCGTGCACGAGGATGACCGCAAGCGCTACTGAGGTCGTAGAAGCAGCGGCTGCATACTCGGATTGCAGAACAACTAGCTTCTCATCCCGCCACCACTGGGCCGCGCTACCAATGGTGGTCCCGAATACGAAAATGCCGCGCGTGTGCACAGCGAGTTCATCGAAAGCGCGCCGATCATGATACCGAACGAACTCAAGGGCATGGCGAAGTTTCTCTTCAATCGATCCAACATGCCGACGTTCCCACACTGCGACGGGAAGCCCATCGATCTGTCGGTGGGCTGAGAAGCGGATGGCCCACGATAAGAGTCGCGATGAACGCTGTCGCTGTGGCTCGGTAGGCCGCTTCATATGACGGTGGGGCTCTCCTCGTTGAAGGATTCGCTGACTCCGCCTAACGCGCTGCCAATAACCCGCCGGCGCGGGACGCTCCGAAATGAGCCGCGGCGCTAACGCCGGTCGGGTTCATTGGCTGGTTAGCCTCGAAGCTCGAAACCATGGTGGCCCTTGCTAGCCATGCACTACGAAGACCTTGTGCGGGTCGCCGACGCGGCGGTGCATAGAGAGCAGCTGCAACCCCACGATGATGAGCCAGTAGGCAGCGCACAGTGCCAATTCGCCGATGCCGTTGGGCCAGGATTCGCGCCCGACCGGCAGCAGCATCCAGAGACCCGCCGGAAGAAACAGGAGGGCCGCAGCCATGGCACGCAGCGGAGAACGGGTGTTTCCCAGAAAAGCTCCCAGACTGGCGACAAGCAACCACAGCCCAATCAACCAAAGAATCACCGCTCGCGGGCTCTTGCCTTCAGACATGCGCCATCATCTCCTCAGAGGCTAACGACATGGCGGCTCAGCGGCCGCCGGCTTGGTTACCCGTACCATGCCTGAGGACCGACGCGTCAACATCGCCACCAACCGCGGATCTGCTCGAACCGCGTGTTAGGTTGCACGTCTTCAATCCTTCCCTGATTCGTCCACTGCGACTCGAACGGCGTCTGCGCACGCCAGACAGATCATGCCTCGCTCCGGCAGTGAAACGACGTCCTCTGTTGGCTTCGGCAGCCTGCACACGATGCAGACCGTGGAGGTAGCGAGTGACCTTCGCGGAGGTGGAGGCTTGCCGTGGCGCTCCTCGTGCCTCGCATTCTTGCTCAATGATCTCGCTGCACAGGTCGACACACTCGTCACAAATGTACACGTTCGGCCCTGCGATGATTCTCCGGACCTCATCCTGATGCTTGCCGCAGAACGAGCACTTCACTCCTTCAGTTGGCATTGGGCTTTTCATCCGTAGGGCATCGCTCGCGTGCAACCTAACTACAATTGGACAGTTCCGGATAATTCCGCCGCCGCAGCATTCCCGCGCAGCCTAATACGCGTACGCGCGGACCTTACGGTTCGCCGTTATCCCCGCAAATACCCGTTGTTGCCGCGGTTGATGATCAGCGGAAATCATGATCATTGACTGCGCTATTCTGCAGGGTAGCACGCACAACGCTTCCATGGTCGCGGAGTATAGGCGGAGCGTGAACGCCCCCTCAAGGACATTCGCCTCTCGCGAAGCGACTGCGCCGAATTGGCACAATCGCGGACGCGCGCGACAGTCAGTCGTCAGCGGACGAGCGCATCAGCGAGAACACGCCACTGCCGGCTCGGGACCGCGTGAGTCTCGTCGAGCACCTGGAGGCACACATGATCGGCGCCGCAGTCGAAATGCTCGTGAACGCGCCGCGCGATCGCATCGACGTCGCCCCAGGCGACTATCGCGTCGACGAGGCGGTCGCTGCCGCCGTTCGCCAGGTCGTCGGCGGTGAAGCCGAGCGATAGGAGGTTGCGCGTGTAGTTCGGGAGCCCGAGGTAGATCTGCATGTACCCGCGAGCGACGTTGCGTGCGCGGGCGGCGTCGGTTTCGAGGACGACGGCCTGCTCGGGCGCGAGGAGCTTTCCCGGGCCGAGGATCTCACGTGCGCGTCGCGTGTGCTCGGGCGGTACGAAGTATGGATGCGCGCCTGCCGCGCGCTCGGCGGACAGCCGCAACATCTTCGGGTGCAGCGCGCCGATTACGCGCTCCGGAGGCGTCGGCGGCGCGGGGCCCATGAACGGCGCCGCGTCCATCGCGTCGAGGTAGGCACGCATGAAGTCGTAGGGCCGCGTGTAGTCGTGGCCGCGGAGACCGTGGACGATGGGGCGATGGCTGACGCCAGCCGGCAAGCAACAGCGCGGCGTAGGTCAGTACTTCGCGTCCGAACGCCTCCGGAATCCACACCGCCCCGAAGCCAAGCGACTCGATCTCGCGCACGGCCTCCTGCGCCGCCGCGGCGGGAAGCATGTCGAGGGAGGTCCAGATGCCGATCCGGCCGATCTCCATGACTCGTGATTAATCCGCCGCACCGCTTGTTGGAAGAGCGCGGGCGATTCTCGGCAGCACTTCCGATCACGAAGTGCTCGTCGTCTCTTCGCCTTCACGCGGAATCTTGGTACGATCGCTGCGCAGCTCGTGACCGGGTGGGAGGGGGAGGCCGATGAACACCGCAGCACGTCCGAGCGCCTGATCATGGCGCGCACCGCAAACACCTACACCGCGAAGGACATCCTCGTTCTCGAGGGGCTCGAGCCCGTCCGCCGCCGCCCCGGTATGTACATCGGCGGCACCGACGCGACCGGGCTGCATCATCTCGTGTGGGAGATCGTCGACAACTCCGTCGACGAGGCGATGAACGGGCACGCCGACCGCATCAGCGTGACGCTGCACAAGGACGGCGCGTCGGCGACCGTGATCGACAACGGGCGCGGCATCCCGGTCGATCGGCATGCGCAGTACAAGAAGCCGGCGCTCGAGCTGATCCTCACGACGCTGCACGCGGGCGGAAAGTTCGAGGCGAAGAACTACTACCACTCGGGCGGCCTGCACGGCGTCGGTGCGTCGGTGGTGACGGCGCTCTCGGAGTCGCTCGTCGCGCGCGTGCGGCGGGACGGCTTCGAGTGGGAGCAGAAGTTCACGCGCGGCAAGGCGGCCGGTCCGCTGAAGAAGCTCGGCGCGGCGCGCGGCAGCGGCACGACGATCTTCTTCCGCCCCGATCCGAAGATCTTCCCGAGCATCCACTTCGACGCGAAGCGCATCGCCGAGCAGCTCGAGGCGAAAGCCTATCTGCACGGCGGCCTCACGATCGACTTCCGCGACGAGGCGGCCGACACGCATGCGTCGTATCACTACGAGGACGGGCTCAAGGCGTACCTCGCGAAGATCGTCGCCGAGAGCGGCAAGGCGCCGCTCGCGGGCGAGGTGTTCACGATCGCGAAGCAGCAGGACGACCTCCATCTCGATTGCGCCCTCGCCTGGACGGAGGAGACGCAAGAGCGCGTCTACTCCTTCGTGAACAGCATCCCGACGAGCGCCGGCGGCGCGCACGAGAATGGGCTCCGCTCCGGCATCGTGAAGGCGGTCCGCAATTACCTCACCGTGCACAACCTCGTGCCGCGCGGGATCACGATCGCGGCGGAGGACTGCCGCGAGGGGCTCGTCGCGCTGCTCTCGATCAAGGTCCCGCAGCCGCAGTTCCAGGGGCAGACGAAGGAGCGCCTCAACAACGCCGAGGTGACGCCGGCGATCGACGGCATCATCCGCAGCGCGCTCGAGAACGCGCTCAACGCGAACCGCAGCGCCGGCGACGCGATCGGGAACCGCGTCGTGCTCGCGGCGCGCGCGCGCAGCGCCTCACGCGCGGCCGCCGAGCAGGTGCAGCGCAAGAGCGCCATCTCGCATCGCCTGAACCTCCCCGGGAAGCTCGCCGATTGCAGCTCGACCGATCCGTCGGAGTGCGAGCTCTTCATCGTCGAGGGCGACTCCGCGGGCGGCTCGGCGAAGCAAGGACGCGAGCGCGCATTTCAAGCGGTCCTGCCACTCCGCGGGAAAGTGCTGAACACCGAGCAGACGTCGACGGCCAAGGTCCTCGGCAACAAGGAGCTCGCCGACCTCGTCTCCGCGCTCGGCTGCGGCGCCGGCAAGGACTTCGACGCGAAGAAGCTCCGCTACCACAAGATCTGCCTCTTGATGGACGCCGACTCCGACGGCAACCACATCTGCACGCTGCTGCTGACGTTCTTCTATCGCCATCTCCCGGAGCTCATTCGCGACGGCTACGTCTACATCGCCCAGCCGCCGCTCTACCGCATCGACGCCGGCAAGGAGGTCTTCTGGGCGCGCGACGACGCCGCCCGCGACCGCATTTTCGCCGAGCGCAACGGCAAGGCCGGCAAGGTGCAGGTGACGCGCTTCAAGGGACTCGGCGAGATGAATCCCTCGACGCTCAAGGAGACAACGCTCGATCCGCGCCGCCGCGCCCTCCTACGCGTGGCGGTGCAGGATCAAGCAGCGACGGATCAGACGATCCAGACGCTCATGGGCCGCGACGTCGCGCCGCGCTTCGAGTTCATCATGCAGCGCGCACTGAAGGTGGAAGAGCTCGACGTATGAACGTCGCGGCCGGAGAGCTCGACGTGCGAACGTCGCCGCGGCGCGCGGCCTCCGGTCGAACCGCCGTCACCGTGGCATTTCCTCGACGCTCCTCGCGTTTGACTGCGGGCGCGGAGCGCCACCACAAGGGGGTCCTATGGAGCTACGCGAGCTGAACGAGGACGAGCGGATCGCGCTCGTGGCGTTGTTGGAGATGGTCGTCGCGTCGGACCGCGACGTGACGCTCGAGGAGCTGACGCAGATCAAGCACGTGATCCACACCCTCGGCGAGAACGCGTATCGGGCGGCGGTCACGGAAGCCGATCGGCGCTTCGCCGACGACGACGCCGCCCGCGCGTTTCTGCTCACGATCCAGCGCCAGGAAGCGCGCGAGCTGATCTACGAGACCGCCCTCGAGGCGGCGATGGCAGAATCCATAGGACCCAAGGAGTCCGACCTGCTCACGTGGCTCGCCGAGCAGTGGAAGGTGCCGGTCCGCTTCGCGGCCGTCGACGACGAGTCCTGACTCCACGGTTCTCCGGACGCCGAGCCCGCTCGAGAGCGACGACGCGATGGCGGCTCGGACATCGCGAATCCGTCGATCCGCCTTGCGCCGCGGTCCCGGCCACTGGTAGCTAGCCGCTTCATGCGAATCGCGATGGTGGTGGTGACGGCGCTGCTGTGCACGACGGCGGTCGCGGCGGCGGAGGACCAAGGAACACAAGGCGACGGCCTTTTCTGCTCCGATCGCTGCGACGCGAATTACGAGTCGTGCATGCGCTGGCGCCGTGGCAAAGGGACCGGCGACTGCCCAGGTGCATTCGTCCGCTGTCGTGACGCGTGCGCGTCGCCGGCGGCACGCGCCGCGGCAAAGCGCGCCGAGCCGCCGCCCCCGTGCCGTGACGCGTGCCAGGCGGACTTCGACCACTGCATGAAACGCGACAACGGCCGGCATACCGACACCTGCGCGAAATCGGTGATCGTCTGCCGCAACGGCTGCCCGCCGGAAGCGCCGCCTGCTGCGACCGACGCGAACGCGCCGCCGGCCGCGCGTGCGGACGAGTCGCAGCACGCGCCGCCCGTGACACCACCCGCGGCAGCGGCGGCGGCGCCCGCACCACCTGCGGCGGCGGCGCCATCCGCAGCAGCGGCGCCGGCGCCGGCGGCCGCAAACGCACGCGCCGACGAACACGAACCGCAGCGTGCCGCCGCACCGCCGGCCGGCAACCCTCGTTCCGCCGACGCGATCGGACCCGCGGCGGGCAAGGTCCCGCCGAGCACGCCGCCGCGAAGCAAGCGCGTGAAGACCGCGGGCGGCGTCGGTGCGACGACGTCGATCGCCGCCACCGCCGATCACGCGCCGTCGAGCGCGGTCGCGGTTCCGGCGAGCGACGGCGGATCGCGCCGTCCGAGCGCATGGTCGCGGGCATGGTGCGCGCTCACCGGATCGTGCGGGTCGCGCGTCGTGAAGGGCCCCGTCAGCTGCGACGACGCGTGCACCGAGTCCTACACTGCGTGCATCGCGCACGAGGATCCCAAACGCGGCGGCGACTGCGCCACGTCGTCGCTGCGCTGCCACCAAGACTGCGGCCAGCGCAAGACCTCCGCAGGCACGGCACCATGAGCACGACGGATCGACCCGCGGCCACCGACGTGCCGCCCGCGTCCGTCGTGATGCAGATGGTGGTCGGCCGTTGGGTATCGCAGGCGATCGGCGCCGCCGCGGAGCTCGGGATCGCCGACGCGCTCCATGACGGGCCGCTCACGCCCACCGCGCTTGCCGCGAGGATCAGCGCGCACGCGGACTCGCTGTACCGCTTGCTGCGGGCGCTCGCGAGCGTCGGCATTTTCGCCGAGGACGCGGACGGGCGATTTCGTCAGACGCCGCTCAGCGATACGCTGCGCGCCGGCATCCCGGGGTCGCTCCGCGGCTGGGCGCGCTACGCCGGGTCGCGCCCGGCGGTGCTCGCCTGGGCCGACCTCGCGACCAGCATCCGCACCGGCGAGCCCGCGTTTCGTCGCGTCTTCGGCAAGAGCTTCTTCGAGCACTTGGAGACCGCGCCCGCAGATGCCGCTGCGTTCGACGAGGCGATGCACGGCATCTCGTCGACGGAGATTCCGGCCCTGCTGGCCGCCTACGATTTCGGCGACTGTGGCACGATCGTCGACGTCGGCGGCGGCGATGGCACGCTGCTCTCCGCGATTCTGCAGAAGCACCCCACCGTTCGCGGCATCGTGTACGACCTCGACCACGTGGTCGCGCGCACGCGCGAGCGCCTCGCCGGCACACCGCTCGAGCGACGCGTCGTCGTCGAAGCAGGAAGCTTCTTCGACACCGTTCCCGCCGGCGGCGACACCTATTTGATGAAGCACGTCCTCCACGACTGGGCCGACGACGCCTGCGTGCGGATCCTCCGCCACTGCCGCCGCGTCATTCCGCCAGCGGGCCGGCTCTTGGTCGTCGACGCCGTGATCGCGCCCGGCAACGGCCCCGACTTCGAGAAACTGCTCGACATCGAGATGATCGCTGTCACCGACGGCGGCCGCGAGCGCACCGAGAAGGAGTTCGCGGCGCTCTTCGACGCCGCGGGGTTTCACTTGCAGCGCGTCGTCGCGACCGAGGCGCCGACGCGCGTCGTCGAGGGGCGTCCCGCCTAGGACGGACCGCGACGCCGCGCAGGCATGCGGCCGAGAGAGGTCAGCTGCGGGCGCCGCTGCCGGGGAAACCCGTCGTGCCGTAATCGGGCGTGCCGCCGAGCGTCGCCGAGTCGATGCCGTGCAGCTCGTCCTTGTGCGCGCGCTCGAGGAGCGCGCGCACCGCCTCGGCGAGCGGGCGCCCGCGGTGCAGCACGTGGTACACATTCTCGGTGATCGGCATCTCGACGCCGATCTTGCGCGAGAGATCATAGGCGGCGGCGGCGGTGTAATAGCCCTCCGCGACCGAGCGCTTGCTGGCGAGGTACTGCTGCGGGTCGACGCCGGCGGCGATCTGCTTCCCGAGCGTCCGATTGCGTGACAGCTCGCCGGTGCAGGTGAGAATCAAGTCGCCGACACCGGCCATGCCGAGGAACGTCAGCGGGTTCGCGCCGAGACGGACGCCGAGCCGCGTTATCTCCGCGAGCCCGCGGGTGATGACCGCGGCGCGCGCGTTGGTGCCGAAGTCGAGCGCGTCGCAGACGCCGGTCGCGATCGCCATGACGTTCTTGACCGCGCCACCGACCTGGACCCCGATCGGATCGCCGCTGGCGTAGACGCGGAACATCGGCGCGTGGATCAGCGCCTGCACCCGGCGCGCCGTGGTGAGGCCGCGCGACGCGATGACGACGTCGGTGGGTTTGCCGCGCGCGACCTCGAGCGCGAAGCTCGGCCCGGAGAGGAACGCGAGGCGCTCGGCCGCGATCTGCGGCAGTGCTTCCGCGAGCACCTCGGACATGAGCTTCAGGCTGTCTTCCTCGATGCCTTTCGTCGCGACGACGACGGTCGCGTCGGCGGGGATGCACCGCACGAGGCTCGTCGCGACCTTGCGCAGGTGCTGTGACGGCGGTACCAGCAGGACGACGTCGGCGCCGGCGACGACCTCGGCCAGGTCAGTCGAGGCGTGGAGCGTCTCCGGCAACGCGATGTCGGCGAGGTAGATCGAGTTGACGTGACGGCGCGTGATCTCGTCGGCGACCTCGCGCTCGAGCGCCCAGAGCCGGGTCGCGTGCCCGAGGCGTGCGAGATGCGAGGCCAGCGCGGTACCCCACGCACCGGCGCCGATGACCGCGAACGTCGTCATGCAGTCGTCCTCGTGAGCAGCGTCGCGCAGGCCGCGCGACGCGAGACTGGACCGCCGCGACGACGTGGGAGCGTCGTCGCGGCGCCCGGCTGTCGCCGGATCAGTCCTCGTACTTGAAGGACAGCTTCACCTTCGCGCGGTACGCAACGATCTTTCCATCCTCGAGGCTCAAGTCGAGCTGGCTCACCTCCGCGATACGGAGATCGCGCAACGTCTTCGCGGCTTTCACTACGGCGGCCTTGGCCGCCGCTTCCCAGGAGTCCGTGCTCGTGCCCACGAGCTCGATGATCTTGTACACGCTGTCTGGCATATCGATCTCCTTTCCGCCTCCGGCATAGCCAATGCGTCTTCCCGGCGAAAGGCCCGCGGCGTGCGGCTCGTGACCGCCCGTCGGAGTCGGACTCACTCATGACAGAGGGTGCGATGCATCTCGGCGGTCAACGCCTCGATGCGCGCGCTGAGCTCCTGGGTCAACTTGGTGAGCGCGGTATTCTGCTCGAGCAGCTCGAGGATCTGCGCCGATTGACGTGCGGCGAGCTCCTGGCGCTCGAGACTCGCGGAGGCGAGCGCCTCGCGGTGCTGCACGTCGGCCTCGGAGAGCGCCTTGTCGCGGTCCGCCTGACGGGTCTGCGCGAGCAGGATGAGGGGCGCCGCGTACGCCGCCTGCAAGCTGAACGCGAGATTCAGCAGGATGAAGGGATAGACGTCGAACTGCGTCATGCCGGCGAGGTTGACGACGATCCAGATCGCGACGAGGACGGTCTGCCCGATCAAGAAGGTCGGCGTGCCGAAGAAGCGCGCAAACCCCTCGGCCTTGAGGCCGAACCAGTCGTTCCCGAACGCCGACGCGAGATGGGCGTGCGGAAGAAGGAAGCGGAAATGGTTGCGCCCGGAGGTGGTATTCGCCGTCGTCTCCGTCTGCATGGTCGCTCCTCGCCGCGCGCTCGTGGCGCGCATGTCGTTGGACTATGCGGCGCGCTTTTCCACGGCACCGCGACTTCCGCAAGCCCGCGCGCACCGCTCCACGAGGCCAGGGTAGATTGACTCCCGCCGACGAACGGCAGTATGCGCGGCGTCGATGGAGGGCGGAGGGCGGCGCCCGCGAGCGGTCGTCTCGCGCGCGACAGCGACGCTGCCCATTCTCGTCGCCGCCCTCGCCGTCGCTACCGTCGTCGTGGCCGCGCGGCCGCGTGGTAACGACGTCCACCGTCGCGACGCCGACTGCCGCACCTGCCACACCACCGATGCCGCCGCCTTGAGCGCCGACGCGGCCGCGGCGAGAGCAGCGCTCGCCGGCGATCTCGAGGCGCGCTGCCTGACGTGCCACGGCGATCAGGGACCGTCGCATCGCACCGGGGTGCGACCGAGGAAGGGCATGCCTCCCGATCTGCCGCTCGCCACCGACGGCACGATCGGCTGCGCGACGTGCCACTTCATGCACGGCGAAAACGACACCTTCGGCGATTTTCTCCGCCGCGACAACCGCCGCGGCGGCCTCTGCCTCTCGTGCCACGAGCTCGCGGAGCTGCAATGACCGACTCGGAAGGAGATTCGTCCATGCCACGCGCCCGTCTTCTCCACGCCCACGAGGCCGCCCGCCGCCGCCAGGTGCGGTGGGTCGTGCCGATGCTCGCCCTCCTCGCCGCCGCCACGCTGACGACGCTCGCCGTGCAGTATCGGGTGAGCGACCAGACGGTCGGCACCGAGTTCTTCCGCGCGCACAAGACGATCAGCCATACCGGCGAGCTCTTGCAGCGCGGGTTCATCCTCGGCGCTGTCGTGCTCGGGGTGATGCTCGTCGCGGTCGGCGTCTGGGCCTTGCGTCTCACCCATCGCATCGTCGCCCCGCTCCACACGCTGCACCACGCGCTCGACGCGATCATGGGCGGCGACCTCGGCGTCCGCGTCGAGCTCCACCCCGGCGACGAGTTCCAAGAGCTCGGCCAGAGCGTGAACTGCCTCGTCGAGCAGTTCGGCGCGACGCTGGCGCGCGTGCACACGCTCGCGGACGGCGTCCGCGCCGCCGCCGCCAACCTGCCACGCGACGCCGGCGGCCAGCACCTGCTCGAGCTCGCGACCGAGCTCGACCGGACGCTCGACTTCTTCCGCCTCACGCCGCGACGCATCGTGCGCGAGAACGGGCCCTCGCGGACGTGAGGATGGCCTACGGTTCCGTCGGCGCGGTCGTCTGCGCGGCGACACTCCTCACCGCCGGCCGCGCGGCCGCGGGTCCGACCGGGCTCGCCGTGATTCCGACGACCGATCTCGTCCGCTTCCGCCAGGTGAACGCGATCCTGCAAAACGGCAACACGCAGATCGACGGCCGCCACGCATTCTTCCACGACCTCGAGCCGACGCCGCAGATCGAAGCGGGGTTGCCCCACGACGTCGAGGCGGGCGTCGACGTCACGCCGTCCAATCCGCCGAACGACTACCGCCCGTTCTTCAACGTCAAGTGGACGATGCTCGCCGAGAGCTATCGCGTCCCTGCCGTCGCGGTCGGCGCGACCCAGCTCGGCCCCGGCTTCACGCCGGCCGGGTTCGCCGTCGCGAGCAAGACGCTCAACTACGACGCCATCGCGTACCAGAAGTTCCGCGCCCATCACCGCAACCTGCGCCTGCGCGGTATCCGCGTCCATGCAGGGTTTCTCGAAGCGGGTGATCGGGCGCATGCGATACTCGGTCTCGACGCCGAGATCTCGGACCATTTCGTCCTCTGGAGCGACTGGATCTCGGGGGCGAAAAACAGCCTGTCTTTGGCGGGCGTGGTCGTCATCGACGCGCAGAACAGTCTCTTCGTGGCGCTGCTGCGCGAAAACGACGCGCATGGCGGCAACGTCACCGGGATCCTCTTCAACGTCACCCACACCTTCGACTTTTGACCGCAACATCACTCGTGACCATTGCTCGCCGGCCTCGACCCGGCTAGCATTTGGGTGAGAGCACGCGTGGCGGTGGGGCGGTGGTGGCGCTCCGCAAGCCATGTCGAACCAGACTCGCACTCCCAACGCGACCACATCCCCGAACGTGATTCGCGTCGCGGCGATTCGCGTCGCGGCGATCGGGCTCGCGACGCTCGGCCTCGCGGTCCTCACCTCGACCGGGTTCACCGCGACGGCGCTCGCCGTCGAGCCGACGCTGGCGCTCACCGAGGACGGCTCCGCGTTCGTCTACAAGTCGCGGCCCGGTGATCAGCCGGGAAGCGTGGCGGCGATGTTCGGCATCGCGCCGCGCGACATGCCGGCGTTCTTCGCCGCGAACGGCATCACCGATCCGACGCGCGTCGGCATCGGCCACGTGTATCGCATCCCGAATCCACTCGCGCAGCGCGCGGCACAGGCCGAGGGACAAGCGCAGGCGTTCGCACGTGACGTCGCAGCGCTCAAGGCCCGCACCGAGCAGCTCGGCCACGAGCTCGACGGCGCTCGCACCGCCGCCGCCGACGCGGAACAACGTGTCGCTCGCCTCGCCCGGTTCGAGCGCCTGTGGCCGCTCGTGTCGACCGTCGGATTGCTGCTCGTCATCAGCGCCGCCGCCCTCGGATGGTTGGCGTACGGCGCGGTGCGGAAGACGCAGGCCGTCGAGCAGCGGGCGCGCGCCGTCGCCGACGAGCTCGACGAGAAGCGCCGTCAGGCGCTCGCCGACCGCCAGCAGTCGGCCAAACGCATCCTCGATCTCGAAACGAAGCTGCGCACCGTCGAGCAGCATGCCGCCGTGGCGGCGCGACCGCCCGTCCGGCCGGCCGGCACGGGTTGACGCGGGGAGTACGTCGACGTTGCTGCGTCGGAAGGCGCTAGCGGCGCCACTCGCGATCGACTAGCGGCACCAGTCGTAATCGGCGCCCGGGCTGCACAGCGCGCGGCAATCCCAGCGCGATGGGTCGATCGGGCAGTTGACGCGCTGATCGGCGGTCGCGCCGCCGTGGCGGCCCGTCGACTCCGCCTGCGGCGCGTGCGGCTCGAAGGCGGTCGGCGCCGGTCCCGGCTCGCCGCCGCGCGCGGGCGGCGCCCCTGGCGCGACGGTTCTGCCCGGCGCGGGCTCGACCGCGCGCGCCGGCGACTCGGGAGCGCGCGTCGGGTGCTCGCCGCGTGGTCCTTCGCTGCGCGGATGTGGGTGCGCGCTGGCCCCGGAGGCCTCCGATCCTTGCTTCATGATCGGCTCAGGCGCCCGTGGGATGAACCCGTGCTGCCCCGGATCGAGGCGGATACTGTGCGGACGTCCGGCGCTGCGGCGCGTGTAGTAGAGAATGATCGTCTTCTGCGCGAAGCGGCCGCCGCGGATCTCCAGCGTGTCGGGCTCGCCCTGCGACGCGAGGAACGCGTGCAGGTTCTCCTGGTCCTTGACGCTCCGCCACACGACCTGGCCCGCGGTCGCACGGTCGGCGCCGTACACCTTGAGCGTCTCGCCGGCGTAATCGTCCCACGGTCGCCGCGACGTGACGGGATTCGAGCACGCCGTGATGCCGACGGCGATCACGACCGCGATCCACGAGGCGCGTCCGGTCATCATCCTCCCTCCGCGAGCTGCTGCATCGCCTCGTCGAGGCGAGCCTTCACCCGTTCGTCGACCTCGCGCCGCGCGCGCTCCGCAAGGGACGGCCGAGCGCCGCGACAGCCGTTCGCTGCGAGGACCTTCGCCGCCCATGCGCGCCGCTGCCACTCGCCGCTCTCGAGCATACGGACGAGCACGCCCTCGACGCGATCGCAGCCGCGATTGGTGAGCCCCTTGATGCTGGCGGCGGCGATGAGCGTCGACGGGCTGTCGACGAAGCGCAGCAGCACCGCCGTCGCCGCCTCGCTGCGATCCGCGGCGAGCCCCTCGATGACCGCCACCTTCGCTTCGTCGGGGCCGTTCGGCGCGTCGAGGACGGCGATCCGCGACCCGAGTCCCGCGTCGCTGAAGCCGGTCGCCGTGCGCCGCGGCGTCGGCGCCACCGACGGCGATGGGGCGGGCGGATGCGTGTCATGATCGCGCGAGCAGGCGCACATCACGGCCGCGAGGAGAACGGCCGCCGCAGCCGGCGCGTGACGCCGCGCGCGTCTGACGATCACGGACCTGGGTGTGATCACCGTCATTCGGCCGCCGGTCTCATACGTGCCGAGCGCCGGCAGGTCCAGGCTACGCGCAGGAGCGTTCGAAACCAAATACCCGCGCGTTATTGCCGACGTATTGCTGGCAGTGCAGGGTCAATGCAGCAGCAGCGGCCGTCGGCTCTCGCTCGCCAGCTGGACGCGTCCGAGCAGCTCCGCGAGCGCCTCCAGATCGGGCGGCTTCACCAAGTGATGGTCGAATCCGGCGGCGAGCGCGCGCCGCTTGTCCTCGTCGCGGGCGTAGCCGGAGAGCGCGATCAGGACCGCGCGTCCGAACTTCGGATGCGCGCGCAGCCGGCGCGCGAGCTCGTAGCCATCCATGCCCGGGAGCCCGACGTCGGAGACGATCACGTCGGGCGCGAGCCGCTCGGCCACCTCGAGGCCGGCGGCGGCGTCGAGCGCCACCTGGACGTCATGGCCCCACGTGCGCAGGACCATCGCCAAGCTTTCGGCGGCATCGGGACTGTCCTCGACCAGAAGGACCGACAGGCCGCGCGTCGGCGGCCGATCCGGCGTCGGCGCCGCGGCGGCGACGCTCTGCGTGAGCGGCGGACCGAGCGTCGGCAAGTAGACGAGAAACTCGCTGCCCTGGCCGACCCCGGCGCTGCGCGCCTCGACGCGCCCGCCGTGCAGCTCGACGAGCCGGCGCACGAGCGTGAGACCGATGCCGAGGCCGCCGCGGGTGCGATCGAGGGAGGCGTCGCCTTGGACGAAGAGATCGAACACGTGCGGCACGAGCTCGGGGACGAGGCCGACGCCGGTGTCGCGCACCCGGACGACGACCTCGTGGCTCAACGCCTCGGCGGTGAGCCAGATGGAGCCGCCGGTCGGGGTGAACTTCGCCGCGTTGCTGAGGAGGTTGCCGACGATCTGCGCCAGCCGCGCGCCGTCGGCTTCGAGGTATACCGGCCGCGGCGGCAACGACACCGTCACCTGATGGCCGCGCGCCTCGAGCTCCTCGCGCATCATCTCCATGGCGCGGGTGACGACGTCGGCGAGGATCACCCGCTCCTTCCGCAGCGAGATCTTCCCCTGCGTGATGCGCGAGACGTCGAGCAGGTCGTCGACGAGCCGCACGAGATGTCGCACCTGCCGGTCGGCCATCTCCGTGATGCGCGCGCGGTCGCCGGCGTCCTGCGCGAGCAGGTGGAGCGCGTTGCTCAGCGGCGCGAGCGGGTTGCGCAGCTCGTGCGCCAGCATCGCCAGGAACTCGTCCTTGCGACGATCGGCGTCGGCGAGCTCGTCCGCGCGCCGGCGCAGCTCGTCCTCGAGGCGCTTGCGCTCGCTGATGTCCATCCCGACGCCGAGCATGCGGACCGCACGCCCGCGTGCATCCGCAAGCACCTGCCCCTTGCCCGACAACCAGCGCGCCTCGCCGCCGGGGAGCAGCATCCGAAACTCGATGTCGTAGCCGGCGCGGAGCTCGACGGCGCGTGGGATCGACTCGAGAACCGCGGCGCGATCGTCTGGATGCACGAGCGCCTGGAATGCCTCGCCGCCTCGAGCGCGAGACGTAGGCGGTGCTCGCTCGTCGCCAGCCGCGCGTAGTCCGCGGCACGGCCGCGCGCCTCGGTGTTGCGCTCGCTGATCGCCGCAGCGAGGAGCAGCGCCGTCACCGCGACGACCGCCATGTAGAGCTGCACCATCACCAAGCGCTCGGCGACGCTCCCGGCCGCGAACGGCCCGAAGCCGTTGACGGTGCTCCAGATGGCGAGACTCGACACGGTGAGCGTGGTCGCGCTGGCGCCGCGCTGCCCGAAGCGCAACGCGGCGGCGATCACGAAGGGGAACGTCACGTAGTGCAGCGGATAGCCCTCGCGCCAGAATCCGAGCGGCCCCACGAACACGGTGATCGTGACGGCGACGATGGCGGTGAGGAGTCCGGCCGCCTCGATCGCCCGCTCGCGCTGCCACCGCGGCGGCGGCGCCGCCAGCCAGGCGAGGAGGAGCGGCGCGACGACGAGATCGCCGACGGAGTCACCGAGCCACCACACCCACCACAAACGTCCGAACGCCGTCCACGGCTGCACGCCGCCGAGACAAAGGCTCGTCACTCCGATCGTCGCGCTCACGGTGGTGCTGGCGAGCGCTGCGCCGGTGATGAGCAGGAGGACGTCGCGCAACCGCGTGAGCCCCGAATCGACGCCGCCTCGCCGCAGGATCCAGAACGCCCCGAGGGCCTCGAGCGTGTTGCCGGTGGCGATGCCCACGGCGACCGCCAGCGGCGCCGACGTGAGCGCGTTGGCGACGAGGGCGCCGACGAAAATCGCCGGCGCCATCCGCGCCCCGAGAAGGAGGAGCGCCGCGAGCGCGATCCCGACGGGCGGCCACACGACCGTCACCTGCTCGGCGACGAACGCCATCGAAAGGCCGAGCTTCGCCGCGGCGACATACAGCACCGCAATCGCCGGCATCGTCAACCAGAGCGGCAACCGCTGCACGCGGGAAAGCAGCGAGCCCTGCGCCGAAGCGGATTCTGTCGGAGCCGTCCTCATGGACCGAAAAGAGACCGCTCCGAAGGTACCAGCTCCGAAAATTAGAGACGACGGGAAAAACGCCCGCAGCGCCGATCGCGGCGCGCGCTCAGCGACGGATCGCGCGCGTCCAGTACGCCGACGGAAAGCCTTCCTCGGCGAGGTCGATCGCGGCCGTCGTCACGATCTCGTATCCGTGGCGCGCGAGGAGGACGCGGACGCCGTACTCGGTGAAGCGCCAGTAGTCGGTGGGCGCCAGGTGGATGGCCTGGCGAAACGGCAATCCGAGGAGCAGGATGCCGCGCGGGCGGAGGATGCGCGTCAGCTCGCGCATCGCCGCGTCGAAATCGTCGACGTGCTCGAGGACGCCGCTGCAGAAGATGCAGTCGTACGTCGCGTCGGCGATCTCCGGCATGGCGCGGACGTCGATCACGAGATCGCAGCCGGGAAACGGCGTCACCTCGGACGTCGTGTAGCTCTCGCAGCTGCGGAAGTACCCGCGATACGTGCCGCCCTCGCCATCGCGGTCGTCCATGCTGCCGATCGAGAGCACCCGACCGCGGACATCCGCGGTGTGTGCCCGCAACCACACGTTCGCCTCGAGGCGCGCCCGACTCGCCATCAGTGCTGCCCCGGGCGTGCGTCGAGCTCGGGGTAGTGGCGGAAAACGCCCATCTCGTTGAACGGCTCGCGACGCGTCGACGAAAGATATGCGGCGATCCGCGGCCGTGTCGCGACGGCCGCACGCAGCGCGCGCAGGCGCGGCATCTTCGTC
>WNFR01004947.1_pt1 | contig 17025 bp, 16 predicted proteins | sample 5400221 | NCBI WGS metagenome assembly WNFR01 (sample SAMN13153357, study PRJNA577476) | soil metagenome | isolation source: 40 cm soil under Madrone tree | place: USA:California | collected 2016-06-14
GCCTGATGTGGCATCAAGTTATTTCCCTAAGTCCCGAAGATGCGCCTTCTCTCCGCACGCCGCTTTCCCTTTTCAGCCGTTTGCCACTGCGCCGCATCGAAATTCGTTTCGGAAAAATGGGGTTGGCCGATTTTTTTGACTTCAATACCTATGGCACGGACTCGAATTTCCAGTTCATGAACTGGACCGTCGACAACAGCGGCGCATACGATTACGCCGCCGACACCCGCGGATTTACCTTCGCCGCCATGCTCGAATATCACGACCGTCATTGGGCCGCGCGTTTCGCCGAGGGACTTATGCCCAAGGTCGCCAACGGCATTCATCTCGACGCCAATCTCGGTCGCGCGCACGCCGAGAACATGGAGCTCGAGTTTCACCGCGCCTTGGTGCTTAAACAGGTAGGCGTCCTGCGCCTGCTCGCCTACGTCAATCACGCCAACATGGGCAGCTATCGCCAAGCGATCGACAATTTCCGCGCCGGCCTGACGCCGCTCCCGGACATTACTGCGCATCCGCTGCAAACCACGATCAAGTACGGTTTTGGCGCAAACTTCGAGCAGCCCTTCAACGACTGGCTCGGCGCGTTCGGACGCTGGGGCTGGAACGAGGGCCGACACGAATCGTATGCCTACACCGAAGTTGACGAAACCGTCCTACTCGGGCTTGGCGCCAGCGGCGCGCGCTGGGGCAGAAGGCTCGATCGCGCCGGCCTGGCCTTCGTCACCAACGGAATCTCGCGCGACCATCAGCAATACCTTGCCCTCGGCGGCCTCGGTTTTCTTTTGGGAGACGGCCGCCTCAACTACGGGCGCGAAAATACCATTGAAACGTACTACACGCTGCACGCCTGGCGCGGCGTTTACCCTTCCTTCGGGTTTCAGTATGTAGCTCATCCGGGCTACAATCGCGACCGCGGGTCCGTCCTCGTGCCGACGCTCTGATAACTAGCTTGATCCGGTTCAGGGACTCGGACCCGGGCGTTCCGACGGTTCAGAGACTTCGGGAACGTTTCTTTTCCCAAAACCTCAACAAATTACTGATCAGAGCCCCGACTGGGCCAAAGATTGAGCTTAGCCCGAGTCATCGGTGCCTTCAAGTCCACTTACACTTAAGACTGCAAAGGCGTCAAAGGAACTGGCACTGAAAATACTATGAACCAATAACACCTTAATAGTGAATGGCATAGATGTTCATGTGAACTAATCCTCGCTCCCGAATAAGAATCATGCTATGGTCTTCGCCAAAGTTCTCAGAGGACGCGCTGTGCTGGAATCTAATACAAAGATTGATTCGGCCCTAATCGTGAAATTTGGTCTGTTCGAAGCAGACTTGGCCCGCTCTACCTTGAGCCGCCAAGGGGTTCGTATCAAAATCCAGGAACAACCCTTTCGAATTCTCGCCATGCTCCTCCGGCGAAACGGCGAGATTGTAAAGCGAGACGAGCTCTGCCAGGCTCTGTGGCCGGCAGGCACCTACGTCAATTTCGAGGGAAGCCTGAACGCAGCTCTGAAGAAGCTTCGCGCCGCACTCCAAGACGATGCAGAAAATCCGCGCTTTATCGAAACTGTGCCTCGCCAGGGTTATCGCTTCCTGGCCCCGCTGCATGTCATTCACGGTCCCGCAAGCTCGCCCGCCGGTGCACAACTGCCTTCCTTGGATAAGGAGGGAAACTCCGTCGAGGTACTCCTCCGGCTGCATCCGGAATTCTCAGGAGAACGTGCGACAACAGAATCTTATTGGGATCGCCAGCGTGCCGAGCGCACGCAGCGCTGGTTCGATGCCATACTGCTCACGGTTGCTATCTTGTTCGGATCATGGCTTCTCTTTTTCATCGTCTATCCCGTCCCTCGGCCCAGCGTGCAACGCATGACGCGAATCACAAATGGTGGGCGTATTGACGCGTGGGGCGGCATCGTGTCCGATGGCACTCGGATTTTCTTTCTGCAGCGCGACGGTGGCCACTGGAATCTCATGCAGACTTCCGTTGAAGGGGGCAATGCGGAGAAGATCGCCGCGCCCTTTGAAAACACGCGCCTCTTTGCGATTTCTCCGGATCACTCGCAGTTCCTGATTGGCGAGTTTACCCGGCATGACGATGAGATGCCGCTGTGGCTGTGGCCTGTCCAGGGTGGCGAGCCGCGGCGCCTGGGCCAGGCCACCGGCCACGATCCCGCATGGTCGCCCGATGGTACGGACGTGGTATTTGTGCGCGGCCGAAGCCTGTACTCAATCCATCGCGATGGCACGCAGCTTCGCGAACTCGTTCACGTTAATGGACGGCCTGAGGCCCCAGCCTGGTCACCCGATGGAGGCAGCATACGCCTTGCGATCGACGCGGGCGAATACGGCGCGGAGTCTTTGTGGGAAATGTCCGCCGATGGCAGCGGCTTACACACAATTCTTGCGAATGGGACCCCTTCTCGCCAGGGTGCGGGAAACTGGACCGCCGACGGCAAATACTTCCTATTTTCCGGCTGCGACCGATACGACTGTAACTTGTGGGCCGTCCGTGACGCTTGGAGTTGGTTTCGGCGTTCGCACCACACCCCTTTTCCTCTGACCAGCGGACCGGACTCGCTGCACGTGGCCATCCCGACGCAAACCGGTTCGCGAATCTTCGCTTTCAGCTTTCGTTCCCGTCGTGAACTTGAGCAAATCGAGCCTCGAACTCTTGGGTTCTCCACCCTAAGCGTTGACGCGAATGCTGAGGAGGCCAGCGTATCCCCGGACGGCCAAATGGTGGTTTATTCTGACCGCCCGGACGGCTCTTTGTGGCGCAGCCGCACGGACGGGTCGCAGCGAATACGTTTAACCAATCCTCCGCTCGCAGGCTTATTCCCACGATGGTCGCCCAAGGGTGAACAGATTCTCTTTACAGGAGTACGCACAGGCCAAGCTCGCCAGATCTATATTCTTTCTGCCGATGGGGGTTCGCTGCGGCCAGTCCTTCCTAAAGGATGGGAAGGTTTAAAAGCGGACTGGTCACCCGACGGGTACCGTATCGTTGTCACGATGCGAAATCAGAAGATCCATCCTCAATATGCTCTCTATCTACTCGAGCCGACGACGGGAGTCTTAAAGGAGTTGCCTGATTCGAAGGACCTCACCGACTCCCGCTGGTCTCCGGATGGCCGCTACATCGTCGCACAGGACGACTCAAAACGTCGCATTCTTCTCTATGACATGCACAAGGGACAGTGGTCCACGATTGGTTCCGGAGGTTTTCTGCAGTCGCTTCACTGGTCCCCGGACGGTTCCTCGATTTATTTCCAAGACCAACTTGACGACGAGGAATCCGTATTTCGAGCGGACGTCGCCACGAAAAAAATCGACCGCATATCCGGATTTGCACCGATTCTTCGGGGAAGCGCGGCGCAATGCCTATTCAGCGGCGTAGCCCCCAACGGCTCCCTCTACATGATGATCGAGCGGGGAGCCACCGAGATCTACGCGCTCGATCTCGATCTACCCTGATCAACCCAAGCCCTTGGCGGTAGCCTTTGCGTCACGCGCGTATCTACTCAACGCTGTTAAAGCGGTTGCGTTTCCGGTAGGTCATCACAGCAATCGCGATGCAGATCAGCATGGGGGGCGCTACTAACATAAGGATGCCGCCGCGCAGCGCCTCGATAACGCGGTGTCCGGCGCCAGCGGCCTGCGTATAACACAGCGCGCAATTTTGGGCGAAGACCAGGCTCGGCATCGAGAGAGCGGCAACAAGACTCAGCGCGCGGCGCAACCAGGTTCCTTCTGCTTTGCCACTCCGGCTCATCTTCCACCTCCTACGGTAAGCATCCTCTCCAAGCGCCCCGACTAGTGCGGAAATGGTTTCATTCGCAGCAATCGGAAGCTGTCCGACCAAAACATGTTCATCATCAGCAGAACAAAGATAGTGGCAGGAATCAGCGTCAAGAACAAGCTGCGGCGCTCCTCAGCAAGATGCATGAAATACATGACGGCGAGCGCCCCGCCACAAACCGCCAGCGCAAGCAGGATCGCAAGAAGCGAGCCAGTAGAAAAGTGCTGGTAGGCCAGAAAGACTTCCACGGCGGCAATACCCAGCAAAACAAAATACACCGGCAAATATTTGGCGATGACGTTTTTCGAGGCTCGGGGCGCGGCCATGGTTTTCTCTCCGTTCTTCACCGCGAGATGTTCAACAAATAGATCAACGGCACCACAAACATCCAGACCAAGTCCACGAAGTGCCAATAAAGCCCGGTGGTCTCAACATGACCTGCTGTCAAGCGGCCGCGAGAGAAGCCACGCGAGATGACGGCCAGTGCCACAACGCCTGAAATAACGTGCAGAAGGTGCAGGCCGGTGATCGCGAAGAAAGTTGCGCCAAACAACGGCGAGCCCCACGGGTTTTGAAAGAGACGCACGCCTTCATCGATTAGCCCGAACCATTCGCGCACGTGCAGTCCGGCGAAGATCACGCCCAGAAGAATGGTGGACCACAAGAAGCGATTCGTTTTCCCTTTGTCGCCGGTTTTCGCGGAGTCCACCGCGCCTAGCATCGTCAGGCTGCTGGTGATCAGCACCACCGTCATGATCATGACATTGACGATGCTCGGATTGAACTTGAAAGGCGTCGGCCAGTCGCTGCTGGCGGTGCGCAGATAGCCGTAGCCGAACAGGAGAGCGCCGAACGTGACGGCGTCCGAGATGATGAACAGCCACATGGTGAGCTTGCGCGAAGGGATGGCGTACGGAGAACCCTCCGCCATCTCGGCGCCATGGCCATGCATCGCTAGTTCGGTTTCGCTCACGGTTGCTCCCTCTTCGAGTTAGAGTCTGGTGCTAATCACAAAAAGCAGATAAAGCCAGAGACCGCCCATGAAGTGCCAGTAGATGGCCGTGTTGTCGAGCAAGTGGCGGCGAAGAGAAGTGTGCCCGCCGATGACCTGGCCAAACAAATACACGAGCACGGTGATGCCCCCGAGAAGATGCAGCGCGTGCATACCGGTGAAGACGTAGAGGAAGGAACTGTTGGGATTGGTGGCCAAGTAGAGTCCTTGGGCCGCGAGCTGCCGCCAAGCGAGATATTGGCCGGAGACGAAGGATAGACCGAGCAGGAGCGTGATGGCCAGCCAGCTTGTAACGCCGGCAGATCTGGCCAGCGCCCGGCGCGACATTTCCATACTGAAGCTGCTCAGTAGCAGCGCTGCAGTATTGGCGTATAGAATCGATGGGAGAACGATGTGCGACCACTCACCGGAGCCTTGGCGAACCAGGAGCGCGCTGGTTAAGGCGGCAAACGACATAATGATGGCGAAGATGCCGACCCAAATGCCGCTGCGAGAAGCTTCAACGGACCCTCGAACTTGTGCTTGAGAAACGGGCTGCGATATCGCTGTCGTGACGGCGATTGTAGACATTTGCCTTTCTTACCCCCTGACGATTTGCTCGGGTGAATCCTGCATCACGAAATCGCCTCTTACACCTTTAATGCCGTATTGATGAGCATCGTGGTAAACGACTGGGTGCTTGTCGCCGAAATTGTTCCAGGGCGGCGGCGATGGGATGCTCCACTCGAGGGAAGTTCCGTCCCACGGATTGGCGGGAGCGGGCTTGCCGTAGAACCGGCTGTAAATAAGGTTGAAGAGAAAAATGAACTGTCCGGCGCCGGTGATCAATGCGGCGATAGTAACGAAGCGGTGCACCGGCATGAGCGCGGGCATGAAGTCGTCGACGAAAGACGCATAGCGCCGGACATTACCCACCAGCCCCAGATAATGGAACGGCATGAAGATGCAGTAAGTGCCGATGAAGGTGATCCAGAAATGGAGCTTGCCGAGGCCCTCGTTCATCATGCGCCCAGACATCTTGGGGAACCAGAAATAAGTTCCCGACAAAATGCCGAAGATGGCGGCCACACCCATGACCATGTGGAAATGGCCTACAACGAAGTAGGTGGCGTGAAGGTAGATGTCAATCGAAGGCTGCGCGAGGAAAAACCCGCTGACGCCGCCGCTGACGAACATGGACACGAAACCGAGCGCAAAGAGCGAAGCGGCGGTGATGCGGATGTTGGCGCCGTAAAGGCTGCCAAGCCAGATGAGCGTCATGATGGTGGCTGGAATCGTGATAGTGAGCGTCGGGAAAGAAAACAGCAGGGAAGAGAAGGGATTCATGCCGCTTACGAACATGTGGTGTCCCCAAACCATGTAGCTCAAGAAGCCGATGGAAATCATCGAGTAAATGATGACCTTGGCGCTGAGCAGCGGTTTGCGCATGCTGGTCACCAGCACGTGAGAGACGATGCCCATGGCCGGGAGAATGGCGATGTACACCTCCGGATGGCCGAAGAACCAGAACAGATGCTGCCAGAGCAGAGGCGAACCGCCCGCATGATTCTGCAGGCGATCGCTGATGACCAGTCCCGACGGAATGAAGAAGCTTGTGCCGGCCATGCGGTCGAGGATGAGAAGCAGGCAAGCCGGAAGGAGGACGGCGAAAGCGAGCAAGCCTATGCACGAAGTGATGAACCAGGCCCAAGTGCAAATGGGCATGCGCATCAAGGTCATGCCCTTGGTGCGCAGGTCGAGCGTGGTGGCGATGAAGTTGAGGGAGCCAAGAAGTTGGCCGATGCAGAAGAGACCGATGGAAATGGCCCAGAGATTTTGTCCCCAGCCGAGGCCGGGACCGGCGTCGCTGCCGACCGCGCTGAGCGGGGCATACGCGGTCCAGCCGGAAATCGGCGGGCCATCCGGAATGAAGAACGCAAGAACGAGGACGACGAAGGCGGCCAGCGTGGTCCAGAAGGACATCATGTTGAAGCGCGGAAACGCCATATCCTCCGCGCCGATTTGGATGGGGAGAAAATAGTTCCCGAAGCCGGCGAAGGGCGCGTTGGTGAGCACGAAGAAAACCATGAGCGTCCCGTGCATGGTCAGCAGCGACAAATAGTATTCGGGAGTGATCACGCCGCCGGGAGCGCCGGTTTTAGAGAGCAGATCGAGCCCGGGCACCTTCGCGTTAGGCCACACAAGATGGAACCGCATCAGCCACGAGAGAACCATGCCGGTGAACACGGCCACCAGAGCGAGGCCGTAATACTGTTTGCCAATAACTTTATGGTCCAGGCTGAATACGTGCTTGCGTAGAAAGCTCTCCGGCGGCGCGTGAACGTGTGCGGGCTGTGGCAATGCTTGTTCCATTACTCACCTCTTGTGAGAACACATCGCGTCGGCGTGTGACGATAAGGAAGGCGCCTCTTCAGCTGGCGGCCGCCCCAGGCGCTTGAAAACTTGGCCGCAATCAACTTTACTGTTCCGAGATTTTTTGCTTCATCCATTTGTCGAAATCTTCCTGAGACAGCACGTTGAGATAAGCCTTCATGTTGTAGTGGCCCAGTCCGCAGAGCTGCGTGCAAACGATTTCGTATTTGCCGGTCTGTGTTGGTGTGAAGTGGACCGAGAGGTCCAGTCCAGGGACGAAATCCTGTTGTATGCGCAACTCGCGGACGTAAAAGGAATGCCCGACGTCCTTGGCGTGCATTAGAAGCTGGATTTCGCGATTGACCGGAACCGCTAGCTCGCCGGATACGATGTCGTCGCGGGACTCCACATCGTTGGCCGGATCGAGCCCGAAGAAATTCGAATTACCTTCGTCAATCTTGTCCGGATGCAGCGGGCCAAATTTTCCGTCAACACCGGGGTAGCGGAAATAGAAAGCGAACTGGCCCGCTTGCGCCTGAATCTGCATGGCATCGGGCTTGGGAGGAGTGAAGTAGACGTTGGCCCAAGCTTTTTGCCCGAGAACCCCGAGGGCCAGAATTTCCGTGCCCACGAGAATAAAGGCGGCGGCGACCATCAACGTGGCGCCCCCGGGGATGTTCCAGACCTTGGCGCCGGCTTTGCGCTCGGAGAATCTCCACACAAAAAAAGCAAGGAGCAACTGCGCCCCGAGGAAGGCAAGGCCGGCTTCCGCCATAGTGTCGGCGAGCTGTTCGTCGATTGCGTGACCATGCGTCGAGATGTCGATCGGCTGCACGTACCAGTGCGCGACGATGGGATACGCGGAGGCGAGCGCGATGATCGCAAGAATTACGCCGAACAGTTTTCCCATTGAGCTCCACCTCCGCGAGTCTTGGTCATACGTTCCTGAGGAACGCCGTGCCTGACGTTAGTACGGCTTGGCCTTGAATACAAAGTTCACCGTCTTGGTTTCGCTGCCCGAAATAGTTACTTCCTGCGTTTGCTCGCCATAGGATTCGTGCCAGGCGCTCACGGTGTACTTGCCTGCCGGAAGATTTGGCAAGCTGAAGCCGCCATCCTCTTTCGAAATGGCATAGTGAGAATTCTTCAGGACCGCGAAGGTCCCGTGCATCCAGGGATGCACGTTGCACTTCACGGCGATAAATTCTGGCTTGTCGTATTTGTCAATGATGGGCGGCGTCCCTGGCGGTTGCGATTTGTTCCATTCGCGATTGATCTTGGCGAGCGGATGGATGTTGTGCGACGTTTGGTCATCGTTGACCACTTTGAGCGGCTGATTCACCTGGAAGGCGAGGACGTGCGGAATATATTGGCAGCCTTTTTGGTCAAACGTTACGGCCTCGCTGGGCGCGGCGTCGTCGGGAGCGCCGGCCGAAATGTAGACCACAACATTTTCCAAGCTGTTGTTCGGTCCCGTAACAACCGTTTCAGTCACAACTGGAGTAGCGTGCTGCTTCGCGCAGCTCGGCTCCTTGGACATGTCGATGGGTTTGGGTTTGGCAGGCGTGCCTTCGTAGGTCACTTTTCCGCTGACCGTGCCGCCGCCGGCACGGGCGTGCAGCACCGCGGCGGCGAAAATCAAGCCGGCTGCCGCGGTTATGGAAATTACTTTTGCTCGCATGGACGTTGCTCCTTGGTCGAGTTGCTCCGCATGGTTGTGTCGCTACTGCTTAATTCCGGAACCCGTCGGGGTGCCGTAGAGTTTTCTGGAAGCAATTTGTTCGGCACCTTCCTTGGTCGATTCCCACAAAGCTAGCTCGGGGCTCTTGTTGGTCACTTGCAGCGTGCGCAGGAAGTGCACGAGATCCCAGGCCTCTTCGGGCTTGATGACGTCGGCGAAGGAAGGCATGGGCGTGCCGTCGAGGCCAGTGATGAAAATCTTGTAGAGATCCTGGTTGGTGACGCCGCACTTGAAGCGTGAGCCTACGGCGAAATTGTAGGGGCGAATGGGTTGGTCATTACTGTCGGTCAGAGTGGAAGCGGAAGGTCCGTCACCTCGGCCCTCGGGACCGTGGCATTTCCAGCATTCAAGTTTCTGGAACAGCTCCTGGCCGTGCTTAATGGATTCAACCGTGAGTTTGGGCTCGGCCGGAACGTTAATGGGATCGCCAGGCTTCTCGTTTTTGAAGCGTGGCGAGAAACTTTTAACGAACGCGATCAGATCGGCGCGCTGCTGGTTAGTGAGGGTAATCCACGAAGGCATGTTGGTCATCACGAAGCCGCGTCCGATTGAGTTGTACAGGTCTTGGTCGGTGGGCAGAGTTCCGGTAGGAGTCGAGCGGCATTTGAATACCGCCGCATCAAAATTTCGCGGCTGGATGTTGAGGTACGGCGCAGTAGGGTAGGAGCCGGTGGGAAGCCAGTTCTCTCCGTTGCCGTCGCCGCGGAACCCGTGGCATCCCCAGCAATAGCGAAAGTAAAGCTGCTTGCCGGTATCGGCATGTCCGGTCAGCTTGCCGACATGGGACTCCATCTGCTGCGCCGCAGCGACCGCCGATAGAACCGACATCACCACAACACCCAAGAAAACCCGCATCGATTTCATATTCGTTTGGCGCATCATGTCACCTTAGAACGCGAAGTCGAAACCAATCAGCACGCTGCTGCTCTTGAGATCAGTGCCAGTAAGAGGCGCTGCTCCGCGCTGACGGACGAGCGCGTATTCGTTGTGAAACGCAAAGCCTGCGCGGCTGGAGATAAATGGGTAATAGCGATAGCCGAACACCAGCGAGTCAATGTTGCCGAAATCGGCGGATGGCACGCTGACGCCAGGTGTGAATGGGCCTGGCACAACGGGGAGAGCTTGTCTGGACATGCGAATCAGCTCGTAACGATTAATAAGAATGAATTGCGGATTGAACATGTAGTGCGTTTCAAATAATCCGCCGTTCCAAGTCGGAGCCTGGGCTCCAACGGGCAGGTCGGTGTTTGCTGGCGTGCCCGTCCCAAGGAAAGCGCTATCCCATCCATGGAAGTACATCGTGGTGATGTCCAGCTTGTTGGCATACCACATCCCGATGAGCCCGGCGCGATAGAAACTCTTGTTACCGATTCCCGTTCCGGGGACGCCCGCGCCCGCTTGCGTGAACTGAAAAAACGTCGGAGCCTGTCCGAAATAGCCAAATGCACCGACACGCTGCAACCCCAGTTTCCCGACCTGGAAAGCCTGGCTCGCAGTCACGAATGTGTTGTATCCACGGCTTGTTTGCAAACCCGGTTGCCCGTCATTGGAACTCATCACGGAAACTGAATAACGAGTTCGGTCATCCTTTGAGTGTCCCATCAGTTCGACGCCGTCCTGGTTGTCCCCGATTCCAAAATGAAAGAATCCGCTGTTCTCCGTGAGCGGTTGGAAATGGTAGTTCTGATAGAAGCCGCCGTTATTGGAAAGCGTCAGAATGCGCTTCTCTGAAAGCAGATTGTCCAGTTCAAACTTTCCGAACTTGACGTTGAGCCAACTGCTTCCCAGCAAATTATCTAAGCGCGCCCACACGGCTTCGAAATGGAATGCGCCGGTATTGTCAGAAGAAGGCAGCACGTAAAACGAAATGTTCTTCGCCAAAGTGCCTGCGGTATGAAAGTCTAGGCCCGTCCAATCAAATCCGTGCGTAGTGACTTGCGCTTCCATTTGGCTGCCAACGCCGCCAGGGTTGTCGACAGCTACGCGATTTATGCTCTCACGATGCCAGGTTGGCGTGATGCGGAAGGTCACCGGCCAATACGCAGCCTGCTGAAAGATCGGAGCGTCCCGATCGTTCATCATTTGGTAGCCGTTGTCTTTGAATTGCTGGCCGAACGGACTTAATTTGGGCCATACCTCATGGCATGCAGAGCACGGCATCCCGTATTTGCGGGCAAAAGCGGGCAACGCCCGCAGATGCAGCGACGGAGGCGGGATGGCGACTGCGGAGCGCGTATCCGCAAGAAGGATGGCGAGGAAAAGAAAGCCAAAGGCCAGCGAGGAAACAAGCCAGGAAAGTTTTCGCTTTGCCGATCGCACTGCCCCTGTATGCATACCGCCTCCCCTGGGTGGGATTCGACAGCCGTACAGCAATCACTTTCACTGCGCTGGGCTGTTTGGAACAGGGAGGCAGCGGACACACTAACGACGTCGCGTCGCGAGCAGACCGACAGATACGCGGTTACTCGAGCCGTTTTAAGACACGACACGCGTTGAGGATTCGATCTTCGTTTTTTCGGAAGAAAAAACAGAATCGAGTTCCCCGAGTCCCTGAACCGTGCCGGAATCTACTCCTTCAAAAAAACGAATGCAAGTGTTTTGTTATTTTTTTGCAAGATATTTTTTGTGAGAAGATGTTTTGCGCAGAAGGTACTAGGTCGGCGCAAAGATTTTGGATCGACGGGTGGGCGCGGCGCGTGTGCCGGCAAGCTTCCGTGGGGCGGGCGAGCGCGCTGGCTCGGAGTCGTCGATTTCTAGGAGAAGAGTTTGGCTGAGCGTGGCAGAAAATATAGCGTGCTGGCCGTTGCGCTGTGCCTGTGTTTTGCCGCGCAGCAGGCGCGCTCCGCGCCAAAAGAGCGCGATCTGCCTGGCGCCGGCTTGGTCACCGAGTTCTCGGCTTCCTACCAGGACGCGCTGCAAGCCTTGCAGGAGATCGTGCAGGACCAAACGATTCACGGAACGTACATGTTCGACAGGGAAAAGACGCTGACGGGAGCGGCCACGGCAGAGTCTACGCCCCTGTTCGAACGCTGGAGCGGCGCGGGCAAGGTCTTCTACAAGGTTCGAACCGAAGCGATCGCGCCGCGGCATTTTCGCGAAAGCGCGGACCTGGGCACCATTGCAGTGCGCTACGTGCTCACGAGCGTAAGCCCGGAACGCACCCGCCTGCGCATTGACGCAATTTTTGTGGAAAAGGCGCGCCGCATGGCGCACGCATCGGATGGAACCGTAGAGAGCAGCGAGTGCCAGGCTGTTCAGGAGCGGCTGCAAGCAATTCAGCTCGCGGAGCAAGAGGCTGAAGATGCGCTGCGCCATCGCGAGAGCATTGCGCTGGCGCAGCAAAGTCTGCTTCGTCAGCGCGAAGACGAGAGCACGCGGCTAGCGGCGGCGCAGAGCTCACTGCAAGATCTGGAGCATCGCGTGGACACGCTGCGGCATGAACTGGAACGCCGGGTCAAGCCTCCTGGCGCGACTCTGAAGGCCGCGCCATTTCGCTCCGCGGCCAAACTGGCAGACCTGCCGGCATACACCGACGTGGTGATTGCGATCGTCACGCCGCACTGGCTCGGCGTGGAAACTCCGCAAGGGCAGCACGGCTGGTTGCCCGTCGAGCAGTTGGAATCTCTCCCATGAAGACGCAAACTTCGCGTTTGCGCGTGCTTATTCCGTTTGCGCTGTCGCTTTTTCTTGGCGCTTGGATTCCTGCAACGATTTGCGGACAGGCGGTCCCTTACGCCCGCACGTTGCCGAAGTCCAAAGATGAAGTGGAAGCCGCGCTAAAGGAGATGCAGGCGTACGCGGGACAGAAACTGCCGATCGTGGATGGCTTTGTTGCTGTCGAAGATCAGCCGCTTAGCCGTTATGAGCGAGCGTTCTACCAGTTTTCGATCGATCTTGTTCCGGATGCGCCTGGCGCAACGACTATTCGTGTGACTGCAAAAATCACGGCTTGGTACGCTGATCGCGATCCTTCCAAATCTGGTTACCAGGTCTTGCCATCGAATGGCAGGCTTGAATTGGATTTGCTTGACCGGCTTAGCGACAAGCTCGGCGGAAAGTCCTTGGTTTCTGTTTCGCGTTCCACTCTGCAGGCTCCCAGGCCGAAGCTCGATCTTTCTGCCGGCTCCGCGGGAAGTGTCGTGGCTTCGGCGAGAAGCGGATCGGTTCCCGGGGCGGCGGTCTCCGTTTCTGGCGGAGACGAAGTTGCGGCTCTGCGCATGAAGCGGGAAGCGGAAGAAAGGCGTATGCAGCAGGTCAATGCGGAGCTGCAGAGCTTGCAGGAAATTCAGCACAATCAGGCGCATCCCGAGAATCTGGTAGTGGTGAAACAATCTGGCACTCCCGTTTTTGCCAAGCCCGCGCTTGGATCTCCGGTTCTGTTCACCGCCGCGGGGGACGATGAGTTCGAGTTCCTCGACGTCGACGGCGCGTGGATTCACGTGCAGATTTCCGGGGCCTCGCGCGGCTACATCCGGCGAAGCAGCGTGGAATTGCCGGAACCTCTGGCCGCGCGGCTAAAATCGCCGAACGCAACTTCTTCCGATGAGAAACAAGACGTGTTTCGCGTGGCGCGAGAGGAAACCGGCACTTTCCCCGGTAATTGGGAGTCGCTGCGCGGGAAACCCGTGAAAATCTATACGGTGCAGGCAATCTCCGCAAACGCGAAGGAAACAAGCGCAACCTCCAAGCTAGAATTTGCGGCATCGCTCTTTTCCAAATTTTCTCGCGCGTCCACGGCGCCGGCAAATTCAGTTGAAGGCGTCGTTATCATCTTCGACTCGGCAGATGGCGGAATCATCGGTAGCACGGTATCCGGCGCCCAGCAATTCGCAAGCGGCTCGCTTTCGCGCGAGGCGTTCTGGAAACAGTGCTATATGGATCCTCCAGACGCGTTCCACTGATGGCCTCCGAACCAGAAGACGTCGCTCGGAGCGTGTTCGGAGCGAGATACCCCACCGCGGGTGTCGCGTAGACGAACGCCCGCCCGTGAGCTGATTCGACAATCCATAGTTAGAGGTTGAAAGCGGAATCATGCCCGCTAGTTAACAATATCCTCTCCCTCCCCTGGGTTTTTCATAAGTGGTGATTCTAAAGGAAGTTAAAGTTGTTTGTTTTGATACACTTTTGCAAGTGTTGATTCTAAAGGAGATGGAGAGAGAGGACCTAAGGGACGTAGAGGAGGTACCCCAGGTGTACCGTAGGTTCGCTGGGGATACGCCACCCCCGGCATTTTGGGAAAAGAGGCTGCAAGCTATTGAAAACAAAAGATCGCGGTCGAAAAAAGAGAGGCAAGAGATTGCCCTTCGAAGCTCAGGGTAAACAAGAGGCGGCAAGCCCTTGAAACATTGCGGGTTAAAGCGAGAGCGCAGGAATGGAGCAGCGAGGTTTGTTCGCGATGGCGCCTGCTCAAGCGCGAGAATTGAGGAAGGGCGCTTGAAGTTGACTCTAAACCCGGACCCTTCCAAAAAATCAAAGGGTCCGGCGCCCAGATTCGACCCCTCCCTAAGGGTCGCCCACTCGCCAGAAAACGTCCCGTCTGTCCCCGAATTCTTCCGGTCCGATCTAGGTCTGGGCCACCCGTCACCCTCGTCATCCAGCCAAGGGGTAACAATGTACCCTTCCAATTCCAAACGCTCCGGCCCCTCGTCTGGTTGGGGCTTCTGCGGTATGATGGTTGTCTTCGGAAAGCCGGTCGCGGAACCCAGTTCTGACGCGACCTAAGCGAGGCGAGCCATGGCCATCGGCCCCTTCGTGTTCGAGTTCTCTACTTCCTATTCCGTGCCACGTTCTTGCGCTTTGTCCATGCAATCGCACTCAGGTTGGCGCTTCTCGTCCAGGGATATTTCAGCATGCGAGGACGCTTTTTCTGACGGCTATCGCCGTAAACATATGGTATGAGTTCGCGATTGTGCTTTCCGCGGCATTTCCACTATGTATGTGAGGTGATATATGGCGATCGAGAGTCGTTCCGTAGAGTTTGCTGGGGGCAGTCTCGGCGGGCAACGTCACATTTGCGCATTCTTCAACAGTGCCGAGGAGGAGCACAGGGTGCTTCGCTCGTTCTTCAAAGATGGCTTCGACCGGGGGGATAAAGCCTTCCATCTGGTCGACCCCAAGCGACGGGAAGAACATTTGAAGCGGCTCGCCGGGGCAGGTATCAATGTGCAAGAGGCGATGAACAGGGGCCAATTGGAGGTGCGGCCGTGGCAAGACGGTCCGCTCCGGGGAGGCCGGCTTGACCAGGAGACCTGGATCGTATCGTTCGAAAAAGTGCTGCAGTCCGGGCCGGCAGCAGGGTACGCGCAGACAAGATTCCTGGCGCATATGGAATGGGCGCTCGAAGACTTGCCGGGCGTGGAAGACCTGATCGAGTTCGAGACGCGGGTCAACTACGTGGTTCCCAAGTACGACGATATAGTGATCTGCGCGTATGACCTGTCGAAATTCAGCGCGAGCGTGGTGATGGACGCCTTGCGAACGCATCCGGTTGTAATTATCGGCGGCATCCTGCAGGAGAACCCGTTCTTCATTCCACCGGACCAGTTCCTCCTGGAGATAAAGGAGCGGCGGCCGGCTCGCAAGAGCGCAGGCGCGGCGAACTAAAGGTCGCTAGATCCAGATTCGATCCCCGAGTGTATGTCTATTATGCGTGTGAGGTGATATATGGCTGTCAATCATTCCGTACAGTTCGCCGGAGGCAATCTCGGCGGGCATCGTCACATTTGCGCTTTCTTCAACAGCATCGACGAGGAGCATAGGGTGCTTCGCTCGTTCTTCAAAGATGGCTTCGACCGGGGCGAAAAGGCTACCTCCAATCGGGCGCAGCGGCTGGCTACGCGCTCACCAGGCTAGTGGCACATATGGAATGGGCGCTTCTCAATAAACCGGGTGTGAACAACTTGGTGGAATACGAGACTCGCCTCAATTATGTTCTTCCCAAATACAACGATGCGGTGATCTGTACGTACGACCTGACGAAATTTCCGGCTAGCCTGGTGATGGACATCATGCGGACGCACCCGGTCGTAATTATCGGCGGTATTCTACAGGAGAACCCGTTCTACGTTCCTCCGGACCAGTTCCTCCGTGAGATACGGGAGCGACAGTCGGACCGCAAGAGCGCTGCCACGGCAAACTGAATGCCGACAGGATCGCATACTGAGAGTGTCGCGCTGCGAATAGCGCTGCGCGAGCTGGTGGCACTTTCGACGATCCCGGCGGCGTGGGTGGGACAAGAACCGCCTATCATTGCCGCCGGACTTGCCGATGTGCTGGTCGGATCGCTGCAACTGGATTTCGCTTTTGTGCGTTTGTGCGACCCCAAAGGGGGCGGCGCAGTCGACGTTAAGCGGGGGCACGCCTGGGAAGCATTCCCCGAGTGGCTGCGAACTCACATGGGGCGGTTCGGCCAGTTTTCGTGTAAGGAAATCGTTTCTGATCTTGGCGGCGCGGAGTCCTGTCGCGGTGTTGTCATTCCGATTGGCGTCAATGCCGAGGCTGGCCTGGTCGCTGCGGCGTGCACTCGCAGCGACTTTCCCAGCGAGATTGACCAGTTGCTGCTTTCCGTGGCGGCCAATCACGCCGCGGCAGCGTTTCAGAACGCGCGCCTGCGCGCCGAACTTGACGCCAAGGTCGTGGAACTCCGTGAAGCCCGCAACGAGCTCGAGATGAAGGTATCGGAACGAGCCGCCGATTTGCAGCGGAGCGAGGCCTATTTAGCAGAAGCGCAGAGGCTAACACACATAGGCAGTTGGGCTTGGAATGTGCGTACCGACGGTCTCTTCTGGTCGCAAGAGATTTTTCGCATTTATGACTATGACCCCCAAAAAAACGCGCCCACCTGGCCGCAGTTCCTCGAAAGGGTGCACCCCGAGGATCGACCACAGATCGAGCAGAGAGCGAAAATGGAGACCACGCAGAAGGGGTGGGTGGATTCTCAGGCTGATTTTCGGATCGTTCTGCCGGACGGAACGATAAAACACCTTCATAGTATCGCTCGTCCTGTGATGGATGAGTCGGGCGAAATCGCTGAAGTCGTCGGCACGGTCATGGATGTGACCGAACGCAAGAGGGCCGAGGCGCTGCGCGACGGAGAGAGTCGTGTCTTGGAGATGATAG
>WNFR01004563.1_pt1 | contig 17022 bp, 11 predicted proteins | sample 5400221 | NCBI WGS metagenome assembly WNFR01 (sample SAMN13153357, study PRJNA577476) | soil metagenome | isolation source: 40 cm soil under Madrone tree | place: USA:California | collected 2016-06-14
TTATCATGGATGGGAGTATCCACTGTATTGGATAGCGATATGGCGAGATCGCCGCGCGCGCCGCCACGGGCTCGGCGCAGCCTTGCTGCGCGCCGCCGAAGCCGTGGCGCGTGAGCGCCGCAAGACGCTGCTCGTGCTCGATACCGCCAGTGCGGAGGCCGAACGCCTGTACGAGCGCCTCGGCTGGGTGCGTGCTGGGGTCATTCCGGGCTATGCGTTGCTGCCGCGCGGCGGCCTCTGCAGTACCGCCGTGTACTACCGCGACCTCGGCATTTAGTTGACGCGCGTCGCACCGACCGGCAACCACACAGTCCTCGGCCGCGTCCCCGCCGTTGACCGGCGCGGACGTGCGGGTGTAGGCCGATCGTATCCGGAGGTGTGCGCCATGCCGCGTGTGTACGAGCACATGATCCGTCAGCCGATCAGCAGCTGCGAACCGCGCCGCGCAATCTGCGTCGATCCACGTGCGACCGTCGCCGAGGCGATCGCGGCCATGAAGGAGCACGCCACCGGCTGCATCCTCGTCGAGAGCGACGGCCGCCTCGTCGGCATCTTCACCGAGCGCGACGTCCTCTTCCGCGTCGCCGGCGCCGGCCTCGATGCCAAGCTGACGCGCGTCGGCACCGTCATGACGCCGGACCCGGAGACGCTGACGATGGACGAGGAGCTCGCCTGGGTCCTGAACCTCATGGCCGTCGGCGGCTTCCGCCACGTGCCGATCGTCGACGCGAGCGGCAAGCCCGTCGCGGTGATCTCGATGCAGCGGATCGTCGAGCGCCTCGTCGAGTGCTTCCCGAAGGCGGTGCTGAATCTGCCGCCGCGGCCGGGCTCGAACATCACCCACACCCGCGAAGGCGCCTGACCGGCCGGCGATACAGGCGCATCTGCTGCGTTGCTCGGTCGCCCGGCTTGTGCGGCGTAGCTTGCGCTACGCCTCCGCGCCGGACTCTCTCGCGCCTTGCAGCTGCACCTGTCTCACCGGCCGGCCCGTAAGTGGCGCGTGGGGGCGTCTCGCTGTGCTCGACGCATCCACATCCCACACGGGCAGAGCACGTCGTCGGACATCGCGACCACGCGCTCGAAGAGATCAGCTCACTCGACCGTCCACGTGTCGCCGCGGTTGAAGAGGGCGTCGAGATCGGCGACGCCGGTCTTCGGGCGTGCGGCGGCGAGCTGGGCGTTCACGCCGGCGTCGTAGGTCTGGCGCTCGACGGCGAGGAAGATGCCGATCGGGGTCGGGAACTCGGGCGGTGACATGCGGGAGAGGAAGTACGCGAGCGTCGGGTCGTGCTCGTCGTGGACGATGAGGTTGGACTCGGTGACGCCGTCGCCGAGCGTCACGACCTCGGGACGAAGACCGGTGCCGAGGCGGATGCCCTTGTCGCGGTTCTTCCCGAAGACGAGCGGCTTGCCGTGCTCGAGCACCAGCTGGTGGTCCGCCTTGCGCTCCTTTTCGGTCACGTCCTCGAACGCACCGTCGTTGAAGATGTTGCAGTTCTGGAGGATCTCGACGAACGAGCTGCCGCGGTGCGCGTGTGCGCGACGGATCGTCTCTTGAAGATGTCGCGCCTCGACGTCGACCGTGCGCGCGACGAACGTCGCCTCGGCACCGAGCGCGAGCGCGATCGGGTGGAACGGATGATCGACCGATCCGGACGGTGTCGACTTCGTCACCTTGCCGACCTCGGAGGTCGGCGAGTACTGGCCCTTGGTCAGGCCGTAGATGCGGTTGTTGAACATCAGAATGTTGACGTCGAGGTTGCGGCGCAGGACGTGGATGAGATGGTTGCCGCCGATCGAGAGCGCGTCGCCGTCGCCGGTCACGACCCAGACCGACAGCTCGGGGCGCGTCGCTTTCAAGCCGGTGGCGATCGCGGGCGCGCGGCCGTGGATCGTATGGAAGCCGTACGTGTTCACGTAGTACGGGAACCGGCTCGAGCAGCCGATGCCGGAAAGGAAGACGAAGTTCTCGCGCGGGATGCCGAGATCAGGGAGGACGCGCTGCACTTGGGCGAGAATCGCGTAGTCGCCGCAGCCGGGGCACCAGCGGACGTCCTGATCGGACTCGAAGTCCTTGCGCGCCAGCGGTTTCCCCACCGGTGCCGCGACGGTACTCATGACTGACCTCCGAGAATCGTGCGCGCCTTGTTCACGACCTCCGACACCTTGAACGGCCGTCCTTGGATCTTGTTCAGGCCGTGCGCATCGACGAGGTACTCGGCGCGGACGAGCTTCACCAGCTGTCCGAGGTTCATCTCCGGCACGAGCACCCGTCGATAGCGGCGCAGGACGTCGCCGAGGTCGGGCGGCAGCGGATTCAAGTAGCGCAGGTGCGCGTGGCCGACCTTCAGGCCGGACGCCGTCAGCTCGCGGACGGCGGTCGCAATCGAGCCGTAGGTGCTGCCCCAGCCGAGAATCAGCAGATCGCCCTCGGGCGCGCCGCCGACGGTCGTCGGCGGGATCTCGGCCGCGATGCCGGCGATCTTGCGGGCGCGGACGCGGACCATGTGCTCGTGGTTCACCGGCGCGTAGCTGACGTTGCCGGTCACGTCCTCGCGCTCGAGGCCGCCGATGCGGTGCTCGAGCCCCGGCGTTCCGGGAATCACCCACGGCCGCGCCAGCGTCGCCGGATTGCGGACGTATGGGTGGTAGTCGGTCGGGTCGGTGCGGAAGACGACCGGGATCGCGGGCAGCTCGTCGGCACGCGGAATGCCCCACGGCTCGGCGCCGTTCGCGATGTAGCCGTCGGAGAGCAGGATCACCGGCGTCATGTACTTCACGGCGATGCGCACCGCCTCGAACGCGGTCGCGAAGCAATCGGCCGGCGTGGCGCTGGCGAGAATCGGCAGCGGGCACTCGCCGTGGCGGCCGTACATCGCCATCAAGAGATCCGCCTGCTCGGTCTTCGTCGGCAGACCCGTCGACGGGCCGCCGCGCTGGATGTCGGTGACGATGATCGGCAGCTCGACCATGACGGCGAGGCCCATCGTCTCGGCCTTCAAATTCATGCCGGGGCCGCTCGTCGTCGTGATGCCGATCGCGCCGCCGAACGCGGCGCCGAGCGCGGCGCCGATCGCGGCGATCTCATCCTCGGCCTGGAAGGTGTAGACGCCGAACTGCTTGTACGTCGAGAGCTCGTGCAGGATGTCGCTCGCCGGCGTGATCGGGTAGCTACCGAGGAAGAGCGGCCGGCCGGCGCGCTGCGCGGCGGCGACCAAGCCGAGGGCGGTCGCGCTGTTGCCGGTGACGTTGCGGTATTTGCCGGGCGTGATGCGTGCCGCCGGGACCTCGTACGCGGTGTGGAAGAGCTCGGTCGTCTCGCCGAAGTTGTAGCCGGCTTTCAGCACGCGCGCGTTGGCGTCGGCGAGCGCCGGCGTCTTCCCGAACTTGGCGCCGATCCATTGCAGCGTCGGCTCGATCGGGCGGTGGAAGAGCCACGACGTGAGCCCGAGCGCGAAGAAGTTCTTGCAGCGCAGCGCCGCCTTGTTGGAGAGGCCCGAGCCGGTGAGCGCGTTGGTCGTGAGCTTGGTGATGTCGATCTCGAAGACACGGTAGCGCGCGAGCGAGTCGTCTTGCAGCGGGTTCACGGCGTACTCCGCTTTGCGGAGGTTCTGATCGTTGAACTGCTCGCGGTCGACGAGCAGCATGCCGTTCGGCTTCAAGTCGTCGACGTTGACCTTGAGCGCCGCCGGGTTCATCGCAACCAGCACGTCGCAGGTGTCGCCGGGGGTGAAGATCTCGTGCGACGAGAAGTGCAGCTGGAACCCGCTCACGCCGGCGAGCGTGCCGGCGGGGGCGCGGATCTCGGCCGGGAAGTCGGGGAGCGTGCTGAGGTCGTTCCCCGCAAGCGCCGTCTCGTTCGTGAACTGGGTGCCGGCGAGCTGCATGCCGTCGCCGGAATCACCGGCGAAGCGGATGACGACGGTCTCCAGCGCCTCGCGAGCCTTCGTGCTCGCCTCGCCGGCCTTCGTGCTCCGTGCCGCCGCTTCCTCCGCGGATGTCACGCGATTCGACCTCCTTCGGCCGCGCCCCATCGCGACCGCATGCCTGCCATGCCTACAGTTATAAAGGAGGCCGGAACGTCAATTCAACACGCATCCCGCCGAGAACGTCGGATCAGGTGACTTCAGTAGGAACCGCGTCGAATTCGGAGCGAAACGGCGCGAGCCCTGGATCGAGTTATTACGAGGCGCGAGCCTGGGTCGAGCTATTATGAGGCGCGAGCATGGGTCGAGTTGCGAGCGCGACGAGGCGCGAGAGAAGCGAGCAGCGCAGGCGTTGCAGCGCTACGCCGAGCAGCGGAGCGACCGAGCAACGAAGTATCGCGACGCAAATCGGCCCAGGATCGCCCGAGCAACGAAGTATCGCGACGCAAATCGGCCCAGGATCAGTGGCCGGAGCAGACGTCGGGATACACGCGCGCGAGCCCGACGGCGGTGAGGAGCGGGCACGCGTCGTTGAACTCCGCAGCGACCATCTTCTCGACGCGCATCGTGTGGCTGGCGAACGCGCACGCCGTCGTCTGCGCGATCGTCGTCGCCGTCGGATCGCAGGGCGCGCCGATGTCCAGGGGCCCGAGGCCGGAGCATTGTTTCGCGATCTTCGCCAGCGCCGACGCGCGCACCTTCGTGACCATCGCTTTCGGGTCGATCGGGTCGAGGCCGCTGCGACACCCGACGGCGGACATCGCCAGACTCTTCTCCTTCGCCGCGTTCTTCAGCGCGCGGACGAGACATCCGTCGAGCTGCGCGTGCGCGGTGCGCGCGAGCTGCGTCGCACCTTTGGAGATCGCCGCGAGACATGCGCGGGCGCCCTTCGTCAGCGGCTTCGCGGGATCCCCCACCGATAGGTCGCCGACCATTTCGCGGACGCGGTTCTCGTGGTCAGCGAGCACGCATGTCGCCGTCTCGGAGAATGACGTGGCGTCGTGCGTGCAGGGACCGTGCAGAGCGCTCACCCCGACACCCGTGCACTTCTTCACGATGGTGTGGTGCGCGCTGGTACGCGCCTGCGACAGCGCGGAACGCGGGTTCTGCAGGTCGAGTGCGAGCGCACACGTCGCCTCGTCGGCCTCCATTCCTTTGCCGCTCGCGACGTCTGCCAGCAGTTTCGCCTCGCACGCCGTGCGCGCGCCGGCGTCCATCTTCACGAATCTCTGTCCTTGGGCGGCAATCGCCGCCTGACATCCGATTGCCGATTTGCTGAACCGCGGCGGACCGAGCGCCGGTATCAATGCTTGGCCCCTCGCCACCGGGTTGACCCCGACCGTGATTCGCGTCATCCCCGTCGCCGCATCGCCGTCGAGATCGATCTCGTGATTGGTCGCGGCATCGATCACGGAGATGGATCGTTCGCCGCGATTCATCACGTAGACGCGCGTCCCGTCCGGGTGCACCGCGACGTCCTCTGCATTCCTCCCGACCGGGACGTTGGTGATGAGCTTCTCCAGTTGCGTGTCGATCACCGACAGCGTCTCGGGGCCGCTGTTGACGACGTACGCTCGCGAGCCGTCCGGACTGAACGCGACGCCCTCGGGGTACGCGCCGACGCTGATCGTACCCGTCACGTCCAGCGTCGATGCGTTGACGACCGTCACCCTCGCTCCGACATTGTCGGTGACGTACACCTGGTCGCCGATCGGGCTGACCGCGACGTGCGTCGGGTTCGACCCGACCGGCACGGTCGCCACCACCTCGTTGGTGTTCGTATCGATGACCGACATCGTGTCGTCGCCGCGGTTCACGACGTATGCCGGCGTGCCGGCGGGGTGGACGGCGATCCCCATCGGAGCGGCGCCGACGCCGACCGTCGTGAGCACCTGATTCGTCGCGGTGTCGATGACGCTCACGAGCTGGTCGTTGCGATGCGCGACGTAGACGCGCGTTCCGGGCAGCTTGACCGCGATGCCCGTCGGAGCGTCCGTGACCGGGAGCGTGACGACGTCGTGGGTGCTCGTCGCGATGATCGAGACCGTACCGTCGTAGAAGTTGCCGACGTAGACGTGCGCGCCCTCGGGATCCATGGCGACGCCGTACGGTTGACGACCGACCGGGATGGTTCCGACGACGAGATTCGTCGCGGTGTCGATGATCGACACCGTGTTGTCGCCGTGATTCGCGATGTACGCGCGCGGCGCCGCGAACGCTTGCGCTGCGAATCCGACGGTCACGATTGCACAGAGCGTCGCGTTCCATCGAAGTAGCCGCATCCCGCCGAACATCGCGGAGTGCGCGATGACCTGGGCGTTGAAGGCAATGAGGAGCGTAAATATGAGGGCAAACAGAACCGCCATCAGGGCGGAACGCAGCAAGACGGGGACCATCTGCGCGCCCATACGGGCTCGGATCGACGCACGACAACCCTGCGCCCGAACAGGATAATTCATTGCGCAAGTCGGGTTCCGACCGCACGCCGGCATACTGCTGATCTTGCACTCGCGCGGCACCATGCGCATCCGCCGGTGGGCGTTCGAACGTGCGCATGACGTGCTCTTGCGCGTCCGCCGCATGTCGCCGGCGCAGTCGCAGCCGGGCGGTTGGCGCGCGCGGAACGCCGCCTACACGAACGCGAGCCAGTCGCGGTGACGCGGATCGCCGCCGCGGATCAGCGCGAAGTACGCCTCCTGCATCGACGCCGTCAACGGGCCGGGCTTGCCGGTACCGATCGGCCGGTCATCGAGCTCGCGAACCGGCGTCACCTCGGCAGCCGTGCCGGTGAAGAACGCCTCGTCGGCGATGTAGACCTCGTCGCGCGTGAAACGCTCCTCGACGACCGTGTGCCCGCGCTCGCGCAGGAGCGTGATGAGCGTCGCACGCGTAATGCCGGGAAGGACCGACGTGAGCGGCGGGGTCTTCACGATGCCGTCGCGGACGATGAACAGGTTCTCGCCGCTCGCCTCGGAGACGTAGCCGTCGGTGTCGAGCATCAACGCCTCGTCGTAACCGACGCGGCGCACCTCCTGGTTGGCGAGGATCGAGTTGACGTAGTGGCCGACCGCTTTCGCCTTCGTCATCAGCGTGTTCACGTGGAACCGCTGGAACGACGACGTCTTCACGCGGATGCCGTGCCGCACGCCCTCGTCGCCGAGGTACGAGCCCCACGGCCAGACGGCGATCGCGACGCGCACCGGATTCGTCGTCGCGTGCAAGCCCATCTCGCCCTCGCCGAGGAAGACGAGCGGCCGGATGTAGCACTCGCGCAGCGTGTTGCGGCGAATCGACTCGAGACACGCGTCGTCGATCGCCTGCTCGTCGAATGGGATCGTGATGCTCAGGATCCGCGCCGACGCGAAGAGCCGGCGGGTGTGGTCGTGGAGACGAAAGACGGCCGACCGCCCGTCGTTCGTCGCGTAGCAGCGAATGCCTTCGAAGACGCCGAGGCCGTAGTGCAGCGTGTGCGTGAGCACGTGCACCTGCGCCTTCTCCCACGGCACGAACGCACCGTCGAACCAGATGACGTCGCTTTTCTGCACACGTTTCGAGGTATCGGAGGTGTTCCGGGATGTCAATTTGACGCCGCGCCGAACCAGCGCGTGTAGAGCGCGCGCACGCGGGCGGTGTGGCGCTCGTAGTCGTTGACGAGACGCTGTGCCACCTCCGCATTCGTCCCGTGGTAGCCGAGCCGTCGCGCGAGCGCGGGCAGCCGCTCGCCCTCGCGCGCGAGCGCCTCGACGGGCTGGTCGCGCTCGATGCGCAAACGGTTCGTGAGCGTGCGCAGAAACGCGTAACTCTCGAGCAGCGTCGCCGCGTCGTCCGGCGGGACGAGACCCGCCATGGCGAGCGCGGTGAGCGCGTGGCGCGTCGCCCGCTTGCGGACGCTCGGCACCGTCGCGCCGTACCGCAGCTGCAGCATCTGCGTCAGGAACTCGATGTCGACGAGCCCGCCGCGCCCGGTCTTCACGTTGAAGCGGTCGCGCTCGTCGCCGGCGAGCTCGTGCTCCATGCGCATCCGCAGTCGATGGATCTCGGCGACCTCGTCGTCCGCGAGCGGTTTCGCGTAGACGAAGCGCTCGATGACCTGCTCGACCTCCTGCATCACGGACGGGACGCCGCTGATCGCCCGCGCCTTGATCAGCGCTTGACGCTCCCAGAGCTGCGCGCTCCGCGCGTGATAGCGCGCGAACGCCTCCATCGACGACACGAGCGGGCCCTTGTTCCCGGACGGCCGCAGCCGCGTGTCGATGTGGTACGCGATGCCCTCGCGCGTCGGGACCTGCAACGTCGTCAGGATCCGCTGCGCGAGACGCGTGAAGTACTCGTGCACCGCGACGCCCTCGGCCAGCTCCGCCGCCGGCAGGTAGACGAAGATCAGGTCGAGATCGGAATGATAGGTGAGCTCGCGGCTGCCGAGCTTTCCCATGCCGACGACGGCGAAGCTGCCCGGCGACGTCGTGAGCCCATAGCGCGCCAGCGTCTCGCGCTCGGCGACCCTGAGCGCCGCCGCGACGCACACGTCGGCGAGGTCGCTCAGCTGGCTGCTGAGGGCCGGGAACGTCAAGAGGCCCATGAGATCGTTGACGCCGATGCGGAGGAATTGCTCGTTGCGGAAGCGGCGCAACACATCGAGCTGATCCTCGTATGCCTCTGCGGCGTCGAGCAAGCTCGCGAGCTCGGCCGCCATGTCCTCTTTGACCATCTCGACCCGCACGAGATCCGCGCGCACCAGGCTGTCGAGCGTTTCGGGGTGGCGGATCAGGAACTGCGAGAGGAACTCGCTCGAGCCGAAGAGTCGGATGAGCGTGCGGAGCGTCGCTGGGTTCTCCGCGAGCAGCGCCAGAAAGCTCGAGCGCGCGCCGATCGCGGCGAGGAAGCTCGCCATGTTGCGCAGCGCGAGGTCGGGGTCGGGCGCGCGCACGATCTCGCCGAGGAGCGCCGGCGCGATCTCCATCAGCAGCTGGCGCCGGCGCGGCGTCGCGCGCGAGCTCGGCGCGCCGTCGCGCAGCAGCGTGAGATTCGCGATCGACTCGTCGATCGCTTGGAACCCGAGCTCGCGCAGGCGCGCACGCGTCGCGTCGATGCTCTCGAGCTCGGCGAGCAGCGACGTCAGCCTTGGATCGGCGGCGCGGCCGATCTCCTCGCGTGACGAGTAGAAGAGCGCGGTGAACGACGCGTCGACCGTGGTCATGTGCCGCCGGCAATCGTCGCGAAAGCGCGCCACCGCCGTCTCCGGGTGCTCGCGCCCGTAGCCGAGACGGCGTGCCAGGTGCCCCTCGGCGTCGCCGGCGGGAATCACGTGCGTTTGCCGCTCGTCGACGAGCTGGATCTTGTGCTCGACCTCGCGCAGGAAGCGGTACGCCGCCGCGAGTCGCGCGCCCTCCTCCACGTCGAGGTAGCGGAACTCCGCGAGCCGGCGCAGCGCGCGCAGCGAGCTGCGCTCGCGGATGCGCTCGTCCTTGCCGGCGTGGACGAGCTGCAGGCTCTGCACGACGAACTCCACCTCGCGGATGCCGCCGCGTCCGAGCTTCACGTTGACGCCCTTCTCGCGGCCGGCGGCGAGCGCGGCCTCGATGCGCGCCTTCATCTGCTTGATGTCCTCGATCGTCGCGTAGTCGAGGTAGCGGCGGTACACGAACGGCGCGACGTCGCGGAGAAACGCGTCGCCGAGCCCGCGGTCGCCGGCGATCGCGCGCGCCTTGAGCAGCGCCGCCCGCTCCCACGTCTGCCCCCAGGACTCGTAGTACGTGAGCGTGTTCGGGACGGAGTTGACGATCGGCCCGTTCCCGCCCTCGGGGCGGAGCCGGAGGTCGACACGAAACACGAAGCCGTCATCGGTCGTCTGGTGGAGCGCGCGCGTCACGCCCTCGGCGAGGCGGGTGAAGAACTCGCGCGCCGAGAGGCGGCCGCGCGGCCCGCCGACGCTGTCGAGCCCGTCGCGCGCGTACAGGTACACGAGGTCGATGTCGGAGCTGAAGTTCAGCTCGGCGCCGCCGAGCTTGCCCATCCCGAGCACGACGAAGCCGACGGGATCGCCGTCGGCGACGACGTCGCCGTAGTCGGCGACGAGGCCGGCGCGGACGACGCGCACCGCCGTCTCCAAAGCATCCCCCGCGAGGGCGCTGAGCGCCGTCGTCGTCTGCTCGAGGCTCGCGAGGTGGAGGAGGTCGCGCACGGCGATGTGCAGCACGCGACGACGTTTGAGCACGCGGAGCGCGCGCGCGAGCTCGTCGAACGTCGCTCCTGGCGCGAGCGCGGGCGCCGGGACGAGCGCGGCGATCGACATCGTCGCGCTTTCGCGTCCGAGCACCGCGGTCCACGATCCCAGGTCCGTGAGGAGCAGGCGCACGACGAGCGGGCTCGCGCCGAGCACGGTGACGAGCCGCGGCGCCAGTGCGGCGTCGGACTGGACGGCGGCGGCCGCCTCGGGCGCCGCCTCGCGCAGACGGGCGAGCCCGGCAACGGCGAGCTCGGGATCGGCGGCGTCGAGCAGCGCTGTGGCCGCCGCCTCGGGCACACCGCCGGCCGGCCAGAGCGCGGCAAAGCGGGCGAGGAGCCGCTCCGGATCCTCGACACCCGCCGCGAGCAGTGCGTCCCGCGCGGAAGGAGCCGTCACGATTTCGTTGTAGGGAATCGCCCCGGCCGCGGCCAGCCGCGGTTTTCGCACCCGTCGCGGTCGAAGCGGCGATCGACGGGCGTCCCGAACGCATTCGGAACGCCCGTGATTCCGTGGCTAGGACGCCTTGACGACGTTCGCGGCTTGCAGGCCCTTCGGGCCCTTGACGACGTCGAACTCGACCTTTTGGCCTTCGTCCAGTGACTTGAAACCGTCACCGGTGATCGCCTTGAAGTGTACGAACACGTCTTCACCGCCGTTCTGCGTGATGAAGCCGAACCCTTTTTCAGGGTTGAACCATTTCACCGTACCAACTGGCATGAGCAATACCTCCTTTCTTCGAGATGTCTTCGGCATCAGCGGCGGTTCCACCCACCACGACCACCGCCGCCGCCACCGCCACCACCACCACCGCCACCGTATCCACCGCCGCTGCGGCCGGCGCGCTCGCGTGCTTCACTGACGCGGATCGCGCGGCCCTTGATCTCCGTGCCATCGAGCTGCTGGATCGCGCGTTGCGCGTCCGCATTCGAGCTCATTTCGACGAAGCCGAACCCGCGACTTTGTCCGGTCGTGCGATCGGTCACCACGGCGACCGAATCGCAGGCGCCGATCGGCGTAAAAGCTTCCTCAAGATCCTTGTCGGTGACGTCGAATGCGAGATTCCCGATGTAGAGCTTCTTGCCCATACACGTTCTCCTTTTGGCTGCCTTTGCAGTTGTACAGTGTGGTCAGCGGTGTCTTGCTGAATGCGTGGGTGCGGGAGGCGTCCGAGACGCCGCAATGAGGTGGGGGGATTCTCGCTCCGGACAGTCAGGGTTATCGTTGGTTCGTCCATACCATCGGCTAGCGTCGCGCACAACTGTGTATCCTGACGATCACGTTCGCTCTGGGGGAAAAGTGGCGATGCGCCGAACGCTTATCTCGCCGTGGCGGCGGGTGTCCGTGCCTGCCGGTGCGCCCACGGCGGCGGGTCATCGGCGTTCAGATCGTGAGCGCCGAACGCCGAGCCGAGCTGGCCCGGCCGCCATTGCGACGTCCAGTCCGCGGGAAAGTGCCTCCATCGCTCGCGCGACGTGCCGAGGCGCGCGTGTGCCCTCGACGTCAGCTCGAGCAGCTCGCGTTCGAGATGCAGACGAAACGCCTCGCAGGCGTCGTCGTCGGCGTCGGGCGGAATCCAGTACGGTCCAACCGCGAGCGTGACACGCCGGGTGAACGGCGTCGGAATCTGCGCCCGGTCCCACGTGGGGAGCGTGAACGCGCGGCGATAGCAGGTCCGCACCAGGACGATCGGGGCGCGGCACGCGCGGGCGATCGCGACGCATCCCGGCTTCATGCGATACACCGGTCCTTGCGAGCCGTCGACGGTGAGGCCGTAGATCACCCGCGGCGTGCGCTGCATGTGCGCGATCATCGTCGCGAGCACGTCGCGGCGCCGCGACGACGAACCCGATCCGCCGCGGAACACGACAAAGTTGCACCGGCGGAGCATCGCCGTGATGAGAGCGCCGAAGTCGCTCACGCTCGCAAGCGTGTGCCCGTGGAGGTGGCGGTAGTTGTACGCCACCGAAAACACCTCCTCGTGCCAGAGCGTCGCGATCGCCCGATCGTGGCGCTCGACGGCGTCGAGGAGCAGCGGCGTGAGCAGAACGTCGTCGTGGCGCGACGTCACGCGTACGAGCCACATGTACGCCACGTACAGCGTCGGCAGCACGCGCGCGACGACGGCGATGCCACGGGCGGCGAGCCAGCGCCGAATGCGCTTGCCCGGGCGGACGCGTCGCGCGGTTGTGCGCGGCGCGCGTATTGCCATCGCGGGCGAAAGTTCTGGCGCGGCTTGCATGACCCTTGGCGTCCGAGAACGCGTCGAGCGAAGCTACGCGGCAATGTGGCGCGGCGCAAACCGCATCATGCGTCGCAATCGAGATTTCACGATCGCATCCTTGCCACCGAACGGCGGTCGCCAACACGCGCCTCCGATCAGCTTGCACGCAGCGCAATGGAGTGCGACACTCACTGATCCCACGACGCACCCGCGCACGGCTCTCACGCGCGCGTCGCCGGCTGACGCTTTCTGCGCCGATCACGACCCACGAGCCGGCTAAGGTCACGCATGGCTACCGCATGGTTCGGGCCCTGCCCGCATTGCAAAATCGCGCTCTCGTACCTGCAAGGTGTCACCGGAAGCACGATGACGCCGCACTGTCCCGAGTGCCGGGAGCCCGTCACCGTCACCCGTGCGACGCTCCTGATGGCCGATCACTCACGCCCATCGACCACGCTGAAATCGGGAGAAGTGCAAAGGTAACGAGGTCGATTCAGACGGTCGCGGGCGCGGCTGCGGCGATCGCGCCTGCCACGATGGACTCCACGGCCTCGGCGCCCGTCCACGCGTCGAAGTCGGCGAGCGCGCGCTCTGCAAGCGCCAATTTCTTATCACGTCCGCGCCGTCGGCCGGGCAGCGGCGGAAAGAGTCCGTAGTTGGCGTTCATCGGCTGGAACTCGCGCCGTCCGCGCTGCGTCACGTAGCCAAGGAGCGATCCGTACGCCGTCGTCGCCGGTGGCACGACGAGCGGCGCGCCGCCGAGCAGGCGCGCGGCATTGATACCGGCGAGGAGCCCCGCCGCCGCCGACTCCACGTACCCCTCGACGCCAATGATCTGCCCGGCGAGGAAGAGCCGCGGCGCCGTCCGCAGCTGGAGCGTCGGCCGCAAGAGCGCCGGTGAGTTCACGAACGTGTTGCGGTGCAAGCTCCCGAGCCGCACGAACTCGGCGGTGGCGAGCCCCGGAATCATGCGGAACACGCGGCGTTGCTCGGGGTACGTCATCTTGGTCTGAAAGCCGACGATGTTGAAGAGCGTTCCCGCCGCGTCGTCTTGCCGTAGCTGCACCACCGCACACGGCCGTGTGCCGGTGCGCGGATCGACGAGGCCGACGGGCCGCATCGGCCCGAACGCAAGCGTGTCGCGCCCGCGTCGCGCCATCTCCTCGATCGGCATGCAGCCCTCGAAGTAGACGGCGCGCTCGAATTGCTTCGCCGGCACCTTCTCTGCGGCGATCACGGCGTCGACGAAGCGGTAATACGTCTCGCGATCGAGCGGGCAGTTGACGTAGTCCTCCCCGCCCTTCCCGTAGCGCGACGCCCGATACGCGACCGTCATGTCGATCGACTCCGCGGTCACGATCGGCGCGATCGCGTCGTAGAAGTAGAGGTGCGTGTCGCCGAGGAGTCGCTCCAGCGTCGCGGATAGCCCCGGCGACGTGAGCGGGCCGGTGGCGACGATCGTCACGCCGTCTTCCGGAAGCGCCGTCGCTTCCTCGCGGCGCACACGAATCCGGGGCTGGCTCTCGATCGCCGTCGTCACGCCGGCCGCGAAGAGCTCACGGTCGACGGCAAGCGCCGCGCCCGCCGGAACGCTCGTCCGATCGGCGACGGCGAGGATCAGCGAGCCGAGGCGTCGCATCTCCTCCTTGAGGCAGCCGACGGCAGTCTCGAGCGAGGCATTACGAAAAGAGTTGGAGCAGACGAGCTCCGAGAGACGATCGGTCTGATGCGCCTCGGTCACACGCACGGGGCGCATCTCGAAGAGATCGACGTCGACGCCGCGGCGCGCGAGTTGCCACGCCGCTTCCGAGCCGGCGAGCCCGCCGCCGATGACGGTGACGCGATGCTGCATGGCGAGTTGCAAACCTGGGATCATCTTCCTCGCGTCACCGCAGGTCGGCGACGTCTACGTCGAGGAAGCGTCGCTCGCGACCGACGAGCAGAAAGCAGGCCGGCTGGTGAGCTGCAACGTCGATCTACGGTGCGGGATGCTGTGACCGCCGCTCGTTTGGAGATCGCGCACGTACCGGGAGCCGACGCTGATCACAGGTCTCGCACGCAGCGGAAGCCGACGTGCGCGGTCGTCGAATCCGGCGTGAGACCGATCCGCGCCGCCGGGCGGTAGCGGGCGCAATACTCGGCGGCGCAGAGAAACGAGCCGCCCTTCAGCGCGACGAGACCCGCGCGCCGCTGGATCGTCTCGTCGACCGCTCGGGGGATGCTGCAACGACACCCTGCCTCGGCCGAGAACGGCGAGACCGTCCACTCCCAGACGTTGCCGATCACGTCGCTGAGTCCGTACCCGTTCGGCGGGAACGATCCGATGCGCATCGTTCCCGGCTCGCCCCCGCGGGCGAAGTACCACGGGAACGCGCCCGTCCACACGTTCGCCATCAAGACACCGCCGGGCGCGAATTCGTCGCCCCACGCGAACGGCGCGCCGACGAGACCGCCGCGCGCCGCCGCTTCCCACTCGGCCTCGGTCGGCAAACGCTTGTCGCACCACGCCGCGTAGGCTTCGGCGTCGGCGAGCCCGACGTGCACGACCGGATGATCCTCGCGGCCGGCGATCGTCGAGCCCGCTCCGCGCGGCGCGCGCCAGCTCGCGCCGTCACCGAAGCGCCACCACTGCGACGGATCGTGCAGGTCGATCGGCCCGGCGCTCATCGCGAAGAGCGCCGACCCCGCCGGCGCCGCGCGCTCGGCAACGGTCACGTAGCCGGTCGCGGCGACGAACGCGGCGAAGGCGCGGTTCGTGACCGGCGCGCGATCCATGTGAAAGGCGGCGACCTCGACGTCGCGGACGGGCTTCTCCTCGGCGTAGTGCTCGTCGGACCCGAGACGGTAGCGGCCGGCCGGAATCGCGACCATGTCCGCTTCGGCACGCATTACACCACGACCATCATGGCGTCGCGCGTCACACCCGAACGCCGATTGCGTCGATGAAGCGCTTCATCTCGAGAACGGAGAACGGCTGCGTGTCGACGGTGATGTGCACGCGCGTGATCGTGCCCTGGAAGCGGTTGGCGTCGCGATACATCTGCGAGACCTGGTTGCCGAGGTCGGCGCCGATGGAGAAGCCGTCGTACGACGTCGTCAGCAGCGTGCGCGCGAAGGTGTACTCGGCCGCTTTACGGTCGCCGACCCAGAGCGCACCGCTGCCGTCGAACGGGCGCGCCGTCATCTTTTGCACGTAGCGCACGGTCACCGGGCCGTCGGGCAAGGTCTCCGCCGCCTCGAAATGCTCGCTCCACGGCAGCATGTTCTGCTCGTAGATCAGCTTGCCGTCCTTCACGTGGAGCACGTAGCCGGCGTGCTTCGAGCCGTGCGCGACCAGCACGCCGTCGCCCTTCCCTTGTGGCCGGAGGAGCTCGACCTTGATCTCGTGGCTCAAGCCGCAGACGAACGGCGCCGCGTGCGCGGAGATCGGGTCGATCGGCGGGCGCAGGTCCCACTCGGGGCGGATGCCGAGGCGCTGGCGCTCCTGCGCGAGCTTGATGACGACGTTGCGGTCGTCGAGCGGAAAGACGCCGTGCGCGTCGGCTTCGGCCGTCCATTTCGCGAGCAGCCCCTTCACCTTGTCCGGGTGCTCGGCGGCGAGGTCGTGGAGCTCGTTCGGGTCTTTCGACATGTCGTAGAGCTCCCAGACGTCGTCCTCGAAGCGCGTGCCGCGCACGTGGCGCGTGACGAGCCGCCAGTCGCCGTCGAGGTAGCCGCGCTGCCCGCCGAGCTCGAAGTACTGCGTGGTCCGCGTCGGCGCCGCCGCGTCGGCGAACGTGGCGAGGATGCTCGCGCCCTCGACCGGCTTCAGCTTCCGCCCACGATACGTGTCCGGCCGCTTGACAGCCGCCGCCTCGAGGATCGTCGCGTAGAGATCGATCACGTGCACGAAGCGCTTGCGGAGCGCGCCGCGATCGCTGATGCGCTTCGGCCAGGACACGATCAGCGGGTCGGCGACGCCGCCGAGGTGCGCGTACTGCTTGTACATGCGAAAGGGCGTGTTCGAGGTACACGCCCAGCCGATCGGATAGTGCGGGAACGTCGTGTCGCCGCCCATCACGTCGTGGAGCTCGGCGGCGGCCTCGATCGGGACGGGACGCCCGAGCGCCGACGCGAACACGTTCGGTGTGCCGCTCGACGTACCCTCCGCCGAGCCGCCGTTGTCGGAGAAGACGATGACGAGTGTGTTGTCGCGCAGCCCCGACTCCTCGAGCGCGGCGACGAAGCGGCCGATGTTGGCGTCGACGTCGCTGACGAGCCCCGCGTACACCTCCATGTAGCGGGCGTAGACGCGCTTGTGGATTGGATCGAGCGTGTCCCACGGGTCGGCGCCGGGCGAGAGCGGCGGCAGTGCCGTCGTCTCCGGCACGACGCCGAGCTTGCGCTGGCGCTCGAGGCGCGCGGCCCGCACGGCGTCCCAGCCTGCGTCGTACGTGCCGGCGTACGCGTCGCGGTCGCGCGCCCGGGTTTGCAGCGGCGAGTGCGCCGTCGGGTAGCAGAGCTGGAGGTAGAAGGGCTTCTCGGGCGCGAGCGCCTTTTGCGTCCGCACGTAGGCGATCGCGCGATCGGTGAGATCGTCCGTCACGAAGTAGTCGTCGCGCGCGGGCGGCTCGATCGGCGCGACGCCGTCGACGAGCTCGGACGGCCGG
>WNFR01011640.1_pt1 | contig 17020 bp, 13 predicted proteins | sample 5400221 | NCBI WGS metagenome assembly WNFR01 (sample SAMN13153357, study PRJNA577476) | soil metagenome | isolation source: 40 cm soil under Madrone tree | place: USA:California | collected 2016-06-14
GTCCGAACCCCGCCCGCACCCGGACAGGATCGGGCGCGCCCGCCGCCGGGCGCGTGAGGCCCTCCGCGTCGTCGTATGCCAGCCGCATCGCCACCGACGCGCGCGCGTCGCGCTGCCCGACGGCGAAGTCCGCGAGGTTGTAATAGCGCCAGATCGCCTCGAGGAAGCGCGGAGCCACGGCGGCCGCCGGCGCGCCGTCGGCCAGCCGGTGGTGGGCCTCCAGGGCGAGGTCGCGCGCGAGGGCCACGAAGAAGAGCATGAAGCCGCGCTCGGCCTCGCCGGCGTCGCGCGCCGCGAGCGCGGCGCGCGTGCGCGCCTCCAGCCCGGCGGGCAGGGCGGCCGCGCGGGCGCGCATCTCGGCGCGCAGCGGCCCTTCGTCGTAGAGGCGAAGCGCCACCTCGAACTTGCCCGCCTGCACCGAGAACTTCACCTGCTTGAAGTTGGCGGTGATCGCGTTGTCCTTCGGCGTGTAGACGCCGGTGTGGTGGGCCGCCGCCGGCGCGACGGCGCCCAGCGCCGCCAGCGCGGCCAGGGCCACGGCGCGCGGCGCCGTCATCGCCGCACCATGCGCACGGCGGTCAGCGCCGCCAGCCACAGCAGCGCGACGATCGTCGCGCCGCCGAAGGGAATCCACACGAGCCACTCGGCGATGGCCTTGCTCCTCTCCACGCCGTACGAGGGGATCAGCGCGCTCCAGATCAAGTAGCCGAGAGGATACCCGACGCCGCCGACGGTGAGAAGGACGATGAGCGTCCGCCGGGGGACCGCCGTCCGAGCCAGCGTCGCGGCCACCGTGGTGGTGGCGACGACCACGAGGGCCATGCCCTCGGCGTGCATGTGAAAGAGTCGGAGCCCGGTGTCGAAGCGGAACAGCGCCTCGTCCAGCGCGCGCTCGTCCACGTCGCGCACGCCCACGAGACCGTGGACGTCGGGGTGGGCGAGCATCCCGGTCCGCGCCCAGCGCGCCAGCTCCAGCTTGTAGCGCGACATCGAGGCGCCGCCGAGCTCGGCCGCCACGAGCAGCAGCACGGCGGCCAGCAGCACGGCGCGCGGCGGCAGGCGCCAGGTGTCCCCCCAGGTGTCCCCCCAGGTGTCCATTGACGCCAGCGGGCTAACGCCGCCCCCGCCGCGCCAGTGACACGGCGAGGCCGAGGAGGCCGAGGATGGCGGCGGAGCCGAGCGGCGTCAGCACCCACGTCTCCGCGAATTCCACCCCGGTCTCGCGTCCGAATCGGAGCACCGCGAAGGAGTAGACGAGATAGCCGAGCGGGAAGAGCGCGCCGAGCGTCAGCAGCGTGTAGAGCGTGCCGCGCACGACACGCCGCCGCGCCACGCTGGCGACGAGCGTGGACGCGAAGAAGAGGACGAGCCCGGTGCCTTCGGCGTGCGTGTGGAAGAACGACAGCCCCGCCTCGGTGGCGAAGACGGCCTGGTCGCGAATGGTCAACGGCGCCGCCGAGCTCGCCGAGCGCGACGACCAGAACGGCGACGAAGACGACGACGAGCGGCGGGCGGCCCACGACGGGCGAGACCCTATCAAAGGCCGACCGGTTTGTCATTACGCGGTGGGTGTGGCAAGGTTTGCCGCGATGCGGAGCGGCGACCACTATCTGGCGAGCCTCGATGACGGGCGCGTGGTGTTCCTCGACGGCGAGCGCGTCGGCGACGTCACCAAGCACCCCGCGTTCGCGGAGCCGATCCGGCGCATCGCGCAGACGTGGGACCTCGCGCGCGCGGCGGCGGCGCAGCCGACGACGACCTACGTCGATCCCGCGACGGGCCGCCGTCACAGCACGATGTGGCTCGTGCCGCGCTCGGCCGAGGACCTCGGCGCGCGCCGGCGCGTGCACCGGCTGTGGGCGGAGCCGTCCTACGGCCTCATGGGCCGCACGCCCGACCACGTCGCGTGCGTGCTGAGCGCGTTCGCGGGCTGGCGCCAGCTCTTCGACCGCGGCGGCACGCGCTTCGGCGACAACGTCGTCCGCTTCTACGAGCGCGCCCGTGACGCGGACCTGTACGTCGCGTACGGGATCGTGCCGCTGCAGATCGACCGCTCACAGCCCGCGCACCGCCAGCCCCAGCCGTTTCTCTATCCGGGCGTGGCGGCGGAGCGCGACGGCGGCATCGTCGTGCGCGGCGCCCAGGGCATCACGACGGCGGCCGTGCTGGCCGACTGGCTCTTCATCTCCTACATCACGCCGCTCGTGCCGGGCGACGAGGACTACGCGCTGTCGTTCGTGACGCCGGTGAACGCCCCGGGCCTGCGCGTCTATCCGCGCCGGCCGTACGCGCAGGGCACCACGAGCGTCTTCGACTACCCGCTCTCCTCGCGCTTCGACGAGGTCGACGCGACGATCGTGTTCGACGACGTGTTCGTGCCGTGGGAGCAGGTGTTCGTGTACAAGAACGTCGATCTGGTCAACGCGCAGTTCCACGAGTCGCCGTCGCACACGCTCGCCAACTTCCAGTCGCTGGTGCGCTTCACGGTGAAGCTCGAGTTCATGGCGGGGCTGGCGCTGAAGCTGCTGGAGGTGCACGCGGCGGATGGCAAGCCGGAGGCGCAGGCCTCGCTGGGCGGCGACATCGCCGCACTCTGTGCGACGTTCGACGCCCTCGTGCAGGCGGCCGAGCGCAACCCGCTGATCCGCGAGGGCGTCGCCCGGCCGCATCCGCAGTACGTCTACGCGGGCATGAGCCTGCAGCGCCGGCTGATCGTGGACATGCTGCGCGCGATCCGCGAGCTGGCCGGCGGCGCCTTCCAGCAGCTGCCGTCGTCGGAGGCGGGGTTCAGCAGCCCCGAGACGCGCGCGGATCTCGAGAAGTTCATGCGCGGGGCGACGGCGGACGCCCGCGCGCGCGTGAAGCTCCTGAAGCTCGTCTGGGACTTCGTCGGGACCGAGTTCGGCGGGCGGCAGCTCCAGTACGAGATGTTCTACTCCGCCGCGCAGCCGGTCGTGAACACGCGCATGTTCCGCTCGTACGACTGGCAACACGCCAAAGCCGTGGTCGATCGCTGTCTCGGCGAGTACGAGTGAGCGCCGACTTCGGCGAGGCCCGCTAGCGTGACGACGCTCGGCGTCGTCAATATCGGCACGCTGGTGACGGGCGTGCTGACGGCGCCGCGCGGCGATGCCGAGTCGCTGCTGGCCGAAAACGGCCGGATCACCGCGGTGGGCGCCGGGAGCCGGACCAATGCCGCCGGCGCCGACGTCGTCATCGACTGCCGCGGCACCACGGTCATCCCCGGCCTCGTCGATTCCCACTGCCACGTGGTGCTCGGCGACTACACGCCGCGCCAGAAGACCGTGGACTTCCTGGATTCCTACGTCCACGGCGGGATCACGTCGGTCGTCTCGGCCGGGGAGGGCGTGCACGCGCCCGGCCGCCCGCACGATCCCGCCGCGTCGAAGGCGCTGGCCATCGCCGCCGCGAAGTGCTTCGAGCACTTCCATCCCAACGGCATGAAGGTCAACGCGGGCTCGGTGGTGCTGGAGCCGGGGCTCAGCGATGAGGACTTCGCCGAGATGGCGAAGCACGGCGTGCGTCACGCCAAGTACGGCTTCGGCGGCTACGCCCACCCGCGCGACGGCGAGCCGGACGTGCGGCGCGCGCAGAAGCACGGCCTCTGCGTCATGTCACATAGCGGCGGCAACTCGATCCCGGGCTCGAGCCCGATCACCCACGACGTGCTCCTGCACCTGCGGCCGGACGTCTGCGGCCACGTCAACGGCGGGACGACGTCGCTCGACGAGGACGGGCTGCGCACCATCGTTCGCGAGACGGACATGGCGCTGCAGATCGTGCAGGCGGGCAATCTGAAATCCGCGCTGTTCATCCTGCGCCTGGCGGGCGAAGCCAACGCGCTGGCGCGCGTGTGCGTGGCCAGCGACACGCCGACGGGCACGGGCGTGATGCCGATGGGCGTGCTGAAGAGCGTCTGCGAGCTGGCCTCGCTGGGCGATCTGGCGCCGGAGACGGTGCTGGCCCTCGCCACCGGCAACAACGCCCGCGCCTTCCGTCTGGCCACCACCGCGACGCTCGCGGTCGGCCAGCCCGCCGACCTCGTCGTCTGCGACGCGCCGGCGGCGTCGCTCGCGCCCGACGCACTGAGCGCGATCGCGCGCGGCGACATCCCCGGCATCTCCGCCGTGGTCATCGACGGTGAGGTGCGCGTGGGCCGCAGTCGCAACACGCCGCTGGCGAAGCGGCTGGCGACGATCACCGGCGCCGGCGTGAGCGGCGCCGGCCACTGAGCGAGCGCCGACGGCCAGCGGGCGGGGGCTCAGCAGATTCTGCTTGACAGCGTTCACGGCCGGCGATGGGCGCGCGTAGGCACCCCTCGGCGAACAGCGAGCTTGCCGCCCGCACTGACGCTGCAATGACCGCATCCGCCCCGTCGTACCGAAAAATCATTGATCGCTTGGCGATCTTATCTCCTGGAGGCGATACGGACCTTCGAAAATCGGGGTGTAGAGTCGGCGCAGAGCAAAAGAGGAGTCGCCGATGAACACCGCGTCGTGTGTCAGCATCGCACCCATTATTGAACCCACCGTTGGTACCACCGCCGAGCTGGATCGGCTTGGCGACGACATCGCCGAGCTGTCCGCCCATCTCGATGCGGCCACCGCGCGCCTGCTCGATCTCATCCGCGAGTTCGACGCCCGCGCCGGCTGGAACACCGGCTTCCGCTCGTGCGCCGAGTGGCTGTCCTGGCGCGTCGGACTCGACCGGGGCGCGGCCCGCGAACGCGTCCGCGTGGCGCGCGCGCTCGGCTCGCTGCCACGGCTGGCGCAGGCGCTCGCGCGCGGCGAACTCTCGTACTCGAAAGTTCGGGCGCTGACCCGCGTCGCGACGCCGGAGACCGAAGAGCGACTGCTCGCAGTGGGCCGGGCCGGCACCGCCGAGCACGTCGAACGCATCGTCCGCGGCTGGCGTCGAGTCGATCGATTGGCCGAAGCGAAAGAGACCGCGCGGCGCCACACGAGCCGGGCGCTGCACGTGTATCCAGACGAAGACGGCATGGTCGTGATCCGGGGACGGCTCGCTCCGGAGGTGGGCGCCGCGCTGATCCAGGCGCTGACCGCGGCCCGTGAAGCGCTGTATCACAAAGCGCACGCCCAACACGTTCCCGCGGGAACGTCCGGCGCCGATGTTTCGACGGAGCCTCCCACGATGCCTCAGCAGCAGGCGGACGCGCTAGCCCTCGTCGCCGAAACCGCGCTCCACCACGGGATCGATCCCGGCGCCCCGGGCGAGCGCTACCAGGTCGTGGTCCACGTCGACGCGCCGGTGCTGGCGGACGTGGAGGCGCCCGGTCAGTCGGTCCTCGACGACGGCGCGCACGTCTCCGCGGAAACATCGCAGCGCCTGGCGTGCGACGCGAGCCGGGTGATGATGCGACACGATCCGGATGGCCGGATCCTCGAAGTCGGTGCCCGGACGCGAACCATTCCGCCGGCGCTGCGGCGCGCGCTGCACCATCGCGATCGCGGCTGCCGCTTCCCGGGCTGTGGGCTACGGTTCGGCCAGGGTCATCACATCCGCCACTGGGCTCACGGAGGCCCGACGACTCTGGCGAATCTCACGATGCTGTGTCGTCGTCATCATCGCGCGGTCCACGAGGAGGGCTACCAGGTCGAGCGATGGCCCGACGGCGAGCTGCGATTCCGTCGTCCCGACGGCCGGCCTCTGCCCGAAAGCCCGGCTCTGCCTGCGGTCGCCGCCGACCCGGTCGGGATGCTACGAGCGCGCCACGACGAGCGCGAGCTGAACATTCACGCGCGAACGGCGATGCCTGGCTGGCTCGGAGAGCGGCTTGATGTTGGCTGGGCGATCGACGTCTTACACCCGCTCGCCGCCACCTCCACCGGAAACTGAGGCCCGCGCGGAGCTTGCCGACGGCCGGTCGACGGCGCTTGACACACTCGCGCGTCGCTGACTAGAGTGCGACGCCCCTCATGAGCGATGGCTGGATCGGCAAACCCGTCAGGCGCGTCGAGGATTTCCGTCTTCTCACGGGACGCGGAACGTTCATCGACGATCATCCGCCCGTCGGCAACATCCATCACGCGGCGATCGTGCGCTCGCGGTACGCGTTCATCGACGATCATCCGCCCGTCGGCAACATCCATCACGCGGCGATCGTGCGCTCGCGGTACGCGCACGCGCGCATCGTCGGGTACGACGTCACCCGGGCGCGCGCCGCCGAGGGCGTGGTCGCCGTGATCACCGGCGAGCACGTGGCGAAGGAGACCCGGCCCTTCGCGGTCGGCGTGACCACGCCCGTCCACTATTACTGCGCGGCCACCGACAAGGCCCGCTTCGTCGGCGAGCCCGTGGCCGTCGTCGTCGCGCGCGACCGCTATCTCGCCGAGGACGCGGCGGAGCTGGTGGAGGTGGAGTACGAGCCGCTGCCCGCCGTGATCGATCCCGAGAAGGCGCTCGAACCCGACGCGCCCGTCCTGCACGACAAGGTCGGCACGAACCTCGCCGGCCACCGCCGCCTCGTCTACGGTGATCCCGAGCGCGCGTTCCGCGAGGCGGAGGTCGTGCTGCGCGAGCGCTTCCGCTTTCCGAAGTACGGCTCCACGCCCATCGAGACGTACGGCATCATCGCGCGCTGGGAGCTCGACGGCGTCTGCACCGTCTGGTCCAACTTCATGGGCCCGTTCATCATGCATCCGCTCACCGCGCGCGTGCTGGGGCTGGCCGAGAACAAGCTGCGCTTCATCGTGCCGCCCGACATCGGCGGCTCGTTCGGGATCAAGTCGAGCATCTATCCCTACATCGCGCTGATCGCGCTGGCCGCCAAGCACGCCGGCGTGCCCGTGAAGTGGATCGAGGACCGCCGCGAGCACCTGCTGGCGTCCTCCAGCGGCACCGACCGCGTCGCGTACCGCGAGGTCGCGGCGAAGAAGGACGGCACGGTGCTCGGCATGCGCTTCAAGTGGCTGGATAACGTCGGTGGCTACATCCGCAGCCCCGAGCCGGGTTGCAGCTTTCGCCCGACCGGTAATTTCGTCGGTCCGTACCGGTTTCAGCACCTCGACGTCGAGGCGTCGGTGGTCATGACCAACAAGAGTCTCACCGGCCCCAACCGCGGCTACGCGTGCGGCCACCTGTATTTCGAGACCGAGGGCATGATGGACCGGCTCGCCGAGAAGCTCGGCCTCGATCCCGTCGAGGTCCGCCGGCGCAATCTCCTGCGGCCGGAGCAGTTTCCGTATCGCACGCCGACGGGCGGCTACTACGACAGCGGCGACTACCCGGCCGCGCTCGACAAGGCCGTTCACATCGCGCGCTACGACGAGCTGCGACGCGAGCAGGCGAAGGCGCGCGCCGAGGGGCGGTGGTTCGGCATCGGCGTGGCGCTCGCGGTGGACCCGTCGGTCTCCAACATGGGCTACGTCGCCACCGCGCTGGACCCGCAGTTCCGCGCCAAGCCCGAGTACCTGCCCAAGTCCGGTGCGGTGGATGCGGCGACGATCAAGGTCGATCCGCTCGGCCGCGTCACCGCGATCCTCGGTACGACACCGCAGGGGCAGGGCCACCAGACGGTCGTCGCGCAGATCGTCGCCGACGAGCTGGGGCTCACGCCGGATGACGTCACCGTGGTCGACGAGATGGACACGTTCACCCGCGTGTGGTCGATCTCGTCGGGGACCTACTCGAGCCGCTTCGGCTCCGTCGGCACCAGCGCGGTCGCGCTGGCGGCGCGCAAGCTGCGCGCCAAGCTCGTCGACTACGCCGCGCACCTGATGGCGCGGCCGGCCGGCGAGGTCGAGTTCCGCGACGGCGCCGTGCGGCCGCGCCACGGCACGGGCCCGTCGTACTCGGTGAAGGACCTCGCGGGGCGCGCGCACTGGAACACCGAGTCGCTGCCCGAGGGCATGGAGCCGGGGCTCCAGGCGACGGCGGTGTTCGGCTTCACGGTGGCCAGGGCCGTCGATGCCGAGGATCGCGTGAACTCGTCCAACACCTACGGCTTCATCGCCGAGGTGATGGCCGTCGAGGTCGATCGCCAGACGGCGGCCATCACGATCCTCAAGTACGTCAGCGTCCACGACGCGGGGACGATCATCAATCCGATGATCGCCGAGGGGCAGATCTACGGCGGCGCGCTGCACGGCCTCGGCGGCGCGCTCTACGAGGAGCTCAAGTACGACGACGACGGCCAGTTCCTCACCGGCACCTTCATGGACTATCTCGTGCCCACGGCCACCGAGGCGCCCAGGGAGATCGAGATCGCGCACGTCGTGTCGCCGTCGCCGCTGACGCCGCTCGGCTCCAAGGGCCTCGGCGAGTCCTCCTCGATGACCGTGCCCGCCGTCATCGCCAACGCCGTGAGCGACGCGCTGGCGCCGCTCGGCCTGCGCATCACCGAGCTGCCCATGACCCCGAGCACGCGCCGTCCACGCTCGACGAGGCGATCGCGCTGCTCGTGCGCTACGGCGGCGACGCGAAGCTGCTGGCGGGCGGGCAGAGCCTCGTGCCGCTGCTCAACTTCCGGCTGGCGCGCCCGGCGGCGCTCGTGGATCTCAACCGCATCCGGTCGCTGGCCTACATCCGGGAGCAGGACGGGCAGGTGAGGCTCGGCGCCATGACGCGCCAGCGCACGATCGAGTTCTCGCCCGTCGTCGCGCGGCGCCTGCCCCTGCTGCGCGAGGCCACGCGCTGGGTCGGCCACCTGCCGATCCGCTCGCGCGGGACGATCGGCGGCTCGATCGCCCACGCCGATCCGTCGGCCGAGTACCCCGCGGTGCTGACCGCGCTGGAGGGCGAGATCGTCGCGCGCGGTCCGAAGGGCGAGCGCACGCTCGCGCCGGCCGCGCTCTTCGAGACCTATCTCACGACCACGCTGGCGGCGGACGAGGTCCTGACCGAGGTGCGGCTGCCCGCGATGCCGGAGGGCGCGGGCTGGGCCTTCGAGGAATTCGCGCGACGTCACGGTGACTTCGCGATCGTCGGGGTGGCGGCGGCGCTGTGGCGCGACGGCGCGCGCGTCACGGCCCGGCTGGCGACGGCCGGGGCGGCCGCCACCCCGCGGCGCCTGCGCGCCTGCGAGGAGATCCTCGAGCGCGACGGCCTCGGCGACACCGCCATCGCGGCCGCCGCGCGGCGCGCCAGCGAGCTGGTCGACCCGGACTCCGACCTCCACGCCTCCGCCGACTATCGCCGCCACCTCGTCGGCGTCCTCACCGAGCGGGCGCTCCGGCGCGCGCGAGAGACGGCGCGTGCCTGACGTCCGTCTCACCGTCAACGGCGCGCCGCGCGAGGGCCGCTGCGAGCCGCGCAAGCTCCTGGTGGACTTCCTGCGCGAGGATCTCGAGCTGACCGGCACCCACGTCGGCTGCGAGCACGGCATCTGCGGCGCCTGCACCGTCCTCGTCAACGGCGAGGCCGCGCGCGCCTGCCTGATGCTCGCCGTGCAGGCGGACGGCGCCGAGATCACCACCGTCGAGGGGCTGATGCGCGACGGCAGGCTGCACCCGCTGCAGGAGGCGTTCCGTGAGCACCACGGCCTGCAGTGCGGCTTCTGCACGCCGGGGATGCTGTTGACCGCGCTCGACCTGCTGCGCGTGAACCCGACACCGACCGAGGACGAGGTGCGCGAGGGGATCTCGGCCGTGCTCTGCCGCTGCACGGGTTATCACGGGATCGTCAAGGCGGTGCGCGCGGCCGCCGCCGCGCTCACGCCGGCGCGCTGAGCCTCAGCGCTCGCGCACGCGCGCGACGGCCTCCTGCAGCGCCTCGACGGTCACCGGCTTGTCGACGACGAAGTCGACCATCGCGCGCCGGGCCTCGTCGACGTCGGTGGTCTCGCCCCAGCCGGTGATGAGCCCGACCGGTAGATGCGGCCGCCGCGCCTTGACGCCCGCCGCCACGTCCCAGCCGGTGCCGCCAGGCATCACGAGATCCGTGAGTACGAGGTCGAGATCGGGCTCGGTCTCCAGCCGCGCGAGCGCCTCGTCGGCGCCGGCGGCGGTGAGCACGGTGTGGCCGTGGCTCTGCAGCATCTCGGCCAGCGCCTCGCGCACCTCGTCCTCGTCGTCCACGAGGAGCAGCCGGAGCGCGCCCGGCCGCAGCGGCGCCGGCGCCGTCGCGGCCGGGTGGGGCGCGACGGCTCGGGGCAGCGTCAGCGTGACGGTGGTGCCGCGTCCCTCCGTGCTGTCGAGCGACAGCTGGCCGCCGTGGCTGCGCACGATGCCGTAGGCAACGCTGAGCCCGAGCCCGGTGGCCTTCACGCCCTTCGTCGTGAAGAACGGCTCGTGCGCCTTGAGACGGACCGTCTCCGACATGCCGGTGCCGGTGTCGGCGACGACGAGGACGGCGTGGTCGCCGTCGATGCGCGTCTGCACCATGAGCCGGCCGCCCTTCGGCATCGCGTCGACGGCGTTGAGGACGAGGTTGATCACGGCCTCGCGCAGCGCGGCCGCGTCGCCCTGGACCGTCGTCGCGCCGGCGAGGCGGTCCTCCACCTCGATGCTGACGCCGCGCGCGCGGGCGCCGTCCTGCCAGTGGCCGCGCGTGAGGCCGAGCACGTCGCGCGCGACGTCGTCGAGGCTCAGCGGCTGCGCGCGCCCCACCTGGTGCGTGCGCGAGAACTGCTGCAGCCGCCGCACGACCTCCGCGCCGTCCTTGGCGGCCTTCTCGATGATGGTGAGCGGGCGGCGGATGCGCTCGTCCTCCAGGCCGCGCAGCATCAGCTGCACGCGCCCGACGACGATCGTCAGGAGATTATTGAGGTGGTGGGCGGCGCCGCCCGCCAGCTCGCCCAGCGCGCGCAGCGTCTCGCCCTGCACCAGCTTCTGCTGCACGGCCTTGAGATCGGCCAGCGCCCGCTGGGCCTCGTCGTAGAGCCGGGCGTTTTCCAGCGCGATGCCGGCGAGGTCGGCGAAGGAGCCGAGGTACTCCAGCTCGGCCGGGGAGTAGCGGCGCGGTGTCGTGGTGTTGAAGCTCAGCACCCCGAGCACGCGGTCACGGCTGCGGATCGGCAGGCCGAGGTACGTCACCATGCCGGCCTCGCGGTCGCGCTCGCGCAGCGCGTTCCGGGCGTCGTTGGCGATGTCGTGCACGAAGAGCGGCTCGCCGGTGGCCGCCACGCGCCCGGAGTGGCCGGCGCCGAGCGCCAGCGAGAAATCGGCCGGTACCGGGGCGCCCGTCAGCGCGCCGACACGCAGGGTGCGCGCCTCCGGGTCCACGATCAGCAGCTTGACGTGTGGCGTGCCGGCGATGCCGGCCGCCTCGTGCACGATCTGCTCGAGCGTCGCCAGCGGATCGAGGCCGGCCATGACGGTGCGCGCGGCCCGCAGCAGCGCACCCAGCTCGTCGGCGCGCCGCACCGCGGCCGAGTGCACCCGCGCGCGGTCCAGCGCCACCGCCGCCTGCTGCGCGAGCCCGGCGAGCAGCCGCACCTCGCGCTCGTCGTACGTGTGCGCCTCCTCCCACGCCACGGACAGGACACCGACCAGCGCGTCCTTGGACACGAGCGGCACGGCGAGGATCGCGCGGACACCCTGGTGTCGCACCGCGTCGCGCAACAGCTCGCCGTCGAGGGTGCGGTCGAGGCCGTAGCCGGGCGGCTCGTGCTCGCGCCAGTCCGGCGTGAAGAAGGGCGCGCGCCGCAGGGCGGCGGCGCCGACGGCGCCCTGGCCGGGCCTGAGCGTGAGGAGCTTGTCGACGGGGAGGCCGCGGCTCACACGGGGCACGAGCTGCTGTGAGCCGTCGAGCTCGAAGACGGCGCAGCGCTGCGCGCCGGTGAGCATGCACGCGGAGTCGGCGACCGCCGCGAGCACCGTGGGCAGGTCCAGCGTCGACGTCAGCCCGGCCGCGACCTCGTGCAGCGCCGCCAGCTCGCCGGCATGGGCCTCGGCCTGGCGGACGAGTCGCGCGTTCTCGGCGGCGAGCGCGATCTGACTCGCGATGGCCGTGGCCATCTCGACGATCTTGGGCGCCCATTCACTGCTGTCCCCCCGCACGAGCCGCAGGGACCCGATCGCGTCGTATTCCCGGCCGATGGGGACGACGAGCTCGCCGGCGGCGTCCACCGGCGCTGCACGCACCGGCCCGGGCGCCTCCGCGAGCACGATCTCACAGCGCTCGGCGCCGAGCGCGGCCGCCGTGCGGTGCGCGACCTCGTCGAGCGCCGCCGGCAGATCCGACGTGGACGCAAGCGTCTGGGTCACGGCCAGCAGCATCTCCGCGCGCTCCACGTGCTCGCGCTCCTCGGCGAAGCGCAATGCCGCGTGGATGGCCGGACCGCCGGCGGCGGCCAGCTCGCGCAGGCGGCTGAGATGGCCGGCCGCAAACGGGCGGCGCCGGCGGAAGGCGGCGAGCAGGCCGATGCGGATGCCGCCGGCAACGAGCGGCACCGCCAGTACGGAGCGAATCGACTCGTCGACGAGCCAGGCGCGGCCGGCGGCCGCCGCGGCGGGCACGACGGTGAGCGAGGGTGGCCGGCGCGTCGTCAACCACTCGCCGAGGCGACCGACGGGACGATGGGCGAGCGTGCGCGCGGTGGAGGGGCGCGCGAAGCCGAGCCCCGCGTGCAGCTCCAGCTCGCTGCCGTCGAGACCGAGTAGCCAGACCGCGGCGGCATCGGCCGAAACCTGCGCCTTCGCGTCGGCCGCGAGGCGGCGCACGACGACCTCGAGATCGAGGGAATCGGGGGCCACGGCGGCTAGGCGGGGCCGAAGCCGACGGCGGAACGGTCCTTGACGACGATCGGACGAAAGCGGACGGGCAAGCCGACGGCGAGCGCGTTCAGCGGGACGTCGACGACCCGGCCGAGCAACGACACGCCCTCGCGCAGCCGCACGGCCGCGATCGCGTAGGGCGCGTCGTCGGCGTGAGCGCGCGGGGCCACGCGGATGATCGTGTAGCTGGCGATGGTGCCCTCGCCGGAGAGCGGCACCGCCTCCCAGCGGCGCGCGCCGCACTCGGGACACAGCGCCTTCGGCGGCACCGCCAGCGCACCGCAGCCGCCGCAGCGGATCCCGGTCAGCGTGCCCGCGCGCGCCTGCTCGAAGAAACGGCCGAGCGTGACGGTGGGCGTGTCCTCAGTCACGGCCGAAGAGGCTCACGAGGACGGTCGCGGTGTTGCCGCCGAGCGTGTGAGTGAGGCCGCGCCGCGCGCCCTCGACCTGCCGCGGGCCGGCCTCGCCGCGCAGCTGGGTCACGACCTCGCAGATCTGCGCCGCGCCCGTGGCGCCGATCGGGTGGCCCTTGGCCTTCAGCCCGCCCGACGGGTTCACGGGGATCTTGCCACCAAGGCTCGTCCAGCCCTTTTCGGCGGCGAGGCCGCCGACGCCCGGCTCGAAGAGGCCGAGCCCTTCGGTGGCCACGATCTCGGCGATCGTGAAGCAGTCGTGCAGCTCGACGACGTCGACGTCTTGCGGGCCGATGCCCGCCTGCCGGTAGGCCGTCGCCGCCGCGCGCTCGGTGGCCGGCACGCGCGAGAGGTCGCGCTTGTCGCCGATGAGCATCGAGTCCGACGCGGCCGCGGAGGCGAGCACCCAGATCGGCCGGCGGGATTTCCGCGCGACCTCCTCGGAGACGAGCACGAGGGCCGCGCCGCCGTCGGTGAACGGACAGCAGTCGTAGAGCTTCAGCGGATCGGCGACCATCGGCGACTTCAGCACCATGTCGAGCGTGATCTCCTTGCGGAACTGCGCCTTGGGGTTCAGCACACCGTGCTTGTGGTTCTTCACGGCCACCGCTGCCATCTGCGCCTCGGTGGTGCCGTGCTTGTGCATGTGCGCGCGAGCCACCAGCGCGAAGACACCGGGGAAGGTGAGCCCCAGCGTCTGCTCCCAGGAGGCGTCGGAGGCGTAGGCGAAGTACTCCGTCGAGTCCGCGGTCGGCACGTTCAGCACGCGCTCGGCGCCGCCGACGAGGACGACGTCGGAGGTGCCGGAGGCGACGTCCATCACGGCGTGACGGAAGGCCGCGTGCGACGAGGCGCACGCCGTCTCGAAGCGCGTGGTGGGCACGGTCGGAATGCCGAGCACCGAGGCGGCCTGGGGGCCGGTGTGGAGCTGCTTCTCCGTCTCGCCGCCCACGACGTTGCCGTAGTAGAGCGCCTGCACCCGCCCGGCCGGCATCTCGGCGTCGGCGAGGGCGTCGACCGCCGCCTCGGCGAACAGCTCGGCCGACGTGCGCTCGTGCCGGCCGAACTGCGTGACGCCGACTCCAATCACCGCCACTCGACGCATCCAGGCCTCCGTTCGATCGATCGCTCACTCGTTATCATAACAAATAGAATAGCGAGCCATGGCGCTGGTGGTCCTCGGCTGCGGGTGGATCGCGCGCCGCCACGCGGCGGCGGCGCGCCGGTTGCGCCTGCCGCTGATCTTCGCCAGCCGCGACGCCGACCGTGCCCGGAGGTACGCGCGCGAGTTCGGCGGTGTCGGCGCCTACGGCGACTACGCGCAGGCGCTGCGCGACTCCCGCGCCCGCGCCGCGCTCGTCTGCACGCCGCACGATCGGCATCTCGACGACGTGCTGGAGGCCCTCGCGGCCGGCCGTCACGTCCTGGTCGAGAAACCGCTCGCGCGCACGCTCGAGGAGGCCGACCGGATGATCGCGGCGGCGGCCCGCGCCGGCCGCGTGCTCATGACCGCCGAGAATTTCCGGTTCATGCCCGCCTTCCGCTGGGTGCGCCGCGCTCTCGACGCGGGGCTGCTCGGCGAGCGTCGCGAGGTGCACCTGGTCGCGCGGGGCTGGCGGCGCCACGCGGGCTGGCGGCTCACGCCGGACGCGGGCGGCGGCGCCCTCATCGACGGGGGCATTCACTACGTGCACGCGCTGCGGTGGTGGGGCGGCGAGGTCCGCCGGGTGTTCGCCCTCCGGCCGCCTCAGACCATCGCGGACATGGCCGGCGAGGACGCCGTCGCCCTCCTCGCCGAGTGCGAGGGCGGGGTGATAGCATTCCTCTCCAATTCTCTTGGCGCTCCCGGCCTCCCCCGGTTTCAATGGTCCTCAGTGACCGGGACGCGCGCGACGTGTTTCGTCGACAACCGCGGGCGGTGGGCGCTCGTGCGGGGTACCGACGGCCTCCGGCTGCGCGTCTTCTGGCGCGACACGCGGGGCCACGAGGCGATGCTGCGAGCCTTCGGCGACTCGATGACGACGGGACGCGCCAGCGAGACGGACGGCGCCGAGGGGCGCCGCGACCTCGCCGTGGTCCTCGCCGCCTACCGCTCGATCGCCGAGGGGTGTCCGGTAACGCCCGGGTGTTGACCGAAGAAGCGCTCATCTTCGTCGTCGCGCTCGGCGCGCTCGGGCTCGTCGTGCTCGGCACACTCGAGCTGTTGTGGCCCTCGAAGCCCAGGCATCCCGTCCGCCGGTCGACGCCGCCGGCGCCGGCGGTGGCGTCCGCATCGCGCCGGGTCGACGCCGCAGCGGAGCGGCGCTGGCGCTCGAATCGCCCGCGGCACGCGGCGAGCGCGCGCGACTCGCACGTGCGCCGGCCGCCCAAGTCCACGGAGCCGCCTCGCCCCGTGCCGCCGTTCACGCGGGTACCGCGTGCGCGTCCGCCGCAACCCGTCGAGCCGGCGCCGCTCGAGCCCGTCGCCGCCCGGGCCGTCTCGATCGTGGATCGCTGCTTCACGCTCTATCAGGAGCACCGCTACGCCGACGTCGTCACCGTCGCCACCGCCGCCCTCGCCGACGACGCGCCGGCGGCGCGGCGGCCCGCCGACGGCAAGGAGGCGGCCGCGCTCTGGTCGGTGGTGGCGCTGGCGCAGCAGGGGCTCGGTGACCAGGCGGGCGCGCGCGCCGCGCTCGAAGCCGCGATCGCGACTGCGCCCGAGACCGATCGCGTGACGTATCAGCGCCAGCTCGCCACGCTCGCCCTCGGCGTCGCCCAGGACCTGATCGCGTCGGCGGGGGCGCACGTCGCGCCCGACTCGGAGAACCGGGTGAGCGCGCTGCGCGAGGCGCTCGCCTGGCTCGAGGGCGGCCGCGCGGCGGCGCCGGGCGACGCGGCGCTCCGCGAGCTGGCGACGACGGCGGAGACGCTGCTCTGGCCGGCGTACGAGCAGGTGGTGATGGCGCTCGTCCAGCGGCAGGAGTTCAACGCGGCGCGCCGGCTCCTGCGCGAGGCGCTCGAGCATGAGCGCCTGCCGAGCACCCGCGCCGAGGCGTTCCGCGAGCTGTTCTCGGGGACGTTCGCGGGCGAGATCGGCCAGCTCACGGCGCAGGCGATCCGCTCGATGCAGGACGCGCGCGAGACGGAGGCGCTGGGCGCGCTCGAGCGCGCGGAGCGCCTGCTCCAGACCGTGCACGACGAGGCGTTGCCGCCCAAGCGCCGCGAGGAGGTCGACCGCCGTCTCTGGTGGGGCTACAACAAGCTCGGCCTGCGGCGCGTCGAGGGCGGCGCCTTCGAGGAAGCCCTCGACCCGCTGCTGCGCGCCCTGCGGCTGGCCGGCACCGCGCCCGACCGGCAGTCGGAGACGCGCGCGGCGCTCGTGCAGGCATTCGAGGGCTGGACGGAGGCGAGCGCGCTCGCCATCCGCGAGGTGGCCGACGCCGGCGACCGCGAGGCGGCGATCGTGCACAGCGACAAGCTGTGGACGCGGCTGAGCACGGCGCTGGAGGAAGGGCTCTCGGAACGCGAGCTCGCCGGCGCCTTCACGCGCGTGCGCCGCCTCTTCGAGGAGATCGGCCGGGAGCGGTAGTGAACCCCGTCCCGCTCGCCCTCGGGCAGATGCTCGACGCGGCCGCCGAACCTGCTGGCCCTCGGCCTCGGGCCCGGCGACCACGCCGTCCTGTGGACGCCGAACTCGATCGAAGATGGCCCCCCAAGCCCCCCAACGTTCGGAGCGCCCCGGGGAACCCGGGGCACTCCTCTATACGCGGAGCAGCAGTAGCGGCAGCGTCCGCCCGCGCGGCGTCGACGGCACCGTGCCCGCCGGCCGTGCGCCCATCCGTCGGTAGAACCCTTCGGCGAACGGGTCGGAGGCGATCCGGAGCGTGCGCCCACGCATCGCGCGACACGTCGCCGCGGCGTGGTTGAGCA
>WNFR01003192.1_pt1 | contig 17019 bp, 14 predicted proteins | sample 5400221 | NCBI WGS metagenome assembly WNFR01 (sample SAMN13153357, study PRJNA577476) | soil metagenome | isolation source: 40 cm soil under Madrone tree | place: USA:California | collected 2016-06-14
CCCGTGCTCCGGTTGACGATCCGCACGTCGGCGAGGACAACCGGCTGGCCGCTCGCATCCGTGACCTTGCCCGTGATCGCCCCGGTCGTGACGCCCTGAGCCCCCAGCGCGGGGGCCAAGAGCGTCGAGAACACCAACGCCGCGGCGACGGCGCGCGGCGCGCTAACGATCCAGCGCATAGGCGGATGTCTCCCTTGCACGGGCTGAGAGGGTGATGGCTGATGCGACGACGGAGCAGAAACTGAACCGGGGTGGGAAGCCCGTCAAGGACGCGGTGTTACGTCCGCGCTTTCCTCCACAACCACACGCCCGCCGCGCCGAACAGCACGTTGGGCATCCACGCCGCAAAGGTCGGCGGAAGCGCGCCGCCCTGGCCCACGGCCTTCGACAGCTGGAACATGAGGAGATCCACGAAGGTGGTCGCGAGGCACACCGCCACGCCCCACGCGGTGCCGCTCCGGGGCGTGGAAATCGCTAGCGGCGCGCCGAACAGCGCGATGATGATACAGGCGAACGGCACCGACAGCTTGAGCGCCTGCTCCACCCGCAGCTTCCTCGTGTCCGAGCCGGAGCGCGCCAGAGCGTCCACGTAGCGCCCCAGCTCCGCATAGCGCATCTCGTCCGGCGCCTTGGGCTCGGCGAGCAGCGCCGTGGGCGTCTCGCGCAGCGTCGCGATCCTGAGGGAGTCGAACTGGAATGTCGTCTCGCGCCCGGGGCCGAGCAGGTAGCGAACCGCCCCTTTGGCGAGCGTCCAGCGGCGCGCGGTCCGCGCCGTATCGTACGTCGCGCGCTGCGCCGCGACCAGGATCGTCGGGTAGTCCTCCCCCGTTCCCCCGCGCTCCATGATCGGATCCCGCATCTCCGCACCGCTCGCCCGCAGCTCGAGCGAGCGGATCGAGTACACCCACCCGCTGTCCGCCCGGTAGACGAAGGGCGAGAAGCGCGAAATCGTCGGCCGGGCGGTTTTCTCGCCCAGCAGCTCGGCGCGCCGGGCCGAGGCCCCCGGCGCGAGCTCCGTGAGGCCCAGGTCCAGGAGCACCACGGCGAGCGACGCCACGAGCAGCGGCCGCACCACCCGGTGGAACGAGATCCCCGAAGCCTTCGCCGCCGTCAGCTCGGAGTGGCGACCCAGCGTGCCCACGGTGAACACGACCGCGAACAGCACCGCGACCGGGAGGACGAGCGAGATCGTCTCGGGGAGAAAGAACAGGTAGGAGTACGCGACCCGCAGCTTCGGGATCCCCCGGCCGAGATACGTGTCGAGTTTGTCGGTCAGGTCGATGACCATGACGAGGAAGGGGAACCCCAACGCCGCGAACAGGCACACCTTGGCCCACTCGCGCAACACATAGCGATCGAGCGTGCTCACCGGGCGCTGCGCCACCGCGCCAAGAGCAAAGAGGCGGGCCAACGCAGCACGCGCAGTGCTGGATCGAAAATGTCGCTCCAGTCGCCCCCGTGGGGAGCGTTCCCGGGCTTCCGGATGCGCCACAGCCCGAACACCCCGGCCGTCGCGAAGATCAGGTTGGGCGTCCACATCGCGAGGAACGGCGACACGAACAGCCGGTCGCCGAGCTCCTCGCCGGCGATCAGTCCGACGTAGTACACGGTGAATACGCCCACGCTCATCCCGATGACCAGTCCCACGCCGCCGCGCTGGAACCGCAGCGCCACGGGGATGCCCACCAGCGCGAAGACCAGGCACGCGGCCGCGATGGCCAGTTTCTTCTGGATCTCCACCTCGTAGGTGGCCGCACGCGCCCGGGCGTCGCGCACGCGCTGCTCCTCGGCGACGCCCGCGCCCGGAGTGACGAACAACTGGCTCACGGGGTTGAGCCTGGACTGCGGCGCCGCGGCCCGTGGGGTCTGGGCCTCGGCCTCGCGCGGCAGCAGCCAACCGGCCAGCCGGCGCAGGGCCCGGCAGTACAGGCCCGGGGGCGCCGTGTCGGGCTCGTACGGCTCTGGCGGCCCGCCCAGGGGCAGGAGGCCGACCAGCCGCCGCAGGTCGTTTTCGATCACCAGGCGCGCGTCCGCGCCCGCGCGGGTGACGTCGCGGCGCGCCGCCGTCGCGGCCAGGCGCATCTCGCACGTCGACATTTCGCGGTCGCTCTTGTAGGTGTCGTGCTCCGTCTGGGTGAAGATGTTGCCCACGCCCGAGACCCGCATCCGGTTGGTGCGGAAGAACGTCCGGTTGAACTGCGTCGGGTCCGTGCGGTTCACCTCTTCGATGTCGCCATCCAGGAGGGTCAGGAACAGGTCCCGCCCGCCCGCGGAGTACGCCATCCGCCCGCTGTCCGCCGTGATGATGCGCCGGCGCTCGGCGTCGCTGAGATCGTACAGCGTCACGTCTTTGAGCTTGTTCGTATTGCCGTCGATGCGGGAGGCGCGCAGGAAGGTCTGCCCCGCGACCACTTCGTTGATCACCTGCTCCTTGAGCGTGAGCGACGGCTTCTTACGCGCGATGTCCACCTGCAGAGTGCGGAGCTCGTGGTTGGTGCGGGGGAGCAGCTGGTCGTTCCACAAGAACGACAGCAGGGCGACGCCGGTCGCGCCCGCGAGCACCGGCGCCGCCAGCCGCATGACGCTCACGCCCCCGGCCTGCAGCGCCGTGATCTCGTTGTCGCCGGCGAGCCGCGTGAACACCTGCAGCACCGCCACCAGGACCGCCATCGGCAGCGTCACGGCCACGATGAACGGCAGCGAGAGCACGAATACTTCGATGATGACGCCCGTCGGCAACCCCTTGCCGAGCAGGCCGGAGAGCTGTTTGGCGACTTGCTGGATGAGCATCAACGACGTGAGCGCCGCCAGCGCGAAACCGAGCGGCGCGACGTGCTGGCGGAGGAGATACCGGCTGATGGTGCGCACGATCAGTGGCGCCATTATATTCGGAAGTCCAAGTCTCTACAAGACATCACTACCCTGTGACCATTCGAAAGAGCCGCCTCTCGCGCGCGGCAGTCTGCCTCGCGCTCGGCGTCGCCTGCACCGCGCGCGGCGGCGCGAGCCGCCCGCGCGAATTCGCCGGCGAGCGTGCCTTCGGGTACCTCCAGCAGCAGATGCAGTTCGGACCGCGCATTCCCGGGACGCCGGGGCACGAGCGCACCGGCGATTGGATCCTCGCCCACCTCCGGGCAACCGCCGACACCGTCGTGATCCAGTCCTTCACGCACGTGACACGCCGCGGCGCGAGCTTGCACCTGCGGAACTTCCTCGCCCGCTTCCGCCCCACCGTCAGCGAGCGCGTGCTGCTGCTCGCGCACTGGGATACGCGCCCGCGCGCCGACCAGAGCGCGAATCTGGGCCAGCAGCGCCTCGCCGTCCCCGGGGCAAACGACGGCGCGTCCGGCGTGGCCCTGCTGCTCGGCGTGGCCGACGTGCTCAAGGCGAAGCCGCCCGCCGTGGGCGTCGATCTGTTGTTCGTGGACGGCGAAGACTACGGCAACTTCGCCACCGACTCGAACGACGTGCTGATCGGCTCGCGCTACTTCGCCGGTCACCAGCCTTCGGGCTACCCGCCGCTGTTCGCCGTACTGTTCGACATGGTCGCGGACAAGGACCAGCAGTTCTATTACGAGGGCAATTCGCAGGCCGTGGCGCCGGAAGTGGTGGACCGCGTGTGGCGAGTCGCCGCCGACCTGGGCTATTCCCGCGTCTTCCTACCGGGCGTCAAGCACACGCTGATCGACGACCACGTGGCGCTCCAGAAGGCGGGCATCCACGCCATCGACGTGGTGGACTTCGACTACCCGTACTGGCACACGACCGAAGACACGATCGATAAAGTCAGTGCCGCGTCGCTTCAGGTCGTTGGTGATGTGACGGTAGCACTCGTGCGAAAATAGACTGCGAGATGTCTCCCTCGCAGTCTCATGCCCCTCTTCGCGTGATTCGGATACGACTCGTGGCGCCATGCCACCGCAGTTTCTGGTCGTGGATGATCGTCGGGCTGCGCTGCTCCTCTCCTTGTTAGCCCTCGCAGGCGCGGGTGTGCGACTGGCGCTCGCCCCCGCCAAGGCCGCCGCGCCGGGCGACGTGCGGCTCGTCTCCGTGGATACGCCGCCCTCCGGAGGGCTCCGCGCCACCGCCCGGAACGCCGCGCGGCTCGCGCGACCGCTCCTCCCCGGGGAGCGGGTCGACCTCGACCGCGCCGACGTGACGGAGATCACGCGCCTGCCACGAATCGGGCCCGCTTTCGCGCAGCGGATCGTCGATTGGCGCGACAAGCACGGTCCGTTCGGCGGCCTGGCCCGGTTCGACAGCGTGCCGGGGGTGGGCCCGAAGCTGCTCGAGACCTTGCGTTCTTACGTGATGTTTTCGGGGGTGATCCCGCCCGCGCCTTGACTTCCCTTCGCCGCCAACTATGTTATGCTGTTCATTTTCAACGAGTTGCGTACGGCGACCGCAGCAGCCACCTCCGACAAGCTGGGTGAGATCCTCCTCCGGGAGGGGCTAATCACCCAGGACCAGCTCAAAAAGGCGCTCCTCGAGCAGAAGAACACGGGGATGCGTCTCGGCTACACCCTGGTGAAGCTGGGCTTCGTCGAGGAGACCGAAATCTCCAAGATGCTGGCTCGCCAATACCGCATGCCGGCGGTCGACCTGTCCCGCTTCGAGGTCGACCCCAAAATCATCAAGCTGATCCCCCCCGACGTCGCCATAAAACACACGGTCCTGCCCCTCAAGCGCGAGGGCCGGACCCTCACGGTCGCGATCGCCGACCCGAACAACGTCACCGCGATCGAGGACATCAAGTTCATTACGCGCTGCGACGTGTTTCCGGTGATCGCGGGCGAGTACACCCTCCGGAACGCGATCGACAAGTATTACCAGCAATCCGACGCCCAGCTGCAGACGCTGCTCAAGGACATCGAGGCCGCGGACGACTTGGAAGTCGTCGAGGAGCAGACCGACGAGGACGTCAAGGCGCAGGACCTGGCGGACGACGCGCCGGTCGTGAAGCTGATCAACGGGCTGCTGACGGACGCCGTGAAGCGGGGGGCGTCGGACATCCACATCGAGCCGTTCGAGCACGAGATGCGGGTGCGCTACCGCGTAGACGGGGCGCTCCACGAGGTGATGAAGCCGCCAATCAAAATGCGCGCGGCCCTGACGTCGCGCATCAAGATCATGGCGCAGCTGAACATCGCCGAGCGGCGCGTACCGCAGGACGGCCGCATCAAGCTCAAGTTCGGCGCCAAAGTCATCGACTACCGCGTCTCGACGCTGCCGGTGCTGTTCGGCGAGAAGATCGTGCTTCGAATCCTCGACAAGGGCAATCTGACGCTCGATCTGACGAAGTTCGGCTTCGAGCCCAAGGCCGAGGGGGAGCTGCTGCGGGCGATCTTGAACCCGTACGGCATGGTGCTGGTGACGGGCCCGACCGGGTCGGGCAAGACCACGACGCTGTACTCGGCGCTGTCGCGCATCAACCAGATCGACGTGAACATCATGACCGCCGAGGACCCCGTCGAGTACAACCTGATGGGGATCAATCAGGTGCTGGTGCGCAACGACGTGGGGATGACGTTCGCGGCCGCCCTGAAGGCGTTCCTGCGGCAGGACCCCAACATCATCATGGTGGGCGAGATCCGCGACCTCGAGACCGGATCGATCGCCATCAAGGCGGCCCTGACGGGTCACCTGGTGCTCTCCACGCTGCACACCAACGACGCGCCGTCCACCGTGACGCGCATGATCGACATGGGGATCGAGCCGTTCAACGTGGCGAGCGCGGTCAATCTGATCGTGGCGCAGCGGCTGGTGCGCCGGGTGTGCTCGGAGTGCAAGCAGGAGCACAAGTACACGGATGAAGAGATCCACGCCTTCGGCATCCCCCCCGCGGAAGCGGCGAAGCTGACGTTCTACAAGGGCGCCGGGTGCGACACCTGCAGCGCCTCGGGGTACAAGGGCCGCCAGGGGCTGTACGAGGTCATGGCCATGACCAGCGCGGTGCGGCGCATGGTCCTGAAGGGCGGATCGACCGAGGAGCTGCGGGAACAAGCGGTAAAGGACGGCATGCTCACTCTCCGCATGGATGGCATGCTGAAGGTGAAGCGCGGCATCACCACCCTCGAAGAAGTCGTGAAGGAGACAGCGGCATGACCGGAGGCGCCTCGCAGTCGGTGAATCTCCGCACCCTGCTCGAGGAGATGATCGAGCGGGACGCGTCGGACCTGCACATCGTGGCGGGCGAGCGTCCCAAGCTGCGGGTGGACGGGGACATCGTGAACTCCTCGGCGGAGGCTGTGCTCACGCCCAAGGACACGCTCTCGATCGCCTACTCGGTACTCACGGAGAACCAAAAGAAGCGGTTCGAGATCGACAACGAGCTCGACTTCTCCTTCGGCATCCAGAACCTGGCGCGGTTCCGCGGCAACTGCTTCAAGCAGCGCGGCTGCGTGTCGCTCGTGATCCGGCAGATCCCGTTCAACGTGCGGACCTTCGAAGACCTGGGATTGCCGGGTGTGGTGGCGAAGCTGGCCGAGAAGCCGCGGGGTCTGGTGCTCGTGACGGGCCCCACGGGGTCGGGCAAGAGCACCACGCTCGCCGCGATGATCGACAAGATCAACAAGGAGCTCAAGGGGCATATCATCACGGTGGAAGACCCGATCGAGTTCATCCACCGCCATCAGAGCTGCATCGTGAACCAACGCGAGATCGGCACGGACACCAACAGCTTCGCGGCCGCCTTGAAGTACGCGTTGCGGCAGGACCCGGACGTGGTGCTGGTGGGCGAAATGCGCGACCTCGAGACGATCGCCGCGGCGCTGACGATCGCCGAGACGGGGCACCTGGCGTTCGCGACGCTGCACACCAATTCCGCGATGGAGAGCATCAACCGCATCATCGACGTCTTCCCGTCGCACCAGCAGGCGCAGGTACGCGCCCAGCTCTCGTTCGTGCTCGAGGGCGTCATCACCCAGACGCTGTTGCAGAAGGCCAAGGGGCGCGGGCGCGTCATGGCGTGCGAGATCCTCATCATGACACCCGCGGTCCGGGCCCTGATTCGGGACGAGAAAATCGAGCAGATCCCGTCGATGATGCAGGCGGGCAAGAAGCACGGCATGCAGACGCTGAACGACGCCCTGTATCAGTTGTACGTGAGCCGTGAGGTCACGAAGGACGAGTGTCTGCGGGTCACCTCGACCCCCAACGAGTTCTTGCGGATGATCGGCGAGGCCCCGCTCGACGAGAGGGAGCCGATGTCCAGCGGGCAACCCGCGGTCGGCGCGCCCAAAGTCGCCGCGCGCCGCTAGGCGCCCCGGAGGGAGTGAGCTATGCCGGTTTTCCAGTACACCGCCCGCACGCTCAAGGGCGATTTGGTCAACGACAAAATCGATCTGCCGACGCGCGACGACGTGATCGCGCACCTGCGCAAGAACCGCATGGTGGTGGTGCAGGTCCGCGCGGCGCCCAAGGAGTTCAATCTCAACTTCAAGTTCGGTGGCGGCGTCAAGACCCGCGACGTCGTCGTGTTCACCCGCCAGTTCGCCACGATGATCAACGCCGGTCTGCCGCTGGTCCAGGCGCTCGACATCCTGGCGCAGCAGACCGAGAACAAGATCCTCGCGGACGTGACCCGCAAGGTCGTGTACGACGTGGAGAGCGGCCAGACGCTCGCCGACGCGCTGCGCAAGCACCCCAAGGCGTTCAGCGACCTGTACGTGAACATGGTCGCGGCCGGCGAAGCCGGCGGTATCCTGGACACCATCCTCGTTCGCTTGGCGGAATTCCTCGAGAAGAACGACGCGATCGTGCGCAAGGTGAAAGGCGCGATGATCTACCCCGGCGTCATCTTGTCGGTGGCGGTCATCGCGATCTCCGTGCTGCTCATCTTCGTCATCCCGACGTTTCAGAACATGTTCGCGTCCGTGAACCTGCAGCTGCCGCTCCCCACCCGCATCGTGATCGGCGCCAGCCACATGCTCACGCAATACTGGTGGCTGTTCATCGGGGCTATTGGGGCCGCCGTGTTCGGTTTGAACGGCTACTACAAGACCCCCCCTGGGCGCCTCCAGATCGATACCCTGCTGCTCAAGACGCCGGTGCTGGGCGACGTGCTGCGCAAGGCGGCCGTGTCGCGGTTCACCCGTACGCTCGGGACGCTCATCTCCTCCGGCGTGTCGATCCTCGACGGCCTCGAGATCACGGCGCGCACCGCCGGCAACATGGTGATCCACAACGCCGTCATGGAGTCGCGCGCCTCGATCGCCGGCGGCGAGACGATCGCCGCGCCGCTGGCCAAGTCGAAAGTATTCCCGCCGATGGTGATTTCGATGATCTCCGTGGGCGAGCAGACCGGCGGCATGGATGAGATGCTCTCGAAGATCGCTGACTTCTACGACGACGAGGTCGATGCGGCGGTGAGCGCGCTGCTGTCGCTCATGGAGCCGATCATGATCGTGGTGCTCGGCGTCATCGTGGGCGGCATGGTCGTCGCCATGTACCTCCCGATCTTCGACATGGTGAACGCGGTGCAGTAGCGCCGCACATGATCGCCCCCGATTCCCCCGATCTCCCCAGCCCCCGGGAGCCGAGGCCGGCCCGTACGGGCACGTTGCGTCACGACTCCGTCCCGATGCGCCTGTACCACGAAGCGAAGCGGCTCGGTGCCTGGGACCCGCGGAGCCTCGACCTGCGGCGGGACGTGGACGACTGGGCGCGCTTCACGGTCGCCGAGCGCGACGTGCTGCTCCGCCTCACCGTGTTATTCCAGGCTGCGGAAGAGAGCATGACCCGCGACCTGCTGCCGCTCGTCATGGCCGTGGTGCGGGAAGAGCGCCTCGAAGAGCAGCTGTTCCTCACCACCTTCCTCGCCGACGAAGCGAAGCACACCGAGTTCTTCCGGCGCGTCCTCGACGAAGTGTGCCGCCAGTCCGGGGACCTGCAGCGCTACCAGACGCCCAGCTTCCGACGGCTGTTCGTCGAGCAGCTCCCCGACGCGATGCAGCGGCTCTTGACCGATCCGTCCCCGGCCGCCCAGGCCGAGGCGCTCGTGACCTACAGCCTGGTCGGCGAAGGCGTGCTGGGCGACGCGGGATATCACGTCTACTCCACCGCCCTGGCGCGCGGCGACAGGATGCCCGGGTTCCGCGAGGGTCTCAAGCACGCCCAGGCCGACGAGGACCGGCATATGGCCTACGGCCTGTTCCTCTTGTCCCGGCTCGTGGCCGAATCCCCGGACGTCTGGAGCGCGGTGAGTCGGCGGATGGAGGATCTGTTGCCGCTCACGCTCGGCATCGTGAGCGAGTTCTTCGAGGCCTACGACCCAACGCCGTTCGGGCTCTCGCTCGACGACACCGTGCAAGATGCGATCGCGCGGTTCGCCAACCGCTGGGCCGCCCTGGAGGGCGCGCGCGAGCGAGGGCACGCGCTCGCGGGCGCCGTGGGCACCGAGCGGACGGTCCGCGATCTGCTCGGGTGGGTCGGCGCCGAGCTGCAGCCGGCGCCGATCGAGGTGCGCCGGGAAGGCTCGAGTCCGGTCTACACGTTCCAAGTCGGCCCGGCTGGCGCGTCCGCGCTATTGATCACCCAGGAGGTGCTCGCGCAGCACACGTCCACGGACGTGATCGCCGCACTGCGCGCGCACCGGGTCCCGGAGCGGCTGCGGGCCGGCGGGCGGACGCGACTGACCTGCCTCAGCGCTCGCGGCAAGATCATCGTACAGCCACCAGAGTAGGAGCCCGGGGGTCTCAGGGACCGGACGCGGCTCCCGGCAGACCCGGCAGCGCCAGCCACTGCCGCGGGAAACGCGGCAGGAACTTCACGTGCCGGTTCACCACCGCCTGCACGCGCCGCCACCAGCACACGATCGGCTGGGCCGCCCGGCCGACGCTCACCACGGCGAACGGGATCGAGTCCGCCACCACCGTCCGCAGGTCCGGCTGGCTGAGGGAGCAGAGATCCTCCGGCGTCCGTACGCCGAAGCTCGAGTCCGGCCCCACCCACGGATGGTTGTGCCACACCGCGAGCGTGGTCGCCGGCGGGCAGGGAAGCGGCGTCACGGCGTCGACGCTCGAGCGCACGATGTCCGGCATCGTGAGCTCCTGCACCAGCGCCGTGTCTCCCGCCACGGTGCCCTGCAGGCACAACACCACTTCCCGGTCGAGACCGGCGGCGAGGAGACTGAGGCGGCGCAGCAACGACGGAGCGAGCACCAGACGTTTCAGCGGTTGCGAGTTGAGGATCGCAGAATCGATGGGCGTCAGCGCGGCCTGGCCCCCCGCCCGACCGGGAGCCAAAAACGCTCCTACCATCAGCCACACAGTGACAGGCGCCGCTCGTCGCATTCGCAACAATAGTCAAAGCTGCGGCGCGAGCACGTTTGCTCTTGCACTTTGCGACAGCCCTTCCAATACTTCACCCAAGGCGCCAGCCGCAAGCCGTAAGGCACAGGTGGTCCAAAGGCTTTAAAATCACTCGGTTACGCTCACCGAGTGACACACAATGCTAGCGAGGGACGTGCTTACGGCTTACGACTTTCGCCTTGCGGCTGTCTCGTGAATTGGCTGGTGGGTGACCGGCGGGCCTCAGTCCTTCCGACCCCGCAGACGCTGCTGCGGTCGGTGTACGCGGGACGGCTGTGCGTCGCCATCGCGATCTATCTCACCGCGGCGTTCAAGTTCGCGGTAGCGGGTCCCGTCGACGTGCTCGTCACGTCGTTCGTACTGGTCGCGACGGTGGTGGTGACGATCAGCTCCTACTGGTACACCCACCTGTCGCGCCGCATACCCGGCCGGACGTTCCTGTACGGGCAAGCGCTGTTCGACGTGGCGCTGATCACCACCGTGGTGCACATCACGGGCGGTCCGCAGAGCGACCTGACTCCGCTGTACGTCCCGCTCATCGCCGTGACCGCGGTGCTGATGCCGCCGGCCAGCACGGGCCTGATCACCGCGCTCGTCGGGATCGTCTACTTCGCGGACGTGGTCTTCGGGCACACCACGCCGATGACGGCGCAGGTGGGGCTGCAGCTGCTCGTGTTCGCAGGCGTGGCTGCGGTGACCGCCTATTTCTCGAGCCGGGTCTCGGTGATGGGGGCGGAGCGGGAGGCCCTGGCGGGGGAGCTGCGCCAGGCCCGGCTGGAAGCGGCCGACGTGCTGCGCAGCGTGCCGACGGGGATCGTGACGGTGGATCAGGCGGGCCACCTGCTGTACTGCAACCCGGCGGCCGAGCAAATCCTCGGGTTCAAGGAGCGCCAGTGGCGCGGGGCCCCGATCATGCCCGAGTTCGCGAAGATCGCTCCCGAGTTTTGGGCCGCGATCACGGCGACGGCGCGGCGGGGCGTGCGGGCGATGCGCGTGGAAGCCACGGTGCGTCGTCCCGATCGCACCTTCCCGATCGGCGTGACGACCACGACGCTCGACATCGAGCCGGCGGGCGAGCCCCGGGTCACGGCGATCTTCACCGACATCTCCGACTCGAAGCGACTCGAGGAGCTGCACCTGCGCGCGGAACGGCTCGAGGCGGTAGCGGAACTGTCGTCGAGCCTGGCGCACGAGATCAAGAACCCGCTCGCGTCGATCCGCTCGTCGGTCGAGCAGCTGGGGCGCGCCAAGCGCGCGAACCCCGACGAGAAGTTCCTGACGTCGCTCGTGGTGCGCGAGACCGATCGGCTGTCGCGCCTGCTCACGGAGTTTCTCGACTTCTCCCGCGTCCGCGCGACGGAATGCCGGCCGCTCGATTTGCACAAAGTGGCGGCAGCGGCGATCCGCCTGGTGCGCGAGCACCCGGACTTCCCCGAGGACGCCGTCATCGAGCTAGCAGGCGACGTGACGCCCATGGAGGGGGACGAGGACTTGTTGCATCGCATAGTGTCGAACCTGGTGCTGAACGCGGTCCAGGCGACCGGCAAGGGCGCGCGCGTTGTGGTGCGCACCGGCCGGCCCGCCGTCCACGAGCTGCCGGGCGGCGCCGGCATCGAGAGCCCCGTCTGCCTGGCCGTGAGCGACAACGGCCCCGGCATCCCTGAGAGCCTGCGGGCCCGCCTGTTCGAGCCGTTCGTGACGGGTCGGGTGGGTGGCACCGGCCTTGGCCTCGCCATCGTGCAGCGCGCGGTGGATGCGCACCGCGGCCTGGTACTCGTGGACTCCCCGCCGGGGCAGGGGACAACGTTCACCGTCTACTTCCCCGCCGCGCGGCGGAAAGAGGAAGCGGCATGAGCCAGCAGCCAACGATTCTGGTCGTCGACGACGAGATGGGGATCCTGGACGTGCTCCGGATCCTCTTGAAAGGGGAAGGGTTCGACGTCACTACCGCCCAGGGCGGGAAAGCGGGGCTCGAGGCCCTGAAGGGGAACCCGCCCGACATCGTGCTCACCGACATCAAGATGCCGGGCGTCTCGGGCACCGAGATCCTCGCCGCGGTGCGCGAGCAAGACCCGGAGACCCCCGTGATCCTGATGACCGCCCAGGCCTCGCTGCAGAGCGCGATCCAGGCCGTCAACCAGGGGGCCTTCTACTATATCCAGAAGCCGTTCTCGAACGACGACCTGGTAGCGATCTGCCGGCGCGCCGCGGAGCAACGCCTGCTCAAGGCGGAGAACAAGCAGCTCAAGCAGGAAATCCGGCGGCGTGAGCGCTCCGGGCTCGTGAAGCCCCTGGGCAAGTCGCGCCCCTTCCAGGAAGTGCTCAAGCTCGCCGAGCAGGTGGCGCCTACCGAGAGCACGGTGCTCATCCAGGGCGAGTCGGGCACGGGGAAGGAAGTCATCGCGCGCTACATCCACGAGCTGTCGGCGCGCGCGGACGGGGGCTTCTTCTCCCTCAACTGCGGCGCGCTGCCGGAGAGCCTGCTCGAGTCGGAGCTGTTCGGCCACGTGAAGGGGTCCTTCACGGGCGCGGTGCGGGACAAGCAGGGGCTGTTCGCCGCGGCGCGCGGCGGCACGTTCTTCCTGGACGAGATCGGCGAGATGTCGCCCGCCACGCAGGTGAAGCTGCTGCGCGTGCTGCAGGAGCGGGAGGCGATTCCCGTGGGCGGCACCGAGCCGATTCCGGTGGACGTGCGCGTCGTGGCGGCGACGAACCGCGACCTGGAGGAGGATATCAAGCGCGGCCGTTTCCGCACCGACCTGTACTACCGGCTGAACGTGATCGCCATCCACCTGCCGCCGCTGCGCGAGCGGCGCGACGACATCCAGATCCTGTGGGAGGAGTTCCTGGCCCGCATCGCCAAGGAGCGCGACGAGCAGCCGAAGGCGCTCGCCGAAGACGCGAAAGAGGCGTTGCTCGCCTACGACTGGCCCGGCAACGTACGCGAGCTCGAGAACGCGCTCGAGCGGGCGGTGGTGCTCTCCAAGGCGACGACGATCGATCTCGCCGCGCTGCCCGACAAGCTGACGGAGCGCCGCGCCGAGCCGCTGGTCGCGGAGCGACCGCACGCCAACCCCACGCTCGACGTGATCGAGCGCGCCTACATTACCTGGGTGCTGCAGAGCGAGGGGGGCAACAAGACCCGCGCGGCCGAGGTGCTCGGCATCGATCCCTCCACCTTATATCGCAAGCTGAGCCGCTACGAAGGTGATGTCCCGCCCGGCTGAGGCGGCGGATCGGGTCGGGGCCGCGACCCTGGAGCGCATGGCCGCCGCCCCCCGCTACAACCGTTGGATGTTTGACCGGTTGCGTCCCTGGGTGGGGCGCCGCGTGCTCGAGATTGGGGCCGGCATCGGCAACATGTCCGCTTTTTTCGCGGACCGCGAACGAGTGGTGCTCACCGACACGGAGCCGTATTACCTCGGCTGCCTGCGAGAGCGGTTCGCGGACCGGCGGCAGGTGTTGGTCACCGAGCTGCGGCTACCCGCCGTGACCCCCGGGCTCAAGGCCGAGCGGCTCGATACGGTGGTGTGCCTGAACGTGCTGGAGCACATCGAAGACGATCGCGCCTCGCTGCGGGCGATGCACGACCTGCTCCAGCCGGGCGGTCGGCTCGTGCTGCTCGTCCCGTCGCTGCGCGCGCTGTACGGCACCCTGGACGAAGCGCTGGGACACTTCCGTCGCTATGTCCCCGCCGACCTGTCGGAAAAGCTCCATGCGGCGGGCTTTCGCCTGCGCCACCTCGAGTACTTCAACCTCGCGGGCGTCCCGGGGTGGTGGGTCGCCGGTCGCGTGCTGCGGCGCCGGCTCATTCCCACCGGGGCGTTGCTTTGGTACGAAGCACTGGTGCCGCTGTTTCGGCTGGAGCGGCTGCTCCCCTGGCGGATCGGCCAGTCGCTCATCGCGATCGGTGAGGTGCCGGCCTGATGTCGCCACTGCCGTCGGGCGGCGACATCCTGCTGTCGGTGGTCGTGCCGGCGTACAACGAGGCGGCGACGATCGAAGCGACTTTGCGGCAGCTCAAGCAGGTCCCGTTGCGGCTCGAGGTGATTGCCGTAAACGACGCGTCCACCGACGGCACCGGCGCCATCCTCGACGGCCTGGCGGGTACGGAGCTGGTGCAGCAGGTGCTCCACCACGAGACGAACCGCGGCAAGGGCGCGGCGTTGAAGACCGGGATCGCCGCGGCCACGGGGCACGTGATCGTGGCCCAGGACGCCGATCTCGAGTACGACCCCATGGATCTTCTCCGGCTACTGGCGCCCATCAAGGAGGGCCGGGCCGACGCCGTGTACGGCTCGCGCTTCCAGGGCGGCCCACGCCGCGTGTTGTTCTTCTGGCACGCCGTCGGCAACAACTTCCTGACGCTCGTGTCCAACATGTTCACCAATCTGAACCTCACGGACATGGAGACGTGCTACAAGATGGTCCGCGCGGACGTGCTCAAGCGGCTGCCGCTCACGGCGGAGCGGTTCGGGATCGAGGTCGAGCTGACGGCGCGGCTGGCGCAAGCGGGCGCGCGCATCTGGGAGCTGCCCATCTCGTACAGTGGCCGGACGTACGCCGAGGGCAAGAAGATCACCTGGCGCGACGGGCTCGCCGCGCTGTTTCACATCCTGCGCTACAACCTGTTCCCGCCGCGCGGGAAGTGGCGGAGCCGCTGATGCCCGCCAGCCGGCGCTGGCTCGCGCTCGTCTTTGTGGCGAGCGTCGCGGCGTATCTGCCGACGGCTCGCTACGGGTTCGTCGAGGACGACCGCGCCGTCATCGCGGCGAACCCCCGCGCGCATTCGGTGCCCGAAGCCCTGCGCGCGTTCGATCAGCCGTATTGGGTCGGAGAGTTTTATCGGCCGCTCACCATCCTGAGCTATGCGGTCGACTGGACGGTGAGTGGGGGCAGCGCGGGCTGGTTGCACCTGGCGAACGCGCTGTGGCACGGGCTCGCGTCGGTGCTGGTCGTTCTCCTCCTGGCCCGGACGCTCTCAACCGCGGCGGCCGCCGCCGGGGGACTGGTGTTCGCCCTGCACCCGGTGCACGTCGAGGCCGTGGCGGGCCTCGTGGGCAGGGCGGAGGTGCTCGCGGCCGTCGGCATGCTCGGGGCGGTGCTGTGCGCCCGGCGTGGCTGGTGGGCGGCAGCGGTGGCATGCGCGGCGGCGGCCATGCTGAGCAAGGAGCAGGGTGTCGCGAGTGGTGTCTTGATTGTGCTCGATCGCTGGCTGCGGCGCGGCGAGCAGCCGCCCTATCCCCGGAAACTGTATGTCGCCCTGGGAATCGTGACGGCCGCGTTCCTCGCCGCCTGGTATGCGATCGGTCGCAGCGCGACCCACGACATGGCGCCCGTGTTCGTCGACGCGGGGACAGCGCAGCGTTTGGACATCGCCCTGCCCGCCGTGCTGCGGGCCGCCGGGCTGTTGGCGTGGCCGCTGCACCTCTCCGCCGACTACGGCCCGCAGGTGATTCCCGCGCACACCGGCATCTCGCTGGCTGCGCTGGGCGGGGCGCTGATCGTCGTCGCGACGCTCGCGGGCGGCTGGTGGGTCAGGCGAACCGCGCCGACGCTGACGTTCGCTGCCTGGGCCTCCGCCGTCACGTACCTCCCGACGTCAAATCTGCTGTTCCCGTCCGGGATCGTGCTTGCGGAGCGTGCGCTCTACCTGCCGGTCCTGCTCGTAGCAGCGCTCGTGGGCTGGGTGGTGCAATGGGCACTGACGCGGTGGCCCCCGCGGCGCGTGGGGCTCGCGGCCGCCGCGCTGCTGCTCGGGCTCGCGGGCAGAACGGTCACGCGCCTGCCCGTGTGGGGCGACAACCGCACCTTTCTGCTCACGCTGCTAGCGGACCATCCCGAATCCTACTGGGGGCACTGGTCGGCGGCGGCAGTGCTGGCCGGACTGGGCGACACGACCGCGGCCCGCCATGAATACGCTCGGGCCGATTCCCTGTTCGACGGTGACCCACACCTCGACGCGGCCCGCGCACTGTTCCTGCTCGGCCTGTCCGATACTGCGGGCGCCCGGCCGCTGGTGAAGCGAGCGCGGCGGCGGCTCGCGTTCGAGCCGGTCGCCATGCGCGCGCAGTTCCTGCTCCTGCTACGTCGCGGCGAGCGTGCCCGGGCGGCCGCGCTCGCCGACTCGGCGGGCGCTCACGTTCCCCTGGACGCCGCCTGGTACCGTGCACAGCTCCGCTGAGGTGACGCCACCGCTGGAACGCGCGGCCCCCCGTCCTGGGCGCCTGTACGCCGTGGTGGCCGCCTGCGCGGTGGTGGTCTATCTCGGAGCCCTGTGGAACCGCTTCGCGGTGGACGATCTCCCCATCATCGTGCTCAATCCACTGGTCGCCGACCCCGCGGGGATGTGGCGCGCGTTCGCGGCGCCGTATTGGTCCGCGGACCTGGGCGGCCATATGTACCGGCCGCTCGTGATCGCGAGTTTCGCGCTGGATCACCTCATAGATGGCACGGCGTGGTTTCACGCCGTCAATCTCCTGTGGCACGCCGGCGTCGCGGTGGCGGTCGCCGCCCTGGCATGGCGCTGGACGGACGATACGGGCGCGCTCGTTGCGGGATTGCTGTTCGCCGTACATCCCCTGCACGTGGAAGCGGTGGCGAACGTCGTGGGCCGGGCCGAGCTCATGGCCGGGCTGTTCACGGTGCTCGCCGTGTACGCGGCCGTCGTGCGCCAGAGCGTCGGGTGGAGCGCGGCGGCGTTGGGCTT
>WNFR01003193.1_pt1 | contig 17014 bp, 16 predicted proteins | sample 5400221 | NCBI WGS metagenome assembly WNFR01 (sample SAMN13153357, study PRJNA577476) | soil metagenome | isolation source: 40 cm soil under Madrone tree | place: USA:California | collected 2016-06-14
AACTGATTTTGAAGAGCAAGGGGATTTGGGAAGAGATGATCGAAAAGGCGCGGGCGTGAGGACAACTGAATATGCATGCATGGCATGATGTTTCACCTGGCGAGGATCTGCCACGCGATTTTCAAGCAGTCATCGAAATCCCCCTGGGCTCGAACGTAAAATACGAGCTCGACAAAAGCAGCGGCCTGCTCAAGGTCGACCGCATTATTCATTCCGCGGTTTTCTATCCGGCGAATTATGGATTCATTCCGCAAACCTACGCGGAAGACAATGATCCGCTGGACGTGCTGGTTCTGTGCCAAGAGGCGGTGCAGCCGCTGGCACTGATTCACGCGCGCGCCATCGGACTGATGACCATGATTGATTCCGGGGCCAGCGACGACAAAGTGATCGCGGTGGCGACGAATGACCCGGAGTTCAGCGGCTACGTGGAGGCGCGCGATTTGCCGCCACATCGCTTGTTGGTGCTGAAGCGATTTTTCCAGGATTACAAGCAGCTCGAAGGCAAGCTCGTCGAAGTGGAAGACATACGCCCGGCGTACGCCGCAGCGACGGTGATTGAGCGCGCGCTGGCGCGTTACCAACAGGAGCGCGAAAAACTGCTCGCCAAGATTCCCCGCTAAATCCGCGGCGCACGGCACGAGCCGGGGTGTTCGGTCGCGCTGGCATCTTGCCGGCGCGACAGCAAGATGCTGGGGCTACGGGCCACGATCTGAGCGTAATATATAAGCATTATGTAGCGCGACGCGAGCCGATGATATGGTTCGCGCACGTTTTTCAGTGCTCTCGGAAACGAAGTGGAGTAACACACCATGAGCCGGTTCTGGAAATGGACGCTCGGCATTTTTCTGGCGCTCCTGCTGCTCGCGTTCGCCGGTTTTTCGTATATGGCCGGCAGCCCCAAAGATGTTTACGGCATGGTCCGCTACGCGCTGCCGCACATGCATCGCGGAAAGTTGCGCGCCGGCGATGATGCTCCGGATGTGCGGCTGCTGACCTTGGATGGAGCGAACCACTTTCATTTGCGGGAACGCACCGGTTCGCGTCCGCTGGTCATAGTCTTCGGCAGCTACACTTGACCGCCCTTCCGGCGCCACGTCGGCGACGTGGTCAAGATTTACAACGACTATAAAGATCGCGCTGACTTCCTGACCGTTTATGTGCGCGAAGCGCATCCCACCGACGAGTGGCAGATGAAATCGAACGTAAAAGAGGATGTGTGTTACGCGCAGCCGAAGACTCTGGAGCAGCGCGTGGCGATTGCCAACGACTTTGTGCGGCGACAGAAATACCCGCTGCCCTTCGGGATCGACGACATGAGTAACGCGGCGGACCTGATGTATTCCGCGTGGCCGGAGCGGCTCTACATTATTGATGAGCATGGACGCATCGCCTTTGCAGGCGGCATGGGCCCATTCAATTACGATCCGGAAGAGGTTCGCGCGTGGCTGGCCAAGCGCTTCGGCCCGGTGACACAAACCAGTTCGAATTCCGCGCCGGCAACTAATGGGACTGGGACGCGCTAACCGCGCCTTACAGTGAACTTGTTTTGCAGGGCGGCTCGAGACCGCGGCAAATTTCCTCGACAATCGCATCCGGAGTGGCGCTGATATCAACGACGAGAGCGTCCGTGGGTTCTTCCAGATCGGCGAACTGGCCAGCGAGGATGTGCTCGTCGGCGAAATGGCCGTGGCGCGAGCGTAGCCGCTGAGCGATCAGCTGGTACGTTCCCTTCAAGTAGACCAGCTCTACTTCCCCATTGCCCCAGAGCAGGTCGCGGTAACTTTGCTTCAGCGCGGAGCAAGCCAGCACGACGTTGCGATTTTCCGCGAGCCATCGCTCGATCTGCTTTCGAATGGCGGCGAGCCAGGGAGCGCGGTCGGCATCGGTGAGCGGAATGCCCTGGTGCATCTTTGCTTTGTTGGCCGCGGAGTGAAACTCATCGGCGTCGACGAAATCCCAGCCGAGCCGCTGGGCGAGCAGTGCGCCGATAGTTGTCTTGCCGGAACCGGTCGGCCCCATCACTACGATGATCATGCGGATTTGGCCTTAATGCCAGCGCAGCAAGAGAATGACGTCGAGCGCGACAAGCACCGCAACAACGATTTCCACCACGAACATGCGCCGCTCATTGAATTCAGCGACCATGAACTCGTAGAGTTCGCCGGCGGTCTTGAGTTTCTCGCCGACCAGGGCTTTGTAGTCGCCGACGCCAATCTTGGAAGAGATGACTTTGTAGACCCGCGCATAGTAGGTGTCGCTGATGAATTTTACAGCGTATTCGGTGCGCTCGGACAAGTCCATGATGTCGAGACGAAGGCGGTTCAAGCGGCCGGCGCGGCGTGGCAAACGCCAACGGGAGCGAAAACTTTCGCGGCCCTCGAGCGAGCTGTAGACGTTGGAGAGCAGATTGGTGAGGAGTTCGTCGTAGTAGCGAAACTCCAGCAATTGCGTGTTGGCGTATTCGAGCAGGTCGATGATCGCGGACGTGGCGTCGGGCTTGTCATAGACAAGCGCGGCAGCCCAGCCAACCACAATCAAATCCGTCGGATAGTAAGAAAGGGCGCCGCGAAGGATTTCATCGCGCTCCGCAGCAGAGAGCGGACTGATCTCGCCGCGCACAAGCTCGGTGATCTGATCGCCATAGTGCTCGAGGAGTTCTGTGGCGGTCGGAGCGCGGCCATCTTCGTGATACGCGGATTGAATGTCGATCACCAGGTAGTCCTCGTCGAGCCACTTGCTTGAGGGCCTGATGAGCGCAGGGCGAAATCGCTCGAGGCGCGCGCGCAGCAGATCTTCCGCGGCTTTCTCGACTTCGGGGGCATTCATCCATCGGTAGGAATCCCCACATAAGGCGTTCAGATCGCAGCGGAACGGTGTGGCTAGCTCCACGCTGGCTACGCCGAACCAGTAGTATTTGATTTTTCCGCTCAACTTTTCGCCGCCGGGGAGAGTCAGCGGCTCGATCGCTTCCTCCAGCGGCGGGGTCTGCGCTTGCGCGTATTCGGGGGTGAGATGGACGAAGCCGGGAGAGCGTGGCGCAGCCTGCGGACCGAGGAGGGAGCGCAATTTTTCGAGGTCAACCGCCTCGGCGATATCAAAGAAATTCAAAATACGGAAGTAGCCGTGCGCAATCATTTTCGCAGGGGTGCTGCCCACAAGTTTTTGTTCCGCTGGCGGCGCGAAGGGCATCGAACACATCCTCCTATAGTATGTTGGATGCGCGGAGGAATGCGCAGGGAACGCAACGGAATCAGCCTGAGTACGGGGCTGTGGAAATGGCGTCGAGATGAGGATTCTGTCTCGGCTTTGTTGGTTCAGGCGAGCGGATTAGACGGATGTTACGGTTATTTGGCCGCGCGCTGAAGATGCGCGCCTACTTCTTGCCGGCGACTGGAGCGGGCTTTACGTCAGCGGCGAATTTTTGCAGGTCGGCAACCGAAGAGGAATCGAGCTGGTATAACGCGGGCTCATTTTCGCGCTTCGCGATGTAATTGTCGCCAGACTTGGAGATCCAAACCTTCTCGACGCGTTTACCGTCATTGGAGGTGACGGTGAGCTCGATGGCGGGTGTGGTAAATCCGGAGTCCGCGAACTTGCTGGCGGAGAGTTCGCGAATTTTGTCGATCAGCGACTGAACGCTCGGGGCGTCCATCTTTTTGCTGTCGGCAGAAAACCAATCCTGTCCACCCTTGGTCAGAAAATAGGCTTTCGCGCCGTCGTGGATTTCGACTTTGCCGGGATCGTCGAAACCGAAATCGAAGAGTTTCTTGTTGCGAAAATCATCGACATTTTTGTCGAGCCCCTGGCCTACGTCGCTTGGGACTTTGAAGATGCCGGGAAGGGCGGTCGATTTCGCGTAGTAGTCGTCTTTGCTTTTGTGAATTTGCAGTTCCTGCGTGGCGGCGGAGTCGGTGAGCTTTGCGGTGGCCACCTGCGTTCCGGAAGCGAACGCGGCGGCAGCCTTCTTCGCATCCGCATCGGCGGTCGAGACGTCCATCTTGGCTTCGCGCACCTTGCGGACGATTTCCTCTACCTGGAAATTATCGGCGCGCAGGGGCCTGGGCTTAACGATTTGCCATTCCTGTTTGTTGCGGCCGAAGGTGATGTCCTGCTTTTTTGTGATGAGCTCGACCTGGCTGAGCTTGTCAAAGTCGAGGGTCAGCAGGCGCTTGTCGCGGAGATCGTTCGCGGTCTTGTCGATGCTGGATTTGTTGTAGGTCGCGATGGTGAAAACGCGCGGATCGCCGTCCAGCTTGGCAAACACGGCATTGCCAGCAGGAGTGGTGTCGCCGAGATAGAGCTTTTGCGGCTTGACGTCTTTGGCGGTGACATCGAGCTCGAGCGAAGGCTGCGCGAGGCCGTATTGGCTCAAGTCACCGGCTTTATCGTCAACGAGGCGATCGGAATTTAGCGAAGAGACGGTAGAAAGCAGGCTGCCGACAGCTTCCTGGTCAGCGCCGAGCGGCTTGGGTGCGGTGATCTGCCACTTGCCGCCATCACCTTTCGCGAGGTCCAGCTCTTCCCCGCCCTTCTTCTTGATCTCGATCTTGGAAATGTCTTCCTGCTTCAGAGAGAGGATCTTGGGCGGAGTGTCGAGAGACGCTTTGGTGGTGTTCTCGGAAGCGGGGTGACGGTTGGACCAGTAGAGCGCGCCGGTAAGGGCGGCGAGCACAACGGCAGCGATGAGAAGTCCGCTATTTTTCATGATTTTGGTCCTGCGGTCGAGAACTTCATCGGGGAGGTCCGCTACCTTCTACGCCACCAGACCGACACGCCGGCGAAGACTACGATGAGCGGCAACAGAAATTGACTGGTCATGCGAACCCAACTCATTTGCGCGCGGGTCAGGGTGATGCGGCGATCTTCGGGCTCTTTGGGGCGAATGGAGATTAGATCCTCATCCGAGGACAGCCAGTTCATGGCGTTGAGAGCGAGGTCGCGATTGCCATTGAAATTGATAAACGAATTGGCCGCCCAGGCGGAACTGCCAATCACCACGAATCGACCCTGCGAATTTTCTTTGCCAGTGTTGTAGGTACCAGCAGCGGCGATGGTCAGGGGACCTTTTTTGTTCTTGGGATCGTTCGGGTTGACGTTCGGGGAATCCAACTTCTCTGTGGCAAGGCTGGACTCGGAGGAGCCGAAAAGTTTCTCGACCGTGGTCTTCGCGCCGCTCTTTACTTCGAGGGAGCGCGAGAGTGGGAAGCCGGTGGCGGTGCCCTTCATTTCGCTGACGATAGGATGCGAGTCGTAGCTAGTGACCAAGGCGACTTGCGGACCGAGGCCGGCGAGCTGACCGATGGGATTCATGTCCAGGATCAAATCTTTGTCGACCGTCAGTCCCCAGCTTTGGAGAACGGCGGCGAGCGCGTCATTGTCCGCAATCTCGGGACGGCCAATTTTTAGCGGCGGATCGAGCATGAACAGGGCGCGGCCACCGTCTTCGACGAATTTCTTGATGGCGTCGACTTCGGGCTGCTGGTAGTCGCCGCTGGGACCGCCGACGACCAGAACCGTGCAGTCACTGGGAATTTCGGCTTTTTGGAGCAGGTTAATGGATTTCGCGACGTATTCATCTTTGCCGAGCAATTCCTTGAAGCGGGAATAACCACTGCGGCTGGAGTCGTCGATTTGGTGTTCGCCGCTGCCAGTGACAAAGCAAACCGTGCGCGTGGTGTTCTTCAAGTCGCGAATGAAGGCGCCGGTGATGCCTTCTTCGTTGAGGCCCTTAGCTTCCTGCTTATTCGCGCCCACCTGGACGATGGCGGTTCCGTAGTTCTTGATGCCGGCTTCGCGCGCCAACTGCGGCTTCTTGTCCGGGTCCACGTACTCGACATGAACCTTGTGGGAGAGGTTTGCGTACAAATCGAGCTGATCCTTTGCGGATTGGAAGTGGCTGGACTGGTCGTAGTACGTGATGGTGGCGTCTTGTTTCAGGCCCTTGACGATCTTTATTGTTTGGTCGGAGAGGCTGTAGCGCTTGTTGGAAGTGGTGTCATAGGACTTGTCGTAGCGATTGGCTAGAACATTGGCGGTGACGAGGATGGCGATAATCACCGCGACGTATGTAGCCGCGTACGCCGCGTATTTGGTCTGCCTGGCTTGCAGAAATTGAGCGCTCACCTACGACCTCCACCGCAAGGACTCCATGGAACGAGCGGTCAGAAAGAGTCCCAAGAAAATCAGAGTGACATAGAAAATCGCGTCCTTGGAGTCGAGCAGTCCCTTCGAGAAGGACTCGAAATGGGTGATGATGGACATATAGGAGAGGACCCTCGCCCAAGTGGCAGTTTCGTAGCCGCTAACCCACTCCAGAACCCACAGAAGCAAACAGACGCCGAAAGTCGCGGCCCCTGCAATGATCTGGTTTTTCGTCAGCGTCGAGATGAATGTCCCGATGGCAAGCAAAGCGCCGGCTTGCAATAGCAAACCCAGATAGCCAATGAGCAGCGGCTTCCAGTCCGGGCGCCCAAATTTGAAGAGAAAAAGAAAATTGACCGCGGTGAGCAGCAGCATGGAGCTGTACAGAATCATGGCGGACAGCCACTTGCCCAAAATCACTTGAATGTCGCTCACCGGGGAGGTTGCCAACAGCTCGATGGTGCCCGTGCGTTTTTCTTCGGCAAAAAGGCGCATGGTGATCATGGGAATCAGAAACAAGCCAATCACGCTAACGTTGGAGAGCAGCGGGCGGATGACTTCCTCGTTGACGTTCATGGGCATCATCTGGCCGCGCATCTGCGATTCCATGCCGCGGAAGACGAAGAAGCCCAGAATGTTCCAGAAGAAAAATCCGAAAATGACCGCAAACATGGCGAGCAGCAGGTACGCAACGGGAGAAACGAAATAGCTGCGCAGCTCCTTGCGGCAAATGATCCAGACGTTTCGCATCTACTTGACCCCCGCGGGAACAGCTTCTTCGGCGGGCGCGGCAGCCGCGTCACCGGTGAGCTGCAGGAATATTTCTTCGAGACTTACGGCGGCGGGACGCAATTCGTTGAGATCCCAGCCCGCTTCGACAACGGCGCGGGCGAGGTCGCCGCGGACCAATCCCTTGCGGCTTTCCACTTCAAAGACCGAGCGGTTATCGTGCTTGTTTTTGAGAGACACGCGGCTGACGCCGGAAACCAGCTCGAGCCGCGATTGCACCGTTACGGGGTCGATGAGACCGTTTCGCGCGCCGATTTCCAGCAGCAAAGATTCGGCGCCACGCGCGCGATTCTGCAAATTGCTGACCGTGTCGGTTGCGACCAGCTTGCCCTTGTTAATGATGATGACCTGTTCGCAGGTCTGCTCGACTTCCGGCAAAATGTGCGTGCTGAGGATGATGGTGTGGTCGCCGGCGAGGCTCTTGATGAGCTCGCGAGTATCGTTGATTTGCTTGGGGTCGAGGCCGGAGGTGGGCTCGTCGAGAATGAGCACGTCGGGATTATGGATGATGGCTTGCGCGAGGCCGACGCGTTGACGATAGCCCTTGGAGAGTTTGCCGAGCAACTTGTCCTTAACATCGACAATGGCGCAGCGCTCGCAAACATAATCGACGCGCTTGGCGAGATCCGATTTGGAAAGACCTTTCAAGCTGCCGACAAACTGCAGATATTCGGCGGTGCGCATTTCCGGATACAGCGGCGGCGTCTCCGGCAAATAGCCAATGCGCTTCTTCACCTCGAAGGATTGCTCGAGGACGTCGAAGCCAGCGACCGTGGCGGCGCCAGACGTGGGCGGGAGAAAGCACGTCAGCATGCGCATGGTGGTGGTCTTGCCGGCGCCGTTGGGGCCGAGGAAGCCGACGATCTGCCCCTTGTGAACCTCGAAGGAGATGTGGTCCACAGCCGTGTGCCGCGCGTACCTCTTGGTAAGGTCCGTTACTGTGATCATAAGAATTTAGCTTTGCACAACGATGTACAAAAGTTTGAAGCGCTCCAGAACGTACTTCCGAACAACTTCTGTGTGAATGAACATGTTAAAAAGGCGAGGGGGCGGTTGTCAAACGGTCTTGAAGTCAGATCGGAAGCGGCGCGTCACATTTTTTGGCGGACGCGCTGCATGAGCTTCATATCGCCGCGCCCGTCTAAGCTCCGCAGAGTCCTGCTTACGAGTCCGCTGCGCTATCCGTCTATGCCCATTAGTAGTGCGGAATTGATTTGAGTGGAAGAGACGATTCCGCGCCGACGGGGAGGGTGTGTCATGCGGAGACTATTTAGCTGTGGTTTGGGCCTGGCGCTGGCCATGGGCGGATTTGCCGGCGTAGCGCGAGCGCAGTTCAAAAGCGGCGGGCAGGCCGTGGAGCTGCGTCTGCCGACGGTCAGCCAGCGCGCCATCAGTACGCAGCGCATCGGATTGACGGATATCACGGTCAACTATTGCCGGCCGCTTGTGGGCGGGCGCGAAATCTGGGGCAAGGCAGTTCCCTACGGACAGGTGTGGCGCTCGGGCGCCAACGAGAACACGACGATCGCGTTCACGGACGACGTTTCGGTCGAAGGCCACGCGTTGCCCGCGGGAACCTACGGCTTGCACACGATTCCCGCCGCGGATCAGTGGACGATTATTTTCTCGAAAAACTCCACATCCTGGGGCAGCTTCAGCTATGACGAAAAGGAAGATGCGCTGCGCGTCACGGTCAAGCCCCGCGCCGCGGAGTTTGTGGAGGCTTTGACTTATTCGTTCGACGATCCCAAACCTGACTCTGTCGCCGTGACTTTGCGCTGGGCAAAAGTGGCGGTGCCCTTCCGCGTATCGGCGGACGTGAATGCCATCGTGCTGCGCAGCATTCAAAACCAACTGCGTAATACAGGCGGCTTCACGTGGGCGGGATACGACGAGGCGGCGAACTGGCTGATCGACACCAATCAGAATCTTGACCAAGCGATGAAGTGGGAAGACCAGTCGATTCAAAACGAAGAGCGCTTCGAAAATCTGCTAGGCAAATCGATGATCCTGGAAGCACAAGGAAGGAAGCAGGAAGCCGAAGCTGTGAAGACCAGGGCGCTGGACGCCGCCAATGGCCTGCAGCTCCACTTCTACGGCCGAAGCCTGCAACGACAAAAGAGACAAGAGGAAGGCTTTGCGATCTTCAAGGTCAATGTGAAGAAGCATCCGAACGAGTGGTATTCGCACGGCGAGCTGGCGCGCATGGCTTCCGCAAAAGGAGACTTTGACACGGCCAGCAAGGAAATGAAGCTGGCACTGACAAGCGCTCCCGACACGGCCAAACCGGGGATTCAAGGTTTAATCGCCCGGCTCGATAAAAAGGAAGACATCAACCAATAAAATAACGCCCGTAAAAAGGCCATAAATGGGGCCACAAAGTCAGGCCCTAATATCCGACGTATTCCGCATTACAGGGCTTTGCTAGCCGCGCTCTCAAGCGTCTGGCGAAGCCCTCTTACCATTGACCGCTCCGGAGCCTTTCCTCCCTCCTTTTGGCATATCATCGTGCCCTTGCATGTTGCCGCAGGAGGATTGGCTTTATGGAATCCCGATTTCGGCGGTCGTTCCGGGTACTCGCGCCGGGCAGTTCCCTGCGACGGCGCGTTGCCTATAGCCTGGCGGTGGTGCGCTTGATATTGGTGCCGGTCATCGTGCTGGCGGTCTATTATCTTTTTCAAATCGGATTCATCGTCGACCGCATCGTTAGCTATGACGCTCCGGCTGCGACGCTGGCCCAGCAAGCCACGATTGAAATGCTCGATGCCGGCCGTGCCGAGCGCAATTACTTGCTGCTCAACGACCCTGCTGCCCTACAAGCCACGCGCGATTCGCTCAGCAGAATCGAGCAAATCCTGAACGCCATCCACGACCTCAACCCCTCCGATCAACAGCTTACCCAGCAGGCTCTGGAGGCGCTTCGCCAGTACCGCCAGCACCTTGAAGCGGCGGTTGCGCTTGTGGAAAAACCTGGCCAGGCTCCCGCCGAGCGCGTCAATGCGCTGGTGACGGCGTACGAGCACGACCTGGATGAGCTGCTCAAGAGCGCTCCGCACAAGCGACGCGCGCAACTGGTAAACGAACTGCGGAGTCGTCTGGAGTCCTTTGACACGCAAGTATCCAAAACGGTGCAAGAAGGGAATCCCGAGCTTCGTCTGGTCACGGTTGACTTGCAGAATTCCGGGCAGGGCGTTCTCAATCTGGCTTCGCAACTCGAAGCGAGAAACTGGAGGCGCATCGAAGCGGATCACCACAGGACGGAGCGGCTGATTTCTCGCGCCGAATGGTCGCTCAGCATTGTGTCCGTCGTTACATTCCTGGTCAGCGTGTGGATTAGCTTTGTTCTGCCGCGCCAAGTCGTGAAACCGCTACTCAGCCTCAAGGAAGCCGTCGATCACGCCGCGGCCGGCAACTACGAGATTGATTTTTATATTCAGGGAGAAGGAGAAGTGGTGGATCTGGCCAACAGCATTCGCAATTTGATTGCGCATGTCCGCGAACTCAAATGAGATGACCAAGAGGTCTAGTGATGCGCATTCCGCGTTCGGCGCACCTCGTTCACCAGGTACACCACCACCGCGATGTTTACCAGCAGTATGACGATTTTCGCTACGTTGAATCGCTCGGCTATCTCGTATATCTCCAGCGGCAGCAACGACGCGGTTGTCAGAATGGTGAGGTACTCTGCCCAGCGTTTCCGTAGAGCTAAACCAACGCCCTCGGTCAGAAACACACCGGAATAAAGGAAAGTGCCGATGCTCAATTCTTTCAGTTTCCGGGCGTCGACCTTCGCGATTCTCGCCAGCAGCCTCTGGATGTAGTGATTCTGCGGGTCGATACGCAGAAGGTCAATCCACCGTGCGGCTTCCGCGGCAAGGTCTTTGTGCAGCAGCCTGAGAGCGCCGATGCCGAGGGCGAGCAGCGCTAGTCCCTTGACGAGTTTGTACGCGGCGACGAGCAAGAGTCCGCGCGACCCCTTTGTTTTCTCCGCCATTGAAAAGTTGGCCCCCAGGCAAGATGCGGTTGGTGATAGTTGGCTCAGGCTGCTGTTTGATTCAGCGAATCGTCTCTTTGGTGCCTACATAGATGGGCATCAGCAGGTGCACCGCAACGCCCTGTTTGTTGCCGGGCAGTTTGTCGACGCGCGTGACCGTTCCCAGGAATTCCTGATTGATGGAACCGTGCCCGGTGGAATACGGATACGTCACTAACACGCGCATGTTCAGCTCGAAGATGCCGTTTTGCGGAACAAAGTATACGCTGTTCCGCGACGCGTTTATCGTCGGCAAGATTTCATCGAACTCTTCGGGAGTGGGCTCGGACGGGCGCACGCGTATCATGCGCGGGATTTTGTTGCGCGTCTTGTGGCGGCGTTCCTGAGACGAAGGACGAGTCATCGGCATATTGAGGATAAGGCGAAAACCGCGCTGCATTTACGACTTTATGCACACCAATGCGCAAGCTATTACTCGCCGTTAATTTACAGGGCGGAAGAAACCGAAGTGCCCGCGGCGGCAAATACTCCTGCCATTTCGGTTTGCGCGAAGGACAGGAAGCACTGCACCACAACCGGGTCGAACTGCGTGCCGCTGGCCAGGATCAGCCGGCGTACCGCTTCCTCAAACGGCAACCCTTTGCGGTAGGGCCGCGAGGAAACCATGGCGTCGAACGCGTCGATCACCGAAACGATTCGCGAGACGACGGGGACTTCCGTCTCTTTCAAGCCGGCGGGATATCCCTTTCCGTCAAACGATTCGTGGTGATGCAGAATGTCCAGCGCGGCGCGCTCGAATCCCGGCAACATGCGGAGCACCGCCCAGCCATACTCCGGGTGCTTTTTCATCAACGCGTATTCGTCGGCTTCCAGTTTTCCTGGCTTTCGCAGGATGGCGTCGGGAATGCCAACCTTTCCGATGTCATGAAGCAGGGCGGCAATCTCCAGATTTTGGAGCGCGGGCTCTTCCAGCCCTAGCTCCTGGCCCACGCGCATGCCCCATTCCGCTAACCGTGTGCTATGTACGCCCGTGTTGAGGTCTTTGAGGTCGAGAAGCTGGTTGAATGCGCAGATGACCGATGTACGCAGCGCGGAAACTTGCTCCTCGACCTGTTTGACCTTCAGGGATTCCGCAGCTTCGATGACCGCAGGGCTTAGGGTGAGCACCTGAATGCCCTCGAGGGTCACCCGTTCCTACCAGTACCAGGAGCTGCCGGATGACTTCCAGGCCGATATCGCCTGGTACGCATCCAGACGGCCGTGGTTGAGGTCGGGCGTCAACGTTCGGGCATGCGCAAGGGCGCTGGCTGCTTGTGACTGGTTCAACCCCGATTTGGCATTCAAGAGCAGGGATGCGGTTCCCGCCACGAGTGGCGAGCTGAAAGAGGTGCCCGATGCGGCTGCGTACCCTCCGCCCGGGAACGTGCTGATGACATATTCGCCAGGAGCAGCGATCCAGACGTCCGACGAACCGTAATTCGAGAACGACGACCGCGCGTCCCAGTCCGTCGTCGACGCGATTCCCATCACATAGCCATTCAACGCCGCGGGATAAACACGGGCGCTGGTGCTTTCATTTCCGGCAGCAGCCACCAGGACCACATTGGCGTGGTTCGCGTAAGAAACGGCCTGCGACAGCGCGGGCGACGGGGTGGAAAGGTCGAAGCTCATATTCACAACGTTGGCGTTGTGCTGCACGGCGTAATACATCGCCGCAATGATGTTGGACAGGTATCCAGTTCCGTTGGAGGAAAAGGCCTTTAGGGGCAGGATCTTGGCCTTCGGCGCAACAAGGTGCACGATGCCCGAGGTCATGGTCCCGTGACCAAATGCCCCGCACGGCTGCCCGTCAAGGATTGCGGCGGATTGTTGATCCAGGATGGCTGCGCTCTGCTGCTGCACGACGCCGGACTGCTGGGTGCTTCCGCTCTGAGTTTGCAATTGCGGCATATCCAGCCATTCGGAGGCTCCCGGCTGGTTGCGTGTAAAGTCGTAACCGGGCAGCAGGACCGGAACGAGAACCGGATGATTGATGTCCACACCGGTGTCGATTACGGCAACGATCCCCGCGCCGCTGACCCCGAAGCCGTTTTGCGCATCGGTCAGGCGAATGATCTGCCCGGCAGGCTGCGCAGCGTAACCGTGGGTGACAACACTGCCAAAATAGTTCACCGCCGCCGTATCGGTCAGGCCGTATGGCGCGTTATTGATCGCCGGCAGGGGAATTGGCAGCGCCCGGTCTGGCTCAACGCTCTGGATTCCCAGCAGCGCCTCAAGGAGATTAACTACGCCACCCACAAGCGCCTGCAACAGATTGCCAGTGGTGGTCACCAGGTACGTCTGCCCGACGGGGCCGTCCAGCGAACCTTGGACCTGGCAATCTGCCGACAGACAGAGGTTCAGCACAGACGTGAGACCGCCCGTAGTGCGAACAATATAGCGTTGCTGCGCTGCGGCGGGCTTTGACGCCGCCAGCATCATCACCGCAATGACCACGGCTGAGAGTAGTTTGCGTTTCATAGCAGTATCCGGTTCTCCTGATCTCGAATGACCCGTTTTGCTGGCAGTTTTTCGGTGCCCCAATTCTTCCTTGGGGCGCCCAGGCTGCCAATAGTACGAGTGTCCCGCTCCGACCTAAAACCCTGCCATCGAGTACCAGTACGGCTTTGCTAAGCAAAAAACTCTACCTGCAGCCAACGTAAGGCACAATACCTAGTTCACCGTATCTAACAGTTACCCATGGCATCGCGCAGCGATATGATTACAGCCTTCTCGTCCTCACCGAGAAGCTTCAACTCCAGATCGCTGCTCGCTTGAATCTCTTCCCGAAACTCTCCAAATTCGTTTGTCACCGACTGCACGACATGCCCGCGCAGGTTAGAGATGATCACCGGCACATCGCGCCCTGGCTTGTCTGGATTGCGCAAATCCAGCAATTGGCCGGTTACCATGAGCTTGTTTGCTCCCGGCTTAGCTTCAATATGAACGTCAACTTGATATGGCTCTGCGCGATAGAGCATCTGTCTTATTCCTGAGTCCGAAGAGCGGGCCCCAGCCACTAACGGTTGCAAAAAGCTGTCAAAAAGAAGCTCCACCAGCCCCGGGGCTCCCGCCGGCTTACCCTCCAGCCGGGCGCTGGTAAAACCCGCCTTTGCGATGCGAACATCGTTCTCAGGTGGCTGGCAGTCCGCTGCCGATTTCGCTGTCTGCCGGACCTTCTGCCAGAGTGAAACGGCTTTCTTGCATCGTGGGCAGCCTTCCGCGAGGTGGCTTTCCATCTCTTGCCGTCGGCTACCAGCGATTGCCTCGTTTGCGAAATCAATCCATTCCTCTGTCGTAGAATGCTTCATTGCCGTTCCCCCCAGCCTTTCATGCCGCCTGCTCCCCAGCGGGCGGTGGCGAGTCTTCTCGCCTCATCACATAAGGGCATGTCAAGAGTGAAAAAATATAGGAGGGACGGAGTCGACAAAAGCTAATTAAGTGCTGCGTTTTGTGTGACTTTCCCGGCTAAGACAAATGGTGCCCAGAAATACGGATGGGGATTCTGCTCTCGGAGCCTGTGCATCGCAGTTCGCAAAGACCCGGCCATATCTCCTGACGTGATATAGCCCCTGTAAAATTCCTGCATTAGCTCCGCTGTGCTGCGGTCATGCACATCCCAGAGCGACAGCAACAGCGAGCTTGCGCCAGCGCAAAACAATCCCCTCTGCAGACCGAGCAACTCATCCCCATCCGACACGGAGTTCATTCCCGTGGCGCAGCCGCTCAGGGTGACGAGCTTCGCCTCAAGCCGCATTTGGTAGAGGTCGTACAAATTCAAGTAACCGTCGCCCATCTTGATTCCGGAGAACATGGGGTTGTCCTGCCGGTAGATTCCGTGGGTGGCCACGTGCAGCAATCCGGTTTCTGCCCCCCGCTCACGCAGGACCTGCGCGGTCGCCTGCGCGCCTACAAACAGCTCCGTTTGGGGAAGTAGCGCGGCAACCGATTGCACCTCGCTCAGTATGAGCGGTGCGCGTTCGTCAGGAATTCCGAGAACCAATGAGTTGAGCCTCTCGGTGAGCTTCTTTTGCTGGCACAAGCCGAAGACGGTCGCGCTCGGCGCATACGAGACCGTATATGCGTCGCACAGATACTCCTCGCCATTGCGCAAGGCGTGAAACGGCAAAAAATGGAGCGGCCCATGCGGCACAAAGACGACATGCTTGCCGGCTAGCCGTCCGCGAATCGGCTCGATCAGCTCCCGGTATAAGCCTTCGAGGTGTCCCAGTGTCGCGCGCAGCAACGGCTGCGCAAATCGCTCCGTGTATGCCGCGCCCATGCGAAATTTCGCAAATTGAAAACGCAGCAGGTGCAGCAGGTTCGTCACCCGCGGCACGATGGTCACCGGCACAATCTCAATGCCCTGGCCAGTGACCACGGCCGCCAGCAGCCGATCCCCCGCCGAGTAATACTCCACCAGTGCCGCGCCCGCGGGCAGACTGGCTTGCAGTTTCGTGACGGAGAAATCCGCGGGCGCCTCCAGCGTGGCGTTTTCCCGTTCATGAGCCGGTAATTCCCGTAGCGCCCGCAGCAGTTCTTTCTCGTGCGATTGTGCTTCCTGCTGCAAACGCTCGATGCGTTCCCGGGATTTTTCCTCCGGCCGAAGCTGTTCCAACTCGATGCGGTGGTAATACCAGTTCAATTCCTCGCGTAAATCGCGAATCTTGCGCACGAACTCGCTTTGGCCCGCTTCTCCCATCGGCAAGCTCTGTCCGCTCTGAAAAATCATCTCGATCATGCTGCGCGACTTGGCGGCCTCGATGCAGGAAAAGACTTCGTCGGCCGAGATCTCTTCGTTCGCGGGATCGAGATAAAGCTCCACCATCGCTTCGTAGACTTGCATGCGATTCTTTACGAAGGCGATCTTCAGCTCCTCGCTTTGCAGCCGCGTGCGCAACGCCTCCAGCGCCTTGCGCGCCTCCTGGTACGCGGCGTATGCGGCCACGCGATCCCCGCGATTCCCGGCAAGTTGGCCTAGCAACAGATGCGTCTGGTAGACCAGCACGGGCGCCTGAGCATTGGAAAGCTTTGCAACGGCAGCGTTCGTTTCCGCCTGCGCGGCCGGCAGGTCGCCAACCTGTAGGGCAATTCGCGCCAGCAGCAGCCGCGTCAGCAGGGCTTTTCCGGGCAGCGGCGTCTTATCGAAAAAATCCGCAGCCCCCGCGCATAATCTGCGTGCCTCGAAATACCGCCCCTCATGAAACAAAAGGAGCCCCTGATACAGATCCAGCAGCCACGGCCACACGAGATTCTTTTCCCGTGAAAACATCTCCCGCGCCTTTGCGAACCGCTCCAGCGCCTGCACCGTCTTGCCCTGTTGCCCGTAAGCGATGGCTTCATTCGCGAGAGTTTTTGCCGCTTCGTAGCCCATGCCCAGCTTCTCGAAGCGCAGGAATCCCTCGTGCGCCATTTCCCGCGCTTCTTCGCTGAGGTTCAACTCCAGATAAATATCCGAAAGGTCGAGGTAGCACAGCGCGAGGCGGTACGCGTCGCCACTGGTTTCGCAGGCGCGCCGCGTGGCCAGCAGCATTTCAATGGCGCGGCTGTATTCGCCACGGAAATAATAGAGATACGCGATGTTGTAGTCGGCCTGGTCGCGAAGGCGCGGCAGGTGATAACGCGCGCAAAGGTCGCGGGCCTTCTGGTAGCACTCCAGAGAACGAGCAAAATCGTTCAAATTGATTAGGCACATGGCCATGTTATGCAGCGTGACAGCCACGTGCTCCCAATCTTCGAAAGCAGACAGCGCTTTGTAGGCTCTCTCATAATGCGCGAGAGCTTCCTCGAAACGATCCTGCCGGTGGAAAATGTTGCCGACGTTGTTGTCCAGGCTGGCGAGGCGCCGCTTTTCGCCAAGCTCCGTGAAGATTTGGCGTGCGCGTTCGGAGGCTGCGAAGGCGCGGTCATATTCTCCCAGGAGAATTAGCGGCTGGATAGAATTGCTCAGCGTTCGGGCGGCCTCCTTCCGGATGTTTAGGGATTCATAGATCTTGAAGGCCTGGTCGTGGTGTTCGACAGCTCCAAGGTTATCGTCGGAGGCGAAGA
>WNFR01003194.1_pt1 | contig 17009 bp, 11 predicted proteins | sample 5400221 | NCBI WGS metagenome assembly WNFR01 (sample SAMN13153357, study PRJNA577476) | soil metagenome | isolation source: 40 cm soil under Madrone tree | place: USA:California | collected 2016-06-14
CGTCGCCTACAAATGCCTCCCCTGTGGGACCAAGCCCTACGCGGCGCCCGAGCGCTTCCCACAATCAAATCAGCGCCGCGCCGATTGGCGCCTGTTACCTCGCGCGAGATAGTGCACCCACGCGTGACGTGACGTCCTCGTAACGCGTATCCCCGGCAATTCACGGCGAATCGGCCGCCAAACACTCGTGACCGAAGGGAAGTCGCGCGATTATGCGCATCTTTGTTCGCTTGCATCGAGTCTTCGCGGCGGTGTGATGGCTCCCTTGCCGCATGATTCCGTCATCGTCGGAAGAGCCGCCCCCGACTTCACGACCGGCGTTGCCGGCGGGCGCCAAATCTCGTTGGCCATGTTGCGCGGTACCGCGGTGTTACTGGCCTTTTTCCCGGATGGCTGGGATCCCGCTCGTCCGCATCTTCTCGCGTCCTACAATGCGTTGCTGCGTCACATGCCCGGCGGTGGGCAGGTTGTCAGCGTCTCGCGCGACGATTGTTGGTGCGACCTTGAGACCGACGACGGCAAGCAGGTTCGCTTTGCGCTGCTTGCCGACCTCGACCATGACGACGATATTGCCAAACGCTACGGCGTCGCCGGACAACAGGCCCTATTTCTGCTCGACGGCGACGGCATAGTTCGCTGGCGTCATGTCGCCGCGGACGGCGCTCAGCCCGACATCGATGCTTTGCGGTTTGCCCTCGACGATCCAGTCGACGCGCGGCAGGTAAGTCGCCGCGAGTTCCTGATCGCCACCTTCGCGCTTTCGATTGCGCTGACCGTCGCGCCTCGTCTTGCTCGCGCCGCGGAACCTCCGCCAGGCGCAACGCGCGCACGGCCCGCGCCAGGAGAGCAATCCATCAGCCTCGATGTCAATGGCCGGCAGGTACAGGTCAACGTCGAGCCGCGGGTAAGCCTTCTCGATGCGCTCCGCGAACGCATGGGACTCATGGGAACCAAGAAGGGCTGCGATCACGGGCAATGCGGCGCGTGCACGGTGCACGTCGATGGCCGCCGCGTCAACGCCTGCCTCATGCTCGCCCTTCAGGCGCAGGGCAGCAGGATCACCACCATCGAAGGCTTAGCGTCGGGACCAGCGCTGCATCCGGTGCAGGCGGCGTTTATAAAGCATGATGGATTCCAATGCGGCTACTGCACTTCGGGCCAGATCATGTCGGCGGTGGCGTGCATCAAGGAAGGCCACGCCGGCAGTCGCCAGGAGATCATCGAGTGGATGAGCGGCAATATCTGTCGCTGTGGAGCCTACCCCGGGATTTGTGCGGCGATCGAAGACGCCCGCGCGAGCACTCCTCGGAGCACGACGTGAATCCGTTCGTCTACCAGCGCGCCGGGAGCGTCGCCGACGCAATCAGCCAGCATGCGCGAAACCCCGCGTCGCGCTTTCTGGGGGGCGGGACCAATCTGATCGATCTTATGAAGTACGGCGTGGAGCGCCCGGACACACTGATAGATGTCACGCGCCTGCCGCTGACCCGGATCGAGCCGCTCGCCGGCGGCGGCTTGCGCATTGGCGCACTGGTTCGCAACAGTGACCTCGCTGCGAATCGCGCGGTCATCTCTGGCTATCCGGTGCTGGCGGAGGCCATACTCCAAGGAGCAAGTCCGCAGCTGCGCAACATGGCCACGACTGGCGGCAATCTCATGCAGCGGACACGTTGCTACTACTTCTACGACACGGCGTTTCCATGCAACAAGCGCGAGGCTGGCAGCGGTTGCTCGGCCATCGGCGGTCATAATCGCATTCATGCGGTGCTCGACCAGAGCGAGGCCTGCATCGCCGTGAATCCCAGCGACATGTCGGTAGCCCTCGCCGCGCTCGACGCCATCGTCCAAGTCGAAGGCTCACGCGGGCGGCGCGCTATCCCGATCGTCGATTTTCACCGCTTGCCCGGCGATACGCCGCAGATGGACACCAATCTGCAGCGCGATGAGTTGATCACGGCGGTCGATCTTCCGGCGTCGACGGTTGCCTCGCGCTCGCATTACATCAAGGTCAGGGATCGCGCGTCATACGCGTTCGCGCTGGTGTCGGCGGCGGTCGCGCTGGATGCGCCGGATGGGACCATACGCGCAGCGAGAATCGCGCTTGGCGGCGTTGCGCACAAGCCATGGCGAGCCCTCGAGGCGGAGCGGTCATTAAACGGCCAGCGCGCGAGCGAAGAGAGCTTCCGCCGCGCCGCGGAGCTTGCGCTGAGCGGTGCTCGTGGCTATGAGCACAACTCTTTCAAGATCGAGCTCGCCAAGCGCACGATCGTGCGCGCTTTGCTCGAATTGAACGAGCGGCGGATATAGGGCGATGGAAGCTCCGTTTTGCGGAATGCGACGTGACTGAAGCCATGGACGACCTCTTCCCCGACGTCCTGAGTGCAGCCCCTGCGCAGCGGGCAGACCCGGTGCTTGTCGCGGCTGCTGAAGCCGTGGCCGGTGCACCACCGGAGGCCAGGAAAAACGTCGGGGCGCCCATGGATCGCGTCGACGGGCGCCTGAAGGTAACCGGAGGTGCGCGCTACGCCGCTGAATTTTCCGCGCCGCGCCTCGCTCACGGAGTCCTGCTCCAAAGCACCATCGCGTCCGGTCGCATACGCGATCTCGACACTGCCGCGGCGGAGCGTGCGCCGGGCGTGATTGCGGTGATCACCCATCGCAATATTCCCGCGATGCCGCGTCCATCCGTGCCACCGGCGGGAGAGAGCCTGCCGCTTCTCAGCCCTGAAATCCATTACAGCGGGCAAAACGTCGCGGTGGTGATTGCGGAAACATTCGAGCAAGCCGAACACGCCGCGGCACTGATCAGGATCGACTATGTCGTCCAGAAGCCCGCCGTGATTCTCGACGAGCACCTGGGCGATGCGTTCGTGCCGAATACCGGCAATCGACCGGCGGCGTCGAAGCGGGGCGACTTCGCGGCGGCGGCCGCCTCTGCGCCGGTGAAGGTTGCACAGACCTATCGCACGCCCATCGAGCATCACAACCCGATGGAGCCTCACGGCACCGTCGCGACGTGGAGCGGCAGCAAGCTTACGGTCTACGACGCGACCCAAGGCGTCGGCAACACCGCGCAGAATCTCGCCGAGCAGTTCGGCCTGCTGCCCGAGGACGTGCACGTCATCGATCCCTTCGTCGGCGGAGGATTCGGGTGCAAAGGTCAGTCGTGGCCGCATACTGCGTTGACTGCCGTAGCGGCGAAAGTTGCCGGCCGGCCGGTACGGTTGTCGTTGACACGCAGGCAAATGTTCAGCTCGAACGGCCATCGTCCCCAGACGCGGCAGGCGAACGTGCTTGCGGCGGCAAACGACGGCAAGCTGGTCGCGCTGCAACACCAAGCGCATGCCCACACATCGCGCAACGACGAGTTCATGGAACCGACGGGCGCGCCCGCATCGCTTTTGTATTCGTGCGCCAACGTCGATGTCGGTCATCGGCTGGTGCGGCTCAACACCGGTTCGCCGACCTACATGCGGGCGCCCGGCGAATCGAGTGGATCGTTCGGGCTGGAAACCGCGATGGACGAGCTGGCGGTCGCGGCGGCTATCGATCCTATCGAGCTGAGACTACGCAACTACGCCGAAATCGACGAGAGCAGCGGCCATCGCTGGTCGAGCAAGTCGCTTCGGGAATGCTATGCGCGCGGCGCGGAATTATTCGGTTGGTCGCGGCGGGATCCGCGTCCGCGCTCGATGCGCGAAGGCCGCTGGGCGATAGGTATGGGCATGGCCACGGCCGCCTATCCGGCCAACTTCCGTCCCGCGAGCGCAAAGGCGCTGATGTACGCGGATGGGCACATTGAGATTCGCTGCGGCACCCAGGACCTCGGCACCGGCACCTACACGATCCTTACCCAGATCGCAGCCGAAGAGCTGAAAGTCGACCCGTCGAAAGTCCGGGTAATGCTCGGAGACAGCCGCCTTCCGAACGCGCCGACCTCGGGCGGGTCGTGCTCGGCGACGAGCGCCGGCTCGGCGGTGCAGGCTGCCGCGCGCGCGTTGCGCATGCGCGTGACGCAATACGCGAGCGGCGATGAGGCGTCGCCGTTGTGGAACGTCAAAGTGAGCGACATCGACGGCCGGGACGGGTGGCTTTTCTCCAAGCAGGATCCGTCGAAGGCCGTCGCCTATACGGAGATTCTCGCGCGCTACGGGAAAAGCGTCGTCGAGCAGGAAGCGGGAGCCAAGCCAGGAATCGAGCGTGAGACGTCAGCGGAAGGCGGATCGGAGGGCGCGGAAAAAAAGAGCTCGGATAGCGCTCGTTCCATGCACGGCTTCGGCGCCCAGTTCTGCGAGCTGCGGGTGGATGCTGATTTGGGAACGATTCGCGTTGTCCGATGGGTGGGTGCGTTTGCGCTGGGCAAGCAACTCAACGTCAAGACGCTTCGCAGCCAGCTGCAAGGCGGCGTCGTATGGGGTATCGGCATGGCGCTCCAGGAAGAGAGCCTGATCGATCCCCGGCACGGCCGATTCGTTAATACCAACCTTGCCGAATACCATGTTCCGGTGAACGCGGATGTACCCCCGATCGAGATTGCGCTCATCGACGAGCAGGATTCGCTGGTCAGTCCGCTGGGCGCAAAAGGCGCCGGCGAGATCGGCATCACCGGTGCCGCAGCGGCGATCGGCAATGCGGTCTATCACGCGACCGGCAAGAGAGTCCGCGAGCTGCCGATCACGCTGGACAAGCTTCTCTGACCACCGCGAGCCTTCAGCGGTGCTAGGTGCGCACCTCGAGCATGATCTTGCCGATGTGTGCGCTGGACTCCATCAAGCGGTGCGCTTCGGCAGCATCGGCCAGCGGGAAAACCCGGTAGATGACCGGCTTGAGCTTCTTCGCCGCGAACAGTGGCCACACCTTGTCGCGCAGGCTTCGGGCAATCTTCGCCTTGCGTGCGGAAGGGGTCGCGCGCAGCGTCGAGCCGGTGACCGTCAGGCGCCTCATCATGATGTGCCGCCAGTCCACCGTGACCTTGCTTCCTTGCAGAAACGCGATGATGACCATGCGTCCTTCCAGCGCAAGGCACTTCATGTTCTTTTCGATGTAATCGCCGCCGACCATGTCCAGCACCACATTCACGCCTTTCTTGCCGGTAATAGTGGCGACCTCGGCGACGAAATCCTGCTCTCGGTAATTGATGACATGATCAGCGCCGATGTCGCGGCAGAAAGCCGCCTTGTCGGCGCCGCCGACGGTCGTGATCACCGTTGCCTCGAATGCCTTGGCCAACTGGATGGTGGTGAGCCCGATGCCGCTCGACCCGCCGTGGACGAGCACCGTCTCGCCGGCCGATAGATGAACCCGGTCGAAGAGATTGTTCCAGACCGTGAAGTAATTTTCCGGCAGGCTCGCGGCTTCCAGCAACATCAGGCCCTGCGGCAATGGCAGACAATGCTCCGCCGGTGCCGCGCAATATTCGGCGTATCCGCCCCCCGGCGTCAGCGCGCAAACCCTGTCGCCGACAGCCCACTCGGATTTTCCTTCGCCGATCGCGACGACTGTGCCGGCGACTTCGAGACCGATGATGGGTGAGGCATCCGCGGGAGGCGGGTAGTGGCCTGCGCGCTGGATACAATCGGGACGGTTGACGCCGGCGTAGGCAACCTCGATCAGCACCTCTCCGCTCTTCGGCGCGGGCGTCGTCGTCTGGTCGATTGTCAGGACGTCGGGCGGACCCGCCTCGCGGGCTACGGCATAACGCATGGTCGCGGGAATTGCGGCAGGCATACGAAGAATTCGAGCTTGATCGGGCGAACATTGTAGCGCAGCAGAGGCTCGCTTCAGCGCGCATCGGTCGAGCTCGCCGGCTAAGACCGCGGCGCGGGCCGGCACGACTGATGCAGGTCCGTTTCTTGCTCAGCGGCAATATGTGGGCCTTTCCTGCGCGCATTTTTCAAGAGGCGATTGAAGATGGCTGACACTCGGGATGCGGCCGGTGTCAACACACCGAGCAAGTGCGCACATTCGGCGTGCAACTGCGGCGTGACGCCGGGAAAGCGCTTTTGCAGCGACTACTGCGAAAAACAGAGCCGCACCGGCTCCGCATCCCACACCGATTGCGACTGCGGCCATGCACCCTGCAAGGCGCGCTGACCCGAATAAGGCAGGGCTTGAAGCAGCATGCGCTCGATCGGAAGCTATTGCCGCAGCTTGTAAGGTTTACTCATTCCCATTCCCATGACGGAGGCGATCATGCCCGACAAAAAGACACTGAAACGCGCTCAACAGGACAAGCGCGAAGGAAAGTCGCCGAGCACCCAGGCCGGCGAATTCGTACGCGAGGAAATGGAGCATATACGCGAGGGCAAGCACGGCGCCCGGTCGGCCAAGCAGGCCATCGCCATCGGCCTATCGAAGGCTCGCCGCGCTGGCGTAGCACTCAAGGCGCCACGCGAGGGAACGGTGTCCCCGGAAACCCGCCGCCACGCTCAACACGACAGCGCGGTGGGCGCGAAGGGAGCAAAAGCGCCGTCGCCGAAGCGCTCGCGCGCAACGCTCTCCGCGCTCAAACGCGAAAGCCGCAGCGCGGCAAGCACGGCAGCGCTTTCCCGGCAAACCAAAGCGGCCGCCAAAAAGCGTACCGCTGCGGATCGGTCGGCGGCGGCGCGCAAGGCAGCGCGTACCCGATCGCGCAGCGCGTAATTCGCTCCGCGCGGTCCCTCGCTGAGGATTCTAATAGACGACTTGTACGTTCTCGGCTGAAAACCGCTCGCGCAGGCTGTCGAGCAGGCGATCGTCGAGATTGACCCGCCAGTCGCTGCCGAGCTCGATGTCCCCGCTGGACGATCGATTCTGATACTTGACGATGATCGCAGCCGCTCCACTCGCGCCGCTGCGGAAGGGCGTCAACAGCTCCAGCAAGCGCTCGGCGGAGCTCGACCCGTTGCATGCGATCTTGAGCGAGCGGGCCCACTTGCGGCGCGCGCCGGTGAGATCGTGCAGCGACTCGGCGACGATCCGCATCGACTGAATCTGTCCGTCGTCACCGGTGCGCTGCATCACCTTGACTTCGGCGACCAGCAGCGCGTCCTCTCGCAGAATGTGCCGGCAGGCATCGAAAGTCTCATTGAAGATGGCGACCTCGCATTGATCCTTGCCGTCATCGAGGATCACGAATGCCATCTTCCCGCGCCGCGACGTCTGCGTGCGCAGCTGCGCGACGACGCCGGCGATGCGTATGCTCGTCGGCGACGGCCGCAACGCGCCCAAGGGCTGCTGAACGAGTTGCTTCAGCTCGACGGCGTAAGCGTGATAAGGATGCCCTGAAAGATAAAAACCCAGGCTCGCCTTTTCCTGGATGAGACGCTCGGTCTCCGTCCATTCGCGCACGGAGATCAGTGCCGGCCCGGGTGCTCCTCCGTCGCCGCCATGTTCACCGAACAGCGACACTTGCGACGCAGCGCGGTCCGCGTGCTCGGCGTGATCCAGCGCGGCGCCGACCGAAGCGAGCAGACTTGCCCGCCGCGACTCGACGGTGTCGAATGCGCCGGCACGGATCAATGCTTCGACCGCGCGCCGGTTGACGACGCGCTTGTCGACGCGGCGACAGAAGTCGAACAGATCGATGAACGGACCCTTGTCGCGGGCAGCGACGATCACTTCGATGGCCGAGCGTCCCGTACCCTTGATGCCACCGAGGCCATAACGAATGCGCCGTTCATCGACCGGCTCGAAGCGGTAGGAGGATGCATTAACGTCCGGCGGCAGCATCTCCATGCCGAGCGCCAGCGCGTCGACGTAGAACTGACGAACCTTGTCGGTGTCGTCCATCACCAGCGAGAGGTTCGCCGCCATGAATGCCGATGGATGATGCGCCTTGAAGTACGCCGTCTGGTACGCGATCAGCGCGTAGGCCGCGGCGTGCGACTTGTTGAAGCCGTAGCCGGCGAATTTTTCCATGTGATCGAACAGCTGCGTCGCCTTGGCCGATGACAGGCCGCGATCGATGGCGCCGGACACGAATCCCTGGCGGTGCTTGGCCATCTCGTCGGGCAGCTTCTTGCCCATCACCCGGCGCAAGAGGTCGGCGGCGCCGAGCGTGTAGCCGCCGATGACCTGCGCGATCTGCATCACCTGTTCCTGGTAGACCATCACCCCGTAGGTCGGTGAAAGGATCGGTTCCAGCCGGGCGTCGTGATATTCGAACCGCTCCGCACCTTGTTTGCGGCGAACATAATCCGGGATCAGCTCCATCGGCCCCGGTCGGTAGAGCGCGACCAGCGCGATGACATCATCAAAGCGTTTCGGTGGCGCCTGCAACAGGAGCTCGCGCATGCCGCGCGACTCGAACTGGAACACCCCTGTCGTATTTCCATTCTTGAAAATGTCGTAGGTCGCCTTGTCGTCGAGCGGCAGCGTCTCCAGCGCCACGGTCGATGCCGGATCGAGCTTCCTGATGTAGCGCAGGGTCCAATCGAGAATGGTCAGCGTGGTCAGGCCGAGAAAGTCGAACTTGACGAGGCCCACGAGCTCGACGTCATCCTTGTCGAACTGCGAGACCGGTGCGTCGGACCCGGCCTGCGTGTACAAGGGGCAAAAGTCGGTGAGCTTGCCGGGAGCGATCAACACGCCGCCGGCGTGCATGCCGACGTTGCGCGCGATGCCCTCGAGTTGTTCGGCCAGGCTCAAGAGCTCACGCACTTCCTCTTCGGCGGCTTCGCGCTCGTTGATCAAAGGCTCCACGTCGCGCGCATAAACGACGTTCGTCTGCGTTTCGGCGTCGCGCTGGCGGCGCTTGAGCGTGACCATGCGGCCAGGTTGAAACGGAATCAGCTTGGCGATGCCGTCGCAGAATGTATAGGGCAGGTCGAGCACCCTGCCGACGTCGCGGACGACCGCTTTTGCCGCCATGGTGCCGAAGGTCACGATCTGCGACACCGATTCGGCGCCGTACTTCTGCTTGACGTAGTCGATAACGCGATCGCGCCCATCCTGGCAGAAGTCAATGTCGAAGTCCGGCATCGACACCCGCTCCGGATTCAGAAAGCGCTCGAACAGCAGCGTGTAGCGCAGCGGATCGAGATCGGTGATGCCAAGGCTGTACGCCACCAGCGAGCCGGCCCCGGATCCGCGTCCGGGACCCACCGGCACATCATTGCGCTTGGCCCAGTTGATGAAGTCGGCGACGATCAGGAAATATCCGGCGTATCCCATCTGGATGATGGTCTTTACCTCGAACTCGAGGCGTGCGACATATTCCGGCCGCATGCGCTCGCGCTCGGCGGCGTCCCCAAATGCGACGTTCAGACGCCGCTCCAGGCCCATGGTGGCCTCGCTGTTCAGATGCTGCTCCAGCGAAATACCTTCGGGTGTCGGAAACGCGGGCAGATAATTCTTGCCCAACGGCAGCGTCAGGTTGCAACGCTGGGCGATCGCCACGCTGTTCGCCAGAGCGCCCGGCAGATCGGCAAAACGCTGCGCCATTTCATTCTGCGTCGTAAGGTATTGCTCCGGCGTGAAGCGTTTCGGGCGCCTCGGATCGGACAGGACGTAACCCTCGGCGATGCAGACGCGGGCTTCGTGCGCGCGGAACTCGGCGCGGGTTGCAAACTGCACCGGATGCGTCGCGACGACAGGGAGCGAGCACTCCGCGGCGAGCCGCACGGTGGCAGCGGTCAGGGCATTGTCGTCGCTGCGGCCGGCGCGCTGCACCTCGAGATAGAAGCGATCCGGAAAAAGTCTCCCCCACGCGTCAGCCGCGGCGCGCGCTGCAACCGGATTGCCCTGCGCGAGCGCATGGCCCACGTCGCCGCCGGCGAACCCGGACAGCGCGATCAAGCCATCGGTCCCTTCGGCGAACCAGGCGCGTTTCATTTCCGCGCGCCCGCGATGCTGGTTGGTGCGATAGGCGCGGGTCAGCCAATCGGCAAGCCTGAGATAGCCCGCGCGCGATTGACAAAGCAAGAGCAGTCGATGCGGTGCGTCGCGCTCGCTATCGTGAGTCACCCAAACGTCGCAGCCGACGATCGGCTTGATGCCCCTGGTGCGGGCGGCCTTGTAGAACTTGACCATGCCGAACACGTTGCCGAGATCGGTGAGTGCCAGCGCGGGCATGCGATCGGCCGCCGCGGCGGCAACCGCCTCGTCGAGGCGCACCATCCCGTCGACGATCGAATACTCGCTGTGCAGGCGCAGATGGACGAAGCTGACGTGCTCAAGCGCGCTCATGATGTACAATTTTACTCGCTTTGACTTTACGCTTTGGACTCCTTGCCGAAAATCACAAATCGTTGCCGGAGCCTCACGCTTGCACTCGCTGGGATCATCGTCGCGGCTTGCGCCACCGTGCCGCCGGCCAACATTCCGCCGGCAGGAATACCCGGCGCGCCGGAGCAGCCGTCCAGGCCTCAGGCGCCTCCAACGACCAGCGCCAACCCGCCGGCCAAAATCAATCTGCAGGGCTTCCCTCTGCCGTACCGGCAGGGTTACGCCGACGGCTGCGCCAGCACCAGCGCCCTGGAACAGAAAGATGCAGCACGGTTCAAGAGCGACGGCCAATATCGCACCGGTTGGTTCGACGGAAACGCGTTGTGCAAGAAGCCTTGAGAATGTGTGTCAGGTCCACGTAGCGTGACGCCGTCCGCTTCGCAGTCGATCCCGATTCGAGGCGTTTCCTATCACGTCCGCACGTGGGGAAAACCGAGCGCGCCGAAGCTCATCATGCTGCACGGCTGGATGGATGTCGGCGCATCGTTTCAGTTTCTGGTCGACGCACTGGTGCGCGATTGGTTCGTCATCGCACCCGACTGGCGAGGGTTCGGCCGCAGCGAATGGTGTCCTGACGGCTACTGGTTCTTCGATTATCTCGCCGACCTTGAAGCGCTTCTCGATCGTTACTCGCCCGGCGAGCCGGCGCGTGTTGTCGGTCACAGTCTCGGCGGCAACGTTGCCTGCCTGTTCGCGGGCATCCGGCCGGCGCGGATATCGCACGCAATTTCGCTCGATGGCTTCGGGATTCCCGCCGAACGCCCCGAGGTCGCGCCGGACAAGATCGCGAAATGGCTCGATGCGCTCTCCGATCCACCGTCGTTTGCACCGTATCCCAATATTGCCGCGGTCGCCGATCGGTTGCAGAAAAACAATCCACGTCTGCCGCGCGACAAGGCCGACTTTCTCGCCACCCACTGGGCCGAGGTGCTACCCGACGGCAGCGCACGGCTCACGTCCGACCCGCGTCACAAGTTGCCATTCCCGCATGTCTATCGGATGGAGGAAGTGCTCGCGATCTGGAGGCGCGCCACCTCGCCCGTGCTCTGGATCGGCGCCCAGGATTCGTTCGTGCTCAAGTGGCTCGCTGGTGTCCGTGACGAAAGCAAGTCCGACGTCGAAGCGGAATTGAAACGGCGCATGGCGGCGTTCTCCAATTGTAGGTTGCTCACCATCGCCGACGCCGGACACATGCTGCATCACGATCAGCCGGTGGTCGTCGCTTCGGCAATCGAAGCCTTTCTCGGCGTATAACCCGTGGCTTCTCAAGAACTTTCCAAACTCAGCATCGACCGCAGCATCGCCCCGGTTCGCAGCCGGCGCAAATGGTTGTGGCTCGGCGGCATCCTGCTCGTTGCAATCGCCGGTGGGGCCTGGTTCGCGTCTCAGCCGCGCACGATCACCGTGCAGACCACTCCCATCGTCACCACCTACCCGTCGCAGCAGTTCGTCGTCATCAATTCCACCGGCTACGTCGTGGCGCAGCGCAAAGCGGCGATCTCGTCCAAGGCGTCAGGACGCCTGGAATGGCTGGGCGTCGCGGAAGGCTCGCGAGTCAAGGCGGGTGAGGTCATCGCTCGCCTGGATAAGAGCGACGTCCAGGCCCAGGTCGAGGGTGCGCGTGCCAATGTCCAGGTCGCGCGCGCCACGCTGGAACAAGCGCAAGCGGAGGAGCGCGATGCGTCGTCCTCGCTCAAGCGCACGCGCGATCTCATCGCGCAAAAGTTCGTCTCCGAGTCGGCGCTCGATACGGCCAAGGCACGCGCCGATCGCGCGCTCGCCGGCGTCGCGAGCGCCAGGGCGGCGGTCGGCTCGGCCGAGGCCAACGCGCGCAATTCGCAGGTCGCCGTCGACTACACAGTCATTCGCGCCCCGTTCGACGGCATCATCCTGTCGAAGAGCGCCAACGTGGGTGACATGGTGACGCCATTCTCGTCGGCCGCCGACTCGAAAGGTGCGGTGGTCAGCATGGCCGACATGAGCACGCTCGAAGTCGAAGCCGACGTTTCCGAATCCAGCCTGTCGAAAGTCAGCGTCGGCCAGCCGTGCGAGATCATGCTCGATGCCCTTCCCGATGTGCGCTTTCGCGGCACCGTATCGCGCATCGTCCCTACCGTCGACCGGGCGAAGGCAACGGTGATGATCAAGGTACGCTTCGATGCCATCGATTCGCGCGTGCTGCCGGAAATGAGCGCCAAAGTCTCGTTCCTGTCGCAGCCGGTGACTGCCGAGCAACAAAAGCCGCTGACTGCCGTGCATCCAGACGCACTCGCGCCGCGCGGCGGCAAGACGGTAGTGTTCATCGTGCGCGACGGAAAGGCCGCCGAGGTGACGGTCACGCCGGGACGAAAGTTGGGCGAGCTGACTTCGATCGCCGGTGAGGTCAAGACCGGCGAGAAAGCGGTGTTGAAGCCTTCGCCCGAGTTGAGCGCCGGCGCGCAAGTCAAGGCCGCCGGGAAGTGACGCATCCGTCCAAGAGCAAGACGCTTCAGCGTCGCAGCGATTGGCAACGGATGCGTCATCCCCGCGAAAGCGGGGATCCAGCGTCGTGGGAATCGTTGCGATCATGCGGCGAACGCCACTGGGTTCCCGCTTCCGCGGGAACGACGAACTGGGTAATGGCACCATGCGCCCCGAGGATTTTACGATCGCTACGCCATCGCACTCAATCGTAAACACGCCCGCGCCGCCGACACTGGTCGAGATCCGCAAGCTATCGAAGTACTACCAGCGTGGCGAGCAGATCATTCCGGTGCTGGTCGACATCAATCTGGACATCGGGCTCGGCGACTATGTCGCGCTGATGGGGCCTTCCGGCTCGGGCAAGACGACACTCTTGAATCTGATTGCCGGGATCGACAAGCCGTCGAATGGAACGATCAAGGTCGGCGGCGTCGACATCGCGAGCTTTTCCGAGAGCGATCTCGCGGCGTGGCGCGCGTCGCATGTCGGATTCATCTTCCAGTTCTACAATCTCATGCCGGTGCTCACGGCGTTCGAAAACATTGAGCTGCCTCTCTTGCTTTCGAATCTTTCGCGCCGCGAGCGGCGCGAGCGCGTCGGCATCGCCTTGTCGCTCGTCGGCCTGGCGGATCGGGCGGACCATCGCCCCAACGAGCTCTCCGGCGGGCAGCAGCAGCGTGTTGCGATTGCGCGCGCGCTGATTACCGACCCGACGCTGATCGTCGCCGACGAGCCGACGGGCGACCTCGACCGGACGACCGGCGAGGAAATACTATCGTTGATCGATCAGCTCAATCGCGAGCTTGGCAAGACCATCCTGATCGTGACCCATGATCCCAAATCGGCGGAAAAGGCTCGGCGCCTGATCCATCTCGAGAAGGGCGTGCTGGCGGCTTAGCAGCTTGCTAGCGGCGCAGCGTCAGGTCGCGCAGCAAATCGTCGTCGAGCGCATTGTCCATAGCGGTTTGCGTGGGCTCGGGCGGCCTAATGCGCATGTCGCGCTCGGCGGCCTCGATCGCCTTGAGAATCGAATCGGTGCCGATATCGGTGGCGCTTTCGGTGGCGAGCGTCGCCCATGCCTTCCTGATCGCGTCCTCATCGATCCCATCCGCCTCGACCTCAGGCATCTCGAGAAGCGCGTCCAGATTCGCCTCGTGGATCGGGACTTCAATTGCGCGCTGATGAGTAACCTGGCGTTGAGCTGTCGGTGTCTCGTTGCTCATGGCGCCGAACTCGGTGAAAGTGTTCGCGGCGGCGCTGGTCAGCATCGGTGACTTCGAGAAGTCGTTTACCGTCGACGCGCTCCACGCGGGGGCGACGATAAGGGGGCGTTTGACGAACGCGGTCAGCGCGATGGAGCCGATGCTGAGCAACACCGCGGCGTACGGCCAGGTTTGAGTCCACAGTGTCTCGTCCGGGACTTGCTCACGCGTGCGGAGCATCGCGGTCGGAGCCGAGGCGGCAGTGGTATTCGAGCGCGCGATTGACATAGGAGTGAGCGAGGCGGCTGCGGCCTCGGCAATGAAACCGCTGCTCGAATGAATCGTAGTCAGGGCCACCGGCTCGCGTGGCGTTACCGTCAGCTCGACCAGCGGGGTGGCAAGAGCGGTCTTCTGCGTTTGCGCGACCGCAATGGGCTCAGGCGGGTAGATGGGCTTGAAAGTCGTCGGCGCGGGCGCGGAAACCGGATACGGCGAGGGATTGGATGAAGTCATCGCGACCCGTTGCGCGCCACGCGGGGCTACGGTGGGGCGGCGAGCGGCGGCGTAATTCTTGAATTCGTCGAGATCCGCGGAGGCAAGCATGGTGCTCGATTCGGTTCCCTGCGGGTCGATCAGCAAGACGTAATCGCGGCGTATGGTATCGCCGCATCCTGCCTGCAAGGAGAGTCGCAGCGCCGGCTCGTCCAGCGGACGCGGTGTGGTCACGATCAATCGGGTATTGGCCGCGTTCCGTTCAACACTGACCCTGCCGGTCATGAGTTGTGGTGTACCGTCGACCGGGTCACGGACCAGCTTCAGGCAGGAGGTGTTGAGGGTCTCGCCGTCGCTCAGTGCGACAGGAATGATGACCCGCAGCGGCTGGCCAAGCGACGATTGGAGCGCGATGTTGCCGAGCGCCAATGCCGAGACAAGCCCGGGTTGGATAAGAACGCCCGCCAGCGCGGCATAGGCGAAACGAGTTATTCGGTACGTCGAAGCGAAGTGTCGCATGGCGATCCCTCGGTCGGTGGGTCAGTAAATGCCGTCCTCGGGCACCCGTGTCTCATCCGACCAGGGCCTCGAGCGGCTCAAGTCCCAATCGAGCAAGTTCCATGCCGCGCGTCCGAAGGCTTCGCGCGCGGGACACCGGTGGTTGCGGTAAGCTTTGTGCTTCCGCCTGCCGCAGTGCTCACCGCTTTTTCGTGTATCTGCTCCGCCTGATCCTCAAGAATTCGCTGCGGCACAAGCTGCGCACGATCCTGACCGTCGTCGGCATTGTCGTCGCCATCACCGCGTTCGGCCTGTTGCATACCATCGTCGACGCGTGGTACGCCGGCGCCAACGCAAGCTCGAGCGCCCGGCTGGTGACGCGCAATTCGATCTCGCTGACCTTTTCGCTGCCGCTCAACTACGCGCAGCGCATACGGCAGGTCGATGGCGTAACCGGCGTGTCGTGGGCAAACTGGTTCGGCGGCGTCTACATCACCGAGCGCAATTTCTTTCCCCAGTTCGCCATCGACGCTCCCACTTATCTCGCTGCCTACCCGGAGTTCCTGCTTTCGCCAGAAGAGAAGAAGGATTTTTTTGTCGATCGTCAGGGTTGCATCGTCGGACGCAAGCTCGCGGACAAGTACGGCTGGAAGGTCGGCGACCAGATTCCGCTGCGCGGCACCATCTTCCCCGGGACGTGGACGTTCAATCTGCGCGGCATTTACGACGGGGCGGACAAGGGTACCGATCAGTCGACCATGTTCTTTCATTGGTCGCTGCTCAATGAGACGATCAAGAAACGCTCCTCTCGCAGGGGCGATCAGACCGGCGTATTCATCGTGCAGCTCAAGGATCCCGACCAGGCGGCGCCCGTTTCGGCCGCGATCGACGCGGTGTTCAAGAACTCGCTGGCCGAGACGCTGACCGAGACCGAAAAGGCATTTCAGCTCGGATTCGTGGCCATGACCGAGGCGATACTGCTCGCAATCCAGGCGGTGTCGTTCGTGGTCATTATCATCATCATGGCGGTGATGGCCAATACCATGGCGATGACCGCACGCGAGCGCGGATCCGAGTACGCGACCATGAAGGCGCTGGGCTTCGGCGGCGGCTACGTCGCGCTGCTGATTCTCGGCGAATCGCTGGCCATCGCGCTCGCGGGAGGCGTAATCGGCGTGTTGCTCACGTTCCCGCTGGCGCACGGTTTCGCCGATGCGATGGGTTCGCTGTTCCCGATCTTCCTGATCAGCGACGAAACGCTGGCGATGCAGCTCGGCGCCGCGCTCGTCGTCGGTCTCGTCGCCGCGGCGCTGCCGGCGTGGCGTGCGGCGAATATCCGCATTGTCGATGGGCTACGCGCGGTCGGTTAGGACCTCCTGGACCCCAGGACTCTAAGGATGCGAGTTCCCTTTCTCTATATCGTGCGCAATCTCGCCGCCCGCCGGCTGACCACCATTCTGACCGCGGGCGGCATGGCGCTGGTGGTGTACGTGTTCGCGACGGTGTTGATGCTCGCCGCCGGCCTCGAGGCGACGCTGGTGGCCACGGGCCAGGACGACAACGTGATCGTCATCCGCCGCGGATCGCAAACCGAAGTGCAAAGCGGCGTCGATCGCAGACAGGCTGCAATCGTCGAAAGCCTGCGCGACGTCGCCATCGGGCAGGATGGCATGCCGCTCGTCTCCAAGGAACCGGTGGTGCTGATCAACCTGCCCAAGCGCGAAACGGCCAAGCCGTCGAACGTCGTCATTCGTGGTGTGACGCCGACCGGCCTCGTTCTTCGGCCGCAGGTGCACATGATCGAAGGCCGGATGTTCCGCGGTGGCACGTCGGAGATCATCGCCGGGCGCTCCATAGCGAGTGGTTTTCAGGGCGCGGGCCTGGGCGAGACGCTGCACTTCGCGCAGCGGGACTGGCTGGTCGTGGGCGTATTCGACGCCGGCCGCACCGGATTCGACTCGGAAATCTGGGGCGACGCCGAGCAGATGCTGCAGGCGTTCCGGCGCACCGGATTTTCGGCGGTCATTTTCAAGCTCGCCGACAGCGACCGCTTCGACGAGGTCAAGAGCACCATCGAGTCCGACCCCCGGTTGACACTCGACGCCAAGCGCGAGACGCGCTTCTACGCCGATCAGTCGGAGGCGCTGT
>WNFR01003195.1_pt1 | contig 17004 bp, 14 predicted proteins | sample 5400221 | NCBI WGS metagenome assembly WNFR01 (sample SAMN13153357, study PRJNA577476) | soil metagenome | isolation source: 40 cm soil under Madrone tree | place: USA:California | collected 2016-06-14
AATTGCCTAATTGGCGCGTTGCGTTCCTGACGACCTCTAACCAGCGACTGGGGGTCGAGTGAACACCTGATCGGGCTCAACTGAGCGGCGACCCTCATCCCACGCAGCGCTCAAGGTATTTAAGAGGCTTGGCTCAATGCGCTCGCGCTCGGCTTTCAGAGTCTCCGACATCGCGTCAGCGCAGCGCTCGATCGTTCGTTGCGGATGCATTACTTGGCAAATGGTCTTACCGAACTCGAGCAGCGTCTTGCGATCGGGATAGCTTCGCGTCTTGCCGAGCTTTAGGGCGAGCGTGCGGTCGTACTTGGTGATCTGGGTCGTGCTGCCCGATACATCGTAAATGCTCGTGGTGACCACATCGTACAAGGGCGCAAGTCGAATCGAGGCGAGATTTTGGGGATGCTCGTACAGGAGGCCGAAGTTCTTTAAGTGCCCGTCACCATTTCGTACCATTACCATGAGTGCGACATAGTCGAAGAACTGCTGCAGTTGGGCTAAAGGGCTTCCGGGCTCGCAGTAGAGCCGAATCGCCTTGGCAACATTCTCGTAGCTCCCCTGATATTTATCGCGGTTCCCGCGTCCTGTGAGAACGCCCATGTCCTCGAATCCTAAAGACTTGCCCTCCCGTTGGTCGAAGCGCGAGAGGACGAACAGGCCTCCATCGTCCGATAGTGCGAAATCAGGGACTGGAATGCCGGCGCGTTTTGCCGCGCTCATGCAAAGAAACTCGTTTTGCGTGAGATGTGGAAACTCAAGTCCGCTCGCCTTGACGATCACGTCCGAATGCACGACCGTCGCACGATCTGTCACGGGATTTGGAATGCCAGCTTCAGGTACCAGCACTTTCGGCTGGACGCCCGAGATGCCCGACTCGAAGTAGATTGCCACCAGTTGATCGAATAGCTCGCTCGTCGGTTTTCGCGTTAACAATTCCTTGCGACTGATGGGCGCGCGCGCGCGCCGCGCTGGCTCATCGGGCGCAGTGTACGTTAGCCGGCCAATCTGGGCGCCACCGGTGAGAGCGAGCAGTGACATGTCATCGAGCGGACCTGCTTTTGCGAATGCTTCCTCGATCTTTGAGAGCAAATACCCTTCAGGCTTGTTCATTTCAAAGATCGGCAACAGGGCACCGCTGGAGTAGCTCTCGGCCCTTATCGGCATCGTGAGCGAGATCTCTTCGGACCGCCCGGTAGCTGTGTAGTTGAATACGTAGCGCGACTCTTTAAGAAGATCTCCCGCGATGCCCTGCGGAGTGGCAATGCGCAGTTCTTTAGTCTTCATCGCGGAAAACCTCATTCAGCCGCTCGACGTCGATGCGAGCATCGGCAATGGCTAAACCCTTACCCAATGCGGCAAGCGCGCCAAATAGGACGTTCAGTTCGACATTGCGCCCGGCCTCAAGGTCTATAATGGTTTGGCGGCGACAACCCACTCGGTCCGCTATCCAGGCTTGGCTTCGGCCCTGCGCCTTGCGTTCGGATCGCACCCAGATGCCGAGATCTTGGGCGTTCAGTGCGGCTCTCATGATGTACGTTTAAACGGACATTTCATGCCAATATGATACCAGAAGTCCGTTTAAGCGGACATCCCATAGATACCGCAACGCAGCATTTTTCCGCGCGCCTGTCCCAATGAGATGGGCAAAGACCCCGACTTGTTCACCACGCGACACGTCGGGGAACATTGCATCGGACGCGGCCACTTGGAGCGGTTTGGTCGTCCTTCGTACGGTGATGCATCGTCCAGTGATGTGCGTTCACTTCCACCCTTTCGGTGGGGCCTCGAGTGTCTCCGCGTTGAGCGCTGGATCGCGAGCAAACGCCTCTGCGATGAAGTCCATGAACACACTCGCTCGCCGCGGCAGCAGCAGCCGGGTTACCGCATAAATATTTTTCCAAATTGACTGACTTATCTAATGCAGAGAGGAGGACACTACCGCCTTCGAATTAGGACGATTAAACCAGCCGGCGGGCAGGGACGACATCCGCCATACGCGGAACACAGATAGGAGAAACGATGAAGAAGCTCGACAACAAGGTGGCCGTGATTACCGGCGGGACCTCCGGCATGGGACTGGCCACGGCGAAGCGATTCGTAGCCGAAGGCGCCTATGTGTTCATCATGGGTCGTCGCCAGCACGAACTCGACGCGGCGGTGAAGGACATCGGCACCCATGTCACGGGCGTGCAGGGCGATATCAGCAAATTGGCGGACCTCGACCGGCTTTATGAAATCGTCAAAGGGCAGAAGGGGCGAGTCGACATTGTCTTCGCCAATGCGGGGGTCGGCGAATTCGTTGCCACGGATGCCATGACCGAGGCTCATTTCGATAAGACGTTCGACGTCAATGTCAAAGGCACGCTGTTCACCGTGCAAAAGGCACTGCCGCTCTTCAATGACGGCGGATCCATAATCCTCACTGGCTCAATCGCCTCCGTCAAAGGCATTCCGGCGTTCGGAGTCTACTGTGCCAGCAAAGCAGCCATCCGTTCCTTTGTCCGCACCTGGACGCTGGAACTGAAGGATCGCAAGATCCGCGCTAACGTGATCAGTCCCGGCACGATCGATACACCGATCTTGGAGCCGCTTCCGAAGCAGGCCATCGCCCAAATCGTCGCCGGCATTCCGATGGGGCGCATGGGTAGCGCGGATGAAATTGCCAAAGCCGCGGTATTTCTGGCCTCGGACGACTCGAGTTTCGTCACCGGCATCGAATTGTTCGTTGACGGGGGTACGGCGCAGATCTGAGGGAAGCCGCGCTAAAGTTCCCTATCGAATCTGTCGCTGAAGTCGTCTTGACGTAGTTCTGCACACAGTCTCCAGATCTCAGGCACAAACGACAACAGGGCGGCGAGCAATCCCGCTATCGCGTTCTCAAGGCCCGCGCTTGATGTTCGTCAAATTCAGCGCGGCTCGCAGGCCGTGGGTGAGTCTGCCGACATCATCATTGGCCCAAAAGTGCATGAAAAATAAATGCGGCGAATCATCGATCATGTGACTGTGCAGCGCGGTGACTTCGATGCCGCTATCCCGCATGGCCTTGAGTACTGGGTTGACTTCCTTACCCAGCAGCACGAAATCCCCGGTGATCGCAGCTTTGTTGCTGCCCGTAGGCTGGAAATTAATGGCGATGGCGGTGCCGAGGGAGGGCGGAATACTCATGCCCGCTTCAGAAATCGCTTCCGCGCGAGGAATACTGAATTGATACACCCCGCCGTTGATGGTGCCCTTTGCGCCCAATGCCGCATCGATGGCGGCCGTATCGAGATCAATCGTCGGAGGGGTGGTCGCGGGTGCCGGCGCGGCAAAGGGCGTTTGACTCAACGCAAGGCCGGCATGCAGCGTTTGCGCCAGTTTCACCGGATCACCCTGGCCGCCGACGTGCATATAGATGACAGCCGGGGAGGCGCGCAGCAAGTGATTGTGAACGGCCGTAATCTCGACGCCATCGTCAATCAGGCGCTTCATCACCGGCTCGATCTCATTCTCGGTGAGCACCAGATCGCCCATGAACATCGCACCATTGCCCATCGGCAGAAAGCCGATCCAGGAGCCAAGCGCAAGGGCCGGCTTAATTGCGACGCCATCGACCGTGATTTTAAGATCGGATCGCGGCAACCCGAATTTGTGGACGCCGCCCGGCTGGTTGGCGCCGGGCTTACCCAGGGCCTGGTCTACTTTGGTCCAATCGATGTCGGCCGCGCTCGCCCCGGCGCTTAAGACCACTGCGCCAATGCCGGCAATGAATGTCGCAATGGGGTGCATGGAAATGTACTCCTAAAGTGAAACTCCGCATCCACATAGATGAACCGCAGAATGAGCCACGGGCAGGCAATTCGATCGATTTTGGGGCGCTCGCGCGTGATCCAGTGCATGCGGGATCTCCTGACCGTCAGCGTGCCCTAGTATCGATCTTCTGTCATGGCGATTACAAGCATGCGGTTACCGCTACACGAGTTCCAATGATCCGGCGAGACTGCGCGCTGCTGATCCGGCGAGACTGCGCGCTGCGACGGCCTGCAAGGCCGGCATCAGGGACCGCGCAGCGGCGCTCCCACGCTGCGCATCAAACCGTATTGCTGTTGATTCAACTGCGTCACGATGACAAGGTATTCGGAGCGTGCTTTGAGCAATTCTTGCTGCGCCTGAATGTCTTCCAACACGACACCGACCCCCAATTCCTTGCGATGGCGCGTCAGGCGCAGGGTTTCCTCTGCGGAACTCATGTTCAGGCGTGCAACACGCAGCTGCTCGAACAGCGATTGCACCTGGGTGTATCCGTCCACCACCTCGCGGCTGATCTGATCCCGCAGTTTTTCGTCGGATAGCTCGGCTGCGGTCAATTTTGCCTCGCTCGCCCGGATGCGCCCCAAATCGAACAGACCACCGGGACCGATTTTCCAGCTCAAGCCCACCGTGTAGTCCTGCCGCGGTCCGCCGCCGTTGGCCGTTATGGCGTTTACTCTTACGTCTCCTCCGCCGTTGAACTCGCCCGCGAATGCCTGCCCGCCGATCGTGGGAATCAACGGCCCATAGATCGCCCCACGACGCGACTGCTCGGCTGCGCCGATCTGAGCTGTACTGCGCGCAAGTTCCGGACGGTTTTCCAGCGCCGTGCGGATCAACTCCTTGGGTGAGGTGCTGAGATCCGCCAGCGCGAGCGGGGCCGGCTCCCGTTCGGCGGGGGTGAGCTCGAGCAAAGGTTCAAGATGCAGCGTTTGTACGAGCCGTGTCGCAGAGAGCCGTTGCTCCTGCCTGGCACGGGTCAGATCGAGCTGCAGACGCTGGGTCTGCGTCTGCACACGGATGGCGTCGCCTTTGAAGGCGATGCCGATGCGCACGGCCTCATTCAGCTGCAGTTCGTAACTCTGCGAGATGCTCAGTGCATCGCCCACGACACCCACCAGAGCCTGAGCTCTGACCAGATCGAAATATTGCTGTGCGGCGGCAAGAGCGGAATCTCGCTCCTGCGCCGTTGCGCCGGCGTCGCCCGCCGTCACGAGCTGATGGGCCTGCAGGGCCGAGAATATGGCATCTCCCACCGGAATTTGCGCGGTCAGATAAGCGCCGGCCGTATCGCTGTGCTTCGAGACGTCGAGCAAGGGTCCTTCAACTCTTTGATCCCTGCCCGTATGCTGTAGGTAACTCGCGGAGGGCGCGAGGGAAGGCAGGAAACGTTCCACCGCGCTCGCGTAGTTGGCGTGGGCCTCATCCACCGCATTGCGCGCCAGTTGCACGTCGAGATTCTGCGCGCCGGCGAGCCGCAGCACCGTGGCCAGATCGATCTGGTAGGTCGAATTTGCGGGGGCGGGTTGCGGAGATTCCTGTGCGGCAGCTGCTGCGCCCATCAACGACGCCGTCACGAGAGAAGCCAGGATCGTTGCTGCGGAAAGCCGCGCATTCTTGCTGTTCATGGTGCCTCCGTCACCCGCACCGTCTGGCCATTGCCCAATTTGAGCCTGCCCGCGGCAAGAATGACTGCGTCGGCAGCCACCAATCCGTCCAGCACTTCGACGTTTTTCCCGTCATTAAAGCCAATTTTGATCGGATGCTTCGCCGCTTTACCACCGTCCACCGTGAAGGCGAATGCATTCGCCTTCTCCATCACCAGCGACTCAACCGGCATGAGAAGCGCGCTGTCCTTGTGTTCGATGCCAATCCTGGCCGTGACCAGCATGCCCGGACGCAGCGCAAGCTGCGGATTGTCCAGCATGACCTCGGTCAACATGGTCCTGCTCGCAGCGTCCAGCGCGTACGTGAAACGCGTAACCTTTCCGTCGAAATGCATCCCCGGCAGATTCTCCGTGGTGACGAGCACCGGTTGGCCCACGGTGACCCGGCTTGCCTCGACCTCCGGCACCGGGATTTGCAGCCGTACTTTGCTGAAATCCATCAGCCCCAGGATGGCCGAGTTGGCCTGAATCAGTGCGCCGGGATCGACCGCACGTCGCGTAATGATGCCACTGAAGGGGGCCGTGATGGTTGCGTAGCCCAGCAGCGTTTCGCTTTGATCGAGGCTCGCGCGAGCGACCTCGAATCGCCCGCGCGCCTGGTCGACCATTTCCGGAACGACCAGGTCCGGCAGTTTCTGCAACGACTCCTGCAGGCGGTTGTAGTCCGCTTGAGCCGCTTTGAGTTCCGCTTGCTGCTTCGCTCTGGAAGCCACGAGTTCCGGTATTTCGATCCGCGCCAGCACGGCGCCCGCGGCGACCTTGTCGCCCTTGTCCACGGCGATACTCTTCAGATAACCGGACACCTTGGCGTAGAGCGTCGCCTCCTGGAACGCTATGATCTGCGCCGGCAACATGACCGAGCGTGTGATCGGACCGGTGGAGAGATGTGTGATGTGGATCTGCACCGCAGGGTCCATAGGAGTCTGCGTACCTTGCCCCTGGCGGTGATCGCAGGCGCTCAAGAGCGCAAGCGCCGCAATCACGATCGGATAGGACTGACACGTCATGTATTCACCACTGCAACCTGGGGATATCGCACTCTCGAATCTTCAAAGTTGGGCCGCCGCGCTCGTTCATGCGCGTGCTTCGTGAGCGTCGTCCGGCAGCAATGAAACGGTTTGTCTCGTGCCGCGGCTCAACAGGGCGAATATCGCGGGCAGCACCAGCAACGTCGCCGCCGTGGCCAAGGCCAATCCGCCCACGACCGCTCGGCCAAGCGGCGCCGACTGCCCGCCCGATCTTCCCAAGCCCAACGCCATCGGCAACATGCCGGCGATCATCGCGAGACTTGTCATCAGGATCGGCCGCAGACGGCTGCGGCCTGCCTCCACCGAGGCGGCTGCCGCGTCGCTATTCGCACGCTCACGCTCGGCAAACGTCACCAGCAAGATTGCGTTGGATACCGCCACCCCCACGGCCATGATCGCACCCATGAAGGACTGGATGTTGAGTGTGGTGCCGGTGAGCCAGAGCGCCAGCACGACGCCCGCAAGCGCTGCGGGGAGCACGGACATGACTGCGAGGGAAAGCCGCAGCGACTGAAAGTTCGCGGCCAGCATCAGGAAGATTGCGAGAATCGCGACGCCGAGGCCTGTTTGCAAGCCGTTCAACATCTGGTTCAAGGGCTCGACCTGCCCGCGCAAGGCGACGGCGACTCTCGCGGGAGGTTTGCCCAGCGTGGAGATCGTCTTGTTGACGGCCGCCGCCGCGCTGCCGATATCGGCGTTGAAGAGGTTTGCCGTCACACTCACCAAGCGCTGGCCGTTGTAGCGCGCGTATTCTCCGATCGCGCTTCCCTCGCTCACACTGCCGACGTTGCGCAACAGCTGGCTCTGGCCGCCGCGGGTGGTCACGGTGATGTTGCGCACTTCCTCCGTCGAATTCATCAGGGTCTGGGGCAGTTGCACCTGCACCTGGTAGGACACGCCGGTGTTGGTATCCGCCCAGTAGTTTGGAATCACGTAGCGGCTGGAAGACGTGGCGGTCACGAGCGAACGCGACACATCCGCCATGTTCACGCCGATCAAGCCGGCGCGTTCCCGATCGACGTTGACGTCTACCGTGGGGTAGTCGAGGGTTTGTCCAAACTGCACGTCCCGCAGCTGCGGCATTCGAAGCAGCGCGTTTTTGACCTTGTCGGCAAATGCGCGGTCGTCGGCGAGATTCGGGCCCGTCACGGCCACCTCGATCGGCGTCGAGGAACCCATGCTCATGACCCTGCTGACGATATCGCTGGGTTCGAAGGAGAAACCAACATCCGGCAACTCGGCGGCAAAGCGGGCACGCAGGCGTTCCTTGAACGGCTCCATTTGTAGCCTGCTGTCCGGCGTGAATTGCACCTGCAACACCGCCTCGTCGGGTCCGCCGTTCCACAGATAGATGAGATTGATGGGATAGTTGGGTGGGTGCACGCCCACGAGCCCCAGGGTTACATCGACCTTGTCCGCTCCGCCCGCCTCTTGCTTGATCAGGTCCAGCACCTTGAGTGCGATCTTTTCCGTCGACTCGACGCGTGTGCCCGCAGGCGCACGCAGGCGAAGTTGCAACTGACCGGCATCGACCTGCGGGAAGATCTCATTCCCCAGTCGAGGCCCGAGCAGCACCACGATCAGGACCGTCAATACAAAATAAATGGTCGCAGCGCGGCCTCGCACCGCCACGACCCAGCGCATGAATCGCGCATAGCGCACCCGAAACCGCTCGAAGCGCCCGGCCTGTGGCTCGTGTACGGCGCGCTCGCCGGCTCGCTTTCCAAGCCACACCACCAAAATGGGTACCAGAGTGCCGGCCAGGAGGTAGGAGGCGATCATCGAGAATCCCACCGCCAGCGCGAGTGGCAAAAACATCGCCCTCGCCGTGCCTGTCATGAATAACGCGGGCACCAATACGGCGAGCACGCACAGCATCGCAAGCAACAGCGGCAGGGCGACTTCGCCCGCCGAATCCACGACGGCGCGGCCGAGCGAGCTGCCCGCCACATGCTTCGTCGCGATGTTTTCAACGACCACCGTGGACATGTCCACCAGCACACCAATGGCGAGTGCCATACCGCCGAGGGTCATGATGTTCACTGTCTGGCCGGTGATGGCGAGTGCGAGCACCGCCCCCATGAGCGCGATTGGAATGTTGACGACCACGATCGCGGCGCTGCGCCAGTCGCGCAGGAACAGCAGAACCATGAGCCCGGTCAACAATGTTCCCAAAGCCCCTTCCGTGACGAGGCTCGCGATCGCGCTCGTCACATACCCCGACTGATCGAATTCGTAACTGACTTTGATATCGTCGGGCAGCACGCTCTGGAATTTCCCGAGACTGCTCTTGACGAGATTCACGACGGTCAGGGTCGAGGCATCGGCACGCTTGGTGACCGGGATGTAAACGGTACGACGGCCATTGACGAGTGCGTAGCTGGTGACGATATCCGAGCCGTCCGTCACGGTGGCTACATCGCGCACGAAAACGCCGGGATAAGTCCCGGTGCGCACCGGCACGGCTTCAAGATCCTTGATGTTGCTGACCACCGAATTCAGCGGCACCATCGGATACTTGTCGCCGAGCGAAACGTTGCCGGACGGCGTGATCGTGTTGGCCGCGGTCAGGGCGATGACCAGTTCGTCCGGCGACATGTTGTAAGCCCGCAGACGTTCGGGCTTGGCGTTGATCAATATGGTGCGAGCGCTGCCTCCGAACGGCGGGGGTGCCGACACGCCGGGCAGCGTCGCAAAGAGCGGTCGAACCAGGTTCAAGGCCGCATCCTGCATCTCCCCCACGGAGCGGGTGCTGCTCGCGAAGACGAGGTTACCCACCGGCACGCTGCCCGCGTCGAAGCGCATGACGAAGGGAGGCAACGTCCCCGGCGGCATGAAGGCGCGGGCGCGATTCACGTAGGAAACCGTCTCTGCCATCGCCTGCGCCATGTCGGTGCCGGGGTAGAACTGCAGTTTGACGAGCGCGGCTCCCTGGATCGACTTCGACTCGATATGCTCGATGCCGGTGATGTAGAGGAAGTGATACTCATAGTAATAGGTGAGAAAGCCCTCCATTTGAGCGGGATCCATGCCGCCATAGGGCTGCGCCACATAGATCGTCGGAGTGCCGATATTGGGGAAGATGTCGCGCGGCGTCCCCCGTAACGCCAGCACGGCGGCAAAGAGCACGGCCACGACCGCCACGACGACGGTCATGGGGCGCCGTAGAGCGGATTCGGCGAGAGTCATTTGTGCGGGCTCATGGCACCGCTGCAGGACAACGCCCGGTATCCGGCAACAGACGCGCCCTCATGCCTGCGCTTGGAATAGCTGGGGGTTCTATGACAGCAAGGCAGCAATGTGAGCCCCTTTGAGTCGCACCGTGTTGACTCGCACCGTGGATCGCCTGCAGGACGCGAAACCGCGATTCAACGCCAACGCTGTAGGCACCCTCGACGCCGGGCGATCGCTGCGCCTTGGCCGGCACAATTTAATTGGACACGAGTCATAGTTTGTAGATACTACTACCTAGAAGTAATGATGACTACATGAGCACCAATTGGTTCCTTTTTATTGCCAACCTTCCAGGGCGCAACCAGACACTGCGAATGCGGGTCTGGCGATCCCTCAAGGCGTCAGGGGCCGCCACGCTGCGCGACGGCGTGTACGTGCTGCCGATGTCAGGCGCCGCGCGCGCACTGTTCGAGCGGCAGCAGCAGGAGATTCAAGGAGGCGGCGGGACGGCCTACATCCTCGAACTCAACGGCACGGCGGGCAGCAGCCAAGGCAGCGCGCTGCGACCACTGTTCGACCGCACTGCGGACTACCAGGCGATTGCAGCGACGCTGCAGACCTTGCGAGCAGGACTCGCGAAACTCGATGAGAGCGAGGCGCGTCGACGATTAGGCGCGGCGCGACGGGAGGTGGCGGCGCTCGCCGCCATTGATTTCTTTCCGGGTGAAGCAAATGCGCAGATCGAAGCCGCGATTACCGATGCGGAGTCGGCTTTGACCGCTCAGTTCTCCCCCGAGGAGCCGCATTCCGCGAAAGGCAAGGTCCCGCGCCGCGATCGCAAAGACTATCAAGGGCGCATTTGGGCAACCCGACAGCGCCTGTGGATCGATCGCGTTTGTTCGGCGTGGTTGATCCGTCGGTTCATCGACCCAAAGGCTAGGTTTATCTGGTTGAAATCGCCCAAGGATTGTCCAAAGCGCGCCCTTGGCTTTGACTTCGACGGTGCGCCATTCACGCACGTCGACTCAAAGGTGACCTTCGAGGTTTTGCTGGCGAGCTTTGGACTGCATGGCGATCCGGCCCTGAGGCGGTTGGCCGCGCTCGTGCACTATCTGGATGTCGGCGGTATTCCAGTACCCGAGGCGGCCGGCTTCGCCGCGATTGTTTCGGGCGCTCGCACGCTGCAACCGGACGACGACGCGCTGTTAAAATGCGTGACTCCCGTGTTGGAAAGTCTTTATCGTGCCTACACGAGCCTACACGAGTCCAGAGCATAACGATCAGTTGGGAAGCGAGCGCGGGCCATCAGCGTCCTGCAGCTTCGGTTGCTGAGCATTCATTACCGTGGTAATGTGGCGGTCATGGCCATCGCTCAATCAAAAGTTACCGCACAGGGTCAGATTTCCGTACCCGCCGAGGTCCGCAAGAAGCTCGGGGTGGGCCCAGGTTCCGTTCTCGAATGGGACGAGCAGGGTAGCGAAGTTGTTGTTCGCCGAGCAGGCCGGCATTCGTCGAAGGACATTCACCTGGCACTCTTTCCTGCGAAGACACTCAAGAAGGATCTGCCGGATGTGAAGGATGCGATTCGAAAATACATCCGCAAGAGACATGCGCGCGGTTGATACCAATCTCGTGGTTCGACTCGTCGTACGCGATGATCCTGAACAGGTAGAGTTAGCTGAGAAATTCATCTCGGGCGGAGCGTGGGTTTCCCACCTTGTGCTCGTGGAGACCATTTGGGTGCTCGATGCAGTGTATGAGCGCACAGCCGAGCACATCGCCACCGCTGTTGACATGTTGCTCAATCATGAAACCCTGACCCTTCAGGATGCGGATGTCGTGACTTCTGCCCTAGAGCAATTCAGGAAACGACCTGCGTTGGGCTTTTCCGATTGTCTCGTTCTGGAGACCGCTCGTAAGGCCGGGCACCTACCTCTTGGCACGTTTGATCGAGATCTCGCAAAGCTCGACGGTGCAGTCCGTTTGCAATAGAGGATCCCTGTTCCTTGAGGCGAAGAGGCGGCCGACAAGAGTAGATCGGTTTCACGAACTGCCATGCCAGAGCACCGACCAGCGGTCCGCCTTCTCGAGGAAGCTCAGGCTCGCATGCGCCGCGCTCGTGGACGGCAGCGTCTGCCTCGCAATTTCCCGCGGATCGTCCGTGAGTGTCGGCATCACATGCCGCTCATAGAGCCTCGCGGCGGTCGCGCCATTGAAGCCGATCAGTTTGATGTTGGGATGTGCGCGGAAGAATGCCCGAAAATTGTTCGGGATGGCGTCTTCGGCAATCGCGGCATCGAGACTCCCGGGGCGCGTCGCGGCGGCCAGCACGTCCCACAGCGCGACGTGGCGCTCGATCAATATCGCGACGCGGCTCGCATAGTCGGATGGCAAGTCCGGGACCCCGGACGCAATGATCTTCCAAAAGGAGTTTTGCGGATTCGCGTAATACTCTCCACGCTCGAGCGATAATCGGCCCGGCAGGCTCCCCAGAATCAGAACGCGAGCCGAAGGCGATGAAATCGGCGGAAAGCCAAAGGACAGCATTGTTGATTGTCGCCCCACGGATCTGATCCAACCTCATGTCGAGCTGGAGAGCTTGCGCGCGATGCCATCGAACGCCTTGACCCGCCGTCTCGCGGTTACCTATTGGGTAGATTGCCAGGGTTGCATGAGAAGGGCGACTCGAGCGACTGTTCCATCATTCCCTCAGTAGGCGGGTAGCGCTGGTTCCGGCGCCCCAGAGCCTGATCCAGGCAACCACGTCTGCGGCAGGCATGGGTCGCGCAATGAAATAGCCCTGGCCGACATCACATCCCAGCTGAGACAGGAAGTTCCAGTCGTCCTGGTCCTCGATCCCTTCCCCGACAACCTGCATTCGAAGCTGGTGGGCCATTCGTAGACTCGCACCGCAGATGGCTGCGCGCGTCGCATCGGTTGATGCACCATGCACGAAGCCGCGGTCTACTTTGAGCTCGTTGAATGGCAAATCGCGCAGCTGTGCCAAGGAGGAGTGACCGGTGCCGAAATCGTCGATCGACAGGCGGAAGCGCTTGAGCGAAAGGCGGGTCAGCACATCGAGTACGGTGCTCAGCTGACGCATCACTTGCCCCTCGGTCAATTCCAGCGTCAACAATTGAGGGTCGACGCCGACCGAGGCGGCGAGGGCTTCGGCAATGTCCGGAAAATCGAGTGCGGTCAGATCATCCATCGATACATTGACGGCGATCGGTATATGATGCCCCGCCAGCCTCCAGGCCTTTGCCTGCCCCATGGCTTCGGCAAGGACCACCTTGGTCACCTCGGTGAGAAGCCCGTGCTCTTCGGCCAAGCCGAGAAACTGGTCGGGGAATATCAGTCCATCGACGGGGTGCTGCCAGCGCACCAGGCTCTCCATGCCCACCACTTCGCCCGTGGCCAGCGCCACCTTCGGCTGATAGTAATTGACCAATTCCCCATGAGAGATGGCGGCGCGAAATTGTTCCGCACTGTGCGAAAGTTGGCGGGCACGCGTGAGGCCACGATGGCCGACATTGGGTTTCAGCGTGCTCATCAAACGCGCCAATTCGTCCGGCTTCACGGGCTTTTGCAGGCAGCCGAGCGCGATCAGCTGATGCGCCTGGATCAATTTCTCGACGCTTTCCAGAATTCGGCCGTTTTCGCCGCTGACCAGGATCACGCTGCCGCCGTACCGACACTCCACCAATCGGCGAATGAATTCGATCCCGTCCATGCCGGGCATGTTGATATCCAGAAGGATCAGGTCGACCACCTCGTGATTCCCGCTGACGTGCTGCAGTGCCTTTTGACCGGAGTCACAGGCGACGACGCGCGTGTAACCGAGCCGTGCCAACATTCGGGCCAGGAGCTTGAGCATCAAGGGCTCATCGTCCAGCAGAACAATCCTCGCCGTGGTTGGATCCAGTGCTGTCATAGGTGTCTCACGCACACCTTTGAGCGGAGTCATGGTGCGCTTGCAGTGAACGCAGATGGCCGTCGACTGCGGACATCTCTCTTTCAAAATCGGAAAACAGGGCGGTCAACGTCGTCAGATCTCCCGCGGTCCCCGCGTCCTCAATGGCGGCGCAGAGCTCACCGAGCTTCAAGGCACCCGCGGAGCGCGCGGACGACTTCAGCCTGTGGGCAATCTCAGCAGCGTCCTTCGGTCGCTGCTTCCCACAAGCTTCGGCGAGCGCGGCGGCCGACCGAGCGGCGCTCACGCCGAACTCTTGCAGCCACTCGTGTATGAACTGCGGATCGGTTCCGACCAGCGCCTCGAGTATGCTCACTTGTACCGGCATTGACGACAAATCCCGAGATGTCTCCGTGGGATTGGCGGCTGGGAGCCACTTCTCGAGCGTGGCCGCCAGGGCGGCGAGCGGCGCAGGCTTGCTCAGGTAGTCATCCATGCCTACGGCGAGACACCGTTCAGATTCGCCCCGCAATGCATTCGCGGTCAGCGCAATGATGGGCATCCGCGCGCGGCCGCCTTCGGCCACGCGGATTTGCAGCGCGAGATCGTAGCCGTCCATTTCAGGCATGTGCAGATCCGTCAACAGCAGCGCATAGTTGCCGCTTTGCAAGAGTTGGAACGCTTCGCGACCAGTCGTCGCAACATCGGCCGCGTAACCGAGCAGATCGAGTTGTTGGCGGATGACTTTCTGATTGATCTCGTGATCTTCAGCCACCAGAATCAACCGGTGTTGCTGGATCGCTTCAGCGCGGGTTGGAGTCGACGCTTTGCTCGTTCTATGTTGACCAGATGGCGCTTCCGGCTCCGCGGAGGCCCGCCCTCCGGCGATCGCCACGGCTTTGGCCAACGCGTGACGGTTGAGGGAGTTGCCGTCGATCATGATGACGCCGTCGGCCTCGGCGTGGGGATTGCGCCGCTGGCCGCGCCCGATCACCACCAACACCACACGCAGGTCCAGATTCGCGCGGGCTCGGAGAGCGGTTTGCAGTCGGCTCAACGCCGGCAGGTCTTCACCGGCATCGACGATCCATACGGCCAGTCCGTGTGGACACATGAGGCTCCACTCGCGGGCTGCAGCCAGGTCCGGCACCCGCGTCACCGCGGCCGCATCCGCCTCGAGGTAGGTCGCCAGATCGTCGGCGAGACCGGCATGGCCTCCGACGACAAGACAGGTCAATCCCTTGATCTCGGAGGCGCTCTCCGCGTCAGCGACCGGCTCAGGCGCGAGATCGAAGGGCACGCGCACCGTGAAGGTGGTTCCCATGCTTACGTTCGTCTCGACGGTGATTTTCCCGCCCATGAGGCTCGTCAATTGCTTGCAAATGGAGAGCCCCAGCCCGGTACCTCCAAACTTCCGCGTCGTCGAGGTGTCGGCCTGCGTGAACGAAGTGAAGACTTTCGCCAGAGTCGCTTTATCCATGCCGATGCCGTTGTCGGCAACTCGAAACTCCACCACCGCGCTTCCCGGTTGACGGGCTACCAACACGGCGCGCACCGACACCCGTCCCGGATGCTCACGACCGCTGGAGAATTTAATGGCGTTGTTGATGAGGTTGATGAGTATCTGCCGCAGCCGCGATGCGTCTCCGAGCAAATTCACCGGTATGGTCGGATCCGCGAATACCGTGAGCGTCCCGCCCTGGCGCTCCGCCAGTCGATTGACCAAATTGCAGCTCTTCTCCACCACCTGGGCCACCGACATGGGGAGGCGCTCGATGTCCAACCGACCCGCCTCGATCTTCGAAAAATCCAGGATGTCGTCGATGATCGTCAGCAGAGAGTCCGCCGACTCGCGAATCAGATTGACCAATTCCATCTGCGGACCGGCAAGGCTGCTTTGGTCCAAGACATCGAGCGTGCCAATGATGCCGTTCATTGGCGTGCGTATTTCATGGCTCATGCTGGCCAGAAAGAGATCCTTGGCATGATTGGCGAGCTTGGTCTCGCCTTCACGAATCCGGCTCTGTGCGAGCTGCCAGATCAGACGGCCCAGGAGAGCTGTGAGCACGAGGACCAGGACGCTTCCGAAGCCCGCCCGCCGCAGGTAACTGAGCGTTTCGCGATTCGCAGTCGCCAGCTGCTCATCGACGGAAAGTCCGACGAATACTGCCAGGGGAAAACCGTAGATCTTCCGAGCGCCGGTCCACCGCTTCACCCCGTCCCAGCTGCTGGTCGATATCGTGGCGTCCACATCGGCTGCGCCGGATCTTGGTACCACGGACGCGTAGTCGACCACCTCACCGGAGAACTCCGAGTCTCCGGTACGCCCGATGCGCACGATCCCGTCGGTGCCGACGATGCCAAGCACACCATGCGTGCCCAACTTTGAAGTCTGATAGCCGCTGACGAAATAGGCCGCGGCCACCGCAACGACGACCACGCCGTCAAACGCGCCGTCGGCCGCGTTCACCCGGCGGCTGAAGTAGAGTTTGTCATCCACTGCCGTATCGCGCGCCGGCTGTCCAACAAAGAAACTGTCGCTGTCGCGTTGCTTGCGAAAGTAATCTTCATTGGCCACGTCCTGTTTTTGGGGCGCGCGCGTGCTGTCGGTGATGGTGCCATGACGATCGGCAATGCTTACGCCGAAAAGCAAATCCGGAGGCAACAATCCCTTATCCTTGAGTTCCGCGAGCGAGCCGCGTTTCCGGTCGTCTTCGTGCCAATACTTGACGAGGTTCAAGGTTTGATCGATTTCGTGTAGAGCGCGAGCGGCCTGGGCGTCGTAAGTGTCCAATAGCTCGCGGCTCGACACCGAAGCAGCATGCTCCGCGTCGGAGTACTTCAGCCTGATGAGCCCAAGGGTCGATACCCAAATAGCGGTCAACAGGAGGATGGCGACCACCGGAAATAGGACGGCTGGTTCGGCAATCCGATTCAAACCGCGACGCAATGTGTCTAACGCCAGCACAGCCCTTCCTTGCTCGCCATCTGGTCGGCGTCGGGGGGGGTGGGAAAATCCCCAGTCCTGCCAACCAGCCTAACCTAACAGAATCTGCCCGCCACGCCGTGTGGCAGGCCGCACTTCCAACACCCGAGCGGCAGAACCTCGTGCGACTACGCGAATGCGGTCGAGATGCTGGCCTGATCGTGTAAGGATTTCCCCTAATTGCAATACGTGCCCGTTCTACTCTGCCATGCCACTCAATTCCATCAGGTATGTGGCTAGCGAGGTTAAGCATGCTCCTGGAGTGTGCTTCAGCTGCGCGACCCTTAGTGCCGAGGAGCGCATAATGCCGGGCATTTCGGGCGTCAACGACTGCTGCACGAATTATTGCCCGCGCAACGCTGAACGCAAAGCGAGGTTCACATGGAATTCAAAGTGACGCGGGCAATCGCCGCCTCGATGCTCGTGCTCGGCACAGCGATGGCACATGCG
>WNFR01003589.1_pt1 | contig 17004 bp, 14 predicted proteins | sample 5400221 | NCBI WGS metagenome assembly WNFR01 (sample SAMN13153357, study PRJNA577476) | soil metagenome | isolation source: 40 cm soil under Madrone tree | place: USA:California | collected 2016-06-14
CTAGTGTGGTGTCCCAGCTAATTCTTTGCAACGGCGCACTTTGTCGAGGATGACATCCGCTGTGGCCTTCCAAACGAAAGGGTGGGGCTTGTTATTCCAATTGGCAAGCCACGCATAGATGGCGCGTTCGAGTTCTTCCACACTGCGGAAGGTGCCCCGGCGGATCATACGTTCCGTGATCAAGGCGAAGAAGCGTTCCACCTGATTGAGCCAGGAACTGCTGGTGGGGGTGAAGTGGAAATAGAAGTGGCGGTGCTTTCGGGATTTCAGCCACCGCTTTACGGTGGCGCTCTTGTGCGTGCTGTAGTTGTCCAAAATGATGTGCACGTCCAGGTCGGGAGGGACTTGCTTCTCCACTTGGTTGAGAAACTTCGCGAACTCTTTGCCGCGATGACGCGGCAAGCAACTGCCGATGACTTTGCCGTTCAAGATATTGAAGGCGGCAAATAGGGTGGTCGTTCCGTAGCGTTTGTAATCGTGGGTCTGGCGCTCCGGCAGTCCCGGGCGCAACGGCAGGATCGGAGCGGTGCGGTCTAAGGCTTGAATCTGGCTTTTTTCGTCGACACACAGCACTAGAGCGCGCTCCGGAGGGTCCAGGTACAGACCGGCGATATCGCGCACCTTGTTCTCAAACTGCGGATCGTTGGACAATTTGAATTTCTCGACCCGATGGGGCTGAATATCGAAACGCTGCCAAACCCGATGCACCATCATGCGGGACACGCGCAGGTGTTTGGCGAGCGTTCGCACGGTCCACTGCGTCGCGTCCGGTGGCCTGGTTTTGAGCGTGGTATCCAGAATCTTTTTCTCCAACTCCGCGGTCAGCGTCCAGCGCGGCCGGTTCCGCGTGGGCTTCGCGGTCAGCACTTGTACGCCGCCGGCGCCAAACGCTGCGCGGGCGGCGATCACCGTCGGGCGCGACAGGCCGAGTTGTTTGGCGATCGAGTGATTCGACATCCCTTCCTGGGCCAGCAGAATCACCCGGCATTTCTGGGCCACTCGTTGTGGCGTTGTTCCGGAGCGGACCAACGATTCCAAGAGCGGCGGCGGTAGGAAACATGGCCCGATTGGATCATGGCCAGTCTATATTGTCAATATTTATGTGGGACGGGACACTAGTTCACTCTGAAGTTGCTTGACGGCCAGTCCGCGACCCGGGCTGGCCGTTTTTGTTTGACCCGTGACGTCTCGATCCGGCATGCACGCTACAAAGCACTGGCAGGGATGCGCCGAAGGCCGTAGACTTGGGGCGATGACCGGAACGGTTTCATCGGGCAGGCAGAACGAGAAGAACGGATGGCTGCGCGTTCTGGGCGTGGACCCTGCGGCGACGGGGCCGACCGGCTACGGAATCGTCGAGAGCGACGGACGGCGCTGCCGCATGCTTTATTATGGCGCGATGAAAGTGGCGGCGAAGCGCCAGAAGGGATGTGCGGGCGCGGCGCTTCAGGATGTGCACGCTCGGGTATGCGGCCTGATAGAGAAGTTTTCCCCGGATGCCCTGGCCGTCGAGAGCGTGTTCACCGCCTTGAATATGCGCACGGCGCTACGGCTTGCGGAAGTGCGCGGCGTGATCCTGCTTGCCGCGGCACAGCACGGAGTGCTGGTCTACAGCTACGCGCCTCGCGAAGTGAAGGCGCGCGTCGCCGGCCACGGCCACGCCGGCAAGCAGCAAATGCAGTTGATGGTGCGCGCCCTGCTTTCGATGAACGAAACACCAGAGCCGTCGGACGCCGCGGATGCCTTGGCGGTGGCCCTGTGCCATTTGCAGGTGGAACAGGCTCGGCGGCGGTTTGGGCTCCCGGAGCAGCAGTCATCAGCGAAGCCGCGTGCGCTCCGCGCCGCGGTAGGCTCTACCGGCTTGCCAAACGAAATTCGACCAGGCAGCACAACGCGTGGCGGGTTGCCGCGCATCGTATCGACGCGATGAAGACTTCCCTTCTGCGTTTGTTTCTGTTGATTGCCGCTGCCTCTGTGGCGGCTGGCGCCACGCTCTCGGTCCCCGCTCCGGCCGGCGCCAAGCTGACATTTCGGCGTGTCTTCAAAGGGAGCTCACCCGAATTCATCGAGATTACCGTGCGCGAAGATTCGGATGCCGCCGCGTATGAAATCCGCCAGTTGGACGAGGATCCTGGGCCGTTGCCCTTCCAGGTTAGCGCGGTGTGGCGCACAAAGATGTTCGATCTGGCGGCGCAACTCAAACATTTCCAAGGACAGGATCTCGATGTGCACCGCAAGATCGCGAATCTCGGCGAGAAAACCTTTCGATGGGAATCGGGCACGGAAGTTCATGAGGCAAAATTCAACTACACTTTGAATTCGGCGGCGTCCCAGCTCCTGCAGATTTTTGAGGGGCTGGCTCGTCAGCAGGAACACGTTGATTTGATTTCGCGGCGCATGAAATACGACCGCCTGGGAATCAACGACGCCTTGCTGCAATTCGAATCCGATCTCAACCGCAGCCTTCTGCCGGAACCGCAGCGGGTCTTGCCCATGCTTGATCAGATCGCTGGCGATTCTCGCTTCGTGGACATCGCCCGCCAACGGGCCCGCTCCCTCGCCGAACGCATCCGCCACCAGGGCTAGGAAAATTATTTCGAATCAATTTTCGTAGACATGTGCAGCACGGCGGTTCGGCGCGGGGAGTTCAAGCAAGGAATTCTGCGATGGATCGTCTGCATTGGAACGGATATCGCTGCAACGCGGCTGGCACGAACTGCCCGCGCTGCCTCCGGGTTTTTTCCCGCAGAGCAATCGTGCTTGTTGCGGTCATGCTCTTCGCATGCGGTGGAATCTGTTTTGGCCAGAAAAAACAAAAACTGGAGAAGAATTATCGCGACTGGCTGGAGCGGGACGTCGCTTACATTATCACCAAGGACGAACGCGATACCTTTCTCAAGCTGACCACCGACGAGGCTCGCGAAAAGTTCATTGAGACTTTTTGGGAAATCCGCAATCCCACTCCCGGTACCCCTACCAACATCTTCAGGGAGGAACATTACCAGCGGCTGACCTACGCGAGCGAACACTTTGGGAAAGAGTCTGGAAATGACGGAAGGCGAACGGCCATGGGGCGCACGTATATCGTCCTCGGCCCCCCTCAACAAAAGCAGAACTACCATGACTCACAGAATTTGCGACCCATGGAAGTGTGGTTTTACTCCAATAGCCACGCGGCGCTGCCACCATTTTTCTACCTTGTTTTTTATAGGGAAGATAATTTCAGCGAATATAAGCTCTACAGCCCCGCCTTCGATGGACCGCAGAAACTAGTGACGCAGCGCGGCGAAACGCGTCTGCAAGCCTGGCAGACGATTGAAAAGAACGGTTCAGGCCAACTTGCGCACATAGCGCTGAGTTTGCTTCCGGACGAGCCCATCGATACACAGAATGCGACTTCAAGCTTGGATTCGGACATCATGCTGGGTATTCTTCACGATCTGGCGAACCATCCGCTAAGTGTCAAAGAACTGAATCTTCAGCGAACGCGGGCGAGCGTGAGAGCGTCTCTCGTCCTCACAGGCGAGACGCTGGGTGTTCTCGCTCTTCCGGTGCGGAATTCCGCAGGCAACACAAGACTGGACTACCTGTTGCGGCTTTCGAAGCCCGAAGACTTCTCCTTGGGGGAGGCGTCGGGCGACCGCTATTACTTCAACATAGGTGTCCGCGCCGAAGTGTATGGGACGGACAACAAACTGGTCTTCACTCAGGAGCGATCGTATGCAAAAAATCTAACGCGGGACCAGTACCAGCGGATAAAGGATCGGGTGTTTGGTTTCGAAGGTTCGTTGCCTCTGCCTCCAGGAAATTATCATTTGGAATTCCAATTCACCGATTGGTTGAAAAAGGTGAGCTATCGCGTGAAACAGGATGTAGTCGTTCCTCAGGTTCCGGCGAAGGGTTTGGCGGTGACGGAAATCGTACCATTCAGTATCGCGAAGCCGGTAACGAACGGCGATCCCGATTCAGTACCTTTCAGTTTTGGTGGCGTGAAGTTCACTCCGCTGCTCAAGCGGGAGACGAGTTTTTCTGCTGGGGGGCAAATCAAATTTTTCTACCAAATTTGGGCGCCACAGGTATCTACCGCGCCGTCTCCGGATCAAAAACTGAAGGTCACCTATGCTTATGGGCGGCCGGGAGCAAAGCAGGATTCCCAAACGATTGAAGATGAGGTTTCGAAAGCGCAATTTGATGCCAATGGGTCGCTCCTTAATGGCAAGGAGATTCCGATCGGTGACTGGGCCGCGGGCAATTACAAGCTGGTTCTGACGCTGCAGGATCCAGAGAGCCATCAGGGAGTGTTTTCCAGTTTGAACTTCCGCCTCTTCCCTGGCGCGGTGCCATCGACCTCGTGGGATATCGATGACAGCGACGATGCTTCCAAGGAGGCGAAAGCAGGCATATCCGGCTATGAGCGTGGGCTCTGCTACCTGGCTCATGGGGAGAACGGACTAGCCAGCAAGGCGTTTCGGAGTTCCTTGGAGAAGGATCCTAAGTCCCAAGAGACGCTGAAAGCGCTGGTCGATGCCGAGTTCCTCCGGCAGGCATACGTCGAGGTCGCCAAGTTCGCCGGACAGGTAGAGCTAACCAACAAGACGGATGAGAGGACGATTCTGCGGTTGGCCGAAAGCCTGAACAAGGTCGGAAACACAAAAATGGCCATGGAGCTTCTAGAATCGGGAGTGAAACTCAAACCAGCAAGCGGATCACTCTATTTGATGCTTGCTGAGTACTATGGGCAGCTGGGCGATTCGAGAAAAGAGGAAGAGTATACCCTCAAGGCCAAGCAGCTCATGAGCAAGAGCACATCCACCACCCCATGACTCACCGATGTAAGGTTCTAGTTGGTCGCGGCCTGGGCCTTCTCTAGCTTGGTGACCATGGCGCGGACTGCGTCGCTCATCGAGCCCTTCGGATCGAGCCGCAGGTATTCGTTGAATTCCTTGAGGGCACCCGCGTTATCCCGTTTTTGCAAGAGAATGTTTCCTATTACCACATGCACGCCCGCGATGTTCGGGGCGAGTGTTTCAGCCTTGAGGGCGTGTGGTTCCGCTTCCTGCCAACGGCGTTGAGCCCAGTAGCTCTTGGCCAATTCATAGTGGCCTTCCGGCGACTCAGGCCCTAATTCTAGGCCGCGCAGTAGAGCTTTTTCAGCCCCGGGATACTCTTTTTGTTGGTTCAAGCAAGCCCCGAGCGTGAGATAGGCCGCGGCCGAATTCGGATCGAGTTCCACAGCACGTTCCAGGGCAGCCTGCGAATCCTTCTGCTTACCGCTCTGCAGATAAGCCAGACCCAACATGAGGTAAGCCTGCTGAAACTGGTCGTAGAGTTTGGTGGCCTTCTGAAAGTGGTCGATGCTCGCCGAAGCATCGTGTCTCTCCTCAAAGAGCCTTTGGCCCTGTTCAAACTCTTTCCTGGCAGCTTCAGGAATGCCAAGTGCCTGCACGGAGGTGAGACCCTGAATATCCTGACCCGTTTTTGATCCGGCGCCTTGATCTCTTGGAATTGGATGCAACTCGATCATGGCAGCGGCCGTGGGCGTATGCGAAAGATCTACATGCTTCTCTGCATCTTGGTACCCGTCGTAGTGGACGATGACAACGTACGTGGTAAACACCTTCGGGATAAAGGTCACTTTTCCCCCGGAGTCCGTCATCTGCTCATCCATAAGTCCCCCCGGGTCTGCGTTTAGACGAACGGGTATGCCAGCGGGAGCCGCAGATCCGTTCGCCAGCCGCACAAAAACCAAAATTCGAGCGGCGCTCCGCATGGGACCCTTTTCGTTTGAGGTTTGAGCGTTAAGTGGAGAATTCAAAGTGAGGAACAATAACAGTAAAAAGAACACGCGAAGGCGCTTCATCGCTGACCTCCAGCACGTGACTCACAGGGAGGAAGAAAAGACGCGGGGGAGAGCCCTTTGTGCTCTCCCCCGGTCGAAACGGATCGTTCGCCTTCTAGAACTCGAACCTGAAGAATACCCGCGCTACGAAGGGAGACTGATACCCATCGTTGGCCAGCACTCCGTTTTGGTTGGCGGGCTTCAGGAAGTCTGCGTTTACCGTTCCAAAGCCCAAGTCAATGTTCTGGTTCACATATTGGATGCGCTTCGCGAAGCCGATGTTAAAGAGGTCAGCTCCGACGTGCAGGCGGCCCCATTCCGTAATCCGAATCGGGTAATCCGCATGAAAGTCTACGGTGCCTGTCGTGGGCGTACGTCCTTGTGAACCGCGGCCACCTATCGGAACCTCGCCAGCATTGAGGTAGATCGGGTGCGCAGCCAGCTCGTTGATTGGGGTACCGGTCTGGACCCTGATGCCAGTCCCCAGTACCAGGCCCTTCACCGCGCTCTTGTCAACCACATAGGTGAAGAAGCCATTGACGATGTGCAAGCGATCCGTATTCAACACGCCCGGCTTGAATTGATCCCCTAGCAGGTTGAAGTTGCCCGTCGTGAAGTCAAACAGCGAGCTTATCCCCGGGTCGGTCTGGCCGTTGTCATTGCGCAGGGCGCCTTCGAAGTTGCCGAAAAGCCGCGCGATTCGGTAGTTGGCACGCAATTGCCAGTTGTGCGAGAAGGACTTGTTGACCTCGAACTCGACCGCCCAGTAGCGGCGGATCGGGTCAACAAAGCCGTCCGGAATACCATCCGGAATGTTCAATCCTGCACTCCCGTTTGTTGCCGGATTGAAGCATACAGCAAAATTTCCGTTGCTGTCAGTTACAACCTGATTGAGGCTGTTGGTGATCGGGAATTGCGTGTTGTTAGCGTTGCAGCCGGTCGGATAGTTTGTGGTTGAAGCCAGGATTGCGGATGTTGTGTTCCCCGTTCCATTTGGGGTGAAATCGCTGGGGACCGGATTCGTAAAGAGGTCCGTCTTCTTATTGACGTTGGCGATCAAGAAGACCTGCTGGAAGCCGGCATTCGCTGCTTCAGGCGACACGCCACCGGTATCTTCCACGATCCTCTTGAGGTCGCGGCGAATGAACCTGGCGCTGGCTACGACACCGTACTTGAATTCGTGCTCGTAGCCGACAGCCCATTCGTCTTCGTACATCAACCTCGTGCCGGCCGCGATCGCCTCGGTACTCTGAGTGGATGCAGGAATACTCAAGCCTCCCGTCCCGCCCGCAGCGCCATTCAGCACATGTGCCGAGTCAAACTTAACAATCGGGGCACCGGTTGCGGGGTCGAGATTGATGATTCGCTGCCCACTCCCATTGACCGTATAGTCGGGAGCCAAGCGGAAGCTGAAGAGATCCAACTCGTTGGTAAGGGAGCGCTCCGCGAGGTCTAGCGGCAGATTGTAGTTATAACGCGCGAAGTTCGCGAATATCTTGTTCTTGCGGTCTCCCCAGGGATCCACTGAAACACCGATACGAGGTGACCAGTTGTCTGTGAAGGTGTACTTTGCGTCGTGACCGGACAAGTGTTCCTGATCCCAACGTGCCCCAATGCTGAGGGTGACATACTTGTTCGGAGACCAGGAGTCGTTGACGAAGCCTGAGTTGTAGACGGAGCTTGTGCTGAAGGTTTTGATACCGTTTGCATTCACGCCGAACTCGCTCCGGAACATCCGCAGGTAAACGGGAGTCGGGCCCGCACCAGCAATGTTCATCAACGGGCATTTAGAGCACGAGGGCGACTCGCGCAGGTACCAAGCGGAATTGGCTAGCTGGCCGACAGCAGGACCAGCGATGTTGAGCGCAGTGCCGTCTTCGTTAAAGCCCGGAATTTGAACCGCGCCACCGCTATACTGGCGACCGCCCTTATAGAAGGACTTCTCCCAGCCATAACCAAGGCTGAAAGTGTGCTCACCCCAGTGATGTACCGTTTTCGACGTGTCCGCATTGAGCTTGAAGGTGTTGTCTTGCGTCGGTTCCACGAAACCCCGGCCCTCGGAAACGAACTGGCCACCAATGCCCAGTTCCGGCAGCGTCTGGTCAATGATTTCATGGAGGGAAGGGAAGCCTGTCTCGTCGAAGTGGTTATAGCCCCACGTCCCCGAGAGATTCACTAGCCAACTCGGAGAGAGCGTCCCGTTGTAGCGCAGAGCCACATCTCTGTTGCCGAATTTCAGGACGCTGTTGGCAGTAGTGCTGTGTGTGGTCAGGCGGACCCAGGGAGAGGTGCCTGTGTGCGACGGATCGCCAAACACAGACCCTTCAAGCTGATGTTTGTCGTTTATCTTGTAAGTCAGCTTGGCCGCGTAGCTATAAACATAGGTTTTGAAGGTCGCAGTGGTCCCCGCAAACGGTGAGTCCACTGGATATGCTGCTCTCTGTTCGTTCAGCGTCGGGTTGATCGCCGTGTAGAAGAATAGACTCTTTTTGAATCCAGGCACATATCCGCCGAGTTGCGCCGCGGCATCATAAGAATAATTGTGAATGAGCCTGCCGGTATGATTGGTCTGCCCGTTCGCCAGATCGTCAGGGTTGCTGCGGGTAGCTTCGAATGAGTCCGGCTGGATGAAGGCGGAAACGCCACCGTGATACTTGTCGCCGCCGGACTTGGTCACGATCTGGACGATACCGCCCGTGGATTTGCCATACTGCGGCTCGAACCCGCCCGTTTTGACCTGGACTTCCTTAATGAAAGTCAGGTTGATGCCTGTACCTAGAGAGCCATAAACGCGTGAGAAGATACCCAAACCACCGAAGGCCGAGTCCGTGATGTCCACGCCGTCAGCCACGTACTGGTTCTCAAGACCCGAACCACCGGAGATGGAGGGGTTTGCAGTACCGGAGGCGCCGCCTCCGGCGACGCCGGGGGCGAGGTAGAACAGCCCTGCAACGCCGCGAGGAATCGGGATTTTCTCGTAAAAACTGTCATTCAAGTTGGCGCCGAGCGCCGTCGAAGTCGTGTCCACGGTAATCGCCGAACCGCTGACCTCCACAAGCTCAGTGACGGCGCCGGTCTCAAGGGCGATACGAATCGAACTGACTCTATTTGTCAGCACTTCCACGCTATGGACGGAAGCGGTCCTAAAACCCTGCCTTTCAACCTTTACACTATAGTTGCCAGGGATCAGTAGCGGGAAACTGGCGATTCCTTGGTCTCCGGTCGTCACCGTCTTCGTGCCCGTCGGACCAGTTAGGGTCGCCTTGGCGTCGGGGACGGTGGCTCCAGTAGGGTCCACAACCACAACATCAATGCTGCCCTTTACTGCTGATTCTTGCGCTAGGCATGGAGAGCCAAAAGCAACCAGTAGCGCCACAAAAGCCGACCATCCAAACCACTTCTTTGACATTGGTCAAACTCCTTTCCTAACTTTTTGCGCGTTCAGATATAGCAAATCTAAGTTCTCACGTTCTCAACTCTTGAGGGATTGAGCGACACAAGACATGGGGATGCCAGGAAAAAGCCCCCCCCCGGGCAATGCTGCAAAACGTGCACTTTCTTGCCCAAATAGAGACATCATTTAATCTCTATATTCTCAAGAACTTAAGATTGAACTCCGGTCGCAGAAATTATGGAAACTTCCATTAACTGTAGATACGGAAATATCACCTATACAAAAACATATTCTCTCTTTATATCGCCTGGACGCGCATAGAGGCACGTGGATCATGTATGAAAGGATTCCTGAGCAAAGTTAAAGAAGGCCGCCAGTCTTGATTCCAAGTCTGCCGGTACGTATCTGGCATTAGGTGCCGTGTTCAATCAAACCAAGGAATATCCAAGGGCGGAAACCGCCCTGGCGACGGCCTGGAACTCAACCCGGAGGCCGCCGGGGGCCATTACGAGCTGGCGAAGACCTATTGGGCGCTTGGTCGCTGGCAAGATGCGGCGCCCCACGCCCGCAAAGCGGTAGCCGGGATGCCGGACTTGGCCCCGGCGCACGCCTTGCTCGCCAATGTCATGCTCCGTGAAAGCAACGCGCAAGGGGCATTGCACGAATATCAAGAATACTTACGGCTGGATCCGAATGGCTCGATGGCACCCGGCGTTCGCCAGATGATCGAAAAGATCCAGAAAGCCACGCATCCATAGCCTACAATCCGGCTACCCGGTTTGTTTTCTTCTATTTAAAGCTCCCCCCTTGTGCCTATTTCCTGCATTCAACCGGAATCTGAGGGCTACCGGCGCGTATCTTAGAGAGAGGAGCCCACGCATGAACGCCTGGATTCGCGATGCCTTAGGATTTTTCCGCGAGATCCTTGAGCGGCACCACGGCAGTCTTGCCATAGTGCTCGCCTTCAAGAATTCGCACCTGGCAGCGCGAATCAGGTTGCCGAATCTCCAGTATTCTCACCGGAGTTCCGTCGGGCACCATGAGAAGTTTTTGTGACGCAATTAAAAGAGACAGTCCCACGTCGTCGCTCGCCGTTTCCAACTTCTCTCTTTCCGCAGCAGCTTCCGCATCGACGGACACCAGAGCGAACGAGAGTTTGCCATCAGCGCGAAGTCTTGCGCACCGGCCTACCCAGGAAGATGGCGCCGGAGGCGTCGCGGCCGAACGCGGCACTGCGTGCTCCAGCTTGCCGATGAACCGGTAGCCGCGCTTCGGCAGGGTTTCGACGAAACGCGGCTTCTTCTTGTCGTCGCCCAAAGCCAGGCGCAACTTCTTGACGGCTGTGTTGAGGCTGTGATCGAAGTCCACAAACGTGTCTCCGGGCCAAAGTCTTTTCTCGAACTCTTTGCGCGTGACAACTTCACCGGGCCGCTCCATCAGCATGGCAAGCGCTTGGAACGGTAGAACTTGCAGCTTGATTTTGCGGCCTGCTTTGTAAACTTCTCCCGCGCGAAGATCCACCTCGAACACATCAAACCGTACGACGCCCGAGGATTGGCCGGGAGATGACATCGATTCTCTTCTGCCTGCGATGACTATAACACTCCCCGGAAAAACCGCGGGGGTCAGCGCCTCTTGCTTAAGTCCCGTATTTCTGTGGTGTTCCTTGTTCATTTACGGTCGCTTTTCAGTTCATCCGCAGTGCATTGCACTCCTGAAAGGAATGCGGCAGAGTGCGCGGCATACAAAGGCGCTGGGCAGTTGACACGAGCCAGGACAAAAGACAAATCAGCATGAACGGCGCCAGCAAATTAGAAAGAGGAGGGTCCCATGAAAAAGCAATCTTTTCTGATGGCAGGTGTGCTGGTGCTCTCGAGCTTGGCGGCAACTCAAGTTGCGCGAGCCCAGGAGGCCATGGTGGTGGACATTCCCTTTGCCTTCACGGCGGGCAACGCTACGCTTCCGGCCGGTGAGTATCGCGTCCAGAAAATGGATCGAAATTCAGCGGTGCTTTTGATTCATTGCTGGGACACGCGCGCCTCAGCCTTGGTGATTACCAACGCAGCCCAGGCAAAAGAGCTGCAAGCCGAATCGAAGCTGGTCTTTAACCGTTACGGCAATCGCTACTTCCTTTCGCAGGTCTGGACGTCAGGATCCATCCGCGGAAGGCAACTCCCGATATCGCCGCGAGAAAAAGAAATGCCGCAACTGGCTCGCAACGAGACGAAAACCGAAATTACGCTGGTTGCCCGTCTGTCCCCCGCCAGGCCGTGATGTGACCGCAGCCCGAATGGCAATCCAGCAACCGGAAGCCGGAGCCCTCAGCTCCGGCTTCCTTTCCTTTTGTCGAACCAATTGCTTCAGGGCCGCCCCGCCGAGCCAGAGCTTTTTCTCCTTTAGACATGCCAGGTTCCCCGCCACACGTTGGGAAATCACAGCCACTCGTTGCGGTTCCTTCTGACTCAACGTGAATGTCTCCTGTCTCATAGGGTGACATTTTCACGTTGCTGTTCAGGGGTGACAGAATCATGGAGCCAAAACACATCACTCCCGACCCTGGTCGGATTGAGGCTTCTGCGGTATCATCTTTTCCTTCGGAAGGCCGGTTGCGGAACTGACCTCTGACGCGATCCAGGCGAGGCGAGCCATGGCGCATCACGGCCCCTTCAGAGTCGATTTCTCTACCCGTTGTTCCACGCTGCGTTCTTGCGCTTATCCCCATCGCAATCGCACTCGAGTTGGCGCTTCTCCTCCTGGGATATTTCAGCGTGCGAGGCGCGTTTCTCCTAACGGTTATCGCCGTAAACATCTGGTATGCAGTTCGCGATCGTGCTTTCCGTCGCATATCTACGATGTATGTGAGGTGATATATGGCAACCGAGAGTCATTCCGTGGAGTTTGCAGGAGGCAATCACGGCAGGCGACGTCACATTTGCGCCTTCTTCAACAGCGCCGACGAGGAGCACAGGGTGCTTCGCTCGTTCTTCAAAGATGGCTTCGACCGGGGGGATAAAGCCTTCCATCTTGTTAACCCCGAGCTACGCGAAGACCATCTCAAGCGGCTTGCCAAGGCAGGTATCAATGTGCAAGAGATGATGGACACCGGCCAATTGGAGGTGCGGCCGTGGCAAGATGCTCCGCTCCGCGGAGGCCGGTTTGACCAGGAAACCTGGCTGGCCTCGTTCGAACAAGTGCTTCAGTCCGGGCCTGCGGCAGGGTACGCACAGACAAGATTCCTGGCGCACATGGAATGGGCGCTCGTCGACTTACCAGGCGTCGAAGACCTGATCGAGTTCGAGACGCGGGTCAACTACGTGGTTCCCAAGTACGACGATATAGTGATCTGCGCGTATGATCTGTCGAAATTTGGCGCGAGCGTGGTGATGGACGCCTTGCGGACGCATCCCGCCGTGATTGTCGGTGGGTTACTGCAGGAGAACCCGTTCTTCGTGCCACCGGACCAGTTCCTCCTCGAGATAAAGAATCGACGGCCGCTTCGCAGGAGCGCAAGCGCGGCGAACTAAATGCCCATAGACCCAGATCTGAGATCCCGTTTGTTTGTCTACTATGCGTGTGAGGTGATATATGGAAACCAAAAATCATTCCGTGCAGTTTGCCGGAGGCAATCTCGCCGGGCAACGTCACATTTGCGCTTTCTTCAACAGCATCGACGAGGAGCACAGGGTGCTTCGCTCGTTCATCAAAGATGGCCTCGAGCGGGGGGAAAAAGCTTTCCATATCGTTGACCCCGAGCTACGGGAAGAACATCTTAAACTCCTCGCCGAAGCAGGTATCAATGTGCAAGAGACGATGGACACCGGCCAATTGGAGGTGCGGCGTTGGCAGGATGCTTACCTGCGCGGGGACCACTTTGACCAGAATGCGATGTTGGCATTGATCGAAGAGGTTCTCCAATCGGCCGATACGGCCGGGTACCCGCTCACCAGACTGGTGGCCCACATGGAATGGGCGCTGCTCGACAAACCCGGCGTCGATAACCTGGTGGAATACGAGACACGCCTCAACTATGTGCTTCCCAAGTACGATGATGCAGTGGTGTGTACGTACGATCTGTCGAAATTTGGCGCAAGCGTGACAATGGACATCCTGCGCACGCACCCGGTGGTGATCATCGGCGGGGTGCTGCAGGAGAACCCGTTCTTCGTGCCACCGGATCAGTTCCTCCTCGAGATAAAGGAGCGACGGCCGCTTCGCAGGAGCGCAGGCACGGCAAACTAAATGCCCATAGACCCAGATCTGAGATCCCGCAGATGGGCCAAGCAGACTGGTGCGCGACCAACTGGTACGTGCACTTTTGCGACGAGGAGGAAGACGTTCGGAAGAGAATCGCGCGCTTCCGGGAGGATCACCCGCTTCGATATATCGCTAGCGTGCAGTGCCATGGGGGCACATAGAATGAAATGTGCGAGGTGCAGATGGTTTCGATGCCGACTATGAAATCTGAGTTCAATTAATGTAATGAGGTGATATATGGAAACCAAGAATCACTCCGTGCAGTTTGCCGGAGGCAATCTCGCCGGGCAACGTCATATTTGCGCTTTCTTCAACAGCATCGACGAGGAGCACAGGGTGCTTCGCTCGTTCTTCAAAGATGGCTTCGACCGGGGCGAAAAGGCTACTCACATCGTGGATCCTGAAAAACGGGAAGAGCATCTGAAGCGCCTCGCGGAAGCGGGTATCAACGTCCGGCAGGCGATGGACACGGGGCAGCTCGAGTTGCGGCCATGGCGGGAAGCTTACCTCCGCGGAGATCGGTTCGACCAGGATGCCGCGGTGGCTTTAATCGAAGAAATACTCCAGTCGGGCGCAGCGGCCGGCTACGCGCTCACCAGGCTGGTGGGACATATGGAATGGGCACTGCTCGATAAACCAGGCGTGAACAATTTGGTGGAATATGAGACACGCCTCAATTATGTTCTTCCCAGGTACAAGGATCCGGTGATCTGCACCTACGACCTGTCGAAATTTCCAGCCAGCCTGGTGATGGATATCATGCGGACGCACCCGGTCGTAATTATCGGCGGCATCCTTCAGGAGAATCCGTTCTTCGTTCCTCCCGATCAGTTTCTCCTCGAGTTGCAAGAGCGACGGTCGGTTCGCAAGAGTGCAGGCATGTCGAACTAAATGCCCACAGAACCGCATACTGAGAGTGTCGCGCTGCGAACGGCGCTCCGAGAACTGGTGGCACTTTCGACAATCCCGGCGGCATGGGTGGGAAGAGAACCGCCTATCATTGCCGCCGGGCTCGCCGATGTGCTGGTCGGATCGCTGCAACTGGATTTCGCCTTTGTGCGTTTGTGCGATCCCAAAGGGGGCGGCGCGATTGAAGTGATGCGGGGTTACGCATGGAAAGCATTCCCCGAATGGTTGCAAACTCACCCGGGCGTCGTCGGCCCGTTTTCGTGTAAGGAAATCGTTGCCGACCTTGGCGGCGCGGAGCAATGCCGCGGTGTTGTCATTCCCATTGGCGTCAATGCTGAGGCTGGCCTGGTCGCTGCGGCGTGCAATCGCAAGGACTTTCCCAGCGAGATTGACCAATTGCTGCTTTCCGTGGCGGGGAATCACGCCGCCGCAGCGTTTCAGAACGCGCGCCTGCGCCACGAACTCGACGCAAAAGTGGCGGAACTCCGTCAAGCCCGCGACGAACTCGAGATGAAGGTGGCGGAACGGACCGCTGATTTGCAGCGGAGCGAGGCGAATCTAGCTGAAGCGCAGAGGCTGAGCCACTGCGGCAGTTTCGCCGTGAATGTCTTCAGAGAGGGAATCTACTGGTCCGAGGAAACCTATCGGATCTTTGAGTGCGATCCGGCGAACGAACCCACACTGGAGTTCATACTGGAACGAACGCATCCCGAAGACAGAGCCCTCGTCCAGCAAGTCAGCAATCAGGCGCAACAGGAGCGGAAGCATTTTCATTTAGAACATCGACTGTTGATGCCCAACGGGTCAGTCAAACATCTCGAGATTGTGGCCCATGCGGTAGAAAGACACGAATCGGGCAATGTCGGATTTGTTGGCGCGGTGCTGGACGTTACCGAGCGCAAGCAAGCCGAGCAGAAATTCCGTGGGCTTTTGGAATCCGCTCCGGATGCCATGATCGTGATGAGTCGGCACGGCAAGATCGTGTTGGTCAATGCACAGGTGGAGAAGCTGTTTGGGTATCGACGGGAAGAACTCTTGGGACAGGAGATTGAGATTTTGGTGCCAGAACGGTTTAGGGGCAGACACCCCGAGCACCGCACGGGGTTCTTCGCCCAGCCTCGGGTGCGGCCGATGGGTGCGGGTCTGGAGCTGTACGGACGGCGGAAAAACGGTACGGAGTTTCCCGTGGAGATCAGTCTCAGTCCGCTGGAAACGGAGGAGGGTCCGCTCGTCTCCGGTGCCGTCCGCGACATCACTGAGCGCAAGCGCGCAGAGGAGGCACTGCGTAGGAGCGAGGCCTACTTAGCGGAAGGGCAAAGGCTCACCCATACAGGTAGTTGGGCGTGCAATATTGCTACCCGAGAGATCCTTCACTCCTCCGAGGAACACTCCCGCTTGTATGGCTTCGACGCGGAGACGGGGATACCTTCATTCCAAGAAATGGTACAGCGTATTCATCCAGAAGATCGAGACCGCCTCGTTGAAATCGCCGAGAGAGCAAGCTGCGAGGGAAAGGATTTCGAGGCGCATTTCCGAGCCGTTCTTCCAGACGGTACGACGAAATACGTGCATGGTGTGGGCCATCCTGTTTTCAACGCGTCCGGCGACGTCGTCGAATACGTGGGTATCCTGATGGACGTGACCGAACGCAGGCGGGCGGATGAAGAGCGCGAGAGATTGCGCCAGGTACAGGCTGATCTTGCGCACTTAAGTCGGGTGACGACGATGGGCGAGCTGACTGCTTCGCTGGCGCACGAGATCAGGCAGCCGATTTCCGCAGCAGTAATGAACGCTAAAACCTGTTTGCGATGGCTTGGCCGCGATGACCCCGATGTGGCAGAGGCGCGCGAATCCGCATTAAGACTTGTTAAAGACGTAACGCGCGCGGCTGACATCATTAGCAGAATCAGCTTGCTGTTCAAGAAGGGCCCGTTGCAGCGGGAGCTGGTTGATGTAAATGAACTCATTCAAGAAATGATTGTTCTGCTGCGCAGCGAGGCGAACCGCTACTCGATCTCCATCCGCACCGAGCTTGCTGAGGATCTTCCCAAGGTCATGGCAGACCGTGTGCAACTCCAGCAGGTTTTCATGAACCTCATGCTCAATGGCATCGATGCCATGAAGGAAACTAGTGGCGGCGGTGAGCTTACCATCAAGTCGGAAGCCGGCGATGGTCAACTGCTGATCTCGGTCAGCGATACCGGCGTGGGGCTTCTCCCGCAGCAGGTGGACCAGATCTTCAGGGCATTCTTTACGACCAAGGATAACGGGACTGGTATGGGACTGCCCATCAGTCGGTCGATCATTGAGTCACATGGCGGCCGCTTGTGGGCCGCCGCTGCCTCCGGGCGGGGTGCCACTTTTCAGTTCACCCTGCCCGCGACGGTCGCGGCCCACGCATAACCTCCTGACACAGTACTGAATGGGGAAAATCGCCGCCGATTGCTGGGCTGGCTCGTCGAACCCCTACGGTACGAATAGCTCATGGTTCTTCGAACCACAACGAACCATGAAAATAATCTCGAGAGGAGGTATCTTGGAGCACCGTCAAGCGGGCGAAGGCCGATTTATTCTGGCGCGATTAGAGCCCGAGTACGAATATGACCTG
>WNFR01007690.1_pt1 | contig 16995 bp, 25 predicted proteins | sample 5400221 | NCBI WGS metagenome assembly WNFR01 (sample SAMN13153357, study PRJNA577476) | soil metagenome | isolation source: 40 cm soil under Madrone tree | place: USA:California | collected 2016-06-14
ATGGGGCAGGGATGGCATCAGGGAATGGGCTGAGTAAGGAAAAAAAAGTGTAGGAGGAAGGGGGGACATACCTGGGTGCTGTGGACTGTAGACAGGTGGGAACAGAGGTGGGAGTAACCAGAGTAACCAGCTACATTTAGCTTCCTGACTAGCATCAGGAAAACCTACATTTTACTTTATCGTGCTTTTTCATGCTTTTTGTGCTTTTTGAAGGAAAAAAAGTAACACTATGAAAAGCACATGTCTACTTTTCACAAGTAATCAATCCTATGTACTTTTTCCTACTTTTCCTACTTTTTTATTACTTTGTTAGGGATTTTTCAGGAGAAAATCTAAATTTTTTTCTACTTTTTTCTGCTTTTTTCTGCTTTTTCTGCTTTTTTGTACTTTTCAAAAAAAAAAATTTACTTTTTAAAGTGTTCTACTTTTTTAGCCAGATTCCCAAGCATTCTGAAAAGTAGGGAGGATTACTTTTGTTGTACTTTTCCCTTGCTTTTACTGAAAAGCATGAAAAAGCATGAAAAAGCACAAAAAAGCTGATGCTAGTTTATTTTCAGCTTCAGAATGTGCATGCTGGATGTGCTCTGCTCTCTGTCAAATCTACTGATTGGATTAATTGTTCTTTGGAATCCATTTTCTAATAACATTGAGCTTTCACTAATTTCACTGTTCAGTACTTCAGTTTGTATGTGCTCTCCGGTAGCGCGTCGCGTTGACCAGCGCGTTTGGTCATGTGATTATATTACTAAGACACACGATGTGACTGCCTGTCACAGAGCCCACGTTGTAGAGGAGGTGAACACAGGGGTCAAGTCATGGCATCTTCGGCACAAAAAACCAATAGGATTCCATGATTTTCCGGCTTTCCCTGCCATGCCTCTCCCTCCTCGAAAACGGCAGGAATGAGACTAGGTAAGTGTAGACCTTCCACTTGTACTTCCACTCATAACACAATCAATTAAGGATGAAAATCAGTCTAATGTAGGATAAAATTAAGATTGTTATAATCCTAGATTTGGCAGAAATCAGTCTACCCACAAATGCAATCAGCAGACTTCATCCTTGGATTGAAATCAGTCCTCAATTATCAACTGGCTTTCAAAATATATAGATGATATCTACATACAAAGACACATGCTACAGAAGTGTATTCAACACCATCACCACCATCACCACAGCTGTCATCATCTTGGAGTAGTATCCAACCATTGCCTGCACTGAATGAAACTAAGAAAAGAAAAAAGAATGGGAGAGACATACCAGTGCACAAACCAGGGGCTGTGTGGCTGCATGCTCCTTGTGTGAGGGTGGTGTGCACAAGTTATCATTGATGCAGAGGCCCCATGCTGGCATTGGCATTGGCCAGGAGTGAGTAATAAGAAAAAAAAGGGATAGGAGGGAATTACATGCCACTTGTGAGGTAAGTGGGGATGGAAGGGGGCTGCACCATTTATGCACCCTAGAGAGTGGTGAGGGAAAGAAACAATACTACAGGAGACTTGAGACTTACCTGTATCACAATTCAGTAGGAAATTCATCCACTGTATTTTGACCATCCAAACTTAGACATGTTCTAGGATGAATATCTGTGACACTATTTTATGATGTTTCATCAACTTCAGTATGAAATAGGACAATTTCTTGAGGATGATAATCAGTACTAAATTAGGATGATTTGGAGTCAGCCACTAACTTTGCTATGATAGACTGTATGATTTTGGATGATTTCATCTGAATTGGTGTTAGAAGTGTCCATCCTGTCAAGGTTGCAATTTCCTTGATGTGCGGGAGAGAAGAGGGCGGAGTGCCGCTTACCCACTCAGAGGACGCCGCGTTTGCATGGAAGGAAGCACTCATCATGGCATCATGGCTTAATCGGGCTAATCCCACCCACTTCCAAACGTAGATGATGATCCCAATTTATTCAAATCTTACCGCTGACTGCTGGTCCCGTGAGTTAGCAGATTCCAGAGAGAGATGGATCGCACTCTCACTGCCCGTTTCCGGGCCTTTTGTCTCCATCACCGTCGCCACCGTCTCACGCTCTTTGGACGTTCGGTTGTACTTATTGGGTGTGAGTTGCTCGCCAACGCGATCTGTTGGATCGTCGCCGGCATTCTGTTTGGTGGTCGTCGACAATCGCAACCACTTCTCAGTCTTTCGCTACTCGCATGGGTAGGTGCCCTTCCCCTTCTTGCCAGCGAGCGCCTCCCATAAATCTGTTTCTGTTGTGAGACGATCGGCCTGAGACATGGTAAGTGGAAACAACGCTTCCAAAAAAATTCATCAAAGAAGTTTCAACCTGTTAACAACTTCTCCCACTAGCCCTTGACGCAGACCACATCAGGTGAATGATGTACGCTATCTCCGCCTTTATTCCCTAATACCGTGCGTTCACCGTCGCACCATAGCGTTCAGTCGTTAAGCGTTGCACCTTCTTTCCTTGAGCGCTAAGCCTCGCATAGTGCTATCGACAATGCTACTAGAGGACTCATTGGCCTTGGACAACTTCCAGTCACCTGTGGCCTCTTCTTTTCACTCGGTCATAGCACTATTGTCATAGTTGTAGTGAGTCCATCCCACCTTTTTTTTTTTGGCTTTGCGATAAGTACTCGTACCATGTCGATAAACACGATAGAATGTCGCCATTGCTATCAGCACCGGTGTTGCTGACAAGATCGGTGGTGTCGGACAAGTAGGTGGAGTTGTCGGTGCGTGTTACTTTGTAATTGCATACGATGGCAGTTCCAATGTATCGTGGACGTGGACGAAGGGTCTTCCGTCAGCGCCGCCTTCTTGTTCATCGTAGGACTCGCGAATTCCTTTATCCTTCATAGGATCCTCCGAAAGCGTCGACAGGTAGGAAGGGCGAAAAGGTCAGGTGACCATGGTAACGTGCTGAGACAATGATCTAGAACAAAAAGCGCAAGGAACAGCAATTAAGTCGAGGTGAACAACCTGACGAATCCGAGGACGTGCTCGAAGACAACGGTCAGTACAACAATACAATAATGATGAAGATTCTCGGCCCAGTAGTTCGTTTTGTGGACCGTCCTTGGAAGGTGCTCCTGGTGTGACCACTCACCTTTTCTCTTCTGACACATGTCAGATGTACCCGGTTGGAGTGTTGTTTGGATTGGGTGAGGAGAACCCACGTCCAAACCACTCGTAACTACTAACCAATTTTTGGACAAACTACTAACCTATTGAAAGGGTTTGACACAGCGTCGTCCATCGCACTTCTCGCAGCATCCATTGTCGCGAAGAAAGGGGGTGCGGGTATCCCTCCTGCAGATATCGTCATCCTTCCCGTGAGTTTCTTTGCCTCCTTCAAGCTGGGATCAGCCTGAGTTGCGTAAACAGATTTTGTTCACAGCCGGAATGACGCTTCTTGATTCAATTGACTCCATCCTCATGCTCTACTCTTACACAGGATTCCCTGAGCGCTCCTTTCGCCTTTTTGAAACCACAGGAATAAACGATGCGCTAGAGAGGCGTAGCGCCTATCAGGAAGCGGCTGCCACTAATGTGTCTCGTTCGGACAACAGAGATGCGAATCAGCACGGATGCTGTGCAGGCGTGGGTTCTGCTCTGACGCCACAGTCTGGACAGAATGGCGTTTCCGAACAAGATAAGAAGACAGAGGTCGAGGTCGTAGTGGAAGATGCGGGTGAAAACATAAGGAACATCAGAAAGCAGGTGGGAAGAAATGTGACGGCGAAGCGGAACGTGATGTCGGGGTTGAGCATCGTGCTTACTTTGATGAGCATTATTGTTGCATTCAGGTGAGAACCGACTCAGACGAAGGAACCTCATTGAACCTTGTCTCTGCAGCATATCACTAATCACAATTATGGGGATGGTTGGAGACAAGTGCGCGAAATGTCGCGCGGCTGCAGAGAACGATAGGGGCTTAGCGGGGAAATGGTGGAGATTCTGGGCCAAGGTAGAAATCCATTATGAAGAACCCCGAGACGTGCTGACGAAGCGTGGACCTCGGCATTCACATTCCCGACAAGGCGAACGACAACTCGGGTTATATTGGTGCTGGAATCGTCGGGACCTTTGTGTTTGTAGTCGGTGGTTGGTATGGAGTGCGTTGGGTGTCCGATAAGAGGAGGAAGAGGACAGGCTAAAGGACAAGGCTTGTTGACATTGGGATGAACAACTCTGGTTTACCGGCGTTGTGATGTCATCACATCCCATTTGAGTCCGAATGCCCAGATCTTGATAAGCGGGTGATGACGGAACATAAAGAGAGTTACGTCAGCCCAATTATCGTCCGGGACGATAGGCGTGGCATAGATCGCACATTTATAACGCGGCCACCCATGGACCCATCAACATCAACCACGTCCCGCACATGTCAGCCAGCAACGCTAGTCTACCATTGTACCAAGAGTGCGTCCCTTCGCTTTCGTTTGGTCCCTTATCGAGCCCTTATCATTTCGTTCATTCCACAGGCTCGCCTGGGGTTCAGCGAAAGCCCTTCGGGCGTTTGTACCACCGCATCAAGACCGCATTCCAAGGACATGGCTTACTACGCCATCTATACTGCTCCCATTCATTCCGTACTCTTTCATGTCGTACCTCGTCCGGAGACCAGACACCCATCTCATTCGCCTCCTTGTCCTCCCTACTCTGATTACTTCATCCCTCCATTCATCCTACGGCTACGTTTGGCTCGACCCAAGGTATAATGTATTCAACTGGGCAGCAGCCGTGTTCTCCTTTGTTCTCATCGGGAAGGGCATCGATCTGGCACTGGCTAGGACTGGTCGTCGCAAACGAAGCGAGGAGGTCTGGGGCACGCTGTTGACCGCAACCATCTCCTCCAAAGAATGCTCAGATGCACCGGGAGACGCGTCTCTCAAGGAACGCCAGTGTTCGGCTCTCCTCCCATTGTGGCTCCAGGATGCCGTTGAACTCATGTTCTCCATGCGCGGCCTTGGGTGGGACTTTGGCAAGGGTGTCTACACGCCGCCGGCCACGCGCCCACAAGAGCGCTGGCCCTTCCTTCGCGCCACGTTCAGCTCTTTCCTCATCAATTTCTTGATCCTGGATATTATCGAAGCAATCATCAAACTTATCCCCGGCGTCGGAGACCCCTTCGGCGGAAGCATTTTCTTCGCAGACCTACCTCTCCCCACCCGGTACATCGCCTCGACCGTCATCCACGTCCTCACTGGGATTGCATTCGTTGCCGGATTCGGAATGGTCTACGACTTGATCACGCTGTTTGCTGTCGGTCTCCTTTCCCACTCACCTAGCTCTTGGCCACCAGTCATGGATAACCCATGGGCTGCACAGTCGCTGCATGAGTTCTGGGCAAAGCGCTGGCACCAGCTCCTCCGCCAGACTTTCCTCGTCTTTGGCGGCATCCCTGGCCGTAAGGTCGGAGGCAATGTCGGCCTCGTGCTTGGCACATTTCTTGCCTCCGGTTTCTTCCATGAATGCACCATCCTTGCCATGGGCCGCGAGTGGGACTCGCGCGTCCCTCTATTTTTTCTCATGCAGGGTGGCTCCATTATCGGCGAGCGCATCTGGAGGAAGGCAACGGGGCGACGCGTGGGTGGGTTCCTCGGTCGGTTGTGGGTATACTTTGACATCATGATCCTTGGCCAGCCTCTCGGTAAGTGGTTTATGCAATCATTAGGGTAGCAGGCGGTTCTGAGTAACTGTTCTGTTTCATAGTTGACGCCTGGCACAAGAGAGGCCTCGGCGGGGGAATGGTCATCCCGCCCCAGATGAGCCCAACTCGGGTCGCCTTCATCCCCGCTATTCGGAGACTTACGGCATAGCAGCCGTGGGCGTCCCCTTGTTCCAGCAGTTAGACAGATACCGTTATCATGACCTCATAATTTTTCTTGCTTATTTGTAGATGTGGCCTACTAAATGCTTCGGTCGGCTGTTTCAACACCATAACCTCCTCCACAATCTGGGATAAACATACCTTGTACGAGTAGAACATCCTAAGCCCCACCATGGGGCCCGAACAAAAACCTAACTGTACCCTCATTCCGTCCAATAGCATCTGCACCGTCCGGGAGGTCGTGATATCCGTCGCCTAGAATCGGTGTCCGGCTCCGAGGTGGGTGCTCAGTCTCGCGCATGGCTATTTTAAGCCGCATGAGCTGGTCAGAGGAATACGAAGGCGGTACGACGACATTGTGTGCGCCGCGGGAAACGTGGGGCGATGGGGAAGAAGGCGTGTTCGGAGTTGTGTTCGCAGATGGGTTCTGTGTTTGCGATATCAGGAGATCAAGAAGCGCATGGGATATGGCTTGATTGCCGACGAAGGACAAAAACAGTCGAGGAATCAGAAGAACGCCATTGAATAAGAATGAACAATAGATGGTTGTACAAGGCTTCACCTTCAAGGTCGTCAACTTGCGCTTTAAACTTCTTCTCCCAGGACCCATGGACTCCCAGGATAGCCACAATCTCGTGATTACTGCGACATCCGGGGATAACTTGCGCCTCGCTTTGTTCGAACGTCGTCAACAAGGCTGCGAGGTAAAGACATGCAATCGCGACTATATGTGGCGGATATTGTAGAGCCACGAGCGTTCTCTGGCTACACGGGAGTTCACTTTGGGATGATGTGTAGAGGAAATTGGACCTACCTGTCAATAGTCAGACGCCACGCAAGCTTGGTCAGCTTTTTCGAGGCTGGGATGGTCAATAATTTTCGCGTTTGCAGAAATTGGTGGAAGGCCGTACCATTAAGTTCTCTTCCGACTTTGATCACGTATGGGAATGGCATATGGGAGGTAAAATTAAAGGAAATGAGTTCTACAATGAGCCGCTCTACCGCCAGTAGCCTTTGTCTGTCCTGTTCGAGGACCTATCTTGACCTACTTCAGTGGTCTGTGCTTCTAATTTTGTGTAAGCGCACCGCTGGGTCCATGTCGATCTCTCCAACAATCGACTTGGACTTTGCCGCTTGTTCTGGGAAGCGCACTGTGTAGGAGGCCATGAGAATTTCGCGAGGTTTTTTCAGAGTATCATGCATTTTCGAGGACACGTAAAGGGCCGCGAGTGTCACATCCTGCGAAGTGCGGGATAAGTAGTGGTTCAAGATACACAGCGGAAAGTGCACCTGGTACCCGAAGTCTTTTCTGGGAAAGAAGAGGTGAAATCTGTGATACAAGTTTTGCGCGGTTGCGATCGTTTTTCGAGGACTATTGAGCAAAGTGCTTTTATGAGCACTCATTTCATACCCAAGAGCCAACACGAGTACTCACAAACCAATTTTGGTGCCAACGGATTCAATAAAGCCACAAGCTTGTTGTCTTGCCTTCTCCTCCTGAGACGTGGATAGCTTTCCGCGCTGCTTTTCCGAGAGCCTTACGACGTCAAGAGGAGGGAAGTACGGACGGTGGTGTTGAGTATACGTCGAAGGTTGATTCGCAGGACCAGGGTCACGATAGAAAGTGTCCATGGCCATGGTGTGAGTTGAAGACGGTCGGCGGTTGAAGACGACCGTCGAGCATAGATTAGATGAACACGGTGCACGTGATTTGGTTGCGTGGAGATTGTCGCATTCGCATTATCGCGCTTGTCGTGATCGCATGGACGCAACTCCCACCCATCTCTCCACGGCAGTCTTTCTCCAAGATGCCTGTTCACAGCATAAGTATATCAGAACTCGAGATTCATCTCACGTCTTCGAGCGTCCAGAAAGGCTCCGAGCCGTGAAAATCGGCCTCTGCGCTGCTATATCTCGTATTCAAGAACAAACACGTCCCGTCTCGACTGAAAGCGCGACGAGCCCTGACCCAGATTCACTTATTGCTGCAATTGAAAATCTGAAGCTTGAACAAGCTCAAACGGACTCTCTTCTACCAAGTGGGCATCCTGTTCAAGTAGTACGGAGCTCCGCCAAAATAGACATTCTCGGCGACCCTGCCGTAAAGTTCATCCATGGCGACGTTGATGGCGACATCTATCTCGAGAAGCTCACTGAGTGGACTAGCCATAGTATGGAAAAAATCTCGTCAGGGCAGTCAGAGATTCCAAGCGAGCTTCCTCAGGGCGATTTATACTGTAATTTCAATCCTCCTCTGATGCGACATTGCACGAGCCCATTCAACCGACAGTATGTCCGACTTCGTTGGATGCTATTCAAGGAGCACTGGGTACGGTATGCGAGGCGGTCGACACCGTTATGAAACTACCTGTGGAAGGGTCCCTCGATCCTCCTCGACGTGCTTTCGTCGCCGTTCGGCCTCCCGGTCATCACTGTGGGGAAAACACACCCTGTGGCTTCTGTTTCGTCAATAACGTTGCCGTTGGGGCTGCACATGGTAGGCAGGAGGATTCTATAAAACGTTTAAACCAGACTGTAACATCCACCTACAGCCCATTTAAAACATGGTGTCAAGCGAGTCGTGATACTGGACATTGACCTTCATCACGGTGGGTCTAATTGATATTGGCCCATCTGGATTAAGGGGCTATCATCAACAGGTAATGGAACACAGTCTATAGTCTGGCAGATCAACGAGGAAGCATACCGGGCCAAACTCGAAGCTGATGCAGGAGCCCCAGCCAAGGGTAAGGGTAGTCTTCAAGTTTATTACGGCTCGGTTCATGACGTCCTATCATTTCCATGCGAGGTAATAAAGTCAAATTCGTGGGGTAATTTACGGGTGCTGACGGTCATGTAGGATGGAAAGCCAGACATGGTTCAGGCCGCATCTGTTTCAATTCATGGTCCCCATGGCCAATACATAGAAAACGTCCATCTTGAACCATTCGAGTCCGAGGATCAGTTTTGGAGTATACATTATCGCGGAGCGTATAGCAAGTTACTCAGCAAGGCGGAAGATTTTGTCAAGTCCACCGGTGGTGCATCAGATGACGATGATACGCTCGTTTTCATTAGGCGAGTCGTCTCAAAATTCATCACCGCCTCAGACCCTGACGTTGAGGCGACTCAGTGCAGGATTTGACGCTTCCGAATATGAAACACCGTCGATGTCACGGCACAATCGGAAGGTCCCGACCTCTTTTTTCTATCACTTCACGCGGGATGTCTGCGCGTTTTCCAATAAATGGGCAAAGGGCCGAATCGTGAGCGTGCTCGAGGGTGGATACAGTGACAAGGCGTTGCTCAGCGGAGCCATGGCTCACCTGACTGGTCTTGTGGACGGAGAAGACGCTTTTGACACAAATGAATCGAGGGAGACCTGGTGGTCCCCTGAAAACGTTCAGATGGCAAGTTCCTCGGGACATAAGTACTAAGCTCAAGGCTGATGCACGATATGTACAGCTAGAGAAGTTGGCCAAGAAACGCCGTGGCCCAATTTATGTCCCTTGCACCAAGGACGACGTTTCTTCACCATGGTTTGATCGTACCTCGAGCCTACTCGCCCTGCTCGACCCACGAAACACTGAATCACCGTCAAGTCGCAGTACTTCCATTCCTCTTAACTCCATGACGCTGAGGACACGAAAATCGAACAACCAGGGAACCTCGACTAGCCCAATCACGTCCCCGGAACGGAGGAAAGCAGATAAGAGCCACGCCATCGACGACTCCGCTGATGCGTTGCCGTCTTCTGAGTTAATCACCGAAGTGAAGCCACCCAGCGTTACGAAGAAGCTTCCGCGTGTCATCCTGAAAGTTGGCTCGCGGCCGGAAGCTTGAAATCTCTTGTATGTTCCACCCATGGCTTACGTTTTGGGAGAAGGGAGAAAACGCTGATTAGTGTAAATGTAACCAATCTGTAAATTATACCCCCTATAGTTATGCCTCTGCGGTTTCCACAGAACTCGAAATCCCCAGTCCTCTGCCATGTCCAAGCTGTTTACAAAAAGACTGATTGGGCGAGTGTTACGCTAGTATAACTAGCAGTTATTAGGTAGCGCGTATGCGTAAATCAACTAAAAGGACGTGACAGCATCGCGGATATCAAAGCCAACCTCCCTTGCCATGCTCACTTCAACGCAAGTGACGGCCCCCAACTCTCGGGAGACAGTGGCATGAGCACCACCATTACAGCACCCGACAAGGAGTCATTGAAAGCAAGGGCGGCCAAGCTAGGCATGTCCAGGCAGAACAACACCAAAAGACCGTACGTAAAGTAACATGACGTTTTGCATCAGGGTTGCACTGGCACGCGTGAGCGAATCTCGCAGGCATGCCCGTACCGCGCACTTTCGCATGGTACAACGAGGCTATCGAGGGATACGAAGTCGCGATGGAGATCCACGGCCCTACCGTGACTGCTGCATACGTACATAGCTGCGGGCCGCAGCATGGTTGAAGCTCGAAGCGCGAGTTCTGCCCAATGACATACGTGACACCCTGCAGATATAACGACGATGCAGAGACGTGCTCAGCATGCCCTTATCAAAGGCGCGTCATCGTTGTGGAGTCTTTGGTCGCCACAACTAGTGCTTTCAGCCGTCGCCCAGGTCTCTTCGTCGCCATCCAGTTCCACGTTGGCTATGCCGATCTCTTTACTTGGTGCCGGGGCGTTTCCTTCCTCCGTGCCTTCAATCACTGGTACCAGTGCTGTCTTGGTTGCGTAGTTTTCTGTGGCCAGATTTCATTCCACTTGCCGCGGCTAATTCCTCGAATTCCCATGACCGGTATGACCTCGCATGTTATGCCTCATGCCAGTGCCACTGCATCCACGAACCAAGATAGGTTCTACCCACGTCCCATTGTCACAGATCGCGCACCCAGGCGCACCCAAGTCTTCTAGTCACTAATTGCGCATGCCCATGTGGTCACCGCCGGTCACCATTGTCTAATTGCCTCACATATGATCACCCACATCTCGTTGCCCACACTGGCATATCTCATTCCTCACATGTCACATATCTTGCTGCCCAAACTGGCATATCTCGTTCCTTACATATCACATATCTCGTTGCCCACATTCGGGATCCTCCTCACGTTCAATACCATCTACCCTGGCCGGCACGTCCACGTGCGGTCATCAAGTTCGTGAACCGAAGGTAAACGTGGTACAAATTGCCTCTATGATTGCTTCCTATCTAACCTCACAAGCCGCCGCCGCCGCCGCCGCCGCAAGCTGCACTCAACCAGGGGGGGTCAAAAGGGGTTCCGCGGCTTAAGTAATGAAAATTTTGGTAAACGCTCTCGTGTCGGGTTGAGTGTCGGATGAGTCTCTAGTGTGAAAAACGCAGCTGCAGGGCCCATAACCTGATGGGCTGAGGTGTCTCGGATAAGCTCCAACACTCCCTTGAAGGGTTCGCTGGCTGCCATCACAATCTGGAGATGGGTGCACAGGGTGAGACGGATGCGATGTCTCGTACACGTACATGCGATGTCTCGTACCTTGTCCCAATCAAGGTGGTCTTCGTTACATCATACCCTCGTGCCTCAGCCACTCGCGCTTGAAATCGCGAAACCAAAAACCAACACCCACCGTGACAAACTGCTCGTCGTCTGGGACAGGGATTCGCGCAGAAAGACGGAACTAATAGGGTCAGGTCTCAGGCAACACATGCATCTAAGTTAGGTGCTGTCAGTGTTGCCAAGCCCGGAGACGTAACAAGAGGAGAATAAGTATGCCGTTCCCTGGAATTGTCGATCAGAAGGAACGCGGCCCTGTGTTCCACTTACAACACCGTAAAGGCTCTCACCAATTTCTCTGACTGGAAATAACAGAAGGCGTATTTAGCTGCGGAAATTCCCGAAAATGGAGAACGCTGGAATTACAACGCTGGAATTACGAGGTGAGTCCTTCGCGAATTCCGTAGCGCCTAGTAATTAGAAATTCTGGATCATAGGAAGGGGAGGCTTTACTGTAATAGAATAGCTCTGCCACTCCCAATATCAAAAGGCCAGTAGTTCCTGACATCGAAAGTTTTCATGCCATTATCCCACGTTGCGACTGCACTTTGGTCTGGGGGCGTCTGGGGGACCTTCACGCGTTTGTAAGAGAGGAACAGAAAACTGTCCACGCAAACCATGGCACTGCGCGAAACCAACAGAGAGCAGACATGGGACCCCATCTCTTATAAAACCACAGTGAGAGAATAGTCGGACAGAAAATGAGAGAGATTACATGCCGAATAGTTTTCCCCAAAATTACTGTAAATGTAGTAAATCGACGGCAATAGCTCTTTTTTTTGCAATACAACCAATTTCTCCTGAATTTTCTTTGAACTTAACTTTAAAAAAGTTACATGTCCCCCTATTGTGTGCGTTGCGAGGGCCTATCACTTTTTGTACTCTAGAGTGAAATTTATAGATAGGGACAAGTAGAAATCCAACAATTGAAGAGCGTTCGTGTACCAAAAAAACGAAATTAGTAAATGGATTTGCGTGGTGTCGAGGTTGGGAGTTCTGTTCGTGAGTCCCACTTGTTTTTTTTAGAGTGCTTCGTGTAGTACAGACCCCTATGAGTCCATCTGTACAACTGTGCAGTTCTACTTGTTGTCATAGCAGCTCAACTGCTGAAGGTATGCAGAACCTAGCGTTGTGTCAATGGACAGTATGTTATCAGATGACCCACTGAAGCGGCCAACTTCGCGAAATTACCCCCTAGTACCCCTGAGGTAATTCGATATCAGCCGTAGTTAGGTTATGTCCATTGGCGTAAAAAGGACTAAGGGAGCAGAAAAATAGGCGAGACCATGTCAGGAACAGCGCCTGGCCGTCCATATGGTTGTGGGTACCAACCTGTTTACAGTAATAGGTTTAGGTTACAAAAGTGTGGAGCGAAAAGTTAAATGCATGCTAAAAAGAGTAACTCGCCCTCAGGCGCGCAGAAATAACGAGTTGGGGTTGGCGTCATGCCGTGAATCCTGTCAGGTTTGATCCTCACTTTTCAGACTGGGATTGGTCGGGTACAAGTGTTCCACTCGATTCGTCCGTGTGTGGTACCACGTCGTCGTCATTCTCCACGAGACCCCCTACGTCTCTAGGGATAGGTGGCAAACTCAGAGATGGTGAGAACCTTATAGATATTGGAGGTTCATATGTCTCTGGGCCGGACAGAGACAAAACGTCTGCTGTGCTCAGTCGCGCCATGACAAGGAGTACGACAGTCATGGGATAGATTCCCTGATGGGTGGCACTGTCCCTCAGCCTGTCAGTATATGATGCTAGTTGAAGGAGGTCTTACGACAAGCTGGACGATAGCCGCATCCACGATAAAGAAGGTAACCCATGGAGTAAACGAGGATATCATATACAGCACCTGTCGTGGAGACTAGGTCAACCAACGTGTGTGACCAGACGTTAAATCAAGACATACCCAAATGCACAGATAAAGTGCCCCAGACTCGACCATGAAGAAAAGAACTCTCTCTGCTTTGAATGTAGTAGTTCCCATGCCAAGCATGGATCGTACAGCTTGCCGGTGCTGCCTACAGGGCGCGTCGCATGATCACAGACGATATCAAGGTGGGCTTGAAAAGAAACATACCATGTTTGAATACAGATTAGGCCTGTGGCCCAGAGATTTATTCCGATTTGGAGGCCCCCAACGGTCAACCCGAGGTAACGACTCATACCTACATCTTTCTCGGACCCCTCGTCATCGTCAGTTCCAATGTACACATATGCAGCGCTAGTGGGCGACAATACTGACAAATGGATGTGTCAATCGAGAGCAACGCACCCCAATCTGCTCATGCTCACCGAGAATGCACACGAGGCAGAAGAGCGCGGGGATGAATAGAATGAATCTGCGACCGCACAACACCCAAGCTCGCCACATAAGAATACCATCACATATAATGTACTTCTCCACAATGAGCACTCGTCGCAAGTGATGTCTCAATAAGAAACTTACATTAATCGTGGGTAGGCACATAGTCACAAGCATTTCGAAGGGTGACGTCGACACCATGCCAACTCTCAAAGATCTCACAGCAATAGCCATATTCAGGGCCCAGTGTGCTGCAGAAACCGTGTACATGACCACGAACATGGCCAGCATAAAATTTCTGACTGGGGTTGACGGACGTTTGGACCTTGCAACTGAGGTAAGAGTAGGGAATAGCAATTGGAATGCAGACGTACAGCATAAAAACGCTTGAGAAAATAAAGGCAGAGCTGTATACCCCTGTTCTCGGGCTCAGCTATGCGAAATGATCAAGAGCATGGTCGCACCGAAAAAGAAAGTCTCGCATAGGTTTGCCCCGATTAGGATGGAGAACTGGTTGTCCTCTTCTACTCGATAAGTGTCCATGAAGAGGAGCAGAGAAGGCCAGTGACGATGAGATGAGTAATGTAATTGGCCAGGAGAGCTCTGGCGCCTCGAAGAGTCAAAGAGACATTATATGACACAAAGTGAAATGAGTGAAGAACGGGCAACGAGCTCCCCCAAGTCCCTATTGGGTGATGCTGTCCACTGAAGCGTCAGGTCGAGTGCCTGGTCTGACCAGGAACGGAACCAGTGTAATGGACGCTGAGTCGGAGCTAGGAGGTCCAACACCAATTGTAATTGTCCGCACGTCTCAGCGAAGATCAGAGCTCGATAGGCGTGTATATTGCAATTAATGCACCTGCCTATGAGCACGGCATGTCGCAGTGCATGTAGCTTGCACACCATATGGTCAAATCTGCATGGCTCCCCTGCGGACGATGCACGAATGTTCATGGACGTCAAGGTTCGAAAGACTCTCCTTATTTATATTTATACTTCAGCAGTCTAGCGTTCCATCAAGAACCTGGACGATGACCTTGGAATCTGTGCTTCAGACTCCCGAGCTTTTCAGAGGGGAATGCGAAAAACCAGGCTTTGGACCAGGTGATTTCCTGGTTCCCGCGCTAGGAGGACTGTTCAAGTCGGCACCTGCTGTAATCACAACCGGTGCGCCGTGGATATGGTAGATCTCCTCGAACCGCCGACATCGCATATTTCATGAGTATTCATCCGACTGAAGCTTTCTTTCTTTTCATTTTCCAGTCATGTGGCGATTCACGTCCACGAAGTACGCTTCATGGGATGACAAGTGGTTAAGTTTAGTTTCAAATCTCCCTCGTTGCCCCTCGTTACTCATTGAAGTCTCGGATCAACTGCTATATCCAGGTGCCCGCTGTCTGATTGACAGGCCCGTACGGTAAGCGGCGTAAATGTTTTGGGAAGGGCCAAGAGAGAATTGAGACATGTACGCCATAAGCAACACCGCACCACTGAAGTCATTCCCCAACATGGGCAAATGCGGGAAAACAGCCTATCTTCATCATCCCTGTCGCGCACGGTACGATATCCGGTATCACCAGAACATACCTTGTGTGAGTGGAGTTGATCACAACTTGTGCCACTCACAGTACATGCCATCGACTGAATGTGGTGCGGCCATAGACATGACGCGACGACGTGAAGACAGTCACACTTCCACAATGATGGCGGGTGGTTGTTGGCTTTGGACAAGAGAACAATGCGTAAAGGGCGTTCATCCCATCAGTCGGGCTCGTGGATGCGAAAGGAATGTGCACTGGGGCGCCAGAAAGGTAGGCTGCATTCAGCCGAGCAAGATGTGAGCCAAGAATGAAAGGATTGACGACAAGGGCAAAGTGTCAAGTCATCGTTAGTCCATAGTGCCCTGCGTAGAGCTGAGGCTTGGGATGGAGAACAGTGCTTCGAGGGTAAAATCGTGATTCGGAACCGCGCTTAGTCATGAGCGCCTTGTGAAAAAAAACGTACTATCGGTGTGCGAAACAATTATGTCAGATTTCTCATATGCCCACAAACAGTCAAGAAATTTAAAAACAAGGTAGTTGCCGACGAAGTTCGGCCGTTCCCTCTAGTACCAAACAATACCAATCGTACCGCCGCCGCCGTCGCCTGTTCCCACCCAGCCTCGGACTTCTGCCGCTAACAACGCAGCCGCCGCCACTGTCTCCACCCCGCCCGCTCCAGTCATGACGTACATAACGCTCAGGCCACCACAGTTAGGAGCGACTTCGCCAATCAGGTAGCTTTCGTGCTACTCTTCCCACATTGAGCACTCCAAGTCTTAGTTTCCAGGATTCGGGGAGTAAGGGCTCAGATATGGGACTAGTTAGCGTGCACCGCCCGTAAGGAAGTTGCCATAATGTAACTCGATGGGAAAAGGTACGCACCACGGCAACTCAATGGTCGGACGATGATCAAAATCTGGGTGGGAGGCGCAGGGACCAGGACCGCTCAGGCTAGTCTATACCTGAATGAGGGCCTCTGAGATTCTGAACATCGCCTTGCCACTTAATTTTCATATGGTGACTTGGTCCGGGTACCATCTACGTTATCATCGGCTGAGACCTTTTCGGAGGTGCGACTGATACTCTCCTCAAGCCGGTCGAATTTAGAATTATACAAGTGGGCACGGACACATCAGCTTGCCAGTGTTTAGACATCAGACATCAAAGATATCTAAGCTTCAAGCCTCAAGCCCAAGTTCGAGTCTGCCCGGTCGCCGCTTGGACGAGTTCTTCTGGTGCGAAATTACTTCCGATTGTAACGAGACTTTTGTGTCGCCCATCGAATCTCGACATGAATTTAAATCGAAGATTAAGTTACAATAGCGGACCATTCGCCTGGATAAGGTGTCTCTCCAAGTGCAGGAATAAGGAATTCATATGGACCAGGTTCTGCGTAGTTACAGCCCCCAAACGTAAAGAGGTGTGCATACTAGACATGACGGTGCGCGGCTCGTATGCGCTATGACAGGAAGAAGGATAGCTCGTCAACATACGAGATTACAGTGATCTTGGGTGCGCATCCGATCGTTCGCCAACCTCTGCGAAGGCGGGGCAAACGAGAACCTTATATTCACCTTCGTCCCAGTTGCGTATGGTACGGTCATCCACCACGACCCGTACATGCCAGGGACGCAAGAGGTGTGGGACACTTTTCCGTGGAAAACGCTATTGCACTTGAATGAGAGTAGAACTAAAGGGTAACCGCGATGTTTTGTGAAGAAGATTTCGGGCAGTTGCGATTTGGATGTCCCGAGTGTCTCAGTTGTGGTGTCCGGTCACGTGTTCCGGAAGGAGTGGTCAATTCCTTCGGTTTC
>WNFR01003199.1_pt1 | contig 16994 bp, 16 predicted proteins | sample 5400221 | NCBI WGS metagenome assembly WNFR01 (sample SAMN13153357, study PRJNA577476) | soil metagenome | isolation source: 40 cm soil under Madrone tree | place: USA:California | collected 2016-06-14
AGCCCGCACAGTCCACCCCGGCGCCGTCGACCCCGGCGAGCGCTGCGCCGCAGAAGCCAACCGACCAGAACGACGACTCTCAGACGCCGAAATAGCGACCCTTAAGTGCGGCGCACCAGGCCCGTGAGCGGCCTCGCCGCGCTGCTGTCAGGAAACACCGTTCGCTCGAGCTCGCGCGGCGGCACCAGCAGATGCTCCTGCAGCAATCCCTTGAGCACCGAGCGCAGGTCGAGCGTGGGTGCGAGATCCCGCCCCTGATACAACGCGCGCGCCGACAGTCCCGGCCAGTCCGCGATCACCCGTCCACCGGCGACGGCGCCGCCGACCAGCAGCGCCGCGGTCGCGGTGCCGTGGTCGGTGCCGCGCGTGCCATTGATCGCCGCGGTGCGGCCGAATTCCGTGACCAGCAGCACCACCGTATCGCTCCATACCGGGCCGAGCTCCTGTTTCAGGGTCGCGAGGCCCTGATCGAGCGCCGCGAGCCGGCCGGCGAGTTGCCCTTGCGCGCCACCCTCGTTGGCGTGCGTGTCCCAACCGGTGGTGTCGAACATGGCAACCCTGGGTCCCGCTTCCTGGCGCAGGAAGCCCGCGGCCGCACGCACGACTTCCGCGTAGCGCGCGCCGTTCGCCTTCGGGGGGCGCGCAAGTGTGGCCGCTGCGCTCATGTCGCGCGGCGCCGCCTCGGGCGCCTTGGCGGCGGCGTTGCCGGCGCCGTCCGCGCCGGCGATGGCATCCGCTGCCAGCGCATCCGCGAGGCGTACTGACAGCAGCGGGTCGCCGGCGTACAGATCGGCGATCCGCGCCAGCGTCTCCTCGTCCAGCGCGCCGAGTTTCGATGCCGACCACGAGGTCACCTCCGCCGGGCCGCGCATCACGAGCGGCACGTTCTGACCGAGAGCTACGCCGGCCTCGCGCTGTGCCTGCCCAGGCGAGCGGGCGAGCGCGCGATTGAGCCAGCCGCTGTGCAGCGCGTGCGCGCGCGGCGAGCCGTTTTCCAGAACGTCCTGGCCGTCGAAATGCGAGCGCTCGCGATAGGGGCTGGCGAGCGCGTGAAACACCGTCAGCTCGCGCGCCGCGTAGCACTGCTGCAGGAAGCCCAACGAGGGGTGCAGGCCGAAGAAACCGTTCAGCGGCAATGCCCCGCCCGCCTCCCCGGGTGCACGCAGCGCAAACTCCCCGCGCAGAGCGGCGTAGTCGCGATCGCCATACGGCGGAACCGCGGCGAGCCCGTCGAGAGCCCCGCGCATGAGGATCAGCACGAAGCGCGGGCGGCGCTCATCGGCGCGCCCGAAGACGACCCGCGAGCTCAGCAGCGCGCCGCCGGCGAGCAGTGCGCCCAGGTTGAGGAATTCGCGTCGCTGCACGGTCATACTTCCTGAACGGTTCAACGCCGCATGAATTCGGGCGCGGCGAGCAACAGGGTGAGCGCCTGCGCGGCGCTGGCCGCATGAGCGACGGCGCTGCGCGTCGCATCGCCCAGGTTCGCGCCCAGCAATTGCGGGGCGAGAGCAGCGGCGTCGCGGCGGTTGCCCAGCCGCTGTCCGAGGGCCTCGGCCCATTCGATGCGCTTCATGAGCGCGGAGGCGCCATCCCAGTCGGCGCTGCGATCCGGCCAACCCGCGGGCGATCCCGGCTCCCACATTATCTGGCCGAGCAGTCCAAAGGGCGTCAGCGCCGGCTGCCCGGCGTCCACCGGCAGCGTGAGTCCGCGAAAACCGGAGATGATGTAATCCGACGGCGTCTTGTACTTGGCGAGCGGCTGCACCCAGGCTGCGCGCGAGTCGATGAGCGCGCGATACACCGTGGGCAGATCGCCACCGCTGTCCGTGAACGCGAGCGCCAGCCGCCCGAGCGCCTCCGGCGGCGGATCGTCGGCGATGAAATGGCGCGCGAGCTTTATGGCAATGAAGTGCGCGGTCGAGCGGTGGCCGGCGAGGTCGCGCAGCACGGCGACGCCCTGCCCGTAGCCGCTATCCGCGTAGCGTGTGCCGAGCACACGCTTGGCGCCCGGTTCGTGCACCGCGGGGCGGAACAGGAATTTTCCCGGCTCGCCGCCGGCAAAGCGCCCGCCACCCTCGCCGCCGACCGACCAGCCGGTGATCACTTCGGCGAAGGTGGTCACGTCCGCCTGCGTGTAGCCACCGCCCACACCGAGGGTGTGCAGCTCGAGAATCTCGCGCGCGAGATTCTCGTTGATGCCGAGCCTGCGCGGCTGCGCGCGCCGCTCCAGGCGCAGCGCCGCCTGCGAATGCGGGCCGACCGACAGATGGTTGTCCAGATACAGCAGCATCGCCGGATGCGTCTCGACCGCGAGCAACAGATCGCTGAAGGTGCCGAGCACGTGCGGCCGGATTGCCTCGCGCTCGAAGCTGCCCGCAAGCCCGCTGAGCAGTTGCTTGTCGACCGACACCGCGAAGTGATTGCTCCAGAACTGAGTCAGCCGCTCGATGAACGGTCGGTCCGTGCTGACGGCCTCACGAAGGCGCGCCGTCACCTCGCTCAGGTAGATCGGCCGCAGGAACTGCGGCAGTGCTTGCGCGGCGGCCGCGGCATCGTCCGCGCCCGCCTTGCCGTGGGCCGCCGCAGCTTCCGCCGACTTGCGCCGGGCGCGAATTTCCTGTCGCAGCTCCAGTGCCTGCGCCAGAGTCTGCGCCGAGGAGCGCAACTGCGGATCGGAGAGCACCGGCGGCCCGGCCCGCAACTGTGCCTCGAGCCAGTCGCGGCCGTCGCCGGCGATCGCGGCGAGCTCCCCGGGGCGCGCGCCGAGCCCGAAGCGGTTGGCGGCAATGGCGGACGTGAGCGACTCGCGCATGCGGCCTATAGCGCGCCAGGTGGCCCGGCGGTTGACCCGTGGTGCGGGACTTGTGACCGGCGCCCTCCGCTATACTCGCGGCCCGCTTCAGTTTCGACCCCTGCATGACGCGCTCCCCGGACCTGGTTCTCGTCGACGGCTCTTCTTATGTCTACCGGGCGTTTCACGCCCTGCCGCCGCTGTCCAACTCGCGCGGCGAGCCGACCGGAGCGGTGCTCGGGGTGCTGAACATGCTGCTGAAGTTTCTCAAGGACTATCAGCCGCGCCGCATTGCCGTCGTGTTCGATGCGCCGGGCAAGACCTTCCGCGATGAGCTGTTCACCGAGTACAAGGCGCACCGCCCCCTGATGCCCGATGACCTGCGCGCACAGATCGAGCCGCTGCTGCAGATCATCAAGGCGCAGGGGCTGCCGCTGCTGCGCGTGCCGGGCGTGGAAGCGGATGATGTGATCGGCACTCTCGCCCGGCGCGCCGCGCAGGCCGGACAGACGGTGCTCATCTCGACCGGCGACAAGGACATGGCGCAGCTGGTCGACGGCTCGATCACTCTCATCAACACCATGAACAACGCGGTGCTCGACCGCGACGGGGTCAAGGCGAAGTTCGACGTCTACCCCGAGCAGATCGTCGACTACCTGGCACTGGTGGGCGACAGCTCCGACAACATCCCGGGCATCGACAAGGTGGGGCCGAAAACCGCCGCGAGGCTCCTGCAGCAGTACGGCGGCCTCGATGAGCTGATCGGGCACGTGGCGGAAGTGCCCGGCAAGGTGGGCGAGAACCTGCGCACCGGTCTCACGACGCTCGAGCTGTCGCGCCGGCTCGCGACCATCAGGGCTGACCTGGCGCTGCCGCTGTCGGTCGAGGAGCTGGCGCCGGGCCCGCCGGACAGCGCGCGCCTGCGCGAGCTGTACACGCGCTACGAGCTGCGCGCCCTGCTGCGGCAGCTCGAAGGCGGCGATGCAGTGGCGGACGGCGCCGCGACCTCCGTGACACACAGCCCGCCGGCGCCCCCCGCAGCAGCGCCGGGCGCCGGTGCCGCAGCCGCCGTGCCGCCGGCGGGCGCTGTGTCATCCGGCGCGAATGCGGGGCCCGCCGACATCGCCCGCCGCTACGAAACCGTGACCCGCTGGGAGGATCTGGAGCGCTGGCTCGCGGCGGTGCGCGCGGCGGAGCTGTTCGCCTTCGACACCGAGACCACCAGCCTCGACTACATGCAGGCTGAAATCGTCGGCGTGTCCTTGTGCGTCGAGCCGGGCGTGGCCGCCTACGTACCCCTGCGTCACGTGTACCCGGGCGCGCCCGATCAGCTCGATCGCGAGCGCGTGCTCGCGGCGCTCAAGCCCATCCTCGAGGATCCCGCGCGCGGCAAGGTCGGGCACAATCTCAAGTACGACGCCCACGTGCTGGCGAACGCCGGCATCACGCTCGCCGGCATGCGCTTCGACAGCATGCTCGAGTCCTACGTATGGAACAGCGTCGCAACCAATCACGACCTGGACTCGGACGCCCAGCGCTATCTCGGACTGCGCACCATCAGCTACGAGGACGTCGCCGGCAAAGGCGCGAAACAGCTCAGCTTCGACCAGGTGCCGCTGGAGCGCGCCGGCGAGTATGCGGCCGAAGATGCGGACGTGACGCTGCGCCTGCACGGGGCGCTGTGGCCGCAGCTGCAGGGCGTGCCGGCGCTGGCGCGCCTGTACCTGGAATGCGAGCAGCCGCTGGTGCCGGTGCTGGTCGGCATGGAACATCGCGGCGTGCTGGTGGATCGCGAGCAACTGCGCGCACAGAGCCGCGAGTTCGCGCGCCAGCTGCAGGAGCTGCTGCTGCAGGCGCACCGCGAGGCCGGCCACGAATTCAACATCGAGTCCCCCAAGCAGCTGCAGCAGATCCTGTTCGAGCGGCTGCAGCTGCCGGTGCGGCGCAAGACCCCGACCGGACAGCCCTCGACCGCCGAGGACGTGCTGGAAGAGCTCGCCGGGAGCTACGCGCTTCCCAGGATCGTGCTCGAGTACCGCGCGCTCGCCAAGCTCAAGTCCACTTACACCGATAAGCTCCCGGAGCAGGTGAACGAGCGCACCGGGCGCATTCACACCAACTATGCCCAGGCGGTGGCCGCCACCGGGCGGCTGTCCTCCGTCGATCCCAACCTGCAGAACATACCGGTGCGCCGCCCCGAGGGGCGGCGCATCCGCCAGGCGTTCATCGCGCCCCCGGGCTACCTGCTGCTGGCGGCCGACTACTCGCAGATCGAGTTGCGCATCATGGCGCATCTCTCGGGCGATGAAGGTCTGCGCGCGGCGTTCGCCGAGGATCGCGACGTGCACCGGGCGACGGCTGCGGAGGTGTTTGGCGTCAGCCCGGAAGCGGTCACCGCCGATCACCGTCGCACCGCCAAGGTCATCAACTTCGGCCTCATCTACGGCATGTCGCCGTTCGGCCTGGCACGCAACCTCGGCATCGAGCGCGGCGCCGCGCAGCAGTATGTGGAGCGCTATTTCCAGCGCTATCCGGGCGTGAAGCGCTTCATGGACGAGACACGCGCGCAGGCGCGGCAGATCGGCTACGTCGAGACGGTGTTCGGCCGGCGGCTGTACCTGCCCGACATCCGCTCGGGCAACACGCAGCTGCGCCAGTACGCCGAGCGCAGCGCGATCAACGCGCCGATGCAGGGCACGGCGGCCGACATCATCAAGCGCGCCATGATCACCCTCGATGCCTGGTGCAGCCGCGCGGACGCCCCGGCGCGACTCATCATGCAGGTGCACGACGAGCTGGTGCTCGAAGTGCGCGCGGACGCGGTTGAGCAGGTGAGCACGGCCGTGCGCGAGCGGATGGTGAATGCGGCCTCACTCAGCGTGCCGCTGCGCGTGGACGTGGGAACGGGTGCCAACTGGGACGAGGCTCACTGACGCCTGATGCTGCGCTGCGCGCGCGTTCCCGTGTTGGTTCCGGAGTACTTTGTTTCTTGGAGTACTTCCGTGTTTTGGGTAACATCGGGGCGCAATCAGGGAGGTCCCATGCGCAGGCTGCTCCTGTCTCTGGCGCTCGCGCTCGCTGCCGGCGCCGCGCGCGCCGACGACAACCTCTTCTACCTGGGCGCCGGCGCCAGCCACGATCAGGTGGGTAATTTCATCCTGCAGACGAACCCGGAGAACACCCGGGGCTTCCCCGACATCAGCGCGAGGTCCTGGAAGGCGTTCATCGCCGTGCGGCCAAGCCACTACGTCGCGGTCGAGGCGGACTACCTGGATCTCGGCGGCAGCACGCGGCGCTTCAGCGGCGGTTATTTCGACCGCGCCGAGGGGAATGCGCGCGCCGTCTATGCCGTCGGCATCCTGCCCTTCGGCGGCCTGCAGTCCGTGGATTTCTTCGCCAAGCTGGGCGCGAGCAGCTGGGACCTGACCGCGCGCTTCGGCACACCCGTCTTCTCGGCCTTCTCCGAGTCCGACAACGGCAACTCCGTCGCCTGGGGCCTCGGTCTGCAGGGACACGTGGGTCACTTCGGCACGCGGCTCGAGTACGAGAACTGGAACATGGGACTCACCAACGGCGCGCGGGTGCTGTCCCTCGCCGCGGTGGTGATGCTCTAGAGCCCCTCGCATCGCCGCGGCGAACTTCTCCGCCGCCTCCGGGTCATTTCAGCTGCCGGCCCGCGCTACCGAACTTCTCACCGGCGCACCAGTCATTCCAACTCCGGCAACTCAGTGCACCTGTCGCCGTGCGGCAACAGTGAGCAACACCTGCCGGCACCTGTTATGGATGATGTTATGGATCACGGAGGTGCAGCCATGCGAAGGATTCTGCTCATCACGGTTCTGACACTCGCCGCCGGCGCCGCCAGGGCCGACGACGGACTGCTGTACGTGGGCGCGGGCATCTCGAAGAACAAAGTCCAGGGCATCACCAATGCCGGCGTGCCCTTTGCCGATATCGACAAGACCTCGTGGAAAGTGCTGGCCGGCGTTCGGCCGATCAAGCTGTTTGGAGTGGAGGCGGACTACCTGGATCTGGGCAGCCGGACCGACACCTTCATCGCCCAGGCCAGCACGCACTCGGACGCGAAGGCCTACGCGGGCTACGTGGTCGGCTACCTGCCTCTTCCGGTGCCCTTCCTCGACGTGTTCGGCAAGGCGGGCCTGTCGCGCTGGAAGTTGAACGGAAGCGCGGGCAGCACCGTATCCCCACCCCCGGGCTTCTTCGCGTTCTCGGATCAGGGCACCGAATTCGCCTGGGGCGCCGGGGCGCAGGCGCATATCGGCAACATCGGCGGGCGCCTCGAGTACGAGCGCTTCCGCATCCCGAACACCGATGACGCCCGGGTTTTCTCGCTCTCGGTATTTCTGAACCTCTTCTAGCTGAGCCGTATCTGTGGCGAAGATGATACAAGCTCTTGATCAAACTTATGATTTGAAAAGATATTTTTTCTGAACCGGTGCGGAACTCGCAGACGAGTCTCACGTCCAACCTAACGAGTGCATCGCACTCCCCGCTTCCCTCCCTGAGCGGGTAAAACCCGGTTCAAGAGACCTGTGCCGGGTTAGTCTGCCCCGGCGGTTTCACAACCGCCGGGGTTTTTTATTGCCCCGTATTGTCTCTTCCGATCGGACAGGCGAGCCACGCCGCAAGCGTGTCCTGGGCCTGCACCACGCCGGTCCCCTTCAGCGCCGAAAACAATTGCGCGGTCGCGCGGCCGCCCAGTGCAGCCGTCGCGGCGCGCAGCACGGCCGCCGCCTCGCCGTGGTTGAGCTTGTCGGCCTTGGAGAGCAGCACGTGCACGCGGTGCCCCGGCAACACCCATGCGAGCAGACCTTCGTCTGCGGGGGTAAGGCCGCGCCGTGAGTCGACGATCACGAACAGCCCCCGGAGCGATGTGCGCGTGCGCAGCGCATCGATGAGCGGCGGCCACGCGCGCCGCTCGACTTGCGGGACGTTCGCGTAGCCGTATCCGGGCATGTCGACCAGTCGCCGCAGCGGTGCCAGCTCGAAAAAGTTGAGCAGGCGCGTGCGGCCCGGCGTCTTGCTGGTGCGCGCCAGTGCGCGGCGCTGAGCAATGGCATTGATGGCGCTCGACTTGCCGACATTGGAGCGCCCCGCGAAGGCGACCTCGGCGCCGGCATCCGGTGGAAACTGCGCCGGCGCGGCCGCGCTGATCAGAAACCGCGCCGCGTCAAACCGGCTCATGCTTTCAAGGGGTAACAAAGCGCTGGCACGTCCGTAGTGTACAATTCGGCGCCCTCGCATCGCGGACCCAAGCCGGAAAGAAACAATGCCGCACAGTCTGAAAGTCGGTTGGATGGGGCTCACCGCCGCGGCGGGGACGCTGCTGTGTTCGGCGCCACGCTTGAGCGTGGCGCAAGCGCCCGCCACGGCGTCCGCCAGCACTCCTGCCGAGGCAACCCCTGCTGCCGTGCCGGCTGCGCAGAGCGCCGCCGCGCGGGGGACCGCGGCAACTCCCGAGTTGCCCTTCACCCATGGCACGATCGCCAACGGCGCCACCAAGTCTGCGGTGTGCTCCGCCTGTCACGGCCCGAATGGCAACAGCGTGAATCCCGACTGGCCGCGACTGGCCGGCCAGAGTGCCGTCTACGCCGCCGAGCAGTTGCGGCTGTTCCGCTCCGGGCTGCGTGCCAACCCGGTGATGCAGCCGCTCGCCGCCACGCTCAGCGATCAGGACATCAACGATCTCGCGGTCTACTACGAGGCCCAGACACCCACGGGGCTGGAGGCCGACCCTTCGTACTGGCAGGGTGGTCAGGCGCTCTATGTGCGCGGCGACCGCGCTCGGGAGGTGCCGGCGTGCATCGCCTGTCATGGGCCGGTGGGACGCGGCAATCTCGCGGCCGGATACCCCGCCCTGCGCGCGCAGCAGTCGGTCTACGTGGTGAAGCAGCTGAACGACTACGCGAGCGGTGCGCGCTACGGCGGGCCCAATCCGCTGCAGGCGAGCCGCAACGGCACGATGATGTTTACGGTCGCCAAACGCCTCACCCCCGAGCAGATCCGCGACGTGGCCTCCTACGTGCAGGGTATGCGCTGATTCGAGGATGCACATGATCCGTACGCTTGCCCTGGTGGCCCTGCTGGCGTTGTGCGCTTGCGCACGGCAGGAGCCCACGCCGCCGCCCCTCTCACCAGCGCCCGCGCCCGCTGCGGCGGCCAACACGCAAACCCCGCCATTGCCCCAGACCGGGGCCGTGCCCGCTCCCGCCGGCGCCGCTCAGAACGAGACCCAGCAGGCCACCGCCTCCCAGGAGTCGGTCGAAACGGAAGGCGAGCGACCGGCGCGCAGCGACACCTCGCTCGAGAAGATCGCGGAGCTGCCGGCCGGGGCGCAGCTGCCGGACGGCAAATGGCAGCCGGGCGTGAACTACCAGCCGCTCGTTCCCGCGCAACCCACCAGCGTCGCGCCCGGCAAGGTGGAAGTGATCGAGGTGTTCTGGCTCGCCTGCCCGCACTGCTACGCACTCGAGCCGTTCATCCGGAACTGGCTCAAGACCAAGCCCGCCTATGTCGAGTTCATGCGCGTGCCGGTGATGTGGGGCCCGGTGCACCGCGCGCACGCGCGCCTCTACTACACCTTCGAGGCGTTGGGACGCGACGATCTGGTCAGCAAGGCGATGGACACGATCTCGACGCAGCACACCACGCTCGCCGGGAACAGCGAGGAGGAGTCCTTCCGGGTCGAACAGAGTTTCGCTGCGCGCAACGGCGTCAGCGCCGATGACTTCGCCAAGGCTTACAACTCCTTCACCGTCAGCTCCAACGTGCAGCGCGCCGAGCAGCTCACGCAGCGCTATCACGTCGAAGGCGTACCGTTGATGGTCGTGAACGGCAAGTACACCACCGATCTTTCCAAGGCCGGCAGCGATGCCAAGCTGATCGAGCTGGTCAACGACCTGGTCGCAGCCGAGCATCGCCGCTGACACAGTCGCTGTGAGGCGGTCGGCGGACGCAGCGGACGCACACGGTCCGCAACGCCGCCAGCAACGAGCCCGGCCAGGCCGACGCCGAGAAGTGCCAGGGTCGAGGGTTCGGGGACGCTGGTCGCGGGTCCGGAGACGTTGGCCGTGCCGCTCCACTCGGCCCGGAAGGCCGCGAAGGTAGCGCGCCCGACTGGATTCGAACCAGCGACCTGCAGCTTCGGAGGCTGCCACTCTATCCAACTGAGCTACGGGCGCGTGGGGCGGGCGATCATACGCGGGAGCGCCCGGAGCGTCTATTTACGGGGCAGGCAGTCGTATGGCTATACTTCGCGCCCCAGCCGGGCGTCTCCGAAAGCGGATGACATGAGCAAGCAGGATACCCATTTCTTCAACGTTTTCAGCCTGGTGATCGGCGCGCTGGTGGCGGTCGCGGTCGGCCTGTTCGCGCTGGCGCGCATAGTCGCCAGCCACACCCAGGACCTGCAGGTGCTCACCGAAGCCGACTACAGCAAGAACGTCGATGCGCGTATTCGCCCGCCGGTGCAGGTGGCGATCGCCGGGCGGGACAATTCGGCGCTCGCCATCAAGACGGCGGAGGCCGCGGGGGCGGGCAGTGCGGTCGCTGCCGCCATGCCGAAGAACGGTACCGAACTCTTCGACCAGACCTGCAGCGTCTGCCACGGACAGGGCATCGCCGGCGCACCCAAGGCCGGGGACAAAGCCGCCTGGAGCGCACGCATCGCCGAGGGCAAGGCGATGCTCTACGAGCATGCCCTCAAGGGCTTTCAGGGCAGCGCGGGTGTGATGCCGCCCAAGGGCGGCCGGACCGACGCGCCGGACGAGCTCGTCAAGCAGGCCGTCGATCACATGGTGCAGATGGCGCAGTAGCGCCGCCGTCGCGATCCAGGCAGCGCAACGGCACCGCCTCGCCCAGATGCGCGGCGCTGATGTCCGGGGCGCCCTCGAGATCGGCTATGGTGCGCGCCAGTCTCAGTACCCGCTGGCGCGCCCGGCCCGAGAGTCCCCACCGTCGCATTGCCGCCTCGAGCAGCCGCTTCCCGGCCTCATCCACCGCGCACCAGCGCTGCACCCCCGCATCCGTGAGGCGCGCATTGCACCGCTGCTGGCGGGCGAGTTGCAGGGCGCGCGCGCCGGCGATGCGGCCGGCGGCGGCGAGCGTGGTTGGCCCTGCACCCGTGGCGGAGTCGAATTCGGAGGCCGCCACCCGTGGGACTTCCACGTGCATGTCCAGCCGGTCGAGCAAGGGAGCGGAAATGCGGCCGCGATAGCGGCGCACCTCGGCCGGTGTGCAGCGGCACCCGCCCGCCGGATCTCCGAGCCGCCCGCACGGACAGGGGTTCATCGCGGCAATGAGCTGAAACGCCGCCGGATACTGAGTCTGCAGTGCGGCCCGCGACACGGCCACCACACCGGTCTCGAGCGGCTCGCGCAGCGCCTCCAGCACCCCGCGCTCGAACTCCGGCAACTCGTCCAGAAACAGCACGCCGTGGTGCGCGAGGCTGATCTCCCCGGGACGCGCGCGGGCGCCGCCCCCCACCAGCGCTGCCGCCGAGGCGGTGTGATGCGGGGCGCGGAACGGCCGCTCCCCGAGGCATTGCGGCGTGAAGCCCGCGGAGCTCACCGCGGCGACCTCGGCCACCTCCAGCGCCTCGGCATGCGTCAGGGGCGGCAGGAGTCCCGGCAGGCGCTGCGCCAGCATGCTCTTGCCCGATCCGGGCGGACCGATCATGAGCAGGCTGTGCCCTCCGGCCGCTGCGATGATGAGCGCACGCTTGGCCTGCAGCTGCCCGCGCACATCGGCCAGATCCAGCAGCACACTGCGCCCGGGCCCTTCGTCGGCGCCGCGCTGCGGCAGCGGGCAGGGCGACAGTGGCACGGCGCCGGTGAGGTGCGCACACACCTCGAGCAGGTGACCCGCGGCGCGCACCTGCGCCGGTGCCACGACGCACGCCTCCGCGGCATTGGCGCGCGGCACCACCAGCTCGTGCCCGTGCCGGGCGGCATGCGCCGCCGCGAGCAACAGGCCGCGCACGGGCTTGAGCTCTCCGGTCAGACCGAGTTCGCCGTAGAACTCGCGGGCCACGCAAGTCCGCCAGGTGTCGGCCGGCGCGCGAATCTGACCGGATGCCAGCAGAATTCCGAGCGCGATCGGCAGGTCGAAGCGACCGCCCTCCTTGGGTAGATCCGCGGGCGCGAGACTCACCGTGATGCGGCCGGCGGGAAATTCGAAGCGCGAGTTGAGCAGCGCCGCGCGCACCCGCTCCTTGCTCTCCTTCACCACCATGGCGGGCAGGCCGACGATGCAGAATACCGGCAGGCCGCTCGCGAGGCTCACTTCCACGTGCACCAGCGGTGCGTGCAGTCCCACCTGCGCACGGCAGGCGACCCGAGCCACAGCCATGAAAGCCGGTGCGCGGTGCGCGGCGGGCGCAGCGCTAGGCCGGCGGACCCGGCGCGTCGCCGGCAGCGGAGCCGCTGCCCTCCAGGGCCGCGAGCCGCGCCTCGAGTGCTTCGAGCCGCGCCCGCGTGCGCTCGAGCACGCGCGTCTGGGCGTCGAACTCGTCCCGGCTCACCAGGTCGAGCTTGCTCAGGCGCTCGCGCAGCACCGCGCGGAAGTTGCTCTCGAGGTCCTGCTGCATGCTGCGCAGCGCCGGCGGCACGCGCTCGAGCAGACGGCGCGCGATCTCATCGATGCGGAATGAATCCATGGGTCATTAGCTTACGCGCCGCCGGTCGCGGGCGCAGCGGGTGTTTGTCACGCGATCGACCTGATACGGGCTGGAGTGAAGCGGCTGGTCGGTCTGCGGCGAGCGGGCATATGATCTGCAGGTGCGCCTATGGCCCTCGGGGGCCGGTTGTAGCTATGGTGTGACCCTTGGCGGACTCGGCCTGCGGCGGGTGTGACGGAGTTCAAGGGTCGCGCCGGGCGCCGGCGCCATACTTCACTGGCGGGAGGCCTTTTTATGTTGCGACTGCTACCCATTACCGCCCTGATTCTGGCCGGCGCGCTCACCGTCGCGCGGGCCGACGTGTACCGCTGGATCGACGAGCACGGCGAGCCGCATTACAGCGACGAGTGGGTGCCGGGATCGGTCATCATCAAGACGATCAAGCCGCACCCGTCGAGCTTCACCTCCACGGCACGCTCCGCGAGCTCGAACAACCGCGTTTCCACCGACCTCAACGATCAGGCCAACGCCAAGGCGGTGCAGCAGGACGTGGCCAAGACACGCGACGTACAGTGCAAGGCGGCGAAGGACCGCTACACGAAGTCCGTCCAGTCGCGCCGCGTCTTCAAGGTGAACAAGGACGGCGCGCGTGAGGTCCTCTCCGACGAAGCCGCCGACGCCTACCGCGAGCAGGCGCGCAAGGACGTGCAGGACCTCTGCGGCAGCGTGCCCGCTTTCACTCCCGACCAGCCGATCCCCGAGCCGCAGCCCATACCCGAGCCCAAGGTCAATCCCGCCGAGGCGACTTCACCTTAGATCCGGCCGTATAGTGACGCCCGCGGCCGCTCCGGCCGCACGGGGGGCGGGCAAATGCGCGTAGGTTTTGTCGGGCTCGGCGCCATGGGCACGCACATGGCGCGCAATCTGCACCGTGCGGGCATGCTCGCCGCGGTCTGGAACCGCAGCGCCGAGAAGGCGCGCACGCTGGCGTCCGAACTCAACGTGGCCTCTCCCGCGACGCTCGAGCAGCTGGCCGCCGGCGTCGATGCGGTGGTGGCGTGCGTCTCGGCGGATGCGGACGTGCTCGAGGTGACGCGCGCCCTGGCGCCGGGACTGAAGTCCGGCGCGCTGATGCTGGACTGCTCCACCATCGGCGCCGAGACCGCCCGCCAGGCGGCTGCACTCCTCGCCCCGCGCGGTGTGGAGTTCCTCGATTGTCCGGTGAGCGGCGGCGTCGAGGGCGCGCGCGACGCCACACTCGCCATCATGGCCGGCGGCACGCCCGCGGGCTTCGAGCGGGCCCTGCCGATCCTCGGGGCGCTCGGCCGCACCATCACGCACTTCGGCCCGACCGGCAGCGGCCAGGCCGCCAAGGCCACCAACCAGATCATGTGCGCGGGCATCATCGAGGCGGTCGCGGAAGCGATGGCGTTCGCGCGCGCGCAGGGGTTGCCGCTCGAGAAACTGATCGACACCCTCGGCAAGGGCGCGGGCTCGAGCTGGTACTTCGTGCATCGCGCTCCCAACATGGTGCGCGGCGCCTATCCGCCGGGCTTCCGGGTGCGTCTGCACGCCAAGGATCTCGGCATCTGCCGGGACATGGCGGCGCGCTTCGGCGTCGCACTGCCGGTCGTGGAGCGCATGCTCGCCGAGTACGCCGAGCTCGTGGCGCGCGGCTACGGCGATGAGGACATCTCGGCCACTTACCGCCTCAAGGCCGAGCTGTTCGAGCGCACCAACATCATGGGTGCGCCGGCCCGCGGCACATGAAGACCGACTCCGGCCGCGAGCACGCCTTATACCTGCCGGACTTCTGCACCTCGCGCGCCACGCTCGCCATCGTACTCATCGGCGAGCTCACCGCGTTCGTGCTCGCGCTCGCGCGCCAGAGCCCGGCGGTCGACTTCTGGACCGACCTGGTACGCACCTCGATGTTCCTGCTGTGGATCGGACTCGCGGGAGCCGCGCTGCTGTGCGCCCTGCGCGGCCCGCTGGCGCGCTCGACGGTGGCGGTGGGCTCGGCGGGAGTGCTGGCGCTCATCACCACGGTGGTGGCCACGGTGTCGGTGTGCGCGTACCTGATCGGTCGCACCGAGATGGTCATCGACGCCGGGGGCGCGGCATTGTTCCCGCAAACCGCGGGCAAGTTCGCACTGCGCAACGTCTGGATCGGGCTGGTGGTGACCGGGCTCGCACTGCGGTATTTCTACGTGGCGCACGAGTGGCGCCGCAGCGTCGAGCTGCGCGCCGCGGCGCGCGTGCACGCGCTGCAGGCGCGCATCCGGCCGCACTTTCTCTTCAACAGCATGAACACCATCGCCGCGCTCACGCGCAGCAACCCCGCGCGCGCGGAAGCCGCGGTGCAGGACCTGGCGGACCTGTTCCGCGCCACCCTGAGCGACAAGCGCGACACCATCACGCTGGCCGAGGAGCTCGAGGTCGCGCGCACCTATCAGCGCATGGAGCAGCTGCGCCTGGGAGGGCGGCTGCAGGTGGACTGGAAGACCGACCCGCTGCCCGCCAACGCGCTGGTGCCGCATCTCATGATCCAGCCGCTGCTCGAGAACGCGATCTACCACGGCATCGAGCCGCGCGCCGAGGGCGGCACGGTGACCATTACCGGCGAGGTCGGCGGCGGGCTCGTGACCATCGTGGTGCGCAACCCGCTCGATCCCAGTCCGGGAGAGCGCGAAGGCAACCGCCTGGCGCTCGCCAACATCCGCGAGCGCCTGAGCCTCATGTACGGGGAGCGGGCGCTCATGAAGTCGGGGCGCTTCGACTCGGAATACATCGTGACGCTGAGATTCCCGCTCATCGAAAAGCCCGCCGGCACCGCCGCGGCGCAGCCCGCCTGAGCCCATGGGCGCCGCCGGCAAACTCAAGGTGCTCATCGTCGACGACGAGCCGCCGGCGCGCGAGCGCCTGCGGAGCCTGCTCGCCGAGATCGCCGACGTCGAAGTGGTCGGCGAGGCCGTGAACGGGCACGAGGCCCTCAAGGAAACCCACGACCGCGCGCCGGATGTGGTGCTGCTGGACGTGCGCATGCCGGGGATGGATGGGCTCGAGGCCGCGCGCCACCTGAATGTGCTGGAAGAGCCGCCGGCGGTGATTTTCACCACCGCCTACGATCAGTACGCGGTCGAGGCTTTCGATGCGAACGCCGTGGGATACCTGCTCAAGCCGGTGCGCAAGGAGCAGCTGGCCGCCTCGCTCGCCCGCGCCGGCCGCCTGACGCGCGCGCAGCTGCAGAGACTCGCCGCCGCCGGCGAGGAGCGGCGCAGCCACATCGCCGCGCGCCACCGCGAGGGTGTCAGACTCATCCCCATCGAGGAGGTGCAGTACTTCCTCGCCGATCAGAAATACACCACCGTGCGTCACCTGAAGGGCGAAGATCTGATCGAGGATTCGCTGCGGCTGCTGGAGAGCGAATTTGGCACGGCGTTCGTGCGCATCCACCGCAACGCGCTGGTGGGCGTGAAATACCTGGAGCGCATCGAGCGCACTGGCGACGGCCAGTACTTCGTGCGGCTGCGCGGTTGTGAGGCGACGCTGCAGGTGAGCCGCAGGATGGCCGGGGAGCTCAAGGAGCGGTTCAGGATCTGAACATGCCGGGGCGAAAACCGTCGGCAGTGCCGGCGCGAATCAAGCGGCGCACCCGGCGTTTACCGAGGACGTTCACGGCCAGGGACAGCGCGATGAGCTGCAGATCGAGGCCCAGGCTCTGTCGGCGCAGGTAGAGCCGGTCGAGCCGCTCACTCGCGCGTGACCCGCGACCCGCCAGCAGCTGTGCCAGGCCGGTAATGCCCGGCTGCGCGGAAAATCTCCAGTCGTGAGCAGCATCGGACCAGCCGAGCCGAGCCACGTCGCTGGCGGTGAGGGGCCGCGGGCCGACGACGCTCATATGGCCGCGGCACACGTTGATGAACTGGGGTAGTTCGTCGATCCCGGTGTGACGCAGCCATTGACCCACACGCGTTACGTTGCTGTCGCGCAGGGTGCGAAATTTCAGGATGGTGAACGGCACGCGGCCACGGCCGATGCGAGCTTGCGAGAACAGCGGTGGACCGCCGTCTTCGAGCCACACCGCGATGGAGACCGCGGCGAGCACGGGTGCGAACAGCACGCCGGCGCTGCCAGCGACGAGCAGGTCAAGGGCGCGCTTGCCGCGATACGGGCTCATACGCCGGGGCTGACACACTGGCTCGCCCGGGCCGCGGCGGCCGGGACCCCTGGCGTTTCCAACCGCTCCAGGCGTCGCCGCAGTCTCAGGTGCCGGCGCCGCGAATGCTCGATCAACGGCCGCCAAACCGCTGCGGTGAGACGGTGCTTGATCAGCAGGTGCCAGAAGCGATTCGAGCGCTTGTACAGATAGCTCATCGCCAGATAAGCGACTACCGCGTGCGGGTCGTTCGGCCGGCGCTTCCAGATCGAGCGGTGCGAGAACAACTTGTCGTAGCACCAGGCGTAGCCGCGGTCGAGCTCCTCACAGCTCATGTGCCTGGGCTGGAATACGACGTGGGCCGTGTCGTACCGGTCCCAATCACGATGCAGGATGCGTCCCTCGGC
>WNFR01003200.1_pt1 | contig 16994 bp, 9 predicted proteins | sample 5400221 | NCBI WGS metagenome assembly WNFR01 (sample SAMN13153357, study PRJNA577476) | soil metagenome | isolation source: 40 cm soil under Madrone tree | place: USA:California | collected 2016-06-14
CGTCAATAGCAGTATGTGCTCTTCCTTACTCAGCCGCAGGAGGCTCGCACGTATTAACGGCGCGTGAGTTAAATCGAAAGGTTGTTCAGCCTCTATGCTTGCCAAGCGTGAGACTTCAGCTTCGCGCTGACCCTCCCCTAGATGGGAAAGGTCGCTGAGTGGCAACTCGAGTGAGGCGGCCTGGGCGATAACTTGCACAGGTGCGCCGCCTTCGACGGCGAAACTAGTTCGCAGGGATTCATGTCGGCGTATGATCTCGTTTAAGGTCTGTTGCAGCGCGGCAACATGAAGGTCGCCGCGCAGGCGGATTGCTCGAGCGATGTTGTAGGCGAAACCTCCGGGCGCGAGTTGATCCAGAAACCAGAGTCTCTGTTGCGCAAAGGACAAGGCAACCTTCTGTTGCTCACGACGTTGGATACGGCGATATCCCTGGCTGCTATCAGAGACTCCACGGAGGCGTTCCTCCAGCAATGCGCGCTTTGCAGGCGAAAGCTTCGATTTCTTATCAGTGAGATTGCTAGACATCACCAACTCTATCCAAACGACCGATGAACGTCATCCTCCGGCAAGGCTTCGAGCTGATCCACTAGATAATCCTCTATTGCGGCTGCTAGTTTAGCTACCGTTGCGTGTTCGAAAATCGTCCGCAACGGCAGATCGCTCTTGAATACCTCGTTGACTCGCGACATCACTTGAGTCGCTCTAAGTGAATGGCCGCCCAATTCAAAAAAATTGTGGTGGATGCCAATTGGTTCGACATCTAACACTTTACTCCAGATCTCCGCGATCAATTCTTCGGTCGTATTCCGTGGTGCAACAAAACTTCGCCTCAGATTGCCGGACGCGAGATCCGGCGGAGGAAGCGCACGCCGATCGATTTTGCCGTTTGGGGTCAGCGGAATTTGATCGAGAAACACAAAATAGGAAGGCACCATCGACGTCGGAAGATGACGGCTCAGGTGTGATTGCAATTCGGAAACAGATTTGGCCTCGCTCGTCTTGGTTACCACATAGGCAGCCAGGGAGTTGACACCTTGGTGATCCTTGACGGGGACAACCACACACGAATTAACTGACTCGTGACGACTGAGCACGGCTGTGACCTCGTAGGGTTCTATGCGAACGCCGCGAATCTTCAGCTGGTTATCGAGCCGTCCCAGGATCTCCAGCGAGCCATCGGGGCGATAACGTCCTAGATCGCCTGTGCGATAAATCAGATCGTTCGGATCGTCGCGGAATGGATTCATGCAGAACCGCGTTTGATTCTCCTCGGGCGCGTTGGCGTATCCGAGCGTCCGGAAAGGAGTGCGAATCAAAATTTCTCCCGGCTCTCCTACGCCGCAAAGAACCGCGCTTTGACTCATGACCAACGCCTGCGTTTGTGGCAAGGGTCCGCCGATCGGCTGCACTCCAAACGACGGTTCTTCCGGAACCACATAGAAACATTTGGCCAACGTGGTTTCAGTCGGACCATAGAGATTCACGATTTTTCCTGAATCCGGGAATTTTTCTCGCCAGCGACTGACGAGAACATCAGTAAGCGGCTCACCTGCAAAAAATAACCAGTGTAGTGAGCCCAGCGAAACTTTTTCTGCCCCATCCTTGAGCCACGACTGTGCGAGGGTCGGCACGGTGTGCAGCACTGTGATTCGTTCACGCTCAAGCCATAAGAGAACTCCAGTTGATAGGACATTTGGATTGTCAGGCAAATGAAGACTGGCGCCACTGGTCAACGGCAGGAAGATGTCTCGCAACACGACATCAAACGAGAGCGCCGTTAATTGTGCACTGCGGTCCTCCGGAGTGATTTCAAACTGCTCACGCTGCCATTTCAGAAAGTGACTTAGTCCTTTGTGACATCCCAGGACGCCTTTGGGAACACCGCTTGTACCGGAAGTAAAAAATAAATATGCCGGGTCCGAAGGACTGAGTTCAGGAAGGCGAAAGCTTCCGGGTATCGCAGGTCGAGCGGATTCAGATGACGTCAGCGGCTCTTCACGCACCTGCGTGATTTTGAGCGAGGGAAGCTCACGGATCCAGTAGTCCTCGGTTCTCCATTCCCCTATATACAACAGATGCGTGGCCCCAGCTTCACTAACCATCAACTTCTGCCGTTCGCTCGGCAGATTTTGATCGAGCGTGAGAAGCACACCGCCGCTGCTGAGTACACCCAGTATGCCGGCAATCAGTCCAAACGTCGGAGACCCGCTGACCGCTACCACATCGCCTCTTTTCAAGCGCTCGGCGAGGAGCCTGGCCGCTATCGATCGAGCTTCCTCGGCCAACTCGCGGTAGGTCCATGAAGTCTCTCCTTTGCAGATCGCTGGCTGATCCGGAAATTCCTTTGCTCTCGCGAAGAACGTATCTGTGATGAGATCGTGTTCGGGCTCAGGCAGCACTTCCGTCGGATCCGGCAGTACGGCGAACTCTGTAGGGGTTACGAGGGAATACTCAGAAATCTGTTTGTCTGGGTGAGCTACGATTTGTTCAAGCAGGAACCGAAGCTGTTCCAGCATCGCGGCAATCAGCGGGCGATCAAAAATATCGGAGTTGTAAACAATAATCAGATGCAGTTCTTCATCGAGTTCTCTCACATAAAGAGTCAAGTCAAACTGAGACCACGCGGCAACGGACTGCGACCAAACGCCGGCCGGCGAGATAGGCTCGTTCGTCAAACCCGGTAGGCTGATCTTGCGATCGGCAAAGTTCAGATAATTGAAGAACACTTGAAAAAGCGGGGTACGATTGAGATCGCGCCGTGGATTCAGTTCCTCTACCACCATCTCAAAAGGCAGGTCTTGATTAGCATAAGCCCCGAGGGCCACGTCACGCACTTGTTCGAGTAGTTCTCGAAAGCTGACGTCATGCGAAATTCTCGTCCGCAGCACCACATTGTTAAGAAAGAATCCAATTAAGTCCTCAACATCTGTGCGCGGGCGATTCACGATTGGTGCACCAACGAGAATATCGCCCTGGCCAGTGTAGCGATGCAGTAGAACGTTGAAGACTCCTAGCAGAGTCATGAACGGTGTGACCTCCATGCTCTTGCTTAGCGCTCCGAGATTCCGATACAGGCTCTTCGCTAGCGAGAGCGACTCGCGCGCGGCGCGGAAGCTTTGCACTTGCGGACGAGGCCGATCTAACGGAAGGTCGAGAACTGTAGGCGCTCCCGCAAGCTGCTGCTTCCAGTAATCGAGCTGTTTCTGCCGCACCGCTCCCTGCATATACTCTCTCTGCCAGGCAGCATAGTCGGAGTACTGGATGGGCAACTCCGGCAATGGCGATGGCTTGCCCGTGGAAAACGCTTCATACAGCGTGCCTATTTCACGCAGCATCACTGCAATGGACCAGCCGTCACTGACAATGTGATGCAGCGTCAAGAACAGAATGTGGTCGTTGTCGCTCAGACGCACCAACTTGGCTCGCACGAGCGGACCATTGATCAGATCAAAAGGCGTATGGGCCTCTTCACTTAAGATCCTTTGGGCTTCGGCGTCGCGGTCGGCCCGTGCCAGTTGTGTGAGATCCACAACTGGCAGTGACAACCTCAGGGTCTTGGCAATCACTTGCGCGGGCTCTCCGTTTGCTGTAGCAAACGTGGTCCGCAACGTATCGTGACGCCGGACGATTTCATTCAGGGTTTGCTCGAGTACGGTTATGTCCAGCAGGCAGTCAAGGGGCACAGCGAAGGGAATATTATGTACCGGCGTTCCCGGAACCAACTGATTCAGAAACCAGATCCTCTCCTGACCGAACGAAACCGGAGCGATCGCTCGAGCGGTCAGTCGTGTAATTGCCTCTGTGCTTGATCGACGAACACCAGCCTGCACAAGAAGAACCAGATCGGAGATCGTGGGTTTTTCAAGGAAAGACCGGAGCGAGATTTCGGTTTGGAACTCGTCGCAAATACGAGAAGCGATCTGCATAGCCAGTAGCGAGTGACCGCCAAGCTCAAAGAAGTTGTCATAAACACCAACTCGATCCAGGCCGAGCACCTCAGCCCAGATTCGGGCCCACGACTCCTCCATTCTGTTGCGAGGAGCGACAAATTCTTGTTCGAGACTTGGGCGCGATTGCCTCGGCGGTGGCAGCGCCCGCCGATCCACTTTGCCGTTAGGCGTCAGCGGAAGCGCGTCGAGCAACACGAACGCCGACGGCACCGAGTATTTCGGCAGCTTGTCTTGAAGAAACTTAACGAGTTCTGGAACCAAATTCTGAGTGGAAGACCTCAACGAAGGTTGGTTGGCATATTCGTTTAAATCTTTCCTATCGTCTAGTGCTTTTCGCGGCTTCAAGACTGGCAACTCAGAGAGTGCCCCAGTCAAACCGGTAGGTTTTGCGAAAACGGCGTCGAAGCTGCCGTCCTCAGTTGACTCGGCCCAACTAAGGTCTACGGAGTAAGAGTTCGACTGCCCCAGCGACCAGAGATCTTCCGGGTCCAAACCTTTCACCGGCAATGTTCCGAGTGCTGCGCGCAAGTCGGAAACTGTTCGAAAGCGCTCGTGATCTTTAAGAAGATTAACTATGTGCGCCTCTGACCGGACCCGTGGATTTGGCACGCCCGAAAGGGCGACAACCTCATCCTTCCCTGCTTCGAGCAATTTACGCAGACGTTCTAGAGTCAGGCCGCTATCGCTCCAGTCACGCCATTCAACTTCTGCGTCGCTTGCGATTGGGGGCCCAACCTGCAACACGACGTCATAGCGAAATCTTGTCAGCTCATTCAGGTAACGACCTCGCTTTGGCATCACACGGACCTGACAACCCAAGCGTTGACTAACCGCTGTAAAGAAACCCGGGTCAATTACCAGTTCATCTTCTCCATGCAACGCCTTGCGTATTCGTCTGTTCATCTCATCCACCGAAAGCGAGGACGACGCTCGATGAAGTTGCACTGAAGCGTGGAAAGTGTCTAACAATGGAAGGCTTCTAACGTCTCCGATAAATACGAAACCCCCCGGGCGCGTAACCCGCACGGCGCCCTTGAGAACGCGCACAAGATACTCAATCCGGGGGAAGTACTGGACCACCGAGTTTATTACCACCACGTCGAAAGACTCTGCTTTCAACTCGTCAAAATCATCTGCCTCCCGACGGGAGAGAGTTACGTTGCCGAACTTCTCCGGGAATCTCTGCACCTGTTCTTCAAGCATTTCGATGGTCGTCGCCGAGAAATCGGTGCCGTAGTAGGCCACAGAGTGGGGAGCAATCCGAAACAACAACAGCCCGGTGCCGCATCCAATTTCCAAAACTCTGCTGGGGCGTAGCGAAAAAATTCTTTCAGTGGTGCTATCTACCCACTCGCGCATTTCTTTCTCAGGTATTGGCTGCCCGGTATAGCTGCTGTTCCAACCGATGGTGTTGAAGGTGGGCTCTGTTGTTGCGTCGGCTTGATGATAGGCTTCGTCGTAAAGTTCCTGCCAACCGGCAAGATGCTCAGAGTCGAGCTTCGCGGAAACGCGGGGATTGCGGGCAACGTAAGCCACGAGTCGCTTGTCACCGGTCTGGTCTTCCCTGGCAATAACTACACAGTCTCTAACTGCCGAGTGTCGCTTAAGCACTGCCTCAATTTCACCCGGCTCAATTCGGAAGCCTCGGATCTTCACCTGCTGGTCCAGCCGTCCCAAGTACTCGACCTGGCCATCCTCAAGATAACGTCCGCGGTCTCCTGTCCGGTACAGCCGCGAACCAGGCGGACCGAATGAGCTAGGCACGAATTTTTCGGCAGTCAGCGAAGCATCGTTCAGATAGCCACGCGCCAAGCCGTCCCCGCCGATATAGACCTCGCCTGATAACCCAGCCGGCGCAGCCTTCATCTCCCCGTCGAGGATGTACACCTGAGAGTTTGAGATTGGGAAGCCTATAGGCACGCTACTGTCGAAGCGCTCTTCCGGCGTTACGCGATAGCAGGTTGTAAAAGTCGTGTTCTCTGTCGGCCCGTAGCCGTTGATCAACTGGCATCCTGTTAATTCGCGCGCTACCTTTTCCACGTGCCAGACTGAAAGCACGTCTCCGCCGGCTAGCAGTTGGCGCACCCCACGCAGACTCTCCAGCTGCGTTTCCACCATCTTATGAAACAACCCGGCAGTCAACCAGATCGTCGTTACGCACATGCGCTTTATCACTTTGCCAAGATCAGACAGCGATGCCAATCCCGGCGACATCACTACCAGCCTTGCTCCGCTTAGCAAACTGCCCCAGATCTCAAAGGTCGATGCATCAAACGACAAGGGCGCAAACTGAAGAAACACTTCCTGAGATCCAAACTCTGCATAGTTCGTGTTTTTAACTAGCCGTACTACACCGCGGTGTTGAATGCATACGCCCTTTGGGTTGCCCGTCGAACCGGACGTGTACATCACGTACGCAAGGTTTTCAGGCGTGCACAGGTTCTCAGGATTATCGTCGCTCTCACGTGCAATCGCTTCCCATTGGCTATCCAACGTTATCGTCTCAACATCCGGCGCAGTTAATTGTTCACACAGGTGTTGCTGAGTGAGCACCACTGACACCTCTCCATCGCCGAGCATGAAAGACAGTCGTTCCCGCGGATAAGATGGATCAAGAGGGAGATAAGCGCCCCCCGCTTTCAGGATTCCCAGGGTTCCAACGATCATTTCGAGTGATCGCTCGACGCAGATGCCGACAAACACTTCGGGACCCACTCCGAGTCGTTGAAGATAATGGCCAAGTTGGTTCGCCCGAGAGTTAAGCTCGCGGTAAGTCAGCTCCTGGCCTTCAAACACGACCGCAACCGCATCCGGCGTGCGTGCAACCTGCTCCTCGAACAACTCGTGAAGGCACCCATTTCGAGAAGGGGCTGTGTTCTCTTTGATCCAGTTGAACTGCATTCGTTGCTTATTTCCTGGAAGTAATTGACTGCTCAGGTCACGCCATTAAGACGAAAATGGTTGATCCCCGCTTAAATAATTTGCACTATAAGAGGCGCGTCTTCGCGGTCGAGGACTTGGCGTCCTAGTATGACATGTAAGAGAAATGCGCAAAAGCGACGCGATACCTGAAAAACGAGGTCAAATCAGCCTTTTTGGAAACCTGTTGGAAGTACATTGAATTTGCACGGCCGTTTAGTCAAAGTGAAGTCCTGAACTCATCCAGGAGAAGACAATTATATGGCTCAAGACGAGCGCGAAGACACTACAATTTACAAGGTAGTAGTTAACCACGAAGAGCAATACTCTATCTGGCCTGTGGATCGGGATAACCCGCTGGGTTGGAGTGACGTAGGCAAGGCTGGGCCAAAAGCTGAGTGCCTCGCCTATATTAAGGAGGTTTGGACTGATATGAGGCCGCTCAGCCTAAGGAAGAAGATGGAAGAGACTGGGGGGAAGTGAGTTGGATGATCGGCAGATGATTGTGTCCGAACCATTGCGGCAACCCAACAACTCAAGGTCCTGGTCTTTAATGCTCGATCGGCCGTTACTTGGAACAAGGGACGTCCATGTCTGGCGCGTCTCACTGGATCAACCGCCGGCAACCGTCGAGCGCCTTAGTCAAATACTGTCTAGCGACGAACAAGCCCGAGTCGATCGGTTTCACTTCGAAAGCGACCGCCAACATTTCATCGTTGCGCGCGGATGCCTCAGGACGATGCTCGCGCGCTATCTGCAAATTGCTCCGAACAAAATTCAGTTTAGTTATGCCTCTCATGGCAAGCCTGAGCTTGCAATCTCTAACGCTCAGACACAGCCGCTGAATTTTAATCTGTCGCATTCTGGTGGTTTCGCACTCTACGCTTATACTCGTGTCGGCGAGATTGGCGTTGACCTGGAACATGTCCGGCCAGAGCTCGCGGGCGCCGATATCGCGCGGCGATTCTTTTCCTCAAGCGAGGTGGCACGTCTGACCAGGCTTCCTGCTAATGTGCGGCACGAGGCGTTTTTCAACTGCTGGACGCGCAAGGAAGCTTTCATCAAAGCGAAAGGAACGGGCTTATCGCTCCCCCTCGATCAGTTCGATGTCACGCTGGCTCCTTCTGAACCAGCAGCGCTCTTACGCACCAGATGGGATGAACACGAGGCGTCTCGCTGGTCGTTGCAGGCCATCGACGTGGGCTCGGGTTATGTTGCGGCAGTGGCCGTTGCCGGACGCGACTGGCAACTGACTTGCTTCGAAGTAACAGAAGTGTTTCCCGAGATCGCAGGGCATCTTGAATGATCCCTTAAGACTCTACGGACGTCTTCATAAAAGCGTACATGCCTCATTGAATTCCAGACGCGGCGCTCGCGGGAGTAGCTTCGACCGATCGCCGTAGCCCAGGTTGCACAGAAAGTTCGACTTCACGTGACCGGCGGGAAAGAACTCCTGCTCACATCCTTCGCATTCCTTGCCAGCGCCGAAGAATTCTTCATCCAGCCTCGCGTTATCAAACCCGGACATCGGGCCGCAGTCGAGTCCCAGGCCGCGCGCCGCGATCATCAGGTAGGCGCCCTGAAGCGAAGAGTTGCGCATAGCCGTGGCCTCGATGAGTTGCGGATTCTCCGCAAACAGGTCGCGCATAGCGGGACTGTGAGGGAATAGCTTCGGCAGCTTTTCGAAAAACAACAGATCATAAGCGATGATTACCGTGACCGGTGCAGCCATCGTCTTCTCCACGTTACCAGGCGCGAGCATCGGGCGTAGTCTCTCTTTCGCCGCCTGCGAACGAATAAAGACGAACCGGGCGGGGCTGGAGTTGGCGCTGGTGGGACCCCACTTCATCAAGTCATACAATTTCCGGAGCATATCGTCCGTAACAGGTTTATCAAGCCAGGCGTTGTGCGTTCGCGCCTCTCGAAAGAGTTGGTCGAGAGCTTCGTCTCTCAGTACATTATTCATTGGGTTTTTGTTTCTCCCTTCATTTCATTTCGTCCCAAAGTGGTTTGACGCCTTTGGATTCTGATTGTATATGCTAGATTCTAGATTAACGACATGAACGAGGGAACTGAAAAAGAATGGCCTTTAGTCTCCATCATTATTCCAACGTTTAATGAAGAACGTTATATTCAGGAAACGTTGGAAGCGGTAGGGCGTGTTCAAGGCAACATTGAAGTAATCGTTGCTGACGGCGGAAGTGATGACGCGACCGTTGATATTGCGCACCAGAATTGCGCACGAGTTATTACGAGCAATCGCGGTCGTGGTATTCAGATGCATAGCGGAGCGTCAATGGCGTGTGGTCAGGCGCTGTTATTCCTACATGCCGACACGACTCCACCACCCGAAGCAGCTGCGCTTATCGTTGAAATTTTTGCAGGTGATGTCCTGACCGTTGGCGGCAACTTTGATATTCGCTTTGACGGGGACGGTCCAGCAGCTCGGTTCTTGACTTGGCTGTATCCAAAACTGGGACAACTTGGTCTGTGTTATGGCGACTCCGGCATTTTTGTGCGTGCGTCCTCTTACAAAAAGATCGGCGGGTTCAACCCGTTTCCCATCTTCGAAGACCTGGATTTGGTGCGGCGGCTCAAGCAGGAGGGGCGAATGAATCATTTGCCGGTTGCGGTCGTCACTTCTTCGCGGCGCTTTGAAGGTCGAAGTTTTGCGCTCACTTTTGCGCGGTGGTCTATTTTGCAAACGCTTTACTTGCTCGGTATGTCGCCGCGCGTTCTCAATCAGCTTTACGCGCCCGTGCGCGGTGTCAGGATGAGAGACTGACAGGCGTGTATTTCAAGAGAAACCGCGAGAGGGTTCGAGTATGGCTAAACCGGTATTGCTAACCGTCGATGATGATCGGGAGGTGTTGCGGGCAATCGAACGAGACCTGCGACGCAACTACGCGAGTGACTATCGCGTCCTCCGAGCCGAATCGGGGCCGGCGGCATTGGAGATTGTTCGGGAACTGAAGGTCAGGAACAATCCCATTGCACTCTTTCTGGTAGATCAAAGAATGCCCGGCTTATCAGGTGTCGAGTTCTTAGAACAAGCTGTAGCGCTCTATCCCGACGCGAAGCGCGTGCTCTTAACGGCTTACGCCGATACTGATGCCGCAATTGCGGCTATCAATGAAGCCGGCGTTAACCACTATCTGCTCAAGCCCTGGGATCCACCGGAAGAGAACCTATATCCGGTCCTCGACGATCTCCTTGAAGACTGGCGGGCGACTTTTCCGATTCAGTTTGAAGGCATTCGTGTGCTAGGTAATCGCTGGTCCCCGGCGTCTCATAACATCAAAGACTTCCTGGCCCGCAATCACGTCCCATATCAATGGCTCGATATCGAGGCGGCCCCGACTGATGCCGAAATTCGATCTCTTGTCGACTTACTTGCAGACGAAGAAAAAAGAACATTGCCGCTCGTGATTTTTCCTAACGGTTTACGTTTGCGACAGCCCACGCTGGCGGACGTTGCTGAGAACGTCGGACTTAAAACCCGCGCCGCGGAAGCGTTCTATGATCTGGCAATCGTCGGTGGTGGTCCGGCAGGGCTCGCGGCGGCAGTCTACGGGGCCAGTGAAGGATTGCGAACGGTAATGATCGAACGTGAAGCCCCAGGAGGACAGGCCGGGATGTCCAGCCGCATCGAGAACTACCTGGGATTTCCCAGTGGTTTGAGCGGCGGCGACCTTGCGCGGCGGGCGGTGGTGCAGGCCAGGCGCTTCGGCGTTGAAATCTTATCGGCTGAGGCAACTAATCTACGCCTTGAGGGTCCCTACCGTTTTCTCAAACTAGCGGACGGAGCAGAGCTAAGTTGTCACGCTTTGTTAGTTGCGACTGGCGTACAGTGGCGTAAACTGGATGCACCAGGAGTCGAACGTCTTACTGGGGCAGGTATCTACTATGGCGCGGCGATGACCGAAGCAATATCTACCAGAGACGAGGATGTCTTCGTCGTCGGAGGCGCGAATAGTGCGGGACAAGCAGCCATGTACTTCTCGAAGTATGCGCGACGGGTGGTGATGCTGGTGCGAGGCTCATCACTCGCAGCGTCAATGTCGCAATACTTAATCAACCAGCTAAAAGAGACTACGAACGTCCAAATCGAATTCAACTCGGCGGTGGAAGAGGCGCACGGTGAAAATCATCTCGAGGCAATTTCCGTTCGCTGCACTGCAAGCAATGAGATCAACCGGGTACCAGCCAACTCGCTGTTCATCATGATCGGCGCAGCTCCAAACACAAAGTGGCTTGCAGATATCGTAGAGCGCGATGACCTCGGGTTCATTCTCTCCGGACCCGACCTGATGCGCGATGGGAAGCGACCTAAGGGATGGCAGGTGGACCGCGATCCCGGGCTTTTGGAGACGAATGTGCCGGGTATCTTTGTGATCGGCGACGTGCGACATGGCTCAGTTAAGCGGGTCGCCTCGGGCGTTGGCGAAGGTTCTGTCGCGATCTCATTCGTACATCAGTATCTCAGCAAGGTGGTCTGACAGATGGAAGAGGCAAAAATAGAAGGTGTGGGAGTGCCGGTGCCAGTGTCCGGGGCAGTTGAGTACGTCAGCGCAACCAGCAACTCACCTGAAGACAAAGTTGAGGCGCTGCGACGCGTCCATGTGTTTGCTGATCTGCCGGAAGATCAATTGAAGTGGTTTGCTGAGAACGTCCAGGACCAGCGCTTTGCGGCTGGTGACATTCTATTCCGCAAAGGCGACCCGCCTGATTGGATGGCAGTCTTCCTCGAAGGGGAAATGCACGCTTACCGCGACGATAACGCGCACGACGGATATGTCTATATTTCGAGAGCAGGTGATCCAGCGAGCGAAGTAACCGGGGTGTTGCCCTTCTCGCGCATGACAGAATTCACTGTCACCGGCCGGGCTGTAACGCCGAGCCGCATAATGCGCTTTCCTGTCCGTCTGTTTCCCGAGTTACTGCAACGGATGCCTACTCTCGCCAAACGACTTGTCGGTATCATGAGTGATCGCGTCCGCGAAATCACCACTGTCGATCAGCAACAGGATAAGCTGATGGCCCTGGGCAAGCTCTCAGCCGGACTGGCTCACGAGTTGAATAATCCGGCGGCCGGGGCGACTCGCGCCGCAAACGATCTTATCGTCACCTTGGCGGAGTTGCGTGCAGCTGACCTCCGGCTCTGCCGGCATGACCTGACGACCGAACAAGAGGACGCGATTCGTGCCTTCGAAGACGTCGCACTCGAACACACCGCGACAACCGCGCGCCTTAATTCAATGGAGCAAAGCGACCGGGAAGATCTAGTCGCTACCTGGCTTGAGGACCATGGCATTGATGAAACCTGGAAACTCTCCGGCAACCTCGTTGAAGCCGGGATTGATGCCGCGGGCCTGCAGCGAATTTCCGATGTCCTGGAGAATGGGGCCCTGGTCGATGTGCTTGCGCGGGTCAACGCCCAGCTCGCGGCAGCGAAACTTGCGAGTGAAATTAAAGCCAGCACCGCCCGCATCTCCGAACTTGTCGGAGCGATTAAGGAATACAGCTACATGGACCAGGCATCGGTCCAGGAAGTGGATGTCCATAAAGGACTGGAAAGTACTCTTCTCATCCTGAAGTACAAGTTAAGAAAAAAGAACATCGCGGTGACGCGTGAGTATGCTGATGCCTTGCCGCGAATCAAGGCGTATGGCAGTGAACTTAATCAGGTGTGGACCAATTTGATTGTCAATGCAGCCGATGCGATGCGTGAAGGCGGCACGCTGAAAGTGCGTACCAAGAGAGAGCCTACCGACATCCTTATAGAAATCAGGGATAACGGTTCTGGTATACCGGAGAGTGTAAGGTCGCGCATCTTCGAGCCGTTCTTTACAACCAAACCCGTGGGTGAGGGAACTGGGCTTGGGTTGGATACCGTCGCCCGCATAGTTCGAAAACACCGGGGCAATATCCGTTTTGAATCGAAACCGGGAGATACATGTTTTCAAGTTCGTCTACCTCTTGAATAGTCCTTTCAATGGCTATGGGCCACTGCACCAATTAGTCTGCTCTTAAAAACTTATCTCTTTTTCCTCATTGTTGCTCCTGACCATGAAGATCGCGTTGTAGGGTACCGGATGCTAGACTCAACTCCAGAATAAAGGCGCTGACGTTCGTTGAGTGAACAGCATCCGGTCGCTATCGCTCTCGGTTCTGTATTGAGTGTGACCGCTGTTTGTAGGTCAGATCTGAGTAAATCCACCCAGTCCCCGTAAGTCCCCGTGGGTGGGATTTCTGAGTTTTCACAATGTCTGCCCCGTTGGTATTCACAGCACTGACCCTTGTTTTATTATTTTTTCCAGCAGAGGTCTGTGACTGGTTGTCGAGAAATGCCAGATTCTATGCTGTCATGGCACTATGGGCTAAACTGTCCCAATCTAACTGAGAGTCTACGGTTTTCGGATAGCATGCCAAACCTTGTGCAAGTTATGGAGGTTAGGCACCCTAAGCGCTATACGGTCAGTGCACATGGGTTACAGACTGAAAGAGCATGAAGATCTTTCCGAGGGCGCCAGGCGGATTGCGCTTGAGCAGATAGACGAGGCGCTGGACCATCTTAAGCCAACTGTCAGAAATAAGGACGAAGCCGTCCATGACGCCCGTGTCTGCATTAAGAAAGTCCGCGCTCTGCTACGACTTATGCGCGAGTCGCTAGGATATGAGACTTACAAGGCTGAAGATACCAGTTATCGCGATGCTGCTCGGGCGTTGTCAAAGGTGCGGGACAGCGCCGCGATGCTTGAGATCTTCGACAAGTTGATCGAGCACTTCTCAAATCAGCTGTCCACCGGCGCCTTCGCCGGTGTGCGAGCGCCGTTACTGCATTCCCAGAAGATGCGACAGCAGGACCGAAAGAGCGCCATGACGCAGGTGGCGAGGTCCTTACGTGGAGGGCGGGCGCGCGTGCAGCACTGGCCCGAGGTAGATCCTCACCAGGCGCTCGCGAAAGGAGTAAAACGAGTCTTTAAGCAGGGCCAAACCAAATTTGTTGCCGCTTACGATCAGCCCAGCATTGAAACATTTCACGAGTGGCGTAAGCAGGTCAAACACTTGCTTTATCAGATGCAGGTCCTAAGGCCGCTTTGGCTGACGGTGATGGAAGCATTGGCCGCGGAGTTGAAGACACTGGGCAAGTACCTAAGCGAAGATCACGATCTCGCCATCTTGCGCGAGAAGGTATTGGAGCAACTGGATGAAACCGACGACCGTACGGACATCGAAGCCTTGGTGGCCCTACTTGATCAGCGCCGCAATGAGCTACAGGTGATTGCCAGGACTTTGGGAGCGAGGATTTACGCCGAGAAACCTCGAGCATTCGTCACCCGTAACTTAGCCTATTGGCAGTCGTGGCGCTCGGAGGTGAAGGTTGACCCGATTGCCTTGAGTTAGCGACTAACATCAAGAATGGCTGACAAGAGGATCTTCACAACCTCACCGAATTGAATCCTGCATTCTCCAATTCAAGCTGGCTATCGAATCGTTTTTGACCTTCAAGAGGCTTGATGCGTTCATATCTGCCATCCGATCGAAGTTCACGTGCATTCACGTTGTCTTTGAGATACGCATCCAGCACTGTGTCTTTGAGATAAGCCCGCAACAGTGCATCCTTGATTGGGACGAGCACTTCCACACGGCGGCTCAGATTGCGATACATCCAATCGGCACTGCCGATCAAGACTTCCTCATGTCCATTATTCCCAAAGTAAAAGACGCGACTATGTTCAAGAAAACGACCTACAATGCTCCGCACTCGAATGTTCGTGGAAACACCCGGCAATCCTGGTCGCAGCATGCATATACCGCGGACTATCAATTCGATTGACACGCCGGCCTGAGAGGCGCCATAGAGAGCGCGCACGATTGCAAGATCGGTAAGACTGTTAATTTTGGCGATGATCCGCGCGGGACGCCCAGCCTTCGCGTGTGTTGTTTCGCGCTGAATTAATTTGATAATGCTCTTTCGTAGGTTTATCGGGGCAACGAGCAAACAATTGTAGTTGGTGAAATGCGAGAAGCCTGTTAACGAGTTGAAGAGATTTGTGGCGTCTGTTGCGATCTCCTCGTCAGCGGTTAGGATGCCGATGTCGGTATAGATGCGTGAAGTGGTCGAGTTGTAATTTCCCGTGGCCAGGTGTACATAGCGCCGGAGTATCTTACCTTCGCGACGCACCACCAGTGTCAGTTTACAATGGGTCTTCAGACCAACCATTCCGTAGACGACGTGCACGCCCGCTTTTTCCAGCCGCCGGGCCCACTCAATGTTACTCTCTTCGTCGAAGCGCGCTTTCAGTTCCACAAGTGCCGCAACCTGCTTGCCGCTCTCAATCGCTTCAATTAGGGCCGTCACAATCGGCGAATTGCGCCCGGTTCGGTAGAGGCATATCTTAATTGCTACTACATCTGGATCCGCCGCCGCCGTCTTGATGAAATCCGTGACCGTACTATATGCCGTGTAAGGATGATGCAACATGACATCATGTCGCCTAATGACATCGAATACATTCGCCGGTTCGCGCAGAACTGCGGGCGTAGTCAACTGAAGTGGCCGGTCTTTCAACTCTGGTCGATCCAACTCATACAATTGCATTAAATCTGGAATATTCAGGGGACCGTTGATAACGTAAACATCTTCCGTGCTCAAACCAAGCGACTTAGTCAGATATGAAACCATGTCGGCCGGCATCGTCGCTGCGACCTCAAGTCGCACCGCCTCGCCAAAGCGCATTTGTCGCACGTGCTGCTGCATGGTTCTCAGCAGATCCCCGGCTTCATCTTCTTTTATCTCGAAATCTGCATCTCGGGTAACGCGAAACAAGTGACATTTGCCTGTTCGCATCTTGGGAAACAGTGTGTGGCTATTCGCAGCGATCAGGCTCCCTAAAAATGTAAATCTGATTCCTTTTTGATCAACAGGCACCAAGCGGGGAACGATGGGCGGAAGCTTAATGCGCGCAAATCGCGCCCCGGCACTGGCCGCTGGCGATTGGGACTTTTTCTCAGTTTCCGGTGGGGCCACCATGAGGCCGAGGTTCAGACTGAGATTGGACACGTAAGGAAAAGGGTGACCTGGATCCACAGCTTGGGGCGTCAATATAGGGAAGACATGCTGTATGAAATAATCGTCGGCAATCTTTTTCTCGCGCCTTGTCAGCTCTCGATAAGGACTGATCAAAATTCCCTCAGCCTCGAGAGCTGGTAGGATTTGATCTTCCAAACACTGTGTTTGCAAATCAATCAAGGGCCGAAGATGTTTGCTAATCTCCTTTAGTTGTTCGCTCGGCGTCATACCGTCCGGGGATGCTTCAGTAAAACCTGCCTCCAAGATTTCCTGTAACCCCGAAACACGCACCATAAAAAACTCGTCCAAGTTAGACGAGAAGATGGCCAGAAATTTGAGACGCTCAAGCAGAGGATGTCTTTGATCAAAGGCTTCTTCCAGCACGCGATGATTGAACTCTAACCAGCTCAACTCGCGATTGAAGAGCAAATGCTTTTGCTGACGCAGGTTTCTCGGCAACACCATCTTCGCGTCCGCTGTAGCTCGGGCTCTCGGCTTCAACTTGGTTGCGGCTGTTGTCATCGTATATCAGCTTGGGAGAACGGTGACCGAAATTCATGCTCTTCGACGCCCAAGTCTACATCGAAAATGAGGAAAATTCCGAATTGGAAAGTGTGGGTTATGACGCGCTACTTGTTTGTGCACGGAGCGCCAGTGGCTGGCGCCCGAGGCAAGTGTAACCTCAGGGCGTGAACGGACTGTAAATAGGTGGTTAAGTTTTTGTTATCGACATTGGAACGAATGTCCAGGCGCGCGAATGAGAAAAGCAGATATTGTGCTGTCTCAACCTTGAATGCCTCTCAACCCCAAAAAGGATAGCTGGACCCAAAATTAAACAGCCACGAACCTGAGTGGTTTGACTAAGGTTGTCGGCGTGCTGCAGGAGGCCCGCCGAAAGAATGATGTAGTACTCAGTCTAAACAACGAAGAATTGCTTTAGGTCGTTGCATGAGTGCTGGTCGGCCCGTTGGGAGAATAAGAGAGGACGCCAAAAAGGTCTTCAGGGAGGCCCGGCCCTGGATTAAGACCCTGGCAAGATTGGGCTACGC
>WNFR01008573.1_pt1 | contig 16994 bp, 13 predicted proteins | sample 5400221 | NCBI WGS metagenome assembly WNFR01 (sample SAMN13153357, study PRJNA577476) | soil metagenome | isolation source: 40 cm soil under Madrone tree | place: USA:California | collected 2016-06-14
CTTGGAGCCAGCGTGCCTTAGCATGAAGGCAATGTTTGCGGCATCCAGGCGAATGTTGACCGAGTGAAGGACAGCGCCGGCCATCGGAACGCCAAAATGCGCTTCGAGATGGGCCGGCACGTTGGGCGCAAGGATCGAGACAACGTCGCCGCGCTTTATCCCTCGACCCGACAGAGCTGAGGCGAAACGGAGGCACCGATCACGCAATTCGGCATAGCTATATCTTCTCGGTCCATACGCAACGGCAAGCCGTTCCGGGTGCACGTCGGCAGTCCTAAAAAGAAACGCGACTGGCGTTAGCGGCACGTGGTTTGCGGTGTTTTTGGGGAGTATATCCTTCAATTCCCTAACCTCTCTCTGGTCTTCTCTATTCAACGCCCTTTCCATTGTGGCGCGCGTTTCTCGACAAAGGCGCGCGGCCCTTCGGCGAAATCTTCGGTCGTCATGACCCTATCCTGCGCCTCGAGGCCGAGCGCGAAGAGCGCATCATCAGACATATCGTAGGCCCGCCGAGCGATCCCTAGGCTCTCTCGGACGGCGACCGGTGCGTTCTGATTGATGCGCTCGGCGAACGCAATCGCCTCGGTAACGGCCTCACCTGTGGGAGCGACCTTGTTGAGGAAACCGAGTTCAGCCGCGCGCGCGGCGGAAATGCGATCACCCGTCGCGATCAATTCGAACGCCAGGGCACGGGGTATGGCGCGCGGGAGTCGATATACGCCGCCAGCAGCCGCGATCAGGCCCCGGGTCACCTCAGGGAGCGAGAAGACGGAAGTCTCCGAAGCGACGATCATGTCGCATGCCAGCGCGATCTCGAAGCCCCCGGCCATCGCGAAGCCTTCGACCGCCGCGATCCAGATTTTGGTGCGGGGATGCTTGACGAAGCCAGCGAACCGGCCGTCGGACGTGTAGAGATCCTGCATTCGGCCGGCGGAGACCTCCTTGAGATCGGCCCCCGCGCAGAAGGCCACGCCTCCCTCCCCCGTCAGAACAGCCGTCCACAGACCCGGGTCAGCCTCTATCACCTTGACCGCGCGATCGAGACCGGCAGCGACGGCGCCATTGACCGCATTACGAGCATCGCGGCGACGGATGGTGACGAGCGCCACATGCGGTGCGACGACTTCTACAGTGACGACATCCATGGTGTTTCAAACCTCTCAATAAATTTCGAACAGACCAGCAGCACCCATGCCGCCACCCACGCACATGGTGACCACGCCATATCTGGCTTTGCGGCGGCGGCCTTCAAGAAGGACATGTCCCGTCATCCGCGCGCCGCTCATGCCATAGGGATGTCCGATGGCGACGGCTCCGCCAGAGACGTTCAGCCGCTCGTTCGGAATCCCGAGCCTGTCCCGGCAGTAGAGGACCTGACTGGCGAACGCCTCGTTCAGCTCCCAAAGATCAATATCGTCGACCTTCAGTCCATGGACCTTAAGGAGCTTTGATATCGCGAAGACCGGACCGATCCCCATTTCATCGGGATCGCAGCCGGCCACCGCCATGCCCCGATAGGCGCCAAGCGGCTGTAGGCCGCGCCGGCCGGCTTCCTCTGCGCTCATGATCACCACGGCCGCGGCGCCATCGGAGAGCTGGCTGCTGTTGCCAGCCGTGACCGACCCACCGGGCTCCAGCGCCTGGCCACCCTTATAGGCGGGCGGCAAGCCGGCGATCGCTTGAGGGGTCGTGCCGGGACGCATTCCCTCATCCTGAGTCAGCGTCACCTCGCGAAAGCTGGTTTCGCCTGTCGCCTTGTCGGTGACGACCATCCTGCTCGAGAGAGGTACGATCTCATCGGCCAACAGGCCGGCAGCGGTTGCCTCAACGGCTCGCCGGTGCGATTCCGCGCCGAACACATCCTGCGCTTCGCGGCTAACATTGTAGCGCCGGGCAACCATCTCGGCCGTCTCAAGCATGCTCATGTATATGTCAGGGCGGTGCTCCACCAACCACGGGTCCTGCGCGCGATACATGTTCATATGGTCGTTCTGGACCAGCGAGATGGACTCCACCCCGCCGGCAACGACGATGTCCATGCCGTCGACCATGATCTGCTTGGCGCCGGTGGCGACCGCCATCAGCCCCGACGCGCACTGCCGGTCGATGCTCATGCCTGAAATGGAGGTCGGCAGCCCGGCCCGAAGCGCCGATTGGCGCGCGACATTAGATTGAGTGGCTCCCTGCTGGAGCGCGCAACCGAAGACGACGTCGTCGATCTCGTCGGGCGCCAGGCTGGCCCGATCGACGGCATGCCGGATCACATGGCCGCCAAGCGTCTGCGGCTGGGTGTCGTTGAAGGCCCCGCGATACGCCTTGCCAATGGGTGTGCGGGCGGTGGAAACGATGACGGCTTCGCGGTTGGACATTCTGGTCTCGTTTTGAAGAGGTTATGGTCAGGAGATGGGTTGCCCGTGGAGCGACAAAGATGTCGATTTCCGGTTCAGCCTTCCCGCGCGATCCGCCAGCCGATCTCGGCCAACGGATGGGCCTTGGCGCCCACGATCTCCGCATCCGCGCTGCTGGCCTGCCCGTCCCGGCTACGGCGCCAGACGCCTTGCAGGATGGCCGCAACGCGAAAAAGGCTGAACGCGAGATAAAAATTCCACTGAGGAATTCCCGTTCGCCCCGTCCGCTCGCAGTAGAGACGGACATAGTCCGCCTCCTCTGGAATCCCCATGGCAGCGCGGTCGAGATCGCCGAAGCCACGGAAAAGATCGGCGCCCACACGCCAGACCATGGTGTGATAGGCAAAGTCGGCCAGGGGGTCCCCAATTGTCGACAACTCCCAATCGAGCAGCGCGATAACGCGTGGCTCCGTCGGATGGAAGATCATGTTGTCCAGACGGAGGTCCCCGTGAAAAATCCTTGCCGGTTGTTCCGGCGGCAAATTCGACGGCAGCCATTCGATCAGCCTCTCCATCGCTTCGCAGGGATCGCCTTCGCTTGCGCGATATTGCCTGGTCCAGGTCGCGACCTGTCGCTCGACGAAGCGCTCGGGTCGGCCGAAACCCTCCAGGCCCAACGCAAGCGGCTCGGCATGGTGCAGGTTCGCAACGGTCGCGTTCATGGCGTCGAAAATCCCGGCACGCTCATGAGGTGCCATGCCCGGCAGCCGCTGATCATAGAAGATGCGGCCCTCCACGAAGTCCATGATGTAGAAGGGAGCGCCTAGAATCGCATTGTCCTCACAGAAGGCGAGTACCTTGGGAACAGGGACGTTGCTGCCCCGAAGCGCATCCAGAACGCGATATTCGCGCTCTATCGCATGGGCCTTCGGCAATAGCGGTCCCAGGGGCTTTCGACGTAGGACATATTGCCCCGACTCGGCGCGCAGCCTGTAGGTCGGATTCGACTGCCCGAAGCCAAACTTCTGAAGTGTGCGGCCACCGCTAAAACCGGCAACATGCGAAACCATCCAGACGCCAAGTGCTGGGGGAACCGGCTGAATATCCGGCCCTTCCTGCGCCTCTCCTGCCGATTGCGCCTCTGAAGACATGCTCTCTACCTCCTTCTATCCGATCTGCACGAACGAATTTCGTCCAGCGTCCGATCGTAGGTTGCTAAGCTGCACGATTTAATGCCACAATGTAGGACAATTTGCAATGCCGAAAGTCAAGGAACAGGGGTGTTTGAACCGAGCGACCGGAGCACTGCTCTCGCCGAGCGCCTGAAGGCCTTCGTGGCCGAGCACGTCTATCCGAATGAGCGACGCTACTATCTCGAAGCGGAGCGGCTCGGCCCGTGGTCGGTCTATCCGGTCATCGAAGAGCTGAAGCCGAAAGCGCGCGAAGCCGGATTGTGGAATCTCTTTCTGCCCGTAAAGGAGGCGCCTGAAGGTCTCTCAAATGTCGACTATGCGCCGCTGTGCGAGATCATGGGACGAAGCCTCTTCGCGCCTGAGGTCTTCAACTGCTCGGCGCCGGACACTGGGAACATGGAGACGATCCTGCGGTATGGCACGGACGAACAGAAGGAGCGGTGGCTGAAGCCCTTGCTCGCGGGCGAGATCCGATCGGCCTTTGCGATGACCGAGCCGGAAGTCGCCTCCTCGGACGCGACCAATATCCGCAGTTCGATCATCAGGGACGGCGATGAGTATGTGATAAACGGGCGCAAATGGTACACGACCAACGCGACCAGCCCGGCCTGCAAGATCATGATCTTCATGGGCAAGAGCCAGCTGGAGGGTGACGATCCTTACCGTCGCCAGTCGATGATCCTGGTGCCGCGATCGACCCCGGGGGTCCGGGTCATCCGGTCGCTTCCCGTCCTGGGATTCTATGGCGTTCCCGATCGCGCCGCAGAGGTGCTTTTCGAGAATGTCCGCGTGCCGGCGACGAACATGCTGCTCGGCGAGGGTCGCGGATTCGAAATCGCGCAGGGTCGCCTGGGACCGGGCCGCATCCACCACTGCATGCGGTTGATCGGACTGACCGAGCGCATCCTCGAGCGCATGTGCCGGCGCGCGGACCAGCGAACGGCCTTTGGCCGGCCGCTCTCCGAACAGACGGTCACGCTGGAGAGGATTGCCGAGGCGCGCATCATGATCGACCAGGCTCGCCTGCTTACCATGAAGGCGGCGGAGATGATGGACACGGTCGGCAACAAAGCCGCCCGGCGCGAGATCGCGATGATCAAGGTGGCGGCACCTGTGATGGCGCAGAAGGTCATTGACTCGGCTATCCAATTGTTCGGAGGCGGCGGGACCAACAATGATCATCTGCTGACCGCGGCGTTCGCGACGGCGCGCCTGCTGCGGTTGGCCGACGGACCCGATGAAGTGCATCGCAACCAGATCGGCAAGCTCGAGATCAAGCGCTACCGCAACAGCGATCCTGCCTTGTCGGGCGGTTTCAGCGACGTGCTGACGCTGGCGGAGGCAGAGCGCATGGCGAGCGAAGGCCTGTGGCCCAAGCCGATGGAGTTCGACGCATGAGCGGACGGCTCACGGGCAAGCCGGCGCTCGTCGCCGGCGCTGCGCAGGCGCGAGGGCATTTCAGGAGGAAAGATTGAGCAAGAAAATCGGTGTCGTGGGTGCGGGCTTGATGGGCGCGGAGATCGCGCTCGTGTTCGCGCTGGCCGGCCATGACGTGCTATTAAATGATCGCGACCAAACGAGCCTCGATCGCGCGACGGCGCGGCTGCGAATGCTTATGGAGAAGGGCGTCGGCCGCGGCTTCTACAAGGCAGAGGAGATCGAGCCGACGCTCGGGCGTATCCGGCCCATCACCGAGCTTGGCGCGTTTACCGATCGCGAGTTCGTAACGGAGGCGGTGTTCGAAGCCCGCGATGTCAAGGCATCGGTGCTGAAAGCGCTGGACGAGATATGCTCCGTGGATACCCTGATCGCCTCGAATACGTCGACGATTCCGATCTCGACGCTTGCAGCAGAATTGCCGGTCGCGCGCAGACCCAATTTCATCGGGACGCATTATTTCTCGCCAGTCTCGCGCATGAAGCTCGTCGAGGTGATCCCCGGCTTCGACACGGCGAAAACGACCGTCGAGACCGCAATCAGCGCGATGAGCGAAATCGGCAAGACCCCGATCCGCGTAAAGGATGTCGCCGGCTTCGCCGTCAATCGTATGCTGCACGCCTTCATGATCGAGGCGGTGAAACTTGTCGAGGAAGGGGTTGCCACGCCGCAAGATCTCGACATCGCGTGCCGCCTCGGTCTCGGTCATCTGATCGGCCCGTTCGCACTCATGGATGTCGTGACGTCGAGCTTGTGTGTGCAAGCCCAAGAGATCATGCAAGAGGCCTATGGTGAAAGATTCCGCCCCCCTGCCCTCCTCAAGCAACGCGTTCGCGCCGGCTATGGCGGAGGCAAAGATAAACCAGGCTGGCTCAATACAGGCGAGTAACGGTCGCACGCGGGAAGCCGTCGTCCGAGACATCCTCAATGGCCTCTATGATGGTCGCTATGAGCCCGGGCAGCGTCTGCAGGAAGCACATCTCACCACCGCGTACGGGATAAGCCGTGGTCCGGTCCGCGAGGCTCTCAATGCACTGTCGGCCATGGGGATCGTCGATCTCACACCGCAGCGCGGCGCCCAGGTGCGCGTGCTCGGCATCGAAGAAGCGATCGACACGCTGATCGTGGCGCAGACGCTGATTGGTTTGTCTGCCCGCCTTGCCGCGGCCCGCGCGTCACAAAGCCCCCAGCGTGACAAGCTCGTCAAGTCGCTCGAGCGCATCCTCGCATTCGATGCAGAAGCAACCGGCGCCGACTTTGGTATAGCTCGGGACAGTTTCTATGGTTCGATCACGGCGATGGCGTCCAATCTGGAGCTTAGCCGCGTATTGCCGACTGTGCGGATCCACCTCATCCGCGTCCAGTTCCGCTCCGTGCTGAGAGCGCACGAGACACGGTGGCGAGGCGATTATCGACGCATCGCCGACGCCATCCTCGCCGGGCGACCAAGAGAGGCGGAAGCCGCGGCGCGGAAACATCTGCAGCGAGCGATCGAGCGTCTGCGCGCTTTTCAATCCAGTTAAGCCGCTCGCGGGACACACCGGCCTTGGGGGCCGTTTAACCGGCTTTTCTCAACTGATTGCCGCCAAGATACAAATCCGCCTCATAGGCATGCATCGCTGCCGCAACCACGGGCTCGTAGGCGGCGATCGCCTTTTCCTTGACGTGCCCATAGCCCCGAACATCGAGGATCAATCCCGCAATGCGCGCGGCTTCCGGCAGATTCGCGCTTGTGAGGCGCGCGAGCAGCCGCTCGATCAAGGCTTCGTAATCGGCGATCAAGCGGCGCTCGGTCTTCCGTTCAGCCGTATAGCCGAATGGATCGAAACGGGTGCCACGCAGCGCACGGCCCTTCGCGAGCACGCGGAACAGCGGCATCATCCATCCGCCGAACGCACGCTTGCGAAGATGGCCGGTCGCCTTGTCACGCTTGGCGAGCACAGGCGGCGCCATGTGGAAGGTCAGCTTGACCTCTCCCTCGAATGCGTCATGGAGGGAGCGGACGAAACTACCCTCAGTGTAGAGGCGCGCGACTTCATACTCGTCCTTGTACGCCATCACCCGGAACAGGCCCTTTGCGATGGTCCTGGCAAGCGTTCCGTCGCCCTTCAAGGCAGCCTCGGCATTCGCAACGCGGTCTACGATCGCATGATAATGGCCGGCATATGCCTGGTCCTGATAGGCGGCGAGAAACACCGCGCGCTCCGCCACGATGTTATCGTCTTCGTAATCGTCCTCGACGGACTTGTCGGACAAGCCGGCGACGGCGAACACGGCCTCCGGCTCCACCGCCAGCTTCCGGCCGAGCGCAAAGGCCGAGCGGTTCATCGCGACCGCCGTGCCGTTCAGCACGACCGCTGCCTCGAATGCTTCAAGATCGAGGTGCAGCAAGCCTTTCTGCCAGGCGAATCCCACCATCATGAGGTTCGATCCGATCGCATCTCCCAGCAATCGCGAGGAGAGCTGGGTAAACGGATAGATGAAGACGTTCCCTTCTCCCGCGCGCTGACGCAGTCGGCCGGTCAACAGCGTCGTGTCGGGCTTGGCATTGCGGTTCTGGGTAAAATCGCCGGTGATAGATATGTCGGCATTCGCCAGAACGGGCGTAGTGCCCGGCGCGATCGCAGCCATCACATCCCGACTGTTGCCGACGATCTCGTCGCAAACCATGACCAAGGTCGCTGCCTCGGCCGGGATGCGCAGAGCCGTCACCGGCTCGTGTGCCACATGCACGTGGCTGACGACGGCGCCGCCCTTCTGCGCCATGCCCACTTGGTCAAGCACGCCGACTTCGCCGCCCTTCATATGTGCGGCCATCGCGATCAATGCGCCGATGGTGACGACGCCGGTTCCCCCGACGCCGGCGACGACGATCCGTTGATGATCTTTGGCCGTCGCAATCGGAAGCGGCAGAGCATCGAGGTCGAGCAGCGCCGCCTTTGCGCCGGCCCGGCGCGGCGTGCCGCCCTCGACCGTCACAAAGCTCGGACAAAATCCGGTGAGACAGCTATAGTCCTTGTTACAGCTTGATTGATTGATGCGGCGCTTGGTGCCGAACGTGGTTTCGACGGGTTCCACCGATAGGCAATTGGACTTGGCTGAGCAGTCGCCGCAGCCTTCGCACACCAATTCGTTGATGAACACGCGCGTCGTCGGTTCGGCGAGTTTGCCCCGCTTGCGCTGGCGCCGCTGCTCCGTCGCGCACATCTGTTCATAGATGATGACGCTGACCCCGCTGCGCTCGCGCAACTCGAGCTGAAGCGCCTCGAGATCGTCGCGATGCTCAACCCGTTCGACCTTGCCGCGCGCGGGATGACCCGGCCCATAGCGGTCGGGATCGTCGGTCGACAGGATGATGGTGGCGACGCCTTCCGCTCGGATCTGATCGATCAATCGGTCGACCGAAAGCTCGCCATCGACGGATTGGCCGCCGGTCATGGCGACCGCGGAGTTGTAGAGCAGCTTGTAGGTGATATTTATCTTGGCGGCGACCGCTTGTCGGATCGCCAGGAGTCCCGAATGGAAATAGGTGCCGTCGCCCATATTGGCGAAGATGTGTTTCTCGTCAGTGAAGGGAGCCAGTCCCATCCAGTGGACGCCCTCCCCGCCCATTTGGGCGAAGCTGCCCGTAAAGGGACGGTTATAGGCGGCCAGACCGTGGCAGCCGATTCCCGCCAGCGCGCGGCTGCCTTCCGGCACGACGGTCGAGCGGTTGTGCGGGCATCCCGAGCAGAAAAACGGTTTGCGCAACGTCGGCGGCGTGGCGAATTCTTCTTGCAACGCAAGAGTCTTGCGCGCCGCTCCGGCTCCTTCCTCCAGGCTCTTGTCCCCGATCAACCGGGCAAGCAGATCGCCGACCGCCGCAGCGACCCGCTCGGGTGTGAGATCCCCAATAGCGGGTAGAAGGACTGCGTCCTCCGGGCCGTGCTTGCCCCAGATGGCCGGCGCCTGTGGCCGGCCGTAGAGGGCCGCCTTAACCTGCCGTTCGATGAACTCGCCCTTCTCCTCCACGATGACAAGCGTATCGAGTCCCTCGGCGAAGCCTCTCAGCCCTAGTGGCTCCAGCGGCCAGATCAGCGCCGGCTTATACAGGGCGATGCCCAAAGCCGCCATCCGGTCCTCATCGAGCCCGACGAGCCTGAAACCCTCGAGAAGATCGAGCCAGCTCTTACCCGCCGCGACCAGGCCAATCCGCGCGCCAGACTGCTTGAGCACCACCCTGTCCAGTCCGTTGGCCCGGACATAGGCGGCGACCGCCGGTAGTCGGTAGTTGATCTGCCGCGATTCCTGCTCAAGCGGGCTTTCGGGCCAGCGGTTGTGCAGCCCGATCGCCGGAACGGCGATTTCCGGCAGGATCGGATTGACGGCCAATTCGTCCGTGTCGATGGCGCGCGTCGAATCCGCGACTTCGGTGATGATCTTAAGCGCGGCATAGGATCCCGTGTGCCGCGACAGGGCAAAGCCATGAAGGCCGTAGGCGATAATCTCCGCAGGATCCGAGGGATACAAGAGCGGCACTTGAAGGCCCGCCACCACTTCATCGGAGTAACAAACGATCGACGAAGACTTTGCGACATGGTCGTCGCCGACGGCGAGCACGACCCCCCCATGTGGCGACGATCCCTGGAAATTCCCATGACGCAACGCATCCGACGCCCGGTCGACGCCTGGACCCTTTCCATACCACAGCGAAAATATGCCATCGACCCGTGCCCTAGGCGTCTGATCGATTTGCTGGGTTCCGGCGATCGCGGTCGCACCCAGTTCTTCATTGACCGCGGGCTGTACCACAATGCCTCGCTCTGCGACTTGCTTCCCCGCGCCGGCGAATGCGGTGTCCAAGGTTCCGAGAGGCGAGCCACGATAGCCTGACACATATCCGCCGGTCTTCAGCCCCGCCGCCGCATCGCGCTCGGCCTGGATCAGCATCAGGCGCACCAGCGCCTGGACACCGCTGATGAGAATGCGGCCGGAGCGCTTGTCGAAACGGTCCGACAACGTCGTTGGCAAAATGGCCTTATTTGTCTGAACTAATTGGTCAACAAGATTAATCATGAGACACGTCCCACCGGGCACCTGTTCGAAATCGCGTAAGCTGATAAATGTTCTTGGAGTGTGATTGACATATTTTTATCTCCCGCCGCCGACAGCGGAGCGCAGAGGGGCACTGATGATACGAATGCAACGTTTTTCTCTCCGACGATAAACTACGGAATGCAGGCGCGCGCGCCCGAAATTCCAGCGATCGATGAGCCGCACCTCGCCACACAAGTAGGGTGATGCGTGAGCCAAAAGCGCCGGACATTCCGACCGTCCCCACTTGCAAATCCATCGTTGGGGGGAGCATACTAGCATTTTACGGGCATTGATAAATCTCTTTGTGCAAGCGCGTCATAACGTCGAGTATCGTCAAAGCGCATTTCGACCTAGACATTGTCGTGCCACGATCGAAGTCGATGCGAACGAATCGAGCTTTAAGATTCGCGACAAAATGAGCCTAATCCAATCATCACGAAATGCAGGCGGCCTCTGCGGCACCTCTTACTAGGGAGAGAGACATGAGTGTAGAAGACAACAAGAACGTGGTCCGGCGGTTTTTTAAGGCGCTCGAGGCCGGGGATGTAGGGCAGGCCGAGCGCCTCACGACCGATGACCTCACGTTTTGGGTGGCGCCGACGGCGATTGCTTCCGGCTCATATAGCAAGGAGAAGTGGCTACAGGCCATTTCAACGGCTCTCGGCGATTTGGCTGCACCGATGACGCTGCAGTTAGGCGACTTGACCGCCGAGGACGATCGCGTGAGTGTAACGATGGTCGGGAATATGCGGCTCAAGAACGGCAAGGTCTATAACGGTCACTATCACAGTCTCTTCTGGCTGCGCGATGGAAAGATCTCGGCGGCGAAAGAGTATATAGACACATATCATTTCGGAGAGGTTTTCGGCTTTCCGAGCGCTACTGCGTGATGTAATACTTTAGTCACGCGGCGCGGCATCTTGACCTTCCTTGGCTCCGACACAAATTTGGTGATACGGAGATCACGAAGGGCCGACCGGCCTGACTGGAGCAATTCGAGCTTGCCGCGACCATACCCCTGGCGCTTCCACGAGCTCGAGCTTGGTAATCTGGCCTTCAGCCTAGCCGTTAAACGCAAGGTGCTGAACAGGCATCTTGAAATAGAGAGGACACGGATATGGCAAGACTGACGGGAAAGATCGCACTTGTTTCAGGTGGTGCACGTGGTATGGGCGCTGCGCATGCGCGTGCGATTGTGGCGAATGGCGGGAACGTCGTAATCGGCGATATTCTGGAGTCCGAGGGCAAGGCTCTGGCAAGTGAACTCGGCGCGAGTGCTCGATTCATTAAGCTCGATGTGACAAAAACCGCTGACTGGAATGCTGCTGTCAAACTTGCCCTCACGGACTTCGGCAGGCTCAATGTGCTCGTAAATAATGCCGGCATCGCCCCGTTCGCCACAATTGAAGACTTCACTGAGGTTGAATGGAACACGACCATCAGCGTCAACCTCACCGGGCCGTTCCTGGGTATCAAAGCCGCGGTAGCCGCGCTCAAGGCATCGGCGCCGTCTTCGATTATCAACATCTCTTCAACTTCTGGATTTATAGGCACACCTGGGCTTCATGGATACGTCAGTTCCAAGTTTGGACTACGAGGCCTTACAAAATCGGTTGCTGCGGAGCTTGGTTCGGCTGGTGTTCGGGCGAACTCAATACACCCCGGATACGTCCGCACGCCGATGTCGGCAGGACTCGAGGACAACGCCGCGACAAGCGGGGTCCTCGGAAGAATAGGTGAGCCTGAAGAGGTTTCTAACTTGGTCGTGTATCTTGCAAGCGACGAGTCAAGCTTTTCCACTGGATCGGAGTTCATTGTTGACGGAGGTCAATTGACCTCGACTCCTCCTTTCTCTCCGAAGAACGCCGCACACCTGTCAGCTCGGTAGAGCTTGTCCGCGGTGGTCAAGATTTTGGTTGGCGCGGGAAATTCGGTCATTCGCGAGGGACGCGACATGGACATCTAAGCGATTTGTGGTCATTGCTGGATTGCTGGGGTCTTAGTGCATGTTTGTTCTCACGGAATCTGGGAACGAAGTGTGTTATCAATGAACGAATCAAACGCGGGATGCTTCGAGAGTAGGCTTTACACGAGAGTCGTTAAGTGCGGCCATTTCGCGCTGTCGGGGCGTAAGGCCTATCCTTCCGGAAAAATTCGGGAGCATCTCGCACGCAATGTCACGCAATGTTGAGGGTAGCCTTAGCGATAAGGTGTGATCGTCCCCCGCGCGGCGGGGTGTCTAGAGGGCCGACGACGCTCGCTCCACATAAATCAGAAGTCGAGTCGCTGAGCAGCCCCGCTTGGTATCGAGTCTGTCTTCCTGGCAGGCCGTACGCGCCTGTCTCACCGCCGCCGTAAGATCTACCTCCTCCCGGGCATATCGCAGCTTGTTGGTAGCGGGACAGGTGGTGCGCGCATCACACTTTGTGCGCGCCTACGTTCTCAAGTCCGGCGTCGGTGTGGCCGACCCTGCGGCCGACTAGTCCCCCGTTGTTCGCTGTCAGCTTAAATCGCTTGACTCATTTTTCAATGGTACTAGACTTTTCAATGGTATTAGATAATGATGTCCTGTCGGGAGAGTTGGCGCTGGCGTGCGTCTCTCTGGCAGCAACCCGGCAGTGGCGTCGACAAGCCGCGATTCCGGGAGGATCGAAAATAAGCTTGGATGGCGGAGGTTTATGAAACGAGCACTTGCTATTTGCTTCGTGAGCTTTGCCGCGTGGTCGGTCGTGACGCCGGCTTTGGCTCAGATAGATCAGGCGGCCCCGGCATCCTCTCCGGAACAGCAGATCGGTGAGATCATCGTGACTGCGCAAAAGCGCAGCGAGCGGATCAACGATGTGCCGCTCTCGATTACGGCGGCGACAGGCGAACAGCTGACGAACGCTGGCGTGCTTGCTCCAGAAGATCTCGCCAAGGTAGTGCCGGGTTTTACATACGCGAGAACCTTGTTCGGCGTGCCGTCGTTCATCATACGAGGTGTCGGCGTGAACGACGTTTCGCTGGGTCTAGCCCCCGCGGTAAGCGTTTATGTGGATCAGGTGCCTTTTTCGTCTCTCGTAGAAGCGTCGGGGGCCGCTTTCGATCTCGAACGCGTCGAGGTGCTGAAGGGCCCGCAGGGCACGCTTTTCGGGCAGAATTCGACTGCCGGGGCCATCAATTTCGTCGCGGCAAAGCCGACTAACAGTTTCCAGGCTGGCGGCGACCTCACATATGGGCGTTTTAATGAGGCTGACATTGATGCCTTTGTCGGCGGACCGATAACCACCACGCTAAGCGGCCGCCTTGCCGTACGACACGAGTCACGCGATGGCTGGCAGATCAGTGAGACGCGCCCCGACGACCGGCTAGGAGTTCGAGATTTTACCGAAGCACGGGCGTTGCTCGACTGGGAGGTGAACGATATCCTGAAATTCGAATTCAACGTCAACGGTTGGCGCGATCGAAGCGACACTCAGGCTCTGCAATTTCAATCGCTCGAACCACAGACGCCTCCTGCGGCAGGCGGTGTCACTGAAACGACGTCGGCTATCGCGAGCGTCTATACGCAGCCGACACCCAAAAACCCCCGCCTGGCAGACTGGGGAGTCAAGCTGGCGCCCGGTTTGCCCGCGATCTATCAGTCGGCCGTTCCGAGCGACAGCCTGCGCAAAAACAACAATTTCGTACAAGTCTCGGTAAAGGGCGAAGCCCGGCTGTCGGACGGGGTGACCGTGACGTCCATCTCGTCCTATTCGCGGTACAAGCAGAATAGTCCGCTCGACACCGACGGGACTGAGTTCTTGGATCTCAGCGCTCGCATCCTCGGAAACATCGAAAATGTGTTTCAGGAGCTGCGCTTGGCTGGCGAAACGGAGCGCTTCCGGTGGATGATCGGCGGCAATTATTCTTATGACTCGACAGACGAAATCGAACAAGCCGACGTCTTCGGCAGCAATTCCAGCATAGCGGGCGTCCGCATTACAAGTGTGAAGCCCGACGTTTCGCAGCGAGTAAACACGGGTTCGATATTTGATGACGTGCAATATGAATTTCTGCCTGGCCTGACAGCGCAAGGATCTGTTCGTTATACGAATTACAACGACAATTTTCACGGCTGTCTAAGAGACTCGGGCGACGGCTTGTTTGCGGCGGCAGTTCAGTCCCTTGCAAACAATTTTCTCCGGGCCAACCCTCCGATTTCTCTCCATGCAGGTGAATGCGTGACTTTAGTCCTCTCGCCGACGCCGCCAATGGTCACGGTGCCAGACTCAATCAGGAAGTCGCTTCAGCAGGACAACGTTTCGTGGCGAGCGGGTCTGAACTGGAAGGTTACGCCCGATAAAATGGTCTATGCAAATATCACACGCGGCTATAAATCCGGAGGATTCCCTCAAATCCCGGCCATCGTCGCAGACCAGCTCGATCCCATCGGACAGGAATCGGTACTTGCCTACGAAGCAGGTTTCAAGCTTGCTCTCGCGGATCGCATGCTGCAGCTAAATGGCGCGGGGTTTTATTACAATTATGAGGGCAAGCAGCTGATAGGTATTGTGCCTAATCCTTATATTGGCGCAACAGAAGCTCTTGTATCAATTCCGAGATCTCGCATTTTTGGTTTTGAACTCGACACGACGCTTCGCGCTACGCAGCATCTCACGCTTAATGCCGCGGCGACCTATGTCAACTCCAGAGTGGAGTCTTCGTTCAACACCTTTGATCCTCTTGGAAATTCGGTAGATGCTCGCGGAGAGCAGTTGCCAAATACACCGGAGTGGCAACTACAGGGTGGTACAGATTATATTGTCCCGATTTCATCGACAGTCGACCTTCATCTCGGCGGGAGTGTCCGCTATCAGACCTCGGCGAACTCGACATTCGGCGACGCCAAATCGTTTCTGCTTCCCGGCTACGCTATCGCGGACGCCTACACGGGAATCGAGAGCTCCAGTGGGAAGTGGTCTGCACAAATCTGGGGCCGAAACCTGCTCAATAAGTATTATCTCACCGCGGTCCTGCTAGGCGGTGATACGTTCAGTCGGTCGACCGGAATGGCGGCGACCTACGGAATCACTTTGCGCTATAAATTCTGAGCCTGTCGTTCTCGTCGACCGAACGAGATCGCGGCAGCTTCCCCTGGGGACCTGTCAGCTCACGAGGCGAAAACTCACGGTCGTGCGACAGGAATTTCGGGTCGTATGTGTACATTGGGCGCCGATCCCATTCTATAAGTAGGAGAGTTCTATGAGCGAACACGAGCATTTTCAAGTGAGGTCGTATAACCAGACACGAAAGGTGCTGCCGTGAAAAATTCAGAAGTCAAAGACAAGGTGGCGATCGTTACCGGGGCCGCCGGCGGGCTGGGCTTTGGCATTGCGGCTCGCCTCGCCGAGGAGCAGGCGGTGTTGCTCACGGATATCAATGCGAAGCTTCTCGGCGAGGCTGCGGCCAAGCTGGCGGCAAATGGTGCAACGGTCGCCCACGTGGCCTGCGACGTCAGTGACCGAGCATCGGTGCAGGCCGCGTTCGCCGCCGCCGAGGATCAACTCGGAGAGGTCTCCGCCCTCGCCAACGTCGCGGGAGTTGCAATGTTTCGTCCGTTCGATGCTCTGACCGAGGAGATGTGGGATCGGACTTACGCCGTCAACGTCAAGGGCACGTTTCTGACGTCTCAGGAATTTATCAAGCGTCGTAACGGTCGTCCGGGGGCGATCGTAAATATTTCCTCGATAGGCGCTCGGATGGGCTCAGAGATGCTTGTCGACTACGGCTCGTCCAAGGCTGCAGTCATAGAATTGTCCCACTCTTTGGCGCGGATCGGCGCGCCAACGGGATTGCGGGTCAACACCGTAATGCCTGGCTTGATCTGGACCCCCATATGGAAAGCCGGAGCCGAGTGGCTTATCGCCAACGGCCTAGCGCCGGCGGGAATAACTCCGGAGGAGCTCTTCGCCAAGACGGTCGAACAGACGGTGCCGATGAAGAGACCGCAAATGCCGGCCGACTTGGGCGAGATGGTAGCATTCCTCCTCTCCGATAAGGCCAGGAATGTAACTGGCCAGAGCATCGCCGTTGATGGCGGCATACTTATGACATGACAAAGTTGAGCGACGGTCCGGCGTCAAGTTGTCCACGGTCGGGCGCGTGGAAGGGCGTCGGCCACGTCGGATGCTGAAGGGTACTCCGACCGTTCAGATCGTCTACGTCGTGCCGGGGGTGCGAGAGGCGGCCTGACACCAGTCGGCTGTCTTCCGGTTCAAGCCCTATTTCTACATCGATCTCATTCCGCTGCGTTTCGGCCGCTGGAACTGCGAGGAGACGTTGTTTAACCATGGCCTGGCAGTGCATCCGAGGCGCGACCGTCTTTGGCATCCGACCTTTGCCGAAGCCGCCGAGTGGATGCTAAATCAAAATATGCCCGAAGTCCCGAACAGCGGCTTTGATCATTGGGACCCGCGGATATTCTTTAAGGGCGAGCTGCTGGCGGAGTGACGTTGCCCACCCGTTACAGCTGGCGGCGTCGGGCTGGCATACCTCAGCTATCGCAGTGCGCATGCTGCTGGACCACAACAAGACGACAAACGGCAGCCGCATGGGATCGCGTGGCTTAGACGATCTCAAGCCGGTTTACTCGGGCGAAACTCTGTCGCTTGCTGTCGAAGTCGTCGATAAGCGCGTATCCAAAGTCGCGGCCTGAGATAGGCTCCGTAAACATCCGCAGTTGTGTCTTCAATCAAAACGAGGAGATCGTTTTGCAGCAGATCGCCACCTTTATTCACCCACGCAGACACTGCGAATAATACAGATCGGACAAGCGCGGCAAGACAATCCATCAATGAGATTGCGACAAAGAGGGCTCGCCTTCGGTGAGATCGACGACGCGCCTTTCATAAGCGGCGCCGAGCTCCTCGAGCATGGTCGAGATCTTGATGCCGTTCGGCGTCGCCCCACTGTAAAGGCT